>Ga0208938_1001050_pt1 | contig 16986 bp, 13 predicted proteins | sample AD_UKC125_MetaG_FD_184434 | JGI IMG/M metagenome (GOLD analysis project Ga0208938, IMG submission 184434) | Active sludge microbial communities of municipal wastewater-treating anaerobic digesters from USA - AD_UKC125_MetaG (SPAdes) (version 2) | ecosystem: Engineered > Bioreactor > Anaerobic >...
AACTTCATTATAGAACTTTCAAATGATTGGGGATTAAAATAAAAAGTCAGAAAATTTAATCAGAACACTTGCGGCTTTATAAAAATTAGTATATAATCTTAAACATAACTTAAAAAGTTGTAATTTAAAACATAAAAGTAGGAGTGATTCTTATGAATAAATGGAAAAAACTCGCAGCTACCGGTGTAACATTTGCTGCAGTTACTCTTTTAGCTGCATGCGGCGGTGGGTCCAAAACCGAGTCTAAGGGTTCAAAGACTGAATTGAATTGGTATACACCAACTGAAATTATCACACTTGATATTTCAAAAAACACAGACCGCTATTCGGCGACTGCTATTGGTAACTCAGGAAGTAACTTGTTGCGTGCTGGTGAAGCTGGTAAACTCAATGAAGACTTGGCTGAAAAAGTTGATGTATCTGCGGATGGTTTGACCTATACAGCTACACTTCGTGATGGCTTGAAATGGTCAGATGGTAGTGATTTGACCGCAGAAGATTTTGTTTACTCTTGGCAACGTATTGCTGATCCAAAGACTGCCTCTGAGTATGCTTACTTGGTATCGGAAGCCAACGTCTTGAATGCAGATGAAGTCATTGCAGGAACAAAACCTGTTGAGGAATTGGGAGTTAAAGCAGACGGTAACAAAGTAATCTTTACTTTATCAGCTCCAGCTCCACAATTTATGAGTCTCTTGTCCTTCTCTAACTTTGCGCCGCAAAGTAAAGCTTTTGTTGAGAAAGTTGGTGATGAGTACGGAACAGCTTCCGATAAACAAATCTATTCTGGTCCATTTACAGTTGAAGACTGGAATGGTACGAGCGGTAGCTTTAAATTGGTTAAAAATGAAAACTATTGGGATGCTAAGAATGTAAAATTAGAAACAGTAAATTTTGAAACCGTTAAAAAACCTGACACAGCCGTTCAAATGTATAAACAAGGCGAGTTAGATTTTGCAACTATTTCTGACACACCAGCCATCTACAATGCTAATAAGAAAAATGAAGATGTTGTCCCTGTAAAAGAAGCAACAACAGCTTATATTGTCTATAATCAAACAGGTTCTGTTCCTGCCTTGACCAATACGAAAATTCGTCAAGCCTTGAATTTGGCAACTAACCGAGAAGGCGTTGTAGAAGCAGCTGTAAATACAGGTTCTGTAGCAGCAACTGGCTTTGCACCTTCAGGTTTAGCAAGCTTGACTGATGGAACAGATTTGGCTGAATTTGTAGCACCTGGTTACAAATATGATGAAGCAGAAGCTGCAAAACTCTTCAAAGAAGGTTTGGAAGAAGCTGGTGTTTCTGAGGTAACTTTGACAGTTACAGCTGATGCAGACCGTCCAGCAGCTAAGGCAGCAGTTGACTACTTGAAAGAAACTTGGGAAAAAGCCCTCCCTGGTTTGAAAATTGAGGAAAAATTCGTTACCTTCAAACAACGCTTGGAAGATACAAAAAATCAAAACTTTGAAGTTGCCCTTGTACTTTGGGGTGGTGATTATCCAGAAGGGTCTACCTTCTACGGTTTGATGGCTAGCGATTCAGCTTACAACTACGGTAAGTTTTCAAGTAAAGAATACGATGCAGCCTACACGAAAGCTTTGACTGAAGATGCATTGGATGTGGATGCTGCAGCCGCTGATTACAAAGAAGCAGAGAAAATCTTGTTTGAAAATGCCTTCTACAACCCACTCTACTTCCGTAGTCAAGCTGGTCTTCAAAATCCGTCTGTTAAAGGCCTAGTTCGTAACTCCACTGGTCTTCAAGAAGACTTTACTTATGCCTATAAAGAATAGTCTTTACTGATTTTATATATGCAAGGATTGGATATCCCAATTCTTGCTTTTGATTTGAGGAACATTATGACAAAATACTTATTGAAACGGATTGCTATTCTATTGGCAACACTCTGGGTAGTGATTACCCTATCCTTTTTCCTGATGCAAATCATGCCCGGAACCCCCTATAATAGTCCCAAATTGACTGATGAAATGATTGCTATGATGAATAAGCAATATGGTCTAGATAAACCATTGTGGCAGCAATATTTGAAATACCTCGGTGATATTTTACATGGAAATTTTGGGGTAAGTTATCAGTCTATTAACCAAAAAGTGTCTAAGCTGATTCTCCAACGGTTGGGAGTCTCTGTTCATTTAGGATTCCAGGCTTTGGTTGTCGGGATAAGCAGCGGTCTCTTGGTTGGTGCGGTTTCTGCCCGCAATAAAAACAATAAAATTGATGGCTTCCTAAGTGTTATTTCAACGCTTGGAATCTCAGTGCCAGCCTTTATCATTGGTCTGCTCTTGCTAGATTATCTTGGTTTTAAATGGGCTCTCCTGCCTTTATCTGGGTGGGGGACATTTGGTCAAACCGTTTTGCCAACTCTTGCCCTAGCTATTCCTGTCTTTGCCCAAGTTACTCGCTTTTTCCGCAGTGAAATGATTGAAACCTTGAATACGGACTACATTCAATTAGCACGTGCCAAAGGTTTGACCATGCGTCAAGTGACCAATCGCCATGCTTATCGGAACTCAATGATTCCTGTCTTAACTTTAGTTGGTCCGATGGCAGCCAACATCTTAACAGGTTCGGCCTTGATTGAGCAAATCTTCTCAATCCCTGGTATTGGTCAGCAGTTCGTAACTTCTATCCCAACCAAAGATTATCCTGTCATCATGGGGACAACAATCGTCTATGCGATGATGTTGATGGTGGCGATTTTGATTACCGATATTATTATCAGTATTGTAGACCCGCGTGTTAGATTAGCTTAAGGAGTGTATCATGACTGAAGAAATAAAAAAATTTAAGCTGGTCGGAGCGGGAAGCTCGGATATTCAGGAAAAAATTGAAAAGCCAGCCTTATCTTTCATGCAAGATGCCTGGCGGAGATTGAAGCAAAATAAACTTGCCGTTATCTCGCTCTGGTTTATTTGCCTTTTAATTGTCTTTTCGGTTGGCTCGATTTTTGTTGTATCAACCAAATCAGCTAATAGCTTTAATAGCGATGAAGTGGTGACTTATCGAAACTTACCGCCTAAATTAAATGATAGCCTACCATTTTGGAACGGTTCCATTGTCTATTCTGGAAATACTGAGGCTAATGATGCTTATGCGGACCAAAGTGTGCCTGAAGGAGAAAACTTTATCCTGGGAACAGACAATCTTGGCCGCAGTATTGCCAAGCGTGTCACAGTAGGGATTCGGATTTCGCTCTTGATTGCAGTTGTTGCTACGATTATTGACCTAATCATCGGAGTAACCTATGGATTGATTTCTGGTTTCTCAGGTGGAAAAACAGATACTATTATGCAACGGATTATCGAGATAATCGCCTCCATTCCAAATTTGGTTATCGTGACCATGTTGGGGCTTTTGCTTGGAAGTGGCGTTCTGTCTATCATCATTTCGATTGCCATTGTTGGCTGGACTTCGATGGCTCGACAGGTGCGAAATTTGACATTATCCTATAAGGAGCGTGATTTTGTTTTGGCTTCACGGGCCCTAGGTGAGAGCAATCTAAAAATTGCTTTCAAGCATGTCTTGCCAAATATTTCTGGCATTATCATCGTTCAAATTATGATGACGGTGCCAAGTGCCATCATGTACGAGTCAGTATTGTCTGCTATCAACCTTGGTGTCAAACCGCCAACCGCATCTCTAGGCTCCTTAATTACGGATGCACAGGAAAACTTGCAATATTATCCCTATCAGGTAATGATACCTGCGATTGCCTTGGTCTTAATTTCTTTAGCTTTTATCCTTTTGGGTGATGGTTTACGAGATGCCTTTGATCCAAAATCGAGTGCAGACTAGGAGGGTGTTATGAAAAGAGAAACTATTTTAAATGTTGAAAATTTAAATGTCACCTTTCAAACCTATGCTGGTGAAGTAAAGGCTATCCGAGATGTCAATTTTACATTGGAAAAAGGTGAAACCCTAGCTATTGTAGGGGAGTCTGGATCAGGGAAATCAGTGACAACCCGTACCCTCATGGGACTAAATGCGAAAAATGCAAATCTTTCAGGGCGCATCCAATATAAAGGGAAAGACTTGAGTCAACTCTCAGAAAGTGAATGGGTCAACATTCGTGGAAATGAAATTGCCATGATTTTCCAAGACCCAATGACCAGTTTGGATCCGACAATGTCTATTGGAATGCAGATTGCTGAACCAATCATTTTGCATGAGAAGATTTCAAAGGCGGAAGCGCTCGAGCGCGCCCTTGATTTGATGAAAAAAGTTGGTATTCCAAATGCAGAGGAGCACATCAAGGATTACCCACATCAATGGTCAGGTGGGATGCGGCAACGTGCAGTGATTGCTATTGCTTTGGCTGCCAATCCAGAAATTCTGATTGCGGATGAGCCGACCACGGCTCTAGATGTGACGATTCAAGCGCAAATCCTGAGCTTGATGAAAGATATCCAGCAGCAAACGGATTCCTCGATTATCTTTATTACTCATGATTTAGGTGTAGTTGCGGGTATGGCAGACCGTGTAGCTGTTATGTACGCTGGTAAAATTGTTGAGGTTGGAACAGTCGAAGAAGTCTTCTACAATCCGCAACACCCATATACTTGGGGATTACTGAACTCCATGCCCACAACGGAAACAGAATCAGGAAGTTTAGAATCTATCCCTGGAACACCACCTGATTTACTCAACCCGCCAGTCGGTGATGCATTTGCTGCCCGTAATACCTTTGCCCTAGATATTGATTTTGAGGAACAACCCCCTATGTTCCAGGTTTCAGACAGTCATTTTGCAGCTACTTGGCTGCTCGATGAGCGTGCTCCTGAGATCACACCCCCAGCTGCTATCCTGAAACGCTGGGAAAAATGGAATAGTAAGAAGGAGAAACGATGAGCGAAGATAGAAAAAAACTCGTTGAAGTGAAAAATGTTTCTTTGACCTTCAACGCCGGTAAAAAAAATGAAGTAAAGGCCATTGATAATGTTTCCTTTGATATTTATGAGGGTGAAGTTTTCGGCTTGGTGGGAGAATCTGGTTCCGGAAAGACGACTGTTGGACGGACCATCCTGAAACTCTATGATTTCGATGACGGCGATATCACTTTTGCTGGACAGTCTCTTTCCAACATTTCTGGGAAAGACTTGAAAGAATTCCGAAAGTCGGCTCAGATGATTTTCCAAGACCCACAGGCCAGCTTGAATGGCCGGATGAAGATTCGGGATATTGTTGCAGAAGGTTTGGACATTCACAAATTGACTTCCTCTAAGGAAGAACGGGATGAGCGAGTGCAGCATTTGCTAGACTTGGTTGGTCTTAACAAGGACCATTTGACCCGCTATCCGCATGAGTTTTCGGGTGGGCAACGCCAGCGAATTGGGATTGCCCGCGCTCTAGCAGTCAAACCAAAGTTCATTATAGCTGATGAGCCGATTTCAGCCTTGGATGTGTCTATTCAGGCACAAGTTGTCAATCTGATGCAGAAATTACAACACGAACAAGGTCTGACTTATCTCTTCATTGCCCACGATTTGTCTATGGTAAAATATATTTCTGATCGTATTGGTGTTATGCACTGGGGCAAAATGCTGGAAATTGGAACATCGGATGATGTTTATAATGACCCGATTCATCCATACACCAAGAGCTTGTTATCCGCTATTCCAGAACCAGATCCTGATTTTGAAAAAAATCGCATCCACGTGGACTATGATCCAAGTATGGAACAGGATGGACAAGAGCGTCAAATGCGAGAAATTACGCCAGGTCACTTTGTCCTCTCCACAGAGGAAGAAGCAGCGATTTACAGATCTGAACGTGGCTAATCAACAGAAAGCTCTCCGATTATATTTGGGGAGCTTTTTAGAACATTTTTTTAAAGCCATTTTCAGCCAGTCCTGCATGTAAACTGCCTGTAGGGAATACTTATATAAAAAACGCTACATACTGATTGCTTATGGGGATGTTGTTGCTTTTTATCTGATTTTGTCAATGGATTGGGACGCACTGTTTCGCCAGGAATTGATGCTTAAAGATTAGGTGACAGATCTCAGTTATCACCTGCAATCGTGGGGAATTATGCACTCAAAAAGAAGCCTCAAGGGCTTCTTTTTTTACTTACGATACAATTTTTTATGCTGGTAAACAGGGTCAACGGTAACATTGATACCCAGTTTACGGAAGACATTTTTATCTTCTTCTGGCAGAATGACGGTCGAATGGACTTCGCTACCCTTGAGCTTGCCCAATTGTTTCATGGCAAGGTCAGCTTCTTGATTATTCATAGCGGTGATGGCTAAGGCAATCAGGAGTTCATTGGAGTGAAGACGGGGGTTCTTGTTACCCAAGTGGTTGATTTTCAGGCTTTGGATGGGTTTGACATACTCTGGTTCGATGAGGAGGGTCTCCTTGTCAATCCCTGCCAGGGCCTTGATGGCATTGACCACAACCGCAGCGGAGGGTCCAAAGAGGTCGGAAGTCTTACCGGTTACGATTTGGCCTGTTGGCAGCTCTAGGGCCAGCGCTGGATTGCCTGTGTCCTCAGCCTTCTGACGGGCAACAAGAGTGACCCTACGATCCTGAGGCGAGATGCCCAGGTCATTCATCAGGAGTTCAATCTTTTTGATAGCAGAAGCAGCAACCCGTTCCGCCTTAAACTCGACCAGTGTTTGGTAATAGCGGCGGATGATTTCCTGCTTGGAGGCTTCGATGGCGGCCTCGTTATCCACAATGGCAAAGCCGACCATATTGACCCCCATGTCTGTTGGTGATTCGTAAGGGGACTTACCAAGGATCCGCTCCAACATCCGTTTGAGAACAGGGAAAATCTCAATATCACGATTGTAATTGACGGTTGTTTTGCCGTAGGCTTCTAGGTGGAAGGGGTCAATCATATTGACATCATCCAAATCAGCAGTAGCAGCCTCGTAGGCTAGGTTGACAGGGTGGTGAAGGGGCAGATTCCAAACGGGGAAGGTTTCAAACTTGGCGTAGCCAGATGTGATACCCTTGACTTGGTCGTGGTAGAGGTTGGACATACAGGTTGCCAACTTACCTGAACCAGGCCCAGGTGCCGTTACGACAACTAGGTTGCGGCTGGTCTGGATATAATCATTTTTCCCCATCCCTTCTGGAGAGATGATCCGGTCAATGGCCGTTGGGTAGCCCTCAATGGGATAATGGAGGTAGGAAGTGATGCCTTTTTTGGTCAATTCATGACGAAAGGCATCCGCAGCAGGCTGACCGGCATACTGGGTAATGACAACAGAGCCTACAAAGAGTTCCAAGTCATTGAATTTATCCATGAGACGAAAAACCTCTTGGTCATAAGAAATGCCCAAATCGCCCCGTGCCTTGGAGTGCTCGATATTGTTAGCGTTAATAGCGATGACAATTTCCACCTGGTCCCGCAGTTCGTGCAGGAGCTTGATTTTATTGTCCGGTTCATAACCTGGAAGAACTCGGGCAGCATGGAAATCTTCCAGCATCTTGCCACCAAACTCCATATAGAGCTTGCCATTAAACTGGCTGATGCGCTCCAAAATATGGTCCCGTTGCAGGTTTAAGTATTGTTCAGAATCAAAAGCAATGTTTTTCATTTTTTCACCTCTGTCTACAGATTATATCAGAAAAATAGCCACTTGTAAAAAGTTTTATTAAATTGTCAGAAAATTAATTTGTTCATCCTTTTCTCTCAGTTTTAGTCTGAACATGACTCCAAGTTGTTTAATACGCTTTACTATACCAAATACCTGCTTTTTCCATGGGAAGATGATATACTAGGAAAAAAGGAGGAATGCAGATGACAATTGCGCTTACAGGAGTAACAGGGAATTTAGGTGGTTTTGTGGCCAGCCAATTAGCCAAAGCAGGAGTTCAGACTATCCATCTGGCTCGACGTCCAGAGAGGGCGAAGACCTATCCAAATGCTCAACTGATTCAGGCTAGCTACGAAAATAGTCCCCAGGTGGTAGCCGCCTTGCAAGGTGTAGAAGTCCTTTTTATGGTGTCTGCCAAGGAGCACCCTGAACGCCTCAGCCAGCACTTAGCTTTTGTGGATGCGGCAGCTCAGGCTGGTGTCAATCAGATTGTCTACACTTCCTTTTATCATGCGTCCCCAGAGTCCACCTTTACCCTGGCCCGAGATCATGCAGCGACAGAAGCCTATATTCAGGAGAAAGGGTTTGCTTATACCTTTCTGAGAGATAATTTTTATTTAGAATTTTTCCTGGACCTTTGTCTTGATAATGGAGAAATTCGTGGTCCAGCAGGTGATGGAAAGGTTTCCGCGGTATCTCGAAAAGATGTAGCAGCTGTGGCTGTTGAGGTCTTAAAAGATCCAAAGAAATGGGGAAATCAAATCCTCAATATGACTGGGCCTGAAGAATGGACCATGTTGGAATTGACACAGCAGGTTTCAAAGGCCCTAGGAAAAGACATTGCCTACATTCCTGAAACAGTGGAAGAGGCCTATCAATCCAGAAAGGCATGGCCAGCTCAAGACTGGGAGTATGATTCTTGGGTATCGACCTATACAGCCATTCAGTCTGGAGAGTTGGCTGGTATTAGCTCTGACATAGAAAGGGTACTCGGCAGACCTGGCCATAGCCTAACAGATCTACTAAAGGACAGTTAAGAATAATTGAAAAACCTAGAAGCTTGAAACTTCTAGGTTTCAGATTCATCTGTATGATCATCAGCTGGTTCACCTTTTTCTACGATTTCAATCATGAATTGATGGGCCAGGCCAATGAGGATGAAATCAAAAGGGCAAAATTGTTTTAAGATTTCCTACATTTTTGACTCGATTTCTGTAAGATTTTTAACTTTTTCATTATGCCACAAATGGACTTTTTTCAGTAAATAAGGTACTTTTGAACCCTTGTGTTTCAAGAAAAATGACGAAAAGAACAAAATTGTGATATTGTGAGCATATTTTTTGAAATCGGTAACACTATCACTTATAATGAAGAAGTAAAAAAATTTTTTTGAAAGTGAGATTTTACTATGTCTAAAATCGTTGTTGTTGGTGCAAACCATGCTGGTACAGCATGTATCAAAACCATGTTGTCTAATTATGGAGAGGCCAACGAGATTGTCGTCTTCGACCAAAACTCAAACATTTCATTCTTAGGCTGTGGTATGGCTCTTTGGATTGGTGAGCAAATTGCTGGTGCTGATGGACTTTTCTACTCAAACAAAGAAGAGTTGGAATCCATGGGCGCACGTGTTTACATGGAATCACCAGTTCTTTCAATCGACTACGATGCAAAAACTGTAACAGCTCTTGTGGATGGCAAAGAGCATGTTGAAAGCTATGAAAAATTGATCTTCGCAACTGGTTCACAACCAATCTTGCCTCCAATCAAGGGTGCAGAATTCAAACCAGGTTCTTACGAATTTGAATCAACTCTTGAAAACCTTCAATTCGTGAAATTGTACCAAAACTCAGCAGATGTTATCAACCGTTTGGAAAACAAAGACATCAAACGCGTAGCAGTTGTTGGTGCTGGTTACATCGGGGTTGAATTAGCAGAAGCCTTCCAACGTAAAGGTAAAGAAGTTGTTCTTATCGACGTTGTGGATACTTGCTTGGCTGGCTACTATGACCGTGACCTGTCTGACATGATGGCTAAGAACATGGAAGACAACGGTATCCAATTGGCCTTTGGTGAAACCGTGAAAGAAGTTGCTGGTAACGGTAAGGTTGAAAAAATCATCACTGACAAGGCTGAATACGATGTGGACATGGTTATCTTGGCAGTTGGTTTCCGTCCAAACACTGCTTTTGCAGGTGAAAAGATCGAACGCTTCCGTAACGGTGCCTTCCTTGTGAACAAGCACCAAGAAACTTCTATCCCAGGTGTTTACGCTATCGGTGACTGTGCAACTATCTACGATAACGCAACTCGTGAAACAAGCTACATCGCCCTTGCTTCAAATGCCGTACGTACTGGTATCGTAGCAGCTCACAACGCATGTGGTACTGACCTTGAAGGTATTGGTGTACAAGGTTCTAACGGTATCTCTATCTATGGCCTTAACCTGGTATCAACTGGTTTGACTCTTGAAAAAGCGATCCGTAACGGCTTCAACGCTGCGGTAACTGAGTACACTGACAACCAAAAACCAGAATTCATGGAGCATGGTAACTTCCCAGTAACCATCAAGATTGTTTACGATAAAGACTCTCGTCGCATCCTTGGTGCTCAAATGGCAGCCCGTGAAGACATTTCTATGGGTATCCACATGTTCTCATTGGCCGTTCAAGAAGGCGTAACCATCGAGAAATTGGCTCTGACAGATATCTTCTTCTTGCCACACTTCAACAAGCCATACAACTACATCACAATGGCAGCATTGGGTGCAAAAGATTAAAAACGTCCGGGGGACGTTTTTAATCCGAGCCTAGAAATTTGAAAGCGAGGTGAGTCTGGGAATAGACTCTTTCAGCTGGTCACCAAGAAATTAGAAAGTGACCAAAAGTACCCGAGCATGAAAACGCGAAAGCCATGCCAGCCCGAAAGGGCTGGTTTTTTGCTGGTTAAATCTATGGTATAATGAGAGAAGTAAGCTCCAAAATAAGTTTTTCTGAGGGGAACTGGCTTGAAATATATTTGTCAGCCGAAGCTTTTTGAGGAAAGACAGAATGAAAGACACTTGAAACCGATTGCAAATCATGCTAAAATGGTTAGAAGTAAGGAGGTGAGAAAATGAAAGAAATCAAAAAATCCGTGACCATGAAAGATGTTGCCCGTTTGGCAGGAGTGGGAGTGGGAACTGTTTCGAGGGTGGTGAATAATGAAAGCGGAGTCAAGAAGGTGACGTTGGAAAAGGTCCAAAAGGCCATCAAAGAGCTGGACTATATACCAGATGCCTATGCTCGTGGAATGAAAATCAATAAAACGGAGACAGTTGCTCTCATTGTTCCAACTATTTGGCACCCATTTTTCGCAGAGTTTTCTTACTATGTTGAAAATGAACTGAGTAAGCAGGGTTATAAACTCTTGCTTTGCAATATTGATGGGGACAAGAAAGAGATTGAATATATCACCATGTTGCAGCAAAATAAGGTGGATGGCATCATTGCGATTACATATAGTCCAATTGAGGACTACCTCACAACGGACATTCCATTTGTCAGTATCGATCGGACCTATGACAATAAAAATATAGCCTGTGTTACCTCCGACAACAAGGCCGGAGCTCAATTGGCAGCACAGAAATTGGTGGAGAAGGGCTGCAAGGAGATTGCCTTTGTTGGCAGCCACAATAGCACCAACAACGAAACCAAAAACCGTCACATTTTTTTCGAACAATACCTAGAGAAGATTGGCTACCAATGCCATGCCTTTGATATCGAAGAACCTTTTGATGATTTTCTGGAACAGTTGGAAATTTTTCTAAGGAAACATCCTCAGATTGATGGTATTTTTGCCATAAATGACTTTGTTGCTCTGGATGTTATCGATATTTTGGAACAGTTGGGAAAAAAAGTTCCAGAAGATGTGCAAGTGATTGGTTACGATGGGATTCGGTTGGCAAGTGAGAGAAAATACCCTGTCAGCACCATCAAGCAACCTTTGGAGGCGATGGCCAAAGAAGCAGTGGAGATGTTGATTAGTGTGATTGAAGGGAAGTCTTATCCACTGCAATCGATTCTTCCCATCAGTTTTATTGAGGGAACTTCCACAAAAAATAAAAAAATTCATTTTTCTCTTGACAGAAAGCGCTCACAATGATATGATGGTCTCATAAAGAAATAATTTTTTATTTTTAAACAAAAAGTGAAACGTTTCAAAAAACGAAAGAAAGACTTTATCGAGATAGGGTCTTTCATTCAATCAATAAAATTGAAACGTTTCAAAAAAAGGAGGTTTACATGCGAAAAGATGTTTCTAGCTTAAGTTTCTTGGAAAAAATCAAGCAGCAAAAATTGTTGCTTCTGATGCTCGTTCCGGGGCTATTGCTGACATTTGTTTTTAGGTACATTCCCATGTATGGGGTCCTCATTGCCTTTAAAGATTACAATCCGCTTAAAGGGGTAATGGGAAGCGATTGGGTTGGATTTTCAGAATTCATTAAGTTTCTCTCCTCACCGAATTTCGGTGTACTTCTGAGCAATACTCTGAAACTTAGTGTGTATGGATTGCTTTTGGGGTTTCTACCACCTATTATTCTAGCTGTTATGCTCAATCAACTCTTGAGTGACAAGGCTAAAAAGCGGATTCAGCTAGTGCTCTATGCACCGAACTTTATCTCGGTCGTGGTCATCGTCGGTATGATTTTCCTCTTTTTCTCAGTTGGTGGACCAGTCAATGCCATCTTGGGAATGTTTGGAATTGAAGCCAATTTTCTAACTGATCCTGATTTCTTCCGGCCCCTCTACATTTTGAGTGGTATTTGGCAGGGTATGGGTTGGGCATCGACTCTTTACACAGCAACTTTGGTCAATGTCGATACGTCCTTAGTTGAAGCGGCAAAACTTGATGGTGCCAATATTTTCCAACGGATTTGGCACATCGATTTGCCCGCCCTCAAGCCAGTTATGGTTATCCAGTTTATCCTGGCAGCAGGAGGCATTATGAATGTCGGCTATGAAAAGGCCTTTCTGATGCAAACCTCACTCAATCTTACCAGTTCAGAAATTATTTCGACCTATGTCTATAAAATTGGTCTGGTTTCAGGTGATTATTCCTACTCAACAGCGGTTGGATTGTTCAATGCCCTCATTAATATTATCCTGCTGATTGCCGTCAATAAGGTTGTCAAACGTATCAATGACGGTCAAGGTTTATAGGAGGTTCTGATGAATACACAAATGTACACAAAATTTGACAAAAGGATGCTGATTGTTAATAAGATTTTGCTTGCATTCTTGGTCTTGATTACAGTGGTTCCAATGGGCTATATTTTGATTGCATCCTTTATGGATCCCCAGGCTCTAGTTAGTAAGGGTATCAGTTTTGATCCCAAGGACTGGACCATTGAAGGTTACGAAAGGGTATTTTCAGACAAGTCCATTCTGCGTGGCTTTCTAAATTCTCTCTTTTATTCCTTTGCCTTTGCCTTTATTACAGTAGCTGTTTCTGTTATGACGGCCTATCCTCTCTCTAGGAAGGATTTGGTTGGTAGAAAATGGGTTAATGCTTTTCTGGTCTTCACCATGTTCTTTGGTGGTGGTTTGGTACCTACCTACCTTTTGGTCAAGGATTTGGGGATGTTAAATACCGTTTGGGCTATCATTATTCCTGGTGCAGTCAATGTGTGGAATATTATTTTGGCTAGAACCTATTTCCAAGGGATTCCTGATGAGCTGGTTGAAGCAGCTGTTATTGACGGGGCCAATGAGTTTCAAATTTTTTGGAAAATCATGCTTCCCTTGGCCAAGCCCATCATGTTTGTTCTCTTCCTCTATGCCTTTGTTGGGCAATGGAATTCTTACTTTGATGCCATGATTTATATCAAGGATCCGGACTTAGAGCCACTTCAGCTAGTCCTTCGGAAAATCCTTATTCAAAGCGAGCCAGCCAAGGATATGATTGGGGCGCAGGCTGCCATGAATGAAATGAAACGAATCGCAGAAATGATTAAGTACGCAACCATCGTCATTTCTAGTTTACCGTTAATTGTTATGTATCCATTCTTCCAGAAATACTTTGACAAGGGTATTATGGCTGGGTCATTAAAAGGGTAATCAATTATCTCCCGTTTTCTCTTTTCTTACGTCAACGAACGAGGAAACTGAAAGATAATCTAAATAATCAATTTACAAAATAGGAGGTTGTTTCTGATGAAACATAAATTTGGAAAAACAGTTGTCGCTCTTCTCGCAAGTACCGTTCTCTTAGCTGCTTGTGGTTCGAAAAATGAGGCTTCCAGCCCTGATTATGAACTCAAAAATGTCCAATTTCCGCTGAAAGAAAAAGTGAATCTGAAATTCATGACAGCAAGTTCTCCATTGGCACCAGCAGATCCAAATGATAAGTTGATTTTCCAACGATTGGAAAAAGCAACAGGGGTTCATATTGACTGGACTAACTACCAGTCTGATTTTGGTGAAAAACGGAACTTGGATATTGCCTCAGGTGACTTGCCAGACGCTATTCACAACGATGGGGCTTCTGATGTGGAATTGATGACATGGGCCAAGCAGGGAGTCATCGTTCCGGTGGAAGATTTGATTGATGAGCACATGCCGAACCTGAAAAAGATTTTGGATGAAAATCCAGAATATCGTTCCATGATTACAGCTCCAGATGGTCACATCTATTCATTTCCATGGATTGAGGAGTTAGGAGAAGGTAAAGAGTCTATTCATACTGTAAATGATATTGCTTGGATTAACAAAGAATGGCTCAATAAGCTTGGTCTTGAAATGCCACAAACAACAGATGACTTGATCAAGGTTTTGGAAGCCTTTAAGACCAAGGATCCAAATGGCAATGGTAAGGCTGATGAAATCCCAATGTCCTTTGTCAACGGTAACGGCGGCGAAGACTTCAAGATTCTCTTTGGTGCCTTTGGGGTCGGAGATAATGACGATCATTTGGTAGTCAATAATGATGGTACGGTAGACTTTACTGCTGATAACGAGGACTATAAAGAAGGTGTTCAATTCATGCGCACCTTGCAAGAAAAAGGTCTGATTGACCCAGAAGCTTTTGAACAAGACTGGAATACCTATATTTCTAAAGGTAGTGAAAATATTTACGGTGTTTATTTCACATGGGACAAGGCCAATGTCACTGGTATGAACGATACCTATGACATCCTACCAGTCTTGGCAGGACCTGATGGAACCAAGCATATCACACGGACCAATGGAATGGGCTTCCAGCGCGATCGGATGGTCATCACATCAGCTAATAAAAACCTTGAGTTGACCGCTAAGTGGATTGATGCACAATACGAGCCAATTCAATCTGTACAAAATAACTGGGGTACATATGGTGATGAGACCCAACAGAACATCTTTGAATACGATGAAGCAACTAACAGCCTCAAACACTTGCCTCTAAACGGTACGGCTCCAGGTGAACTTCGTCAGAAGACAGAAGTCGGCGGTCCATTGGCGATTCTGGATGAGTACTATGGAACTGTAACAACCATGCCAGACGATGCCAAATGGCGTTTGGACTTGATGCATGCGACCTACCTTGATTATGTGACAAATGACAATATCTATCCTCGTGTCTTCATGGAAGAGGAAGATTTGGACAAGATTGCCCAAGTTGAGGCAGACATGAACGACTACATTTACCGTAAACGGGCTGAGTGGATCGTAAATGGTGGTGTCGACGAAGAGTGGGATAGCTACCTGAAAGAACTGGAAAGCTATGGCTTGTCTGACTGGCTTGAAATCAAACAGAAATACTACGACCAATATAAAGAAAACGAATAATAAGAAATGAGAAAGGAGATTTCCGTGAGCATGATTGATGATGCAAATCACTATATCTCAGAGAAGAAGAACTCCATAAATCAGACTTTTAAACCAAGTGCCCATTTCTCCGCTCCAATTGGCTGGATCAATGACCCAAATGGATTCGTCTATTTCCGCGGAGAGTTTCACCTCTTTTATCAATATAATCCCTATGATAGTGCCTGGGGTTCTCTGCACTGGGGACATGCCAAAAGTAAGGACCTGGTCAACTGGGAGCATTTGCCAGTTGCCCTAGCTCCTGACAAGGACTATGACAAGGATGGCTGTTTCTCAGGTTCTGCCATTGTCAAAGACGATACTCTCTGGCTCATGTATACGGGTCATATCGTCAATGAAGACGGAAGCGTCAGACAGGTACAAAACATGGCTTACTCGACAGATGGAATCCATTTTGAAAAGGTGGAGCAAAACCCTGTCGCTACTGAAGAGCTCTTACCTGAAGAAGTAATTGCCAACGACTTCCGGGATCCAAAGATTTTTGAGAAAAACGGTCGCTTCTATTCAGTAGTGGCAACCAAGCACAAGGATGGGGTTGGTTGTATTGTCCTGCTCGGTTCAGAGGATCTCTTGGAATGGCAATTTGAATCCATCTTCCTTAAAGGTGAAGCCCACCAAGGTCATGTTTGGGAATGTCCTGATTATTTTGAAGTTGACGGTCAGGAATACTTGATTGTTTCTCCTATGCAATACCAAAAAAGTGGAGATGACTTTGTCAATATCAACTCCAACATCTTTGTATCAGGTCATGTAGACTGGGAGAAGAAGATCTTTGTCGCAGACAGTTTCAAAGAGATTGATCACGGTCATGATTTCTATGCTGCACAATCAACGCAGGGACCTGCTGGGGAGCGCGTGATGATTGCCTGGATGCATACCTGGGGCAGAAATATTGTTCCCCATGAGCTGGGCCATGGCTGGGCGGGCAATATGACCCTACCACGGATTCTTCATTCAAATGGGAACCAACTAACCCAGGAAGTACCAGAAGCAGTTTTGGCCAGTCTTCCAAAAGCACAAGTAGGTGAAAGGGTGGACGGACCAGCTTATCTGGATGTCAAAATCGATCAAGACATAGCTTTCCGATTTGGGGATGAGTCAGATTATATCGAGTTTGGCTATCAAGATGGACTCGTTTATATCGACCGCAGCCACCAAAAAATCGAGATTTCTGGTGAGGAAAAGTGGCCAACAAGCAGACGCAGTGTGGCAACAGATGCTCAGCACTTGCAAGTCATTTTTGACAGAAACACGCTCGAAATTTTTGTCAATGACGGCCAGGAAAGCCTGACTTCTGCCATCTACTTGCAGGGGGAAAAAATCTTACAGCAAGTAAAATAAAAAGGAAACCTGGACGCTAGTTCAGGTTTTTTTCTTTATTGATTTATCTATTCATTTTCCCCTTAGCCAAGCCAGTATTTTTCCGTAAAAAATGGTATGATAGAAAGATAGCATGTTTCAACGGAGAAGAAAATGAATCCCTTATTAAACGGAATGAATGAGAGACAGGCGGAAGCCGTTCGGACGACGGAAGGGCCGCTTTTAATTATGGCGGGGGCTGGTTCGGG
>Ga0208938_1001053_pt1 | contig 16969 bp, 18 predicted proteins | sample AD_UKC125_MetaG_FD_184434 | JGI IMG/M metagenome (GOLD analysis project Ga0208938, IMG submission 184434) | Active sludge microbial communities of municipal wastewater-treating anaerobic digesters from USA - AD_UKC125_MetaG (SPAdes) (version 2) | ecosystem: Engineered > Bioreactor > Anaerobic >...
GGAGACCTTGGGGTACTCGCCGTCGAGGGTGCGGATCCGCACGGTGGCGGTGTCATCGGCCAGGGTGAGCCAGGTGGTGCCGGCGATGACGTCGACTCCCAGGCGTACCTGCGCGCTGGTCAGACGCGGGAGCAGCTTGGCCAGGGTGGCCGCGGGGATGAGGACCTTCTCGGTGGTGGTGCCGTTGGCCGGGATCGTGCCGGAGGCGAGGCGGTAGCGGTCCGTGGCGGTCAGGGTCATGGAGCCCTTGTCGAGGGTGGCGTTGATCCCGGTGAGGATCGGCAGGGTGTCTCCTCGGTCGGCCGCGACGGTGACGCGATCGACCAGGACGCTCAGTGCCTCACGGTCGACGACGTGGGTCGGGGCGGTGGTCGCCGGGAGCGCCGGGAAGGCGTCGACGGTCACGGCGTCGTCCAGGGGGATGCTGTAGCCGGCGACGTGCACGACGGGGGTGTGGTCTGGGGTGTCGATGGTGACGTCGAGCCGGTCGACGGTCGCCTTGCGGCTGCCCTTGACTGCGGCCGCCAGGACCTTGGTGAGGCTGGGGTGGTCCAGCAGCAGCTGGCCGGGGCTCGTGCCCGTGGCGGGCAGCGTGACGGTAGCCGCGGTGTCGAAGTCGAAGGTGGTGAGCTCGATCTCGTCGGCGCGGACGGTGGCCAGGATGCGGCTGAAGACGGGCAGCGGCTTGCGGCCGGCGGCCGGCAGCGCGAGCGTCTTCAGTGCCTCGGCGAGGCCGCGGTAGCCGGTGGTGAGAGCACCGGTGCTCGGGATCTTCTCGTCGGACGCCGGGCGGCGGGTGGCGGTGGTGGTCATGGTCGTCTCCTGTCGGAGTCAGGGGCCAAGTGGTCAGCTCGGCCCGGGTGGTTGGTGTCTTCGACGCTACCGCCCACCACCGACAACGCCACCCTCTCCAGGTCGCCGCCTCCCCCACCGTGGCACCCCATGCCGGCTGCCACGGTGGGGCATGACGAAGGGCTCCTCCCGGTGTGGTCCGGGTGGAGCCCTTCGGTGTGGTTGGACCTAGAGGTCCTCCTCGTCGGCGGCGCAGCGCCAGCAGATCAGGTCGGCGGGCGGGGTCGCGCCGTCGAGCTGGTCCCCACAGCGGGGGCAGAAGCCGATGTCGAGGTCGTCCTCGGGCATGGTGGTCACCTCCTCTCTGATCTGGGCTGTGGGGTCAGGCGGCGGCCGGGGTCTGCCAGTCCAGGCCGAGGCGGGCCGTGATCCGGTCCAGGATCGCGGCAGGGTCGGTGAGGGTGCGGATGAGGACGGTGAGCTCGCCGTCGGTCAGGACGGCTTGGGCGTTGGCGTCGCAGTCGACCTCGTGCATGCCCTTGCCGGGCTGGTAGCGGCACAGCGTCCCGAGCCACTCGTACTTGGGATCTTCGGTGATGGTGAAGGCGACGTCCTGGCCTTCCTCGCGCAGAGCGCTCAAGACGGCTTCGGCGGCGTCGCGGCACTCGCCGACGGAGCGCTCTTCGATGTCCACCCAGAGGGGCTGGTCCGGGCGGCTGTTGTCCAGCAGCCGAGTGACGTCGTCGTCGGTCCAGGGGTCGTCGGTGAACGCGATCGCGGCCATCCGGATGGCCTCTCGGTCGAGGTCCGCCGGCAGCGCCAGGCGGTAGTAGGTGCGGTCTCCCATGTCGATCGTCTCCTGTCGGAGTCAAGGGCCAAGTGGTCAGCTCGACCCGAGTGGGTTTGGTGTCTTCGACGCTACCGCCCACCACCGACACTCGACCCCGGTTCCGACGCACCGAGGTCACCCCCTCGTCACCCCATGCCGGCTGGCTCGGGGTCCTCGGCCTTGGGCGTGGGGTAGTGCTGCTCGAGGTGCTCGTCGACGAGCTGGTCGAGCTCGCTTTCGGTGGGGGCGGTCAGGGTGGTGGTCTCACCGGTGACGGGGTCGGTGATGTCGGCGACGTGGCGGGTGGTCATGGGTCAGTTTCCCTTCTGGTCGGGCCAGGGCCCGTCGGTGATCTTGTTGAACGCGCGGGTGGCTTTGTCGACGGCCTGGTGCATCACGGTGGGATTGCCGCGGGACCAGCCGGCGATGTAGCCGGGGCTGAAGGCGTCGACCTGCTCGCGGGTCATCCCCCGGGAGCGGTTGACGAGGTAGGCGGTCATCTCGGCCTCAGTTTCCATCTGTCCTCGGTGGCGTTGGTACTCGCTGTAGTCCTGGTCGACGTGGCCGCAGTGGACGTGACCGAGCTCTTTTCTGCACCAGGCACGACGCGGGGCACCAAGGCCTACGGCCATGCTTGACAGGTGCACGGTCCTGATCCAGTACGGGGCACGTCGCCTGACTGCGCCGCCAGCGCTATCGGCGTTGATCTGCGCGACGGTCGGCGGAAGCGGATCGAACCCGCTGCACTCCGCCCACTTGGGGCTAGGTCGCCGCGTACGTCATGAGGAGCGTCGCCTCGAGTACAAGCGTGGGGGATCGCCATCTTCGTCCATGCGGCGAGCAGGAGTGGACACGCGCACAGTCCGATCGTTCAAGCCGATACGAGGCCAACCTCAATCTGCCCCGGGGCGCGCGCGAAATGCCACAAAGGGAGCCTCATCTCCTCCACCATGGACGACATGGTGGAGGACGGGGGAACTGGCGCCGCTCGCTTGAGGTTCCTCTTGGACTCAAACGTCTTCATCGCTGTAGAGCCGTACTCAGGCGAGCTCGAACAGAATCTGGAGCTTGGTGTCCGCCTGTTGAGGCTAGCGAACGAACAGCGCCACTTGCTGTGCGTTGCACCTGCTACTCGCGACGACCTCCTTGAGGGAAAGGACGCTGCCCGACGTCGCCAGCGGCTTGCGGAACTCGGAAAGTTCCATCTATTGGCCGAAGCTCCCGTGACCGCGGACCTGAGGGAGCGGGCCGGTGATAGTGGACCGGGGACGAACGATGAGCGCGATCTTCGCCTGTTGGCTGAATTGGACTCTGGCGCGGTCACTTACCTCGTAACTGACGACGCTCGCCTCCGTCGACGTGCGGCACGAGCCGGTCTCGGTGATCGAACACTTTCTCTTCCGGATGCGGTCACACTGCTCGCAGGCTTCGAACCGACCGAGCTCACTCCACCGCCTCGGGTCAGCACAGTGCCGTGCTACAGCCTCAACCCGGAGGACAAGATTTTCGACGGTCTCCGGTCTGACTATCCCGAGTTTGACGATTGGTTCGCCAAAGTACGCCAAGAGATTGAGACACGTCGGTGCTTCGTCATCGAGGAGGAAGGAGCTTACGCCGCCGTAGCCCTGCTGAAACTCGAGGACGATTGCGAGTACGCGATCGAGGAGCCGGTGGTCAAGATCAGCACTTTTAAGGTCTCGGAGGACCACTCGGGAGTGAAGTACGGGGAGCTGCTGCTCAAAGCAATCCTTCATAGCCTCACCACCACAAATTCGGCGAGCCTGTACGTGGAAGTACTTCCCTCACACCCCGAAGTCCTCGACTTCCTAGCCGCTTTCGGCTTTCTAGACCAGGGCTACCGGAGCGTGCGTGGCGAGTACGTGGTCACGAAGTCCCTGCGGCCCCCGGCAGAGGAGACAGATCGCTCGGATCTTGATCACCACGTGCTGTTTGGACCGCCAGCGCTTCTCGCTCGCCAGCGAATCTTTGCGGTGCCGATCAAACCTCGCTGGCACGACCAACTGTTCCCGGAGCAAGCCCCGCCCCAACAGTCCGCACAGCTTGCCCTTTTCGGGTCGGCCGAAACGCAAACCCACCCATGGGGTAACGCGATTCGCAAGGCCTACCTCTGCAACGCTGCCACGAACCAGGTGGTGGCGGGAGACGTCCTCCTCTTCTATCAGTCCGAAGATCAAACCTTCAGTGCTGTCGGCATCGTGGAAGACGTTCTCCGGTCCAGCGAGGCTGTCGAGGTCATGCAGTTTGTCGGACGTCGCACCGTCTACACAGGGTCCGAGATCACAGAGATGGCACGGCGCGCCCGCGGGGTTCTCGCCATCCGGTTCCGGCAAGATCGGTTCCTGGAACCGCCCATCACCTTGGCCGACATGCAACTGGCAGGAGCGCTCAGATCGTGGCCACAGTCCATCACCTCCCTTCGTCCACAGGGCATGGCCTGGATGCGAGACCTTCTTGTCGGGTAGCTCTGATGGCCATCCAGCCCCCGTACGCACAGGCGATCCTCGACGGAACGAAACTGGTCGAGTTCCGCAAGCGCCGACTCGCTGCGGACATCGACACGGTGCTCGTCTATGAGAGCGCGCCAACGAAACGCATCGTTGGGCACTTCACTATCGAGCGAACGGAGTCCGGGACACCTCAGGACCTGTGGAGGACGTTCGGGTCCGTCGGTTGTATCGCGCGGGAGGACTACCTCGCGTACTACGCGCAGAGCGAGCGAGCAGTCGGTTTAGTCGTCAAGCATGTCGAGCGGTACGAGTATCCGGTCGCCCTAGCCGAACTCCGTGATCACCCGGCAGTGCCGCAGAGCTTCTCTTATCTTCCATTTTCTGCTTTGGCGGAGGCGCGCGCACTTCAGCTCCCCGATCCAGGATGGATCGATCGCGCCCTCGGCCTGGTGAGCGGCACCGCTGAGACATGTTGGGGATCTAGTCGGCCGAGCTTCTTCCGCGATTCCGTCTCAGCGCTGATCCGTCGGTGAGAGACCCGACCAACAGGAACCTGCTGCTCAGAGAATGGCGCTCTGGGGCTGGCCCTTCTGGTCCGCGACGTGCGTCACAGCGCCGCGAAATCGGTAGGGCGGATACCGGTACCTCGGCGATGCGACGATGTCACGGCCCTCTGGCTCACGCATCGAATAGTGTCGTCGCGGAGGCCAGCGATGGGCGGTCCGCGCCTTTCGTTTCAGGACGCGTCAGGGCATGCGCACGCACGCGGTGGAGAGGTATCGGCAGAAGGGGGAGGTAGCAGTGGGCTTTTCAGTCAAACTGGCGCCGGGGGTTCGTGTGCGCGCATCAAGCCGCGGCATCCGGACGAGTGTCGGGCCTCGGGTTGCTCGCGTTCATGTGGGTGCCGGTAGGACCGGCTTCTCAACCGGCGCTGGCCCGGTCGGCTACTACACGAGCGTGGGTGGCTCAGGTCGGGGCCGGTCGCGTGCGACGAGCGGTTCGGTGAACAGGCAGCTGGCAGCCGCTGCACGGCAGCAGGCTGCGGCCGACAAGGGCGCCGTCGCTCGACAGCTCGCGGACGCGTTGATCGCGATCACCGAGATTCATCACGAAGAGTTCCCCATAGCGACTTCCCCGGTAGCGCCGTCGCCTGCTTCGGTGGACGAGGCAGCGATTCGGTTGGCGCACCGCAAGAACGCCAAGAAGCAGACGAGCTTCTTCGCCAGGACGGCCCGCAAAGCTGCGCTCACAGCCGCAGACGCCGCCGCGGCTGCGGAGATCGCCGAAGCCCGAAGGAAGGGTCTTGTTCAGCAGGCCGAACTGCAAGCTGAGCTCGATGCGTGGTGGGCGGCCTTGGAGCGATGCGAGCCAGACACCGTGTTGGGAACATTGATCGCTGCATTCGCGGACAACGAAGCGGCAGCGACCGCCGTCGGGGTCGACGGAACCGAGGCGTCGCTCGTGGTACTTGTGCCGCCGGAATCGGCTGTCCCTGACCGCAAGCCGACCACCACTCAAGCGGGCAACCTGAGCCTGAAGAAGCTCACGAAAACCGAGACCGCTGACTTCTACAAACTGCTGGTGACGGGCCACATCCTGGTCACGCTGCGGGAGGCGTTCGCTGTGGTACCTCGTCTGACCGCTGCGCGGATCGTGGCTATTCGAGCTCCCGAGCGTGACGCCTACGGCGTGCTCAAGCCAGAAGTGCTGATGGCGGGCCGGTGCCGGCGCGAAGCCTTGGAAGGGATCCGTTGGAAGGACGCTGACTCCACAAGGATCTTCAACGACGCGTTGATGGAGAAGGTGGCAGTGCAGAAGGGCGCGACCGGCGCACTTCAGCCCATCAAGCTAGAGGGTGAGCCCGAACTACGCGCGCTCATTGAGGCAATCGACCTCGAGGACCTAGCTGACGGCTGAAGCGGGCCCCAGCGCCCCTTCATCACACCTGCGTCTATCCGCCGCCTGTCGTGACTGTTGGGAGCTGCCCGTCGGGGCTAGCGTTCGCGAGGTCTGGATGCCCGGCCGCTGTCGCGGCGGGCGGGTGCGGGCCTCGACAGGTCGCCGCGCGAGGTGACCCATGTCTGCTCCGACTGCACTGCTTGCGTACCAGCCGTCGTCGATGTCGACCGCTCAGTTGGCCGCGGTCTCGTTCCTGGCCCGGTACTCCGGCCGCACGCACCGGTTGTACGCGTTCCAGCTGCGGGAGTGGTTCTCCTGGTGCGAAGGGCACGGCCTGGACCCGCTGGCCGGGGTCCAGCGCGCCCACGTCGAGCTGTACATCCGTGGGCTCGGGGAGCGCGGGTTGATGGACTCCTCGGTGGTGACGATGATGCACGGGGTGCGCGGGTTCTTCCGGTTCGCACACATCGACGGCCTCGTCCCGGCCGACCCGGCCGTGTACGCCCGCCTGCCCAAGGTGCACCGGGACGAGTCCCGCACCCAGGGCCTGGACCGACTCGAACTGATCCGGTTCCTGCAGGTCTCCCAGACGATCACCGTGCACCACGGGGCGTTGGCGTTCCTGCTCGGCATCAATGCGCTCCGCGCGTCGGAGGCCGCGGCGGTGCGCGTCGAGGACTACGCCGAGACCTTGCGCGGGCACCGGGTGCTGCGCCTGGTCGGCAAGGGCAACAAGCCGGCCACCATGCCGGTCACCGTCCCGGTGCTGCGAGTCCTCGAGGCCTGCCGCGGCGATCGCGCAGAGGGCCCGCTGATCCTGCGACCGCAGAGCGGGAACCCGATCGACCGGCGCGACGTGTACCGGATGGTCGCCCGTATCTCGAAGGCCGCCGGGATCCCGCGGCACATCAGCCCGCACTCGCTGCGGCACGCCGCAATCACCAACGCCCTCGACGCCGGGGTGCCGCTGCGCGACGCGCAGATCCTCGCCCGGCACGCCGACCCCCGCACTACCGAGCACTACGACCGAGCGCGGGGCAACCTCGACCGGCACGGCGTGCACTTCCTCACCGCGTACGTCGCCGGCGTCTGAGCCAGATGAGACCGCACCATGTACTACATCGTCGTACAGCGGCTACACTCGTCGGGTGGCGGAGGAGATCCAGTGGGACCCCGAGGCCACTGGGTACATCCGCTCGCGTGGCGACCGCTACCCAAACGCCGAGGGGATCGAAACCGATTGGACTCAGGAGGTCATGCAAGATGTCGACCTCCTCGCGCTCGAGCCGGACCCGAAGTCTCGGATGGGAGCGTCTCGGTTCATCGGCCACTCCCGCTCCGCCGGGCGCGTGATCGTCGTGATCGCCTACCGCGACCTCGACGGTGACCTGCACGGCATCAACGCCTGGCCGGCCACCGGAGCCGACCTCACGCTCTACCAGCAAGGAGACGATGATGGCCAAGACGATTGACCCCGCGCTGGCCAAGAAGCTCCGCGCCGAGTCGGAGCAGACCAAGGACGAGCCCTATCCCGCCGACACCACCGACCGCCGGCCGAACCGGCAGAAGGTGTACTCGGTGCGGCTCAGCGCCGAGGAGGAAGCCGAGGTCCAGCGCGTCGCCGCCGCCAAGCACCTCCCTGCCTCCACGCTCGTCCGCTCCTGGATCCTCGAACGGCTCGACCACGAACGGTCCGCCTGACATAGCCCTCTTCCCGCGATCAGGACGCGTCCACCGTCCATTGACAGACCCGTAGGGTGCTCTCTGTGCCCGAGGATGCAACCCCGACGTTTGATCGATGTTCGAACTGCGGACGTGAGGGCCGAACCCTGACCGCCACGAACCTCGCTGATGCAACTGGCCTCGGCGGTCGCATACTGCCGCTGCGCGGACTGGAGTTGGAGATCGCGACCCACGTTGGTGCCGTTACGTTGGCGGCGGGGGAACTGGACGCTGCGATGGCCGCGCTGCAGGCGTTGACCGGAGCAGTGACCCTGGACTCGATCACCAAAACCTGGGGACGGTCCGGATTAGAACTAACTCGCGAGTTGCGCAAACTTGAGAGCGAACCGGGCCTTCGCGCTAGCTGCTCCCAGGAATTGACCCGGCTCTGCGACCGCTACGACGCGTTGTACCTCACGCGAAATGCCGTCATCCATTCGTTCCGTCCCGGGCGGGACGTCGAACGCCTCGACGTTGTTAAGTCCGTGAGATCCACAAAGGCCAACCCGGTAACGAATTCCGAGGGGCTGTTCGAGCGACAACGACTAGGGCTCGGCGAGCTCATCGATCTGTTCTACGACCTAGACGAGCTCACGCACCAGGCCCGCCGGTTGTTCATGAGTGCGGTGGCAGGTATCGGCTGACCCGCGGGACCCTGCGTCATTCCGCCGCCAGTCGGGCTACTTCACAAGCCGCTGTCAGTGCGTACGCGTCGCCGAGGCCAAGCGGGCGGCGCCTAGACAGCACCTTGGCGAGATCTCCCGCTTCATGCCCTTTGCTGACGGGTTCAGTTGCGGTTTAAGCCGAACTCACGGGAGAGCAGCTTGCGCTTCCAGTAGGACTCGATCTGCTCGATGGTGTCGTCGGGGGTGTTCTCGTCGACCACTTCGAGAACTGACACTTGGTAGTTCCTGCGCCCATCTCGGCTTGCTGCGGCCTTGAGCGCCACGTCACCGCCATCACCGCCAACTGCGTAATTCATCCAGCGACCAAGAAGGCTGTCCGCGCCCTTGGCCGAACCCACGTACTGCTGGCCCGATTCGACGTCGACCAGCAGATATACGCCCTTGACACTACGGAGGACTTGTTGCCAACCGTTCGGGAGACTTGGTACCTCGTCGATGGGGCGAACAAACATTCTGCATATCTGCTTGACTGCAGTCGCATTAGTCCGTTCATAGGTCAGTAGTGAGTTCCCTACCAACGCAATGGCACCGGAGATTTTGGCTACCACGTGTCGACCATGAGTCCGCACGCCTCGACTGCCAGCTGGGCACGGAAACGTTCAGTGGCCGAAGCCAATTCGTCAACGAGGGAAAGTCGTACTTCACTCAAGCAGATATGCAGAACAAACATACGAAAGCCGGGGAAGCGGGGCTCGTACTGCTTCGCGATCTCGATCACTGGCTTTGCCTGGTTTGCGGCTCGCTGAACCCAGGTCCGTGCTCCGGCGCCCCAGTCGATGACGACCCTGTCCTGGTAACCGGCCAGGGCGTCGACCAACTGCAACTCGTACCTCAACTGACCTGAGATGTCGTGCTTCAGCAGTGCGTCGACGCTCCCGGACAGGCAGGTGCCTACCCCGTCGACCCGATACATGCCCACGAACACCGTCTTTCGGGCCTCGGTCACAATGAAACTTGCCAGGAGATCACCAACTGGATAGACGTCTCTGCTCTGCACGCTCTGGTAGGCCTCGAAGGCATCGCGATCGTTCCGCCAAGCCCCATACAGGCGTCCTGCTGCAAACCGGCCGTCCTGGTGTCGGACGAGACGAACCTTCGCTGTCTCAATCCCTTCGAGTGCCAAGAGATCGTTGAAAGTCAGCATCGCGACCTCGAAGCCTGCACGGTAGACATTGCCCCGAGACTAGCCGCAACTTGCAATCCGCTCGTCCGCAGAAACACCAAAGAAGTGATGCCGGACCTGCGCGTCTCCCGCCGACTTGGGGCCGGAGGCCCTCGAGTGATCGGGACGCTGAAAGCACAGCGCTGAACTCACTCGTCTGAACGCCCATGAAGACCAGCGTCACTTCGCCGCGATGGCCGCGGCGCCGTTGCGATGACATAGTCGGCGGTATGCCAGACGCGACCGACCAGGCCCGCGTTCGGCAGAGCGTTGCTGAGATCGTCGGACGCCCCTACGCGCAGGGCCTTGTGGGCGCCTACTTCGATCAAGGCCGGGGTTTTGCTGGTGTCATGTTCGACGGTTTGGACATCGAAGGGCTCTTGGCCGACAACCCCACTGACCGCTTCACGGTTGACGACATCACGGCTGCTTCGTTGCTCGATGTTCGATTCGGGCCCGTCGCGGTACGCGCATTGCTTAGTTCCGATGCAATCGCAGAAGCGCTTGCGGCTGTTCCAGACTGCCGCCCGTTGTGGAAAGCCACGAAGCAGGACCTCGAGGCCGGCACTCGTCTCTGGCGCTTGGTTCGCAAAATCGAAGGGGTTGGCCCCACCCGTGCCAGCAAGCTTCTAGCGCGGAAGCGCCCTCACCTCTTTCCCATCGTCGACTCGGTGATCGCCAATGCCTTGCACCTGCGGGACGAAACCTGGCGTCCGTTGGCAGCTGTTTTGGCTGATGAACAGGTCCGCCGAGACATCGACGATTTGCGTCCTCCCCATGTCAGCAAGCAGATCAGCAGCCTGCGTCTACTGGACGTGCTGACGTGGATGTCGCACAGTCGAAGCAAGGCAGCGGTCTCGGCGCAGATTGCAGTAGGAGCACCACCAACAAGGAGCATCCCCAGTCCTCGAAGGACCTAGCCGTCGGTCTCGCTTCCATTCACGCGGGCCGTCGACACCCCTGCGGCAAGCTTGATTTCCTCTTCACTACGTTGATCTCGGCGCGGCGCCCTTGTCTGCGTCATTCCGCCGGCATGGGCCTGATGCGAGACTTAACCCTCTGGAACTGGGTAATGGTAGGTCACCGGCGCGCGTGCACCCGGTCGGCGAGCTCTGTCCACCAGCGGAGCTTCTCGTCGTAACTCATACTGGCGTGGGCACCACTGCTACTGGGCAGCACGAATACCCGGCTCTCGCCTACCCGCCACGGTTGCTCGCCAAGCTCTTCAGGGCGCGCCCGGTGGAGTCCCCGAGCGGCGGCGCGGGCCGCCGTCAGGCCGTTAAATGCCACCCAACGCGGGCTGACGACCTCTACATGCGAGGTCACCGACACGGACTTGCTGAAATCCAGTCCACGGTCATGGCTCTGAGTGACGTCCTTGACCAGATCCGTGATGCCAATCCCCAGGTCCGGGAGGGTCGCGTCGTCCTCAGGGCGCAACCGCTTTGTAGTGAATTTCGCCTCGTGAAGCAGTTGCCAGAAGCGATTGCCTCGCCCGGAGTAGTAGTGGCCACGGTCGGCCGATGCGGTGGCGACGGCGGTACCCACGAACACCACTTCCAGATCAGGGCGCAGGAGGTCGGACAGAACGGTCACGGCCGTTCCGGCTTCTTCGGCCTCCACTTGCGATACTGCGCCGCTCGCCGTTACGACGTATACGTCGATGCCGAGCAGATCGCGCACGCGTCGCGGAACGCGGAGCGCCGCCTTTCGTGACGACTCGGGCGCGACCACAGCGTAGCGAGCACCCGGGTCGGTCATGCGGTTGAGCAGCTGCCCATAGGCGGTGTTCATATCGAGGCCCGCGTCGGCAGTCAGGCCTTTAGCCTCGGCGACGAGGCGCTCGACTCCCTTGGTGGCGACTACGTCGACTGGACCCGTGGGCGTCTTGACCTCACGCTGGATCTGCCAGCCGTTGACTGTCAGGTAGGCGCAGAACGCGTCGACCACTTCGCTCTCGATCATGTGTCTCCATCCGTCCTGTCAGCGATGCCCTGTTTACGGCTGAAACCGCGCTGTAAAGCTCTCGCTCGAAATGGCGGTCGCGGTGGTCCGCAGTCGATCTTGCATCCTCTCCATCTTGCTGATGATCTCGGAGTAGCCGTTTGTCACAGGCCGATGAGACACCCACTGTGGCGATCTGTCGAGACCGAAGGCGACGTGGTCGATCCCATCGTGCGCGCAGGATCAGTGGCTGAGGCGGCACAGCTACCTGGGTCTATCCGCCGACCAATGACGTGCGAACGTCTGGTGAGGTACCGACGGCTACACCGTCCCGCGAGCCGATCCCCGGGTTCGAGCGGGAAGTCGACTCGTCCGCTCGAACCGGCGAGCACCACGACACCCACACCGGTGGGCGACGCCGGGATCCAACGCATACCTCCGTTCCGGAAGCTCGATCTACCGCCTGCCTGGATTCTTTCACGGTCCGATCGATGGCCGTCCGGACGCAGTCAGGCGGCGCGGGATGGTGGGCATACCGAGGTTGGTTGCGGTGCGCTGCATCTGGGTGAGTTTCTGCTCGGCTGCGGCGAGGCTGGTCCGCAGGCCCTCAATTTCGCCGAGCCAGCCGCGTTCGCTAGCCTCGGCGATCCGTTCTTCGAGGCTGTCGATGATGCTTTGGAGCCGTTCGTGCTGGTCGGGGTCGGGGCGGAGCATCGGGCAGCGTATGCAGGCGTGTTCGTGTTGGCAGCCGGAGCCGTATGCACGCCCGCAGGTGCCGAGCTCGAGTTTGCGTTGGGCGAAGTGGCCGAGGAACTCGTCCCACTCGCTGTCGGTGGGTTCGCGGTACTCCTGCGATGGTCGAAGTGCTCGCCGGCGGGCGATGTAGGCACGGTGGTGCACGATCACGTCCTGGTCGTAGACCGCGATGTAGGTCTGCGTGGTCGCGATCGAGTCGTGGCCCAGAATCTTGGCGGTGATGTGCACGGGCAGGCCGGATGCGACGGCCTCGGTGGCGAAGATCCTTCGGAAGTCATGCGGGCTGAACTTGGCAGGGGTGCCGTCGCTGTTGTTGATTTTCGCGGTGGTGACGAGTTCATCGAGCAGTTTGACGGCGTAGGCAGGGTTGATCGCGATCCGGCCCGCCCCCCACTGTCGTTGGAACAGAAACGGAAGCTCGGGGCTGTGGACACGTTCGGCGCTGTCGTATCGGCTGACCAGTGGCAGTTGCTCGTCATCGCCGCGGACATGGGAGATGATCTCGGCGAACGCCACCGCGAGCTCAGGGCCGATAACAAGGAGCCGTTCCTTGTCGGTCTTGGACGGAGTGATCTGCAGCATGGGGATCACCTCACCGGTTGAGGGCAGCCGGTACGACACGAAGGAGCGGTGGGTGATCTCGAGGACCTCCTCGATACGTGCCCCGGTGTGACGCAGGACCTCGACCAGAGCCCACGACCAGAACGCCCGATCGGCCTCAAGGCTCAGGTTTCTGCGGTTGTCCTGCGGCCGGTCGCTGGTGCCGCCGCGAGCTGGAGCATCGACGTACACCTGCCCACGGCTGGCTTTTCTGCCCGTGCGCGAGTTGTTGATCAGACAGGCCCGTCGCAGTGTCTGCCCGCCGACAGTGAAGGACTCGCCAGGCGGTGTTGCGGCGCTGGCGTCGAGCAGTTCCTTGGCTGCCGCTCGGTTGTCGTGGGCTGCGTCAACCAGTCGGGGAAGCAGCGGCGCCAGTTCCCGGATGCGCTGGTGGGTGCGTGACCGTGACTGCTTGAGCATCTTGGTCATGCCCGCCAGGTCCCGGGAGTCGACCGGCGAGGGTGTCGCCCATGCTGCCCACCGGGAGGGGTCCTCCAGCGCCCAGTGGGACAGGTCGGCGTAGAAGGCCCGGACGCTCATGAGGATCGTGTAGGGGTCCTCGCGCTTCTTCCCGACGCGGTTGCTGCCATAGAGAACCGGTCCGCTGAGCCGGGTCTTCCAGCGGCGTGCAACCTCGTCGGACAGGTGCAGGGAGTCGATGCCGGGCTCATGGATCTCCAGGTCGCGCCAGAACAGCAGCACGAGCTTGGCCGCCAGATAGCGAACGGAGTTGTAGTCCATGGCCGGACGGCGTTCGTAGAGGTAGGCGACGAACAGGTCCCTGATCGGGCGGCAGACGACGTCGTAGCGGTCGACCATCTCCTCGATCGCCAGTTGCCCGCGTCGTGACGCAGCGAAGATGGTTGGCGGGCTGTCGGCCGGCAGGATCGCGGCCTCCCGCAGCAGTGTGTACCAGCGGGGGTGGGAGCGTCCGCCGTAGCCGTCTTGCGCACGGTGAGCCTCGATGCAGTCAGGCAAGGTGATGTCGGCCAACGTGCCGCCGTTGTGGACCAGCATCCTGGTGAGCTGGCCCAGCGCGTCGCGCCGGTCGCTGGGCAGCATCCGTGCGTCGATGTCGCACAGGCGCTCGATGGCGGCGAACCCCGTTGGATCACGCAGCGCCCTGAGCCGTTCGTAGAGCTTGGATGTGGCGTGCGTGGCGTAGAGCCAGGAGTAGTCGGGACGGATCACGTCGAGCAGCAGGAGCCTTCCCGCCGCAGCGACGAAGTGGCCGTGCTTATCGGGCTCGGCAGCAAGGGTGGTCCACTCCTTCCCGGCCGCGTTTGCCCCGGAAGCGTGCCAACGTTGCTGCCACGACTCCCCCGGGACTCGCAGCAGCCATCCGAGTAGGGTTTCCGCGAACCGCACCTGGCTGCGGATGAACTTTGGCGAGGTGGCACCGTTCGCGAGCTCAAGGTCGCGGACCGCGTCGAGCACCTCCTCAAAGCTCATCTGGGCAGCCGCCCACACTGTTGAGCGGGCGATCGCAGGGGTCGGAAGCGCCGGGGTCGGCGCTTTGGGGCGTAGGGCGCCGTTGTCGGCGGGGACGTGGCGTGAGGGACGCGCGGCCTTTTGCAGGTGCGCGACCGCGTCGATGTGATCGCTCATGATCGCGGGCCACCGAACAGCACTGCCAGCACCTCGGCCGAGTAGCCCGCCGCGTCCAGCGGCGGTAGCGGGGGTAGCGGGGTCGGGCGCTCGCTGCGGTCGCGGTGATGGGCTAGCACCCGGGTGACGGTCTCTTCCTCCCGCGGACGCAGGTAGATCTGGGTGGTGGTGATGTGGGCATGGCCCAGAACCCACTGCACGTCGCTCAGCGACAGGTTCGGATCCTCGACCATCCGTTGCGCGGCCGTGTGTCGCAGGTCGTGCAGCGTCCAACCTGTGCCCAGCGACTCGTTCGCGCGCTGCAGCATCCGCCTGGCTGCCGCATAGGTCAGCGGACGCACCGGACGGCGCCGGGTCAGCCACAAGGCCCGCTCGCCGTCCGGTCGCCCTATCTGCTGCTCGTAGAGCCGCAGCCACACGAACGCATCAGCCGAGGCCGGCAACCACTGCAACCGTCCCGACCCCTTCCGGCGGACCCCGATCCGCTGATCGCCGGGATTCACGAGGTCGACGGTGACACCGAGCAACTCAGACGCACGGGCGCCGGTCGAGACGTAGAACGCCAGCAGTGCTCGGTCCCGGTCCGAGCGCAACACCGCGAACAGTTCGTCGAAGAGCCGATCGGGCAGGTGCCGAGGGATCCGCTCGGGCATCTTCTGCCGCAAAGGGGCGCGCGGTCCCAGCGCGAAGGGCTGCATCGGGTTGTGGTGTGCCTGCGACCTACGACCGAGTCGATGGGCAGCGTCCGGGACCGGGTTGATCAGCGGCCCGTCGCCAGCCCTGATCCGGTCCGAGTAGAACATCTTGACCACCGCCAGCGCATGGTTAATCGTCGCAGGCGCGTACCCACCCGGTCTGCCCGCCGGGCCTACCAACCGCATCCACAACACGAAGTCGCGTGCCTCCAGGCGACCCGCGCGCTGCCAGGTCACGTTGACCGCGGCCAAGAACCGCCACCACCGCAGCAACGCCAGGCCGTAGGAGCGCAGCGAACTGAAACTTGCGCCACAGGCCAGCATCGTGGCGAAGAACTCGCTGACCTCCTCGACCGGATCGCCCGTAGCGTCCAGCAACACCGTGCCCGGCGCTGCCCCAATGCTGGCCACTCTGCCAACCCTCGCGACGACCAGGCCCGTCACCTCACGCTCCATCTCATGCATCCTTCCGCTCGTCTTCGTTGCAACGAACGGCAGCACGCACAGAAATGGGAGCGGCGGACATCGCCATCGGCGGCGAGTCGCCGCTGCACGATCCTCCTGAGACGGCCTAGTTCGGGCCAGTTGGTGCGGTCAATAGATCGTGGGCGATGACCGAGGCCTTCTGTGCCTCGTTGAGGCGAGCGTCGACGACGATCCGCTTGCTCTTGGGGTCGGTGAAGCCCAGGGTGCCTTCGCCGGTTTCGGGGCGGCAGCCTGGGATCTCGGTCTCCTCGTAGGAGTAGCCGGCTTGGCCAACCCGGGCGCGCAGGCCTTCGAGGGTGCCTGGGGTGGCCCTGCCGGGCGCAGGGCGGGCCGGCGAGGAGGGCAGCGGGTCGCCGTGAGTGTCGGAGACGTTGAAGACGGGCACTCCCTTGAATCCCACCACGCGGTGCGTCTCTTTACCGTCGTCGTCCTCGTCGACGATCTTGCGGGTGATCGGGGCGAGGATCCAGACGGCCTTGGCACCCTTGGAGACCTTGCGGTTCCACTTCTCCCACTGGCGGAAGCCCATCATGTGCAGATCGTCGAGGGACTCTCCTCGTTGCAGCATCTGCACTGCGGCCAGGAGGCGGTTGTTGGCGCTCCACCGGCTCAGACCATTGCTGGCCATGGCGTTGAGCCAGCGGTGCAGCTGGCCGGAGTCGACGATGGCCTTCACCGACGACTCGAGGTCGGCGACCATCGCCTTGACCCGCTCATCTCCCTTCAGGCCGGCGTAGTCGCCAGCGGGCAGACCGGCCGGGGTGGGGCACTGATGGTCCTGGGAGCGGAACTGGCCGCAGCCTGGGCAACGGTCCGCCCCTGAGCCGGTCGACGTCTCCGGACCCTCGCTGGCGGTGCTGGTTGGGGCGGCGGCCGTGGACGGTTGCTGGGCGAGCTCGGCACGGGCGGCTTCGAGCTCGGCCCGTGCCTCGGTGCGCTCTCGGAGTGCGGCCTGGAGGCCGCCATCTTCTCCCCGGCGGTGCTTCAGGGCGCTCACGCCGGCGGAGACCAGCGCAGCCTTGTAGCGCGTCTCAGCGGCCGCCAGGCGGGCCGCGGCTGCCGGGGTGGCCGGTGGTGTGCCGCCCGGGGGTGAGGGGGGCTCAGAGGCGGCCGGTGGCGAGCAGGACGGCGCCGGCGCAACAGCGGACCGGGTGGGGTCGGCGTCGCCGCCCGGCGGACGGTGGTCGTCATCTGCGGCAGCCGAGCCAGTTCGGCGTTTGCGCCAGTGGCCGGCCACCTGGACACCGGTCGCGGTGGTGTAGTCGTGAACCCAGATGTCTGAGTCGGTCTCGACGGTCGTCGTCATGGTGGAGCACCTCCTT
>Ga0208938_1001059_pt1 | contig 16926 bp, 19 predicted proteins | sample AD_UKC125_MetaG_FD_184434 | JGI IMG/M metagenome (GOLD analysis project Ga0208938, IMG submission 184434) | Active sludge microbial communities of municipal wastewater-treating anaerobic digesters from USA - AD_UKC125_MetaG (SPAdes) (version 2) | ecosystem: Engineered > Bioreactor > Anaerobic >...
TGCCGTTATCTAGTTCGCCGATTAAATCCGCAAGTTTTGGCAGATCCCACTCGCCGCTGACTTTATTTAGAGCAACATTTAGGGCTTTTTCTTTGGTTTCATCTAGGTCCACCACCACACACTCTATCTTGCTATGTCCTTGGTCTTGTAATATCTTTAATCTCTGGTGACCGCCTACAATGTTTCCCGTCTGCTTGTTCCAGACAATGGGTTCCACATAGCCGAAGGTCTCCATGGACTTTTTTAATTTTTCATATTCCGGATCACCTGGCTTTAAATCTTTTCTGGGATTGTATTTAGCCGGGTTTAACTTTTCTATTGGTATTTTTCGAATATCCAAAATAGGTACCTCCTTTTTTTGTTTGTTATTAACGTCTTCTGAAACAGCAAAACCCCTCAAGTCAAGGTTTATCGCCTATACCCCCTACCCCTGCATCATCTGCTACAAAAACTGTATCAGTAGGTATAAACTTTTCTCCTCCAACGACCATCTTCTTTAGCAGTCTTCCTATCGTGGCAAGACTTGCAAAGAGGCTGCAGGTTATTGATATCAAAGAACAGCTTCACATCGCCTTTGTGTGGTTTTATATGGTCCACCACTGTTGCCGGGGTGATTATTTTTCCCTTCAGGCAGATGACGCAAAGAGGCTGTTTTGTTAAAACATGCTTCCGTAATCTCTGCCAGTGGCTGGAGTTGTAGAGTTTTTTATAAGGCCGGCTGCTTTTGTTGTATTCCCGGTCTATTTCCTTTTGGTGCTTTTCGCAGTACCTTCCCTCCGTCAGCTCCGGACAAGCAGGATAGCGGCAGGGCTTTAATGGTTTCTTTGGCATTTCATTTCAACTCCTATTTTTGGGCATAGAAAAAGCCCCAGAAATTCAATCCCCAAGGGCTTTATCAAGAATGTGCTTCTTGACAGTTACTTAACTTTTATTTCTTTTTACTTGTATTCATAGTCTTCCAGATCGCCGTAGGGTGTCCCTTTATGTTCTCTAACTTTTCCCCGGAAAACAATAACTCCGGTCTGTAATTTCCTTTGGCAAACTGCTGTAGGTATTCTTTATGTCTAGGTGTTATGGAAATACTGTTAGTTAGAAATTCCTTCACTTCAGATTTAGCATAATCAAGTTCAAGCCTTTGGCCTTTAACCAACATTGGATACAAATCCTGATACACTGTTTTCTTCTTCAATTCATCCACACGAGCAGGGGAAAAATCTAGCTTGGCCGCCTCCCCCGATATGGAACCATAAAACACTACCGCTTTACAATAGTCATCATACTCATCTTCAGAGACGATTCCAAACCTTTTTACATTATACAAATCATAAAAATCTCTGGCTGCCAATCGATTATATAACGCTGCGGTTTTAGAAGCTAATAATTCAATACCATTTAAGGTTTTTATTTCTCCTCTTGGCCCAAACAATTCTGTGTTTATTTTTCTCATCACTGGTTTCCATATATGATGCCTTAGCGAATAATTTATTTCCACTTTTATATTATCGTAGTTGCCGGAATTGTTTTGAAAGCGGGCTACGATTGATTCAAGAGCAAAATAATCCTTTGATTTTTTTGATATCTCATATCCTCTTCTTTTTAGATATTCGTGTAACAGTTCCCTTACTTTTCCCCGTTCTTCAAGAACTATATCTCTACTATCATAGGAATGGAAATCAAGGTCTATATCAACAGATAGTCTGGGCAAATTAAAGACAGTAAGGTTTAACGCAGTACCGCCCTTTAAAACTAATCTGTCCCTTAAAAAGGCATTTTCATTTATAAATTCTAATATGGTGATTAACCGGTGAACCTTTTCAATTACGTCTTTATGAAATCCTGTTTTTTCTGACAATCTAAGATAATATTTTCTATCCACTTCAAACAAATATATCATTCCTAACTTGAAAAGTTTTAGGCACGATTAAACCCCAACGGTTCATAAGAACACCATTGCCGTTTAACGCTTCCTCACTTAAATACTTTCTTGTATTCCCAGTCCGTTTCTCAATAGCGGCTAAAAAGTCATCTGATATTCCTAAAGATTGCTGATGTCGTTCTAGAAAGTATCCGGCCTTTTTATATAGGACTTGCTTATTATATGCTTTGAGATAATTAAATAGCTTGCCTTCATCTAAAACCGGACATATCTTTAATATCTCATCTAATTCATGAGGACCGCCGCAATAATCGAGCCTATCCATTGAATCAATAACAGTCCTTTCAAGATCTGTCATCTTGATCCCTTCGTTTAGATGATAGCGTATAACGCCTTCATTTATCCCACCTCTTACATATTTATATAAAACCCCTTCAAATTCGAAATCGGATATCCTTTGATTTGAAGCTACATAAGCTACAAAGCTTATCTGATGAGATAATCCATGCACCTCGAAGGCAGAGTGATGCGTTAAATACGCACCATCATTTATTTTACTTGCCACCAAATAGCGATTTGCTGGTGCTTCTTTATTTTCCAAATTAACAGCGTAATATAAATTTCGGCGCACCCGTTTAATGATGCCTTTTTTTGCATATGAATTTAGTATGGCCTTTGCGTTTTCCAGACTCCCTACAATTTTTTCGGCATCCGCAAGATTAAAAACCTCCAGCTTTAAAAGATCCGCGTAATACATCATACCAATCACCCCAGTTCCATATTATACGCACAAGTTAATATTATTATTAACTATCTCGGACTATTTGATACTATTATACCCCGAGTTCCATTTTTATTCAACAAGTTAATTTTAATATCAACTTTCGGTGCAATAAAGAAACTGCTTTTGTTTTATTTACCACATTCCACTTTTGCCTTGTTTTTTGTTTCCATTTTCATTTGCTCGATCATGTCCTTTAACCACTGCGGGTATTTATCTTCTATCTCAATCATCCTGGCATGATATTTACAATAAAGGCTGCCGGGTTTTGCTTCAAGCAGGCAGCCTTGGTAGGCACATTTTTTCATTTGGTTTCATCTCCTAAAAAAGTAAAGCCCACAGTTTCCCGGGGCTTCACTTAAATGTCTTTCATTTTCATATCTCTACACTTTATACTATATCACATCTTTAACTACATTTTAGTCCATTTTAGTCCACTTTTTAGTATTTTGTTGATTTCTTTTAATCCTTCACTGTGGATTCTAAAAACCCCACTTCTGCTATAGCCTAATTCTAGGGAGATATCCTCCCAAGACCTACCGTTAATATATCTCTTCTCCAATACCAATTGACAATTCACATCTTCCACCTGGCAAATAGTCTCCATTATTTCTTGCTTTAGCTTTATAAACCGGTCTATTTCTTGGTTGATTTCATTTTCCAAATCGATGATCTTAGCCATAGTGTTTTCAAAAGGACCCCTTAGTTCTCTGCCGCCGGATACCTTTTCTTGGGCAAAGTTTGTGGTTACCCGCATGGCCAAAGCCTTTAGATTTTCTAGTTGCTCTAGTTTACTGTTTATCCTATGATCCAGCCTCAAGGCCTGAGACAAATATTCTTTAGCCTTCATCATCTAGCACCTCCAATTTACCGCCGTAGTAGGTTTTAATAATGTAATCTCTCTTATCCTCATCAAGGGAAAGGATTTTCTCTATTGCCTTTTGTCGGTCCAGCTCATACTGCTCTTTGGTTTTATAGAAACTGCAGCCTTCACACTGTCTAACTTTTAAGGCAGTGCAGCTATTGTGTTTGTAAGCAAAGCAGTCCTGCATGGTTAACTCACCTCCCGATAAATTCTGGCTTTGACTGCATTAAGCAGTGCCTCTTGACCAGCTTCTTTATTCTTCAGCACTTGCATCACGTCTTCGTCGATAGTTCCCCTGGCTACCAGATGATGCACCACCACCATGTTCTTCTGCCCCTGGCGGTGGATGCGGGCATTAGCCTGCTGGTAAAGCTCCAGGCTCCAGGTAAGTCCAAACCAGATGATGGTGCTGCCGCCTGCCTGGAGATTCAAGCCATGGCCAGCAGAGGCAGGATGTGCCAGCATCACCGGTATTTCCCCTTTGTTCCAATCAGCAATGTCTTTAGGTTTATCCAGCACCCGGCAGTCCAGATGTTTTTGTATCCGCTTCTGTTCATGGCGATAAGCATAATAGATTAAAACCGGTTTGCCATTTGCTGCTTCTACCAAATCCTCTAAAGCTTTTAGCTTTTCATCATGAAGAACTTGCACTCCGCCATCTTCGTCGTATACCGCTCCGCCGGTTATCTGCAAAAGTTTATTAGTCAGCACCGCAGCACTTCCCGCCACCACATCACCATTAAGCAGCGGCAGCAGTAAATCCCGTTCTAACTTTCGGTACTGCTCCATAGCCTTTGGCGGCAGCTCAACTGTTGCGATATTGTCTATGCGCTCGGGGATGTTCAGGTAGTCCCCACTTTTCATACTGATGCAGATGTCGGAGAGCTTGTTGTAGATAGCTTCTTCAGCACCTTCTTTGGGTTTGTAGGTGAAAATTACATTATGGTTTCTTTTATCAGGCAAGAAGTAGCGCTCCCGGTAACCGGTTATGGTTTTGCCAAGCCTTTTGCCGCTATCTAAAAGGTAAACTTGGGACCATAAATCAATGAGCCCGTTAGGAGCTGGAGTGCCAGTAAGGCCTACTACCCGCTTACAAAAGGGCCTTACCTTGCGAAGTGCCTTAAACCTCTGGGCTTTATGGGATTTAAAGCTGGAGAGCTCGTCTAGCACCACCATGTCAAAAGGCCAGTTATTTTTGTAGTAATCAACTAACCACTTTGTGTTTTCCCTATTTATGACGTAGATGTCGGCAGCAGTGTTCAAGGCTTGGATGCGCTCTTCTTTTGAACCTAGCACTTTGGCGATGCGTAGATGTTTTAGGTGATCCCACTTCTTAGCTTCCACATCCCAGATGCTCTCTGCAACTCTTAAAGGTGCAATTACCAAAGGTCGAGCTATTTCAAAGCGGTTATGCATAAGTTCGGCAATGGCAGTTAAAGTGATTACTGTTTTCCCTAAACCACAATCTAAAAATATCCCTGCTGCCTTCTGGTTTAAGATAAAATCTAGGGCATATTTTTGATAATAGTAAGGAACATACTTCAATCTGTCACCTCCTCGACAAAAGCATCAACTGCTGCATACGAATCCAGGACGTAAACCTTAAAGCCTAAGCTTTCCAGCTGCTCTTTTCTTTTTAGCTGCAGAGGCCTTAACTTCTTGCCAGGTGCTTTTAGCTCCACGAACACCACGTTTCCTGTAGGTAAAAGCACTAACCTATCTGGCACTCCTGCTATTCCAGGAGAAGTGAATTTTAGAGCAGCTCCACCCCTTCGTTTTATCTCCCGTTGTAATCTAACCTCTATTTGTTTTTCCTGCATTTTTCTTCAGTCCTTAGTACCATAGGAAGCCAATGGTCTCTTTTATATTTTTTAACCCCTTTTGCAATAGGCAAATCAAGGCCGCCTCCATCTATTAAATAGGTCAGATTATGTGTGGTTTGCAGGCATATGGCCTCTTCCCTTAGTACTCCCGCAACTATTTCTACAGCATCTTCATTCCACCCAGCCCAGATTATAAGGTGGGGGCAGCCCTCATGGTGTATTACCCTGTCGCCTTTATAGTCAAAGTTATGCTCTTTTAATATCTTTTCAATCTCTACAAAACTCACGTGGTCATCCCGGTATATCTTTTCTACGATTTCTTGTTTAATCATGTGTTCTCCCCTCCTGTTTTTTAGGTGGACGGCTTTACTCCACTTCTTTTTATAAACACTATTTAGGCATTATATATACCCTTATATATCTCTATTTCTTTTATATAGAAAGATATAAGAAAAAGGTGTCCACCCCGTCCACAGCCTTGAGGTATGGGGCTTTGGAGCCGTCCACCACCCGTCCACCTCTGTATCTCTACCCGTCCACATTTCCACTTTTTGGGTGGACGGGTAAAGGTTAATTTTCATCTACCCGTCCACCATTTCATCTGTTTTAGGGTCGAGTTTTAGCCCTTTCCATCTGCGCGGGGGTGTTCTCCTATACTCTGCTACATTAGAGTAGACAGTCTTTACTTTGTTGTTGAAGTTGGATTGATTGACAGGGTAGCAACCCCAATCTCCGCATTTCCTTCTATAGGTGTCATAGAGCTCTTGTTTACCCACCATACTTTTAGGATCTAAAATGCAGCACTCTTTTAAGAATTTATATACACTGTCACTTTTTTCTCTGTATTTTTCGCTCATATGTTTAACGCTTGCAATATCTGAAAAGCCGTCCTGAGCTTTAAGTCTTTTTAATCCCTTGATGGCTTTTATGAGAAGACCTTCTAGCTCTTCTTTGCAAAATAAGCTCTGTCTTAATTCTCTGTCATTAAATTTATTGTTAAATGGTATGACGATCCATCTTCTATGGTAGCCTTCAGAGTTGTCCCTTGATGATGGCAGTTCATTGGCGCTGAAGATTAATTTAGCTCTATTGCAAAAACTAAACGGCGGCTTATGCTTTTTCTCTGCCTGGACGCTGTCCCCCGAGGTTAGTGTCTTAAAAAGAGATGAGTCCTCTACGATTCTATTTGGAATATCAGCATAGAGATTTACCATCTTGCCAAAGAGTTCAGCTGTTAAAAATCTATTTTCAGTCAGTGACTGCAGCGCAATATTTGAAGTGTTGTCCTTTCCAAATAACTCTCCAATAAGGGCAATTAGTGTCCCTTTACCATTACCGCCTTCGCCGTATAAGAGAAATGTAGCTTCATACTTCATGCTGGGAATTAAGCAGTAGCCCAGCATCTCTTCGATTACCGGAATGCTGTCCTTTGCCACCATGTTTAAAAACTTATCTATCGCCGGGCATTTAGCATCAGGATTGTATTCTACCGGCAGCTGTATGATGGTATGAAGCTCTGGTGTATGGGGCACAAACTCTAATGTTTCAAGATTTAACAAGCCGTTTCTTACATTAAGATACTCTCCTGTAGTTGCTGCTTCGTTGGGATGCACTTCTAGCACTGTATTTTTAATGTAGTTTAAGGCTTCATTTAGCCTGTTAGTTTGAAACTCTGGTCCTAATACATTAGTAGCTTTTTCCCTAAACACTCTATCCCCGTCTACATACCTGCCGTTTTCATAGATGTAGAGTTCATCTTGAATGACTATCGCTTCATGCTGCATTAAGAACCAGTCTGCAAGATACATGGGAATAAATCGTCTCTTTTCAAAGAACATATCCTGTGGGTCCACTTCTTCACCTTTAAAATCCCTATCCATAGCAGCCAGTCTTTCTTCATCTAAGGTCTTTCTTACCATCTCATCCTTTTCAGCAAGCTCCTGCATAGCCATATACGATGGCAGCTTATTTACTGGTGTACCTTCCTTTGCATCATCATCTAAATCGCCAAACTTATGAAGTCTTACTAAATCAAAGGCATTACAAAGCTTTCCACATATAGGGTCTGTAGCATGGTAAGAGTAGGCAAAGTTATCTCTATCGTAAAGGACCAAACCACCTGCAGTGCTTCCGGGTATATAGGTATAGCGGCTGGGGTCATCGCCTGGTGCATAGACATCGCTTAAGAACTTCTCGATAACTTGGGCTATGGTGTAGGTCCTGCAAAAGGCACCAACTATACCGGGCTTTTCCCTGGGATCGCCCTGCTTATCAGCCAGTTTCTTGCGTTCAGCTTTAGTCTGGGAGGACTCCGGCCAATAGGATGGGTCTTTCCAATCTGGATATCTGGCCAATATCTCATCCGGGTCTGCCCATTCTTCATCTAGATATTTAAAGATAAATTCACCATCTTCGGAAGTAGAAGGCCAGTACATAAGCCTATGAGCTTCATAGGTGGTATCATCAAAGAAGTCGATGCCCAAATCCCCGGCGATACGTCTTGATACCGCTTGGTACTCATCAGGGGATACTGGCCTTTTAAGGGGGATGACAAGCCTAAGCCTCGGTGCCGAAGGTGTATGGCTGTGGGTAGAATACATGCAGCAGCCACGGCCAAACATCACCTCTACCCCTGCCCATAAATCCCCTTTTACAAAATCAGCGTCCAGTGTAACAATCTGCCGCCAGACTACGCAGTCTGCCTTTCTCCTGCCTCCTTTTAATGTGCCACCTACAAATCCTCCAACGTCCTTAATCCTATCCTTTTCCACCTTGGGGAGTTTTTTATACTCTTTGCAGCTTTCATGGGTTCTGGTAGTAGCGCTTAATTTCTTCACCAGCTCTGACCAGAGCATCTCCCGGTTTTTCCACTCCAGCTCCTTACGGCTCCTTCCGGTAGCAATAGTTAAAACTCCGTCGTATTTGAAAGAGGGCTTGACTTTTTTATTACTAGTCTCCTCTTGCATCACCAGCCACCACCTCCAAAGGCTTACACCTTTCGTTAAACCTTCTTATCCTAATCCCCAGCTTTTTGGCCCTTGTAATCTCATAAGACATCCCTTGAGAGATTTTCTCTCCAAAAACCCAAAGCTCATCGCATTTAGCCAACAACTCTAAACCCAGCTCTATACCAGCTGCTCTCTCCTCGGGGATTTCATCATCCAGAAAAGTGGTAAAGATGACATGTGGTGCTAACGGGATGCCGCCCCGGCTGTAAATATACCGGCAGTAGCCGATGGCCTTTTGTATGTTTCTATCAATATCTCCTCGTAGGGGAGAGCAGACATAGATGATGGGTCTTTTCCTTTGCACCAACAATCGGTTTAAATACCAGCGGGCTTTTTGCAGGTCTTCTTCTCCGGCTTTATGCTCAAAGCGAGAAAGATACTTAATGACATTCCCCGCTAGGTAGCCTTTAAATTGCTCCTCGGTGAGCTTGGCCTTGATAAAATCAATAGTTTCTATGCCGCCCATCTTGTAATGGCAAGGATTTATCTTGTCCATAGTTTTCTTCCCTCCCTAAGCGATTTGGCGTTCAATTACCGGTAATAGCCCTTTCTTGTTTTTCAAAAGGTCATAGAGAAACAATCGGCCTTTTTGCGTCCAGTAGGTATGCATCACACTTTTTTCGGCATCAATAGCATGGGTCTTTGATTGGGTATAACCCATATCCGCATACTCCTGATACAAAAGCCAAGTGTTACCCATCTTATACTGCACTCCTAATTCGTGAAGCAGTTTGTTCATGGCTCTACCGGACATGCCGTAATCCTTAGCAATCTTGCTTATTGGCATCAGAGATTTATTCTGTAAAATCAAATCGTAATAGGATGCTTTAGGTTGTAACTCTCCGATAATCTGTTTGTGTTGGGCGTTCTCCAGTTCTAGCTGTTTGGCTCTTTCTTTGGCCTCTTTGTATTCGGTAAGCAGTTTTATTCCGTATTCCGGGTTACCTAGCATTTCATCAATAAGGACATCTGTGGCGTACATGCCATATTTTCTAATGGAAGGCAGTACTTCATCAAACACCCATCTTTCAAATCGCTCCGCTGCAGGTAAGTTGGAGCGGACAATTAAGCGGTAAAGGTTTCCCTCGGTAATATATGTTTTTTCAACTATCTGTTTCGTTGAAGTACCATATTGGTTTGTGGTTATTGAGACCCCGTCGTGTTTCACGATCCCCTCTCTCCTGCAATGCCTAGATATTGCATCTCTCGGATTGGCGTATCCTAATATGGTTGCGCACTCCGTTGCCGGAAAATATTCTTTACCTTCAACAACTAAAACACTAAGCTCGCCGAACTCTGTATGGTTAAAAACTCTCAATTCGTTCATTTATAAATTCCTCCTTAATCTTTCATGTAATAATCTGTTTCAAAGCCTTCTGCCCGAAGTGGCAGTCCCGGTGCCCAGTTGATATCCTCGCTCATGATTTTTTCCACTTCTTTGAGGTTCCCAAAGCCACAGGGGACATCCAGCACTACCTCGTCATGAACGTGGAATGCAATTTTATATCCGGCTTTATCTAGCCTTAAAAGGGATTCTGCTAGACAGTCCCTGGCGATTGCCTGAATGATGTTTTCTGTGAGCTTCCCGCCGTAGGTGCTTATGCGGCGCCATTTGCCTAGCTCCATTCCTTCATAGGTCAGCTTATCTTTGTTAAACCGTGTATCTAATTCAATCCTAGGTCTGACGTAAGCCAAACTTCTACCGGAGGGAAGTCTAATAAACAACACTCCTGATTTAAAGTAGAACTTAAGACCATACTGCATAGTAACTGAAGTCCTGTCTTTTACGGCTCCTATAGCTGCATCCTCTACATTCTGCCACAGCTTTACGATATTAGGGTTAGACTTTCGCCAGGCTGAAACAATGCCCGGCAGCTCGTCTTCTTTAAGTCCCATGTTTAAGGCGCCCATAGCTTTTAAGGCTCCAACACTGCCTTGATAACCACAGGCCAAAGTGGCAATTTTCCCTTTTTGCCTAAGCTCATACTCGGGATTGCCTTTTACGATAAGCTCCATAGGCACCCCAAACATTCTACTGGAAGTCATTTCGTAAATCTTGCCGTGGTCCTTAAAGGTATCGATAACCCACTTTTCTCCGGCAAGCCATGCGATTACCCTAGCCTCGATGGCACTAAAGTCAGATACTATGAAACGATGACCCTTTGATGGTATAAAGGCTGTTCTTACAAGTTGGGATAAGACATCCGGCACACTGTTAAAGAGCAGCTCTAAAACCTCATAATCTCCAGCTTTAAGAAGATTCCTAGCCAGGTCTAAATCGCTCATGTTGTTTCTAGGAAGGTTGTGGACTTGAACAAGCCTGCCAGCCCACCGCCCAGTCGATGCTCCGTAAAACTGCAATAGCCCCCTTATCCGCTCGTCCTTTCCCATAGCCCGATCCATAGCCTCATATTTTCTGACCGAGGTTTTGGACATCTCTTGCCGAAGCCCCAGGACCCGTTTAACGGTAGGGTTATCAATTTCATCTAATAGCTCTGCTACTTTCGTTTTGGAAAGGCTTTTTACTTCAAGGTTGTAGTTATCTTTAAGCCAGCCTTTTAGCTGGGTTGGGCTGTTGGGGTTCTCAAGTCCTGTTAACTCTGTAGCTTCATTCATTAATTCTTTTTGATAAATTTCATCACACTGGATGGCGTTTTTAACCAGCGTTGTATCTACCTTTACTCCAAAGTCATTTATCTTCTGGTCCAAATACCACAGTTTTAATTCCTTATCTGTCATGGGATAGTTTTCTAACCTTTTACGGATACTTCGCTCCACCACCACATCTTGTTTACAGTAGGTTTTGAAGGTTTCCCATTTTCCTCTGTCATGGCAGGGAAGGTTTCTGGTCCTGCCGCCATTGGCTTTAGTGGGCCTGCAGGGCATAGAGAAGTATCTAATTAGCGCTTTCCCCTCATCCATCTTTTGCTGAGAGAGTTTCAAACACCTGGCTACTTCTTTAAGGCTTGCAGGAAGGCCTAACGTAAGAGAGTGGGCCTGGCTGCATCGCCACTGTTCTTGCGGCATCGGTTTGTTAAGGTGTTTGGCCAGACAGGTTCTTTCAAAGTTAGCATTAAAGGCGGATTTGATTATGTTAGGGTTTGTTAGGGCGTTTATCGCTTTATCAGGAATCTCTTCACCGCTGGCCAGGTCTATGACTTCTACCGGCTCGTCATCAAAAGCGTAGGCTAGTAACAATATCTCAAAGTCTTTTGCTTGGGTGTAAGCGTAAACCCCACATTTGGCAAGGTCTACGCTGCTATACGTTTCTAGGTCAATAGATAATATTCTCATCCTAAAATGTCATCATCTTCTATGGCTCCAAAATCATCTTCAGGTCTGGCACGCCCGCCCAAGGGCTCTCCATCTTCTAGCTTTTGAAGGTTTTGAAGTCCACAAGCTATCCCTTTATTGCCGTTGACGTTGTAGGCGTAGAAAACTATTGATGCCCTGCCATAGCAACCACTGTAGAATTCTGTCTGGTCTAAGATAGGCTCTACATTTTTATCCACGATACCAGGCTTTACATAGCTGTTGGCATTTACAAAATAGCTGTTTGCGTAAGCCTCATCATCAGGTCTATCGGTATCTCCATCCCTAAGTGGGGTTTTTAAATTGGCAGGTATCCTGCCGCCCAGTTTGGAAAGCCCCTCCTGCTTGGCTGCTTCAATGGCTGCCTTAATCTTTTCTAGTGTTTTCTTATCACTTTTTGGAATAATTAAACTTACAGAATACTTGGGCTCACTTCCATTAACACTTTGTGGCTCCCACACATTTGCATATGAAAATCTCACTTTTCCAGTTACAACTTTTGTACTCATTACAATTCCTCCTTAAAATCTATTTCAGCAGTGCTTTTAATCGCTGGTCTCTTGTCCGCATCCGGCGCTAACTTCACTTTACCCGGAGGCTTTTCTACTAGCCCCGCCAGTAGCTCATTAAACTGTTTCTTTCCTACCGCTTTTTCCATTTTGGTTATACCCAACAGGACTTTTTCATAAATCACATCTTCGCTGTATCCGGCAGAAATTAGCGCCTTTGCCACTTTGGCCTCGTCCACATATTTTCGATAACTTCTGCCTTCCACCAGCTTGTAGCCAGGCCACTGTTTACCGTTATTGACCGCCTGGTCTAGTGCGTAAGATTGCACATCAGAAATCCACTTCATATATTCATCTGCTGCATCCAGCACTTCCACTATTTCATCATCTGTTAGCAAAGGCGGCTGTTTGAAATCGTAACAGGCCAGTTTCATGTTCTCTTCCGCTCTTGCCCTGCAGGTTGACCTTACTCGGCAAAACCTGCAATGTTCTCCTGGATTAAAATCTCCTTCACCTTTGAAAGCCTTTTCCGCAGTTTCCTTGACTGTGCTATTAGCCCAGTGCATAAGGTCGTCAATTGTCATCTCATGGGTGCTGATGCTATCTAACCGAGGTTGCACGATGGTCATACAGGCAGTGTTTATGTCATACAAACAGCCAAACTGGTTTAGAGCACCTAAGGCATAAAGCCGCATCTGCGGGTTGTCCACTGCCGAGACAGGGATACCCTGACCGAATTTGAAATCTATTACTTCAAGCACATCATCGGTTACCAGAACTAAATCCCCCGTGCCAAAGCCTTCAGGCACCCAAGATGAGTAATCAAGTTTGGCTTCCAGCAGCACTACTGCATCTTTAGTGCGGGCTTTTGCTTCGTTAATCTTTTCCATGGCAAAGTCCACATAGACTTTTACATAATCGTCTAGCTCCTGGCTATAGAAGGAGTTTTGCCTTAATTCTTTAAGCCTTTTGTTAAACTTACTTTTCTTTATTAAGTCTAGGTAGTATGCAAGATACAGTTCTGCTAGGCTGTGAGCAAAGCTGCCTTCTCGTGCGTATTCGCTTTCTCCTTCCTCTACCGCCTCTTCTAGCCGAGCCGACGACGGGCAGCTGAGCCACCTCCCAGCACCGGAGGCAGAGAGCAATGCATGTTCTGCCATTTATACCGCCTCCGCATCTTTAAGAAGTGCTGGGTAGCTTTCTTTTGGAACATCTGATAGCTTTTTACCACCATGCTTTTTAAGCAGCTCCTTCACCTCTGCCTGTTTGCCATTTTGCATTAGTGCCGCAAGTTTTGCCCTAACTTCTTCCAATGTAATCTGCTCCGGGGTGGGCTCTGGCTCTTTAGTCCGGGTTGAATCTACTTCCTTTTCTTTTACGGCCTTTGCTACCGCCTGGATACTATCTGCCAAAGAGCGTAAATCCTCTACTAAATCTAGTAGCAGCTTGGTTTTACCCATGGTCTTCACCCCTTCCCTTGATTTCCTTAATCTCCACCGTCTCAACGGAATCCCCTGGTGTAACTACAAGTAGGTCTACGTTTTTACCAAGTAGCCAATTAAGAAGTCTGCTTTGAATTACCGGACTCTTTTCGCCACCGGGTTTTGCTACATTGATGGTGACTTTGTGTTTAAGACTCATATTTTCCATCTCCTTTCTGAGGGCAATTTTTACCCCTCACCTATATGCGAAAAAGAGGGCTCCTTCGAACCCCCTATTTTAGGTAAGATATTTTTTTAGTTTTGTGTGCATTTTCTTAAGTCGGTTCCGGATGGCAGCCTCACTTACACCTTCCTCATTGGCAATATCTGTGTTTGTTCTTTGGTCTACATATTTTTTCTTAAACAGTTCTTTTTGTTTTGCGGTTAAGTGCCCCATAGCCTTAGTAAGCCTTTCTAAGGTAGCCAGATGTTCCGCTTCCTTTTCTTTTTCTAAATAGACTCTTTCCGGGTTATAGCTATAATCTGTTAAATATTGATTGCGGTCATCTGCCCCTGTACCTTCATCGTCCTGGTATCCATCTAGATTAGCTGTAATGCGATAGTTGTATCTGCGCTGCTCGTCTACTTCCTCATCATCCATGGTGTGTAATAGCTCAATATCCGTGGTACTGGCGCCACCTTCACCTGGAGCAATAACTATCTTTGTCCCATCAGCAGTGTAGTAGATGTAATTAGTGCGATTCTTTTTACTGGTTTTATACTGCCTGCACATAAAATAAGCCCCTTTCCCGATGAGAAAAGGGCATGACAAGTAGCCAAAAAACTCACCGTTTTTTTTTAAACGGCTTGCCTTTTAGCTTCAAAATTTAGTATAGGCTTGTTTCTTTGTGTCCCTATCATAATTTTAGGTAATAAATGGGGAGCTGTGTCGGACACTTCATGCCCGGAAAAGTAGGCAACAACTGAAGTTTTGGAGTGTCAAATACTTAAAAATAGACAAAAAAAGAGCCATACACAAACCCTGGTTGGATTCATGTATGGCTCTTATGAATTTAGGCATAAAAAAACCGGACATCTGGTGCCCGCTTTTTAAGAAATTATTTTATAACGGGTCAGCACCCTGTTGCAACAAAAACGTCCTAATTTCATCCATTGATTGGGGGTAAAGGTATGTCAGTGCAAAATCATACCAGATATGGCTATTGTTACTATGAAAGTTTAATCGGAAAGGAGAATTGCTAATAATATGGTTGCTAATTCTAGGTGGAAGGTGTAGGCCAAGGCAAATTAAAATCAACGAATTAAGCGATCCTTGTGATTCTCCATTAACAATGCGTCGGATAGTGCGCTCGTTAATTAAGGTTCTTTCAGCTAATTCTTCAAAGGTTACGTCTTTCCATTCTCGAACTATTTGAAGGCAGGTGTGATAGTTGGTAGGCAGCTGGCTGTAAATGTGATTTTCTTCCATGAGTTTATCTGCAAGGAGCTGGTTTTGTTTTTCTCTAGGGGCGTGTTGATAACCTTTCCCGTAAACTACATCAAAAGCGATGGGAGATGTTTCATCTCTATTTAGAAAACATTCGGTATGGTATTTTTCTTTGCAGCCGGACCTGACCGATAAATCAAAAATTAGGCAGCACTCATCCATGTGAGTTCTAGCATAATCAGTCAGTACTGTTTCGCCAAATAGATTTACGGTTACATACTTTGGATGGTTTAAAACGAAATGTGCATCTACGTATTGGTAACTGCCATCTCTTATAAGGGTAGCCAATGTAGGATTGGTAAGACCTTGAATTGCCGCATCTTCTGCACCAATGGAAAAGGTCTGGTTTTTCTCTAGTATCCCTTTCTTAAATCGGTGAGGCCTTACGTAGCGCCCGTCTATGTAAGTAAAAGTTCCAGTGGCTTCTTCATACCCGGCATCAATCATGCGAATTTTAGCTGCAAGGCGGGAAACACAAAAGAAGGCAGCTAATTCATCGATGACCGGCTCTAATACATCTATCAGTTCATCTGTACCAAGTTCTTTGCGATATTCTCTAATAAGTTCAAAGGCTTTAGTTTTAAACATCCCAAGGGGCATTTGAATTCTTGGTGCAAGGGAGTTAGCCTGCCATTCCATCCAATCGGTGGCATCCCTTTCGCCATCTTTTATGCCGCCGACAACTTGGCATCTGATTTTAGTAGCGCTACTATTATACAAGCGCTCCAGTTCAAAAGCCTTTCTGTGCTTGTCCCAGTGGACACACTCATGGACTATGGTATTATTGACTGCGCCTAAGTTTCGCAAGAAGTAGGCTTTTGGGTCAACGAAGATTGTTCGGGCATTAACTGATGTTATTACCATCTCATCCTTATCAGGGTCGTAAATTTTAGCCTCAGTATCGTGAAAATAAACCTGACCAAAGATGGATAAATCTTTTGTGATATGTCTTATTTTTACATCAAGCCCCATTTTCTCGGCAAGTTTTAATGGGTCCACTGCCATGGGTGTTTTTAAGGCCTTAGGGTAATGCCTGCGCAGAAAATCAGTAGCTACATTATCTAGTTCTTCGCTATGAATATATGGAACGAGAGCATCTGACAGCGGTTTGGGCATCTTGTTTCTTTGACTGTATATGCTGATACCGGTAATCTTAAAATCATCCAGGCTGCATTCCAAATCGCCGACGCAGCAAAGTAAAAACCACTGATAGCATTGGTCAAAATCATCATAATGATAGTCACCTTCAGTAACCTCAATTTCAGCTTCCACAACTACATCAAACTCAATTTTCATATCCGGAAGGTCATTGACCGATACAAATTTTATTTCCATATCTGTGAGAAAGACCTCGCCCACGTTTCGCACATTACGCAGGTCTAGATCCAAGCTATCTACGTTTTCTTCTACGTAAACTTCTATGGCTGAGTAAAGCTCGTTATAAAACCTACTCCTGACATAGTCGGTAAAAGAACGATTGCCCGCCATGGCAATGACCCCCTCACTGATAGAATTTTCTATACATAATAGATAAACTTATCCTTATCAATTAACTTCCATAGGTAAATTATAACATATTTTTAAGAAGATTTATTTGCAATAGTGACTTTAATTTGGAGGATAGCAAAAAAAACCTGCCTTCCAGGTAAGTCTAATGCCTAGTTGGCTGGTTTTATAGCACTACATTTATCGTGTCACACTTTCTTTCTTGCAATAAAAAAAGAAGAACCAACCGGTTAAGGTCAGTTCTTCTTGTGTTTGACGTTAGTTTAGATTTTAGTTAGTAACGGTTACTTTTATTCCTGGCACTGCTGGGTTAGGTGG
>Ga0208938_1001061_pt1 | contig 16911 bp, 25 predicted proteins | sample AD_UKC125_MetaG_FD_184434 | JGI IMG/M metagenome (GOLD analysis project Ga0208938, IMG submission 184434) | Active sludge microbial communities of municipal wastewater-treating anaerobic digesters from USA - AD_UKC125_MetaG (SPAdes) (version 2) | ecosystem: Engineered > Bioreactor > Anaerobic >...
TGGTCTTGCGTTTGGATTGTCGCAAACAATCTTTCTCTTTGCCCCAGCCATTTTATCAATCGCTTTGCTAACATCGTGCGATTTGGGAAAACCTTCTCCATAAACCCACATTATTGTATCTCTGATTTCCCAACCAGCATCTTCAATGGCAACTGCTAAACGGTGAAACGTTCTTGTGCCTCCAAAAGCTAATAAATGTGTTCCTGGTTTTGCTACACGCAATGCTTCTTTCCAAAAATGTGTGCCTGGAACACCGTGATCCCAGTCTTTACCCATAAATGACAAACCATAAGGTGGGTCAGTAATAATGCTATCAACGCTTTCTGCGTCCATAAAAGCCATTACATCAAGACAATCACCACAAATTACCTTAATATCAGGATTGTTATCCACTAACACATTTTAACACTCCTTTAGGAAATCAACCGCACATCGCCCACCCGCAGTTATAACATACTACACATCCAGCTTCATGAACCACTGGCGCTCCACACTCTGGACAGTACACGTAGTCATGTCCACCTTGTACTAGTGTTTGCTTTTCAGTGTTCTGTTCTTCCTTCATTGCACTTCCCTCCTCTAGAATATTTCTATCTCAACGCGTTTCGCCCTGTGGAAGAACTCATAGGAGCAGTGCAGCGCCGTAACCTCTTTACCGTACTCATTCATTACATCCATTATGGCAGTTTCAATTGTACGTTCTAGGAGAATTTCAGCGTCTCCCTTCGCTAAGCGATCAAGACACAGCAGAATTCCAACGTTAATGTTTTTGTTCTTCTTCAACCACTCAATGTTCTGTTCAACAACTTCCCACACCTCTTCATAAAGCTTTTTAGCCCACTCAGGAGTGCTTCCGTCTTCGCTTTCCACCGTTAGCTCTTCATACAATGGAATTTCTAACTTGCCTATCATTTCCCTTACCTCCTTTTATGGTATTACCTCTAAACTTGAAGCTACCGAAGGGTACTCATGCGAGCTAAAGGTTAAATTAAGAGTCGCGCAGCCGACTGGATTAGGGCCAAAACCTTTTTGAGAAGCGAAACCATCAGCATTTTCCCAGTCTCTCTTGTATCCCGGTGTGCGAACAAACCAACCAATATCGTTATAAACCTTGCCCTTTACAGTTAAACGTTCTCTAACAATAGGCACTATGTAAGCAGTATGTGTGTGAGCGTTCCATACGACATCAGCGTCAGGCTCATAGACCGCTTGCCGGTTAGTCGCTATGACACCTCTCGTAACAGGTGCGTTACTTCCACTTGTTCCATGTGAATAATAAAGTTTTATGTTCCCACCACGTTTGTGCGAACGTAACAAGAAGCGTATCCATCCTCTCCACCATCCTGTTACAGCTGGGCTACCATTTAGCCTTAAGTGAAATACAAGTCTGTCCACTAAGTCAGTATTAGAGTTCCTCCTTACTGAAAGTTCATGGTTACCTTCAGTCATAGCAATTATATTTTTAGCATATGGTTTTAGAAATTCCGCGGAACTTTCAACAACCACGTCGAAGTACTTCTCAGTGCGGTACTCAGGCCTGAGCTCATCCATATTACGTCTCGGATCGAACTTCCCTTGCATAGCGTCAAACCAGTCGCCGCCGAACACTATTAAAGCGTCGTTGCTAAGCGCATCGTCTAAATGTTTCTTTAATGCTGTTCTATCGCAATAGACACTGTCGAAATGCACGTCGGATATAAGATAAACTACCTGTTTTAGGTCTTCTTCCCCGCTGTCCAACTCGACGCTGATAACAGTTCCTGAAACGGTAGTATCAACTTTCATTGTCGTCCTCTATTTCGCAAAGAATATCCATTTCCGCGTCTGTAATGAACCTTAAGGCGGCGTTTTTGGTATCAAACGGGCCAACTAAAACACTTTTATCCGGTTCAAGCAAAACTTCCGGAACATCAAATGACCCGTAAAGCTTTACATACCATTTTTCGCCGTCTTCAGTAAACGACTCGTAAATGACAGCGGAGTGAATAAAGTCGGTGTTCACAAACACGTTATCCGAAACTGCCAGAAACATTGTTTTTCCTCCTTTCCTCCAATCTTCATCAATCCTCATCTGGATAGTTCAAATATTGCTTGCTGAATTAAATACGGCTCAATCCTCTTTTCTGCCATCTTGCAATATTCCGGGTTCAATTCAAAGCCTATAAAATTACGTTGATACATAGCTGCCACCATACCTGTTGTACCACTTCCCATAAATGGGTCTAATACTACTCCCCCCGCCGGACAACCGGCTAATATGCAAGGCTTTATTAAGTCTGGCGGGAATGTTGCAAAGTGTGCTTCCTTAAATGGTTTTACAGTAACAGTCCATACACTTCTTTTGTTACGTTTTCCCGTCCACTTTTTATAACCGGGTGTATTGGAAGCATTACCGGGTCTACCTTGTCCACTTATTTCTTTTTTACCTGTATGAAAAGTGCTTCCATATTTTTTTTCACTTTCGGGTTCAGCATCTTCTTTTATCGCTTCGTTGTCGTAATAGTATTGTGCTGACTTCGTTAACAAGAATATGTACTCATGTGCCTTTGTGCATCTATCTTTCACGCTTTCCGGCATTGGATTTGGTTTGTGCCAAATAATGTCTTGTCTCAGATACCAACCATCAGCACGAAGAGCAAATGCCACCATCCACGGGATGCCAACAAGGTCTTTGGGTTTTAATTGGTTCTTCCCCTGCTTTGGGGTACAATTTGAAGGCTTCTTAAACATGCGTCCTTTCCGTTTGGCAGAGGATTCAATACTATTAGTACCCCCTGTCATACTACTTCCAAAATAAGAATCCCCGAGATTAAGAAAAACCACCCCATCGTCCCTTAGCACCCGCCTAACTTCTCTGAATATCTCAACCATTTTCGCAACATATTCTTCTGGCGTGGATTCAAGCCCAAGCTGTCCTTCCACCCCATAATCACGCAATCCCCAATACGGTGGAGAGGTTACGCAACAATTTATTGAATTGTCAGGTAACTGCTTTAAGCCTTCCAAGCAGTCCATGTTGTAGATTTTGTTCAATTCAAGCATCCCCGACAAACTCCCCTTTCCTCCATTTCGGTTACGTCAATTTCCGCTCGCTCAAACTGCGAGCTTATAATTTCCGCACACAGCGCTTTAACCTGCCGATCGTTCTCATAAGCCGCTCCCGTCATTCCATCAAGAATAGACTTTATCACGTTATCAATATCGCTTTTTAAGTTTTTCGCGTATATTCGTATAGTAATTTTAACGTTTCCTTCCAAAGGCACTGGCACAACTTCCCTCGTTTTTGCAAACACCAATTCCTCGTATTGTTTTGTTTTTAGGGTGGTATACATTTTCCCACTCTTGTTTATCCTGGGCCTATCTTTCGCTACCGGTTTTCCTGGCACAATAATTTTGTACAGCACAGCTACAGCTCCTTTCCCGTGTTGAACAAACGCTCCTGAATACCAACAAAGCGCCTATCGGGCCCATTTAGTTCAATTACTTTTGAGTTTTCTACAATACGCGATACCGTAGCTGGATCAAGCCTTTTTTCAAGTTCTTTAATGCTACAGTTAGTCGTTATAACCATAGGTTTGTTTGAAGCCACGCGGTCGTTTATTATGATATACAGCTGTTCCTTCCTCCAGTCTGTTATTTTCTCTTTGCCCAGGTCGTCGAGCACTAAGAACGGCACATCCATTATTTCCTGCACCATGCCAAAAACGTCTTCGTTTCTCCCCACTTTTGCGCTCATTTCGTTGAGTAACTCAGGAACAACGACAAATAAGCTAATAACGAAACGCTTCAACAGTTCATTCGTAATAGCACAAGCTAAATGCGTTTTGCCTGTTCCGGGTTTTTCACTGTACAAGAATATGTTTCCTGAAGAAGGCCCAAAGTTAGCAGCGTATTTTTTGCAAACTTCGTATGCTTTCTTGTTATCCTTATCAACTTGAAAATTATCAAAGGTTTTGTTCTTATAAGCCTCCTTTATGCCAGCGCTTTCTATCAGTGTTTCAAGTTTTATCGCTCGTTTTCGCTCAGGTGCGCTTTTACACGCGATATAAGTAAACTTCAGATGGCAATAATAGTCGGTAGCTCTTTTATCTATTCCATAATAGTATCCAGGCATACTGTTCTTGCAAAGAAGGGGAGAAGTACAACCCGCACAGTTTTTTAATTCGCGCAAAGCCAGTTCTAAATCAGGGATGTGTGCTTCTATATCCTCGTCACTTATGTATTCTTCCAAACCTTCTAATGTTTCCAGCACCGGTTTATACTTTTCTCTTAAGTTCATCGTATTCGCTCCCTTCGCTATTTTTCATACATGCTAAGGTCGTCGCCCCACTGGCTTAGGTAGGCCTTTATACCGAATGGGTCGTCTTCGTCTCTGCGGTGCGTTTCACCCGTAGAGCGCCGGTCGTTGTAACTTCCCTCCAGTACTTTTACAAAGTTATTCGTATTTATCAGCCAGTCGAAGTTACACCCCGTCCAGCGCCCGTTACGTCCCGAAAGGAACTCCGACTCCTCCGTTTTCTCAAACACCTCCTTTATTTTATCTAAGTTACCCTCTACAAAGTTCCACAACACTTTCAGTTTGCGTTTTCTGGTGTCGGTTAACTGTGCTACGCGTGGCAAGGAAGGGCAGAGTTCGTGGTACAAGGACACAATTTCCTTATAACGTACAGCTTCCTTACCCTTAGAAACAGGTTTTTCTTCTAAAAAGTTTTCCTCTTCAGTTTCTGAAGCGCGATCCACTATATATATATCTTCTGTAATATTAAATGTATTATTAGATACTGTATTATTATCTTTGACGTTTTCGTCAATAGGGGTATTGACGTTTTCATCAATACCCTCCCCCAAGTTTTTGGGATAGGTATCCAAATTTTCTGCTATAGGGGATATATATATTCTTCTTTCCTTAATCTCCTTAGTTCCTTCCTTGTAAACAATTTCTCTACGGACATGACCTCTTTGTTCAAGCTGCGAAATCCAGTTAGATATCGTATGAGCAGAAACTTTATAAAGCTTTGCGAAGTAGCTGTTACTAGCCCAGCAATATCCTTTTTCATTCGCAAGTGCAGTCAATTCTCCGTATAACAGCCTAGCTCCTAGTGATAATTTATCATCATACCTGACATTAGCTGGAGTAACGGAATAATATGACCTTCTCGGTTCTTCTAATTTCACTTCACTCACCTCCTTTCTTACCTTGCACTAACTCATCATTTACAATTGGAGTCTATTTTAGCTTCTCCTCTCGTATTCTTGTTTTCCTCAATTAACCGTTCTACAGCTGTTGTCGAAATCCGCCAGCTTTTGCCTATCCTAGTCGCTTCAATCTGGCCATCCTTAATCATTCTCAAAATCGTCATTTGACTTACGTTTAACCTCCGGGCAACATCGCTAACCTTCAGAAACTCTTTTTCATTTTCCATGTTCTGCACCTCCTTACTTTTGAATTCTAATACAAGTATACCACATTCTCCTACAAGTATAACATGCACAACGGCGCAAACATATATGTTAACCTAACTTGGCCTAAGCATGTCCTGTTTCTGTCGCCTTTGGCGTTGATATTGCGCGTTAAGGTTTGTAGAAATTCCATGAGCTCTTTACCTCCTTATTTACTTTTCTGGTTTCTGTCTCTCGTTTTCAGTGCCTTCTTCTAAGAAACTTTCAGGTATTCTCCACTGCACACCGATACGAATTGCAGGAATCTTCCCTTCCTTCAGTAGGTTATAAACCGTTTTTCTACTAACATGCAACCTTTCGGCAACCTGTTCTGGGGTTAAATACTCCATTCTCAGCACCTCCTCCCGTTATAAAATAGTGTTACAGTAAGGGGCCAGCCTGTACTGGCCCCATTGGCCCAATTGCGACCCCATTATGACCCCATTATGACCCCACTGACCCCTTTCCCTAAAACTTTTCTTACTCGCACAGTACTAACGTCTCTAGCTCTAACCTAGTGTTCTTCAGTACATCGTATATGTGCACTCTATCAAGGTTCATAATTTCGTGGTGGAGCTCAATATCCTTAGGCCTGTATCGTACCGAGACATAGAAAGGTGCTTCCGCAATGTTAAGGTCTCTTATATTCGGGTCTTCACTCTCAGCCAGTGCTTTCGGTGTTGGGTACCAGTAACCTTCAATTGTGCCGTAGTAAATGTACTCTGCATACAACTTGCCGTAACCTTTGAGATCAATAACGTTGTAGCCCTTTTCCTTCTCTTCATCTAACACACAGAACCTCTCTAACCGCACGCTAAATTTTGTCATTTCTCTCCCCTCCCATTTGTGTTCTCGTTGCTGTCGTTCTCAGTATTCATACGTGCTGCGAACAGTAACTCTCCAGTGGGTGACCAGATAAAATCGGTCGCATACTGGCTAAACGCTCCAATGTGTATTTCCCAAGAGCTCCACTTGAGCTTTAGGAAGTCGCCTGCTGTCGCATCTGGCTTGTGGAGTAGTTCTTCCTCAATAACTTCACTCTCCGCAGTAGGCACGTACTCTATTAACGACCAATAGTGATCTGTTGTATCAAGAGGGAGTCCATTATCCGTATACTTTTTAGTCGCTGCAAAGGAAGGTTGCCACCAGCCATATATGCGTCGTAGCTCTGGCACGATATACTCCGCGTCGAATTCTCCCAGGTACTGCGTATCCGAGTAAAGTATCAGGTGGTTCTGCCCCGTTGCCTTTTCTTCAATGCAAGCTAAGTATCTATATTTTTGTTCCATTTCTCTTCCCTCCTCTTAGCTGGGGGCAGTAGAGGCTGCCCCCAGCTGCTTTGTTCTAGTAATTTACCTCTACGTTAACCAACTCAAGTACTTCATCTACTATTTCTTCAATTCTTCTTCTATATGACTCTTCGTTTTCATTGTAGATATTTACTTCGTATAAATCCCAATGCAGACGCAAAAACTTGTGTGCTTGCACATCTTCGTACTTAATGTAGAAGTTCTCAATTCCCTTTTGGCTTTCTACTACGCTGTATCTTATAACTGCCCACTGTGGTTGTTCTGGGTTCTCTATAATGAAACCTTGGTCGGTTATTTCTTTATAAGCTTTATCTGATAAATGCCAGTAGCCGAAAATGTCATGGTTCTGCGGTACTACGTACTCTGCACGAAATTGCCCTTTTTCTTCTAAATCGATTACATGCAAACCTCTCGACTTCTCTTCTCCTGTGAACTTTACCTTCCTTAAATTCTCCATTGCACTTCCCTCCTCTGTGTTCCTTTTTACCTTGTTTCCGTTCTTGTTTCTCATTCTTCTCCCTCCTTCTTGCTTCTGGTTATATATTACCATACTGTTACACATAGTATATACTTGTGTGTTAAGCGTATGTTAAGCAATTGAAAGTGCTCCAAAGTGTTTGTAAGTGCAAGAAGCCCAGTAACAAAAAGGGGTAGAACGTTGTTTCTCAGTTCTACCCCGTGGAAGTGTTTCAAGTGTTTCTCTAAAATGGCACTTCAAAACTCTCAGTTTCTTTAGCAGTATCCTGGACGTCAGCTATCTCGGTGTCGTTATTTAATGCTTGTGCTGTATCCGCTGTTTTACTTTGTTCCTTCATTGTTTTAACTAAATGCACAAGAGACTCCGCTGCAAGTCTTATATGCGCGTCTTCTGCTTTGTGCGCAAGCCAACGCAGGTAATTCATATCAATAGAACCTATCTCTCTAATTGTTTTACCTCTATACTTGCCGAAGTTTACAACCACAGAAGCCGCTTCCTCTGCTGGCATGTACTCCATTTCTTCGGTCTCTTCACTATCTACATCATCCGGCTTATGCTTCGCTCTTGGCTCAGGTATAGGTATATCCATATCTTCAATATCCTGCGTGAACACGTCAGAAAGGCTTGCCAACGTAAGTACTGCATCCACCTGTGCACGTTTCTTTGCCATTTTTAGGCATGTATTAGCGATCGTGTAAGGGTCGACCTTCTGCGACATAAACTTCCGTTCTCTGCTGTTACAATGTCCCAGCCCTTCGGTGATAATGATCCCATCCTTTGATAGCTCGCATTTAACTGTATAGGCAAAGAAACCCTGGTCGTAGTCCTGAACGCGTTCTAGGAGCTCGTACGTAGAAGTTACACCCAGGAGCATAAGTATTTTTTCTGCACCGGGTTTCAGTAATGTTGGTTTATCAGTACCAGGTATAATGCCAAAGTCCACTTTAGGCCGAAGCTGCGACTTAATTACCTGCTGGAACTGGTTGATCTTATTCATTACTTGCACTGCTTCGTTCACGTTGATACTCTCTACAATAGACATGTTTTTGTTTACATTCTCCATTGTGCTTCCCTCCTTATTCGTGTTATAATACCAACAGAGGATGATAGCTCACCCTCCTCAATGCGAAATACCGTTCGCGTTTCTCTTCACCTCCTTGTGAGCCTCCCCGCCCTGGGGAGGCCTTTTTAATTAAGCAGGCCTTTCCTTTTTAATCTGCTCCAAAGTTTCTAGTTCTTCTAACTCATCCTTCGCGTACTCTGCTAGGAACTCACTGATAACCTGCTTCATCGTTTTACCTTCCTTCGCAACCTTCGCCTTCGCTGCCCTGAACAACATTTCATCTAATACTACTGTGCACCGCTTTAACACTTCTGCCTCACTCCTTTCAACGTGTTACTTTTAGTATATACCACATTAACATATTTTGTCAATAGTGTGAACACTGGGTCACAGTTTTTTGTACTGCGAGCAGAAAAAGCGTTTTTAAGTAAGAAAGCAGCCGAAAGTACCATGCTGAATGTAGCATTTTCAAGGGTAAATTTCTTCAGGATTGCGTTTTGACGTTAAGTGTGAAGATATACATACGTGTTATGCTCTGCGTGCAAAATACACGCCTGATAAAAAGAAACGGCTGGGGGGAAGGGTAGCCCCAGCCGCCTTATAATGAGGGAAGCGTGCGGTTACTGTTATTATAACATGCCCTTAGTACCGGTTTGAGTCATTCCTTTTTTAGCGAATGGGTCAGTAAAAGCTTCGTACCCACCCATTGCTGTGAGTGTAACAAGTGCTGAATTCAAAACTGTTAATGCTACTCCTTGTATCCCACTGCCCGCTGATGCAAAAATAAAATTCAGTACCAGCGCCACTATGAAAGCATAAATCCGTACTACATAGTCGTCGAACTGCTTCTTCACTAGTCCCTTGGTAAATTGTACAATCAGGGACGTTACCGCAGTAATCCCAGCGAACGTTGCCAACGCTTCCAAAGTAAAAAAATCATTCATCTGTTCCACCTCCTACTCATTATTTTCGTTACCACTATTTCCAACGTGTATTTCCTTCCTCTTTATACCTGCTAGTGCCCAGAGCTCGCCAGTTGTAAATGCGAACCACGAAGCAATCAACGCTGTCGGTTCGCTGCCTACTTTCACGAATACGTATAAAGCTGCAACGGTAAAAAGTACGTTCAGCCCTATAACCAACGTAACTATTACTTTTGAAAACCGCATTGTACTTCACCTAAATATAAATATGTTTATGAACGTAAATACTAATCCCAATCCCGCAATTAAAACAGGTACGAGCCACATAAGCGTATTGAGTTTGGAAGCTGTATCCTCAACCTTCTGCCTCAGGTTGTTATAGTCTCGTATCATCGCCCTAGTAGTTTCTAAGTCCGTTCTAAGACTGTCAATTTTACTATCGAGTGTGTCTATCTTCTCAAACAGGGCTTTGTTATCATACCAGTTTTCGCTCATGTTTTAGCTCCCTATCGTTTTTTCTTGCTCGTTCTTAAATGCGATAAGCACTCGCCGTTGCCCCTGTAGTTGTTTAATAGTTTTCTGTACATCATTTAGTGTGTTCTCGAAAATTGCTATTTGCCTATCTAATTCTTCTATCATTCTGTCTATGTCCTTTTCATCAGCTAATACGGTATCTACAATCTGCCTACTTATAATGCGTCCATCTTCTTTGAATACTTCACACTTTGTTATATTCTCCCTGCTGCTCATAATGTAGCCTCCCCTCTACTCTGCACAAATACTTGCAGGTGTAATGTGGCCTGTACTCTACCTAAGTCGTTTGGTATAATCTCCAGCTCGTGCCATCCTCTTTCTATTTTACCGTAGTTATCTTTTTTCATAAACTGTAGGATATCGAGTTCAGTTTCACTCAGTCCAGCATTCGGAATAACGTTTCCATCTACCTTAACTGTAACAGCTGTTGGTGTAGGGCCTTCGTAAATCCCATATTCTATGTTGTGTACGTGGTTTGGAAGCACGATGTCGTGTGTATGGTCGGGGATATCTACTCCATGTATGTGCTCAGGGATATTTACACCATGCACGTGGTCTGGGATGCTCATATCGTGTGTATGATCGGGTATTTGTACGCTATGCGTGTGGCTAGGGATACTGATGTCGTGTGTATGGTCAGGTATCTGTATTGCGTGTGTATGGTTCGGTACACTCACGTTATGCGTGTGCGAAGGGATACTTATATTGTGTGTATGGTCAGAGAGCTGAACCACATGTGAGTGACTTGAAATGACTACTACGTGTGCATGGTCGTATACTTCATGTGTATGTCCTGATGTTGATGCAGTGTGCGTATGGCTAGGAATTACAACCAAGTGTGTGTGATCATCGACATTATCTCCAGGCCCAGTTTCGACTAATGTCGCACTCGTACTTGCGATGGTAACTGTGTCCTTAGATGTTGAGCTGGTATGGCCCCCACTTTCAGGAGTAACAATTACAGCATCTCCTCCATCTTCGGTTGTATAAGCGTAACCGCCGCCAGCAGCCGTTGTAGCTGAATAACTGCCACCTGATGCTGTTGTGGTTGAGGTGCCGCCTCCTGAAGCTGTAGTGTCCGTATGAGCTCCACCTGCTGCTGTAGTAGAGGAGTAACTGCCTCCAGATGAAGTCGTTTCTGTACGGCCTCCACCATCTGCCGTTGTAGAAGTATATGCTCCTCCTGCTGCTGTTGTATCGGAGTACCCACCACCTGCCAAAGTAGTATCAGCATAACCGCCGCCAGCAGCCGTAGTTGCGATGATAGCTCCTCCGCCCTCAATAGCCTTAGAGTATGCTCTAAAAGCTTCTACATCATAGTTCAAAAGTGCTCTGTTTACATTTATTACATCTGGTGAGATATGAAACTTAAAGTGTGCTGGATGTTCAGGGTCGCAGTTATCTGTGAGCACATAGCTATCCAAACTCGTTGCGCCTTGAGAATACACCTCAGCCACCCGTGTACGGTCAGCTAAGTCAGTCACTGTAGAAGTCATCGAATACTTCGGTGCCGCAATTGTTATTTCTATATTACCCGGGTCTCCAGTAACGTCCTGCTTTTTTATCTCTATCACTCTGCTCGTGTAGTCTAGGTCTAGCTCTTCGTCGTGTACTCTCACTAATTTACCTAAAGCGAACTTGTCTAGCGGGTCTGCCGTAATTCGGTGAAGGTCAAGAGCTGAAACCGACACACTTATCCGAGGCATCTTGTTCTGTTCAAGCAGAGCCTTCGCTGAGTTATACAGAGACTCTGGGTTCTCATACCGTTTATCCACCCAGATGCGCTCAATAACTCCAAACTGCTCAATAGTGTCTGCGTCGATATAGGGTTTTCCCGTTGGGTTAACCTTCTCAATAGTAAGCTGGTTAATACCTTCCCCATACCCTAGGGGGTATATTCGCGTAAATAGGTTAGTAGGGTCTTCCTCAACCTCTACGCCTTCCATATTCCTGCGGTATCGTATCTGCGGTCCGTATGAATTATCTGCTTTCTTCAGGTTCAGCGTCCACGGATAACTTTCCGTATCCCACGTCCACGCATACTCTTCATGGAACGGAGCCGGAACGGATAGAAGAGCCGAGTAAAGGTTTTCATTCTCCCACTTGTAAAGGAATTGTCTTGAAAATTCTACATCGCCAAGTTGCCAGTTTACTTTCTTCTGAAACGATAGGATATACTCCAAAACCTCTCTTGTATAAGTTCCAAGGCCGCCAATCTCGTGATATCCGAACATTACACTATCGAGCAAAGTAGCCAGTACATGCTCTAACTCATATGTAATACTCTTCTCACTAGTATTATGTCTTGCAGATGACGGTACTATTCTAAATAGTCCTATCTTATCGTTACCATCATATATTTCAGCATACCAGAATGGTTTGCAGTAACTATTTTTGGGGTCGTCAAGCGGTAAAGTAAAAGAAGCTTTCCAAAGTGAGTTATAAATCTTCTCATACCCTACATTAAAGGCATTCTCTAGATATGCTACTCTATTCATGTTTAGGTCGTATATTATTACTGGTGCTTTCATCATAGCCACCTATCCTGCCATTTTACACGTATTCTTACAACTCTCGTTCCGCTAATATCTGAATACAGGAACTCGTTTCCCTCTGGCATTATCTCTGGGAACTCATCTTTTCCGACTAAGTGTAAAGCATTTTCACCGTTGAGTGTTACAATCATTCGCTTAGAGTCAATTACTATTACGTCGCCCGACTTAAACTCTCCAATAAATTCAAACTCAAATGACTTCGCCTTCTTAAGAAGAACTCCATTATCGATAGTGACTAATACCGCAATAGGAATAACTTCTAGTGGACATACTGAACTTTGCTCTATAGCTTCTACCACAGTATTCGTGCCTCGCTGCATTGGATACTTACTCCCAAACGGTAGTAGTCCAAACACTTGCGGGTTTCCGTTTTTTACCGTATAAACGGATGTATTAAGGACAATAGCATCAAAACCTACAACTAGGGATACAGGAACAACACCTAAGGCAGAAACCTGAGCATTACAGATATAAGGAGCCAATACAGAAGCTACTTGCTGCACTTGATACCTTTTTCCAAAATAGCACGTTCCTAATTGCTGTCCGTACAATTCTAAAGTCCTTTATCCGTAAATATCAAGTATTGCGTCATTGTCCCGTATACAGTATATCTTGCCGTTATAAAGCTGAGAGGTGCGTCTATACGCTTGGGTTGGGGCTGCTCCTAATATCCATGAATTAGAAGAAATGTCGTATACCTGTAAGGTATCCCAGCTCGTCACGTATAACTTATCTTTGTAAAGGGCAGATGTCGATTGGGACATCCATATTAATGCATTGGCTCCAACAATCCAAGTATCTGACGCGATGTCATATATGTGCATAGCTGTACCGTCATTCTGTGGGCAGTATATCCTACCGTTATACAACTGGGAGGTATACCTTAATGCACTAGCAGGCGCATTGGCTCCAACAATCCAAGTATCTGACGCGATGTCATATATGTGCATAGCTGTACCGCCACTCTGTGGGCAGTATATCCTACCGTTATAAAGCTGAGAGGTTACCCTTGCTGCACTAGCAGGCGCATTGGCTCCAACAATCCAAGTATCTGACGCGATGTCATATGTGTGCATAGCTGTACCGTCATTCTGTGGGCAGTATATCCTACCGTTATACAACTGGGAGGTATACCTTGATGCACTAGCAGGCGCATTGGCTCCAACAATCCAAGTATCTGACGCGATGTCATATATGTGCATAGCTGTACCGTCACTCTGTGGACAGTATATCCTACCGTTATAAAGCTGAGAGGTAAACCTTAATGCACTAGCAGGCGCATTGGCTCCAACAATCCAAGTATCTGACGCGATGTCATATATGTGCATAGCTGTGCCGCCACTCTGTGGGCAGTATATCCTACCGTTATAAAGCTGAGAGGTTACCCTTGCTGCACTAGCAGGCGCATTGGCTCCAACAATCCACACATTTCTTATCCTTGCTCTACGTACTGCTTGAACTCCACTGAATGTAAGCTGTATTGTAGGTTTTGTATCTGAGTAAAATGTTAGACTGTTGTCAGCAAAATCTATTTTTTTAATATGCGACCACGAATCTCTCTCTGATACAGCTGTCTCCCAGTTTGCAGAAAGAACAACGTCAACTGTCGGCATACTACCGATACCAGAAAGTCCAAACACCGTAACTGTCTGTATGAAAGGTGCACTCGTTCCTGTCCATCCATTTGCTGTTAACGTTCCAGAAAACGAGAATGGCTCGTCTGCCACAAGCTGTATCTTTTTGTCTAAAATGTCTGTATAGTCCTCATCTGCTAACCTCTGGTAACTCCCTGAAGTCCATACAAGCTCAACGTTGTCACCTGCTGAATGCGCGGCTTTAGTTGTTCCTTCTATACCACGTAGGACATTGCCAAAGGTATTCGTAGTCTTATCGATACTTCCAACTTCCACAATCTCACGTACCAGCGTACTCCCAGTAGTGTTATAAATCAGCACAACGAACGGCCCAGTGTTCGGGAACTTACTAGCATCAGTTACCGTAAAAGTCTTATCTGTAGCAGTCATATTTGCTGCCAGCTGTGTAACTGCAAAGTTTGTGCTTTTAAGTCTTGGCATCCCAAACCACCTCTTTTATGCCCCTCTAAATTGTACGTCTATGGTAAACTGTATGCTGTCTCCGCTCTCTAATACAATAGGGTCAAACGTAGCTCTCATAAATAGGTTTCCACCAGTGGCTGCATCAAACAGCCCAACTTCTCTTATAGTCTTTGCCCCATTAGCTGTAAGCGTGCCTAATACTCTGCATGTATCATTAGCTGTAGAAGTAGTTACGATTGTGCTTATCCCTACAGCTCTCGCCTCAGGAGCTGGTGCTCCCAAGTTTGTATTCGTAGCTGCAAGTGTTAGCGCTGTGCCTCCATCAGTGCCCCAAGCTACATATTTAGGTTCGCTTAGCTCTCCCCTAAGTCTCCTTGCAGCTATCTCTTTACCTTTATTTGTTATAATTGCTGGCATTATTAACCCTCCTTACATTCGGATATTCTTCTTTACAGCTAACTATTTTGCTATTCTCTATATATTCAATGCTTCCATCTTTTCTTATTATCTTAATCGCAATCCTCGCTTGACAGGGCATGTTCTCTGATATGTTCATTCTATCACCTCACACATTCCTAAAAAACCTAACCTTGAAGCCTTGCACCGTATTATTACCCTCATTGCTTACCACAATTACCGGATACGTTGCTACGTTTCCCTGCGACGTTATCCGTATCGTTGACAAGGACGTTGTTATTATTTGCTCCACTTCCTGCTCGCTTCCATATGCGTGCGGGTCAAACGCAGTTAATGGAAGCGTGAATGTTCCTATATTCACTATTTGCTCAAGTGGCAGATTACCTGAGTACCTTACGTAGTATGTCTTATCAGGCTCTTCGTCAAAGACTAAAGTCAATGTTCTTGGGTGCCCATTCGCATCCACCAGATGCTGTACAAACCTGCGTATCCTCTGCTGCAATTCTTCAGGAGAGCGCGCTCCAATCATCGCACACTTGAGCTCAAAGTTTCTTACATCCATAACAGCGCCAAAGTCATAAGCCCCATGCATTCCCGGGATAGTCCCAATCATGTCTCGCGTTTCTGGAAGTATGTTTATCTCAGTCCCCTGCAATAGCCGTATTCCGAAGTCGGAAGCGTCTATACCTCCAAGCTTAAACCCGCCAGCCACTATAGCACACCTCCACCACGAGCATCACTCCTATAACTCTTCCCTAAGTATTCGTTTACGTAGGGAGTCGTTACACGCGCTATTTCTCTACCGTCCAAGTACACAGGTACAGTTATTGTGAAGCTACCTCCTGCGTAGCCACCATTTGACATTCTTGCTGCTATCTCTTCCGCTAAGCTTCCAAACGTTGCGTCGTTCAATGGCAACACTGCTTCAGGTCCTGCTTCTCCAACACCTACCAAGCTAGGCTGGGTAAATATACCTCCACTCTTATACCAGCTAACACTAATATCTGGGATTGTGAGCGTTATACCTGCAACGCTTACCTGCTTAGATCCAAAAGAAAAGTGAGGAAGCGGAATGTGGATATTCTTAAAAGCGTTCACAATTGTACGCGCGATATTGGAGAATATTCGTCTTGCAGAGTCAACAAGCCCATCCCAAGCGGACGTCAAGCTTAGCGATATGCCCGACCAAAGAGTTGACAGGGTGTCCTTCAGAGACCGAACACTACCAGTTATCGTGTCGCTAATTGATTGCCACATGCTCGCTGCTGTGTTTTTAATTCCTGTCCACGTGCCACTCAAAAACGTGCTTATTCCTTGCCATGCTGAGGTTGCTCCAGCTGATATACCCTGCCACAATCTTACAAAGAAGCCAGAAAACTCTCCCCAGTTTTGTTTGCCTTGCAGTATTAACTTGTCCCAAGATGACAATATTTCGCCTGTAGAAAGGTTTACCTCTTTGATACTTTCTCCAGCCATTTCTGATATCTCTCTAACAGTTTCTTCGTGCATTAACGTTGCAGCTTCAACAGTCCTATCACGCTGCAGCTTAGCGTTGTTTATAAGCTCATCCCTAGTATAGCCAGTTGTAGCTATTGCCTCATCACTCATAGCCATAATTGCCTCTACCGTTTGCTGGTATTGTTCGTTTGCGTTCTTGATAGTTTCATCTCTTTGCTGCAAGCTGTTTTTTATCGCCTCTGATGCCATCTCTGCAGTTATCTGCCCAGACTCAGCCTTAAGCATTGCTATAACCGCAGCTGCCTTGTCTTTCTGCTCAGAAACAGCCATAATTACTCCATCCCTCTGCGCTTGTACCGTTTGGACTATTTGCTGCCTCATTTCTTCAGTTACAGTTACGCCGCTGCTCTGTAGCTCTCTTATTTTCTGCTCTACCTGTTTATTCAGCTCTTCCTGATTAGCTATTTGGTCGTTCTTGCGTTTTGTCTCTATCTCTAGCATTTTGGTATACTGTTCGTTCGTAATCATCCCTGCTGTGTCTCTAAGATAGCCGAGCTTATCAACTGTCTCCTGATACTGCTCATTTATAGCTTTAACCGCCTGCTCCTTCATCCTTTTGCTTTCAGCAATTATGCCATCTGCCATTTCCTTGCTTATGCTTTTCCCCTGAGCCTGAA
>Ga0208938_1001063_pt1 | contig 16893 bp, 15 predicted proteins | sample AD_UKC125_MetaG_FD_184434 | JGI IMG/M metagenome (GOLD analysis project Ga0208938, IMG submission 184434) | Active sludge microbial communities of municipal wastewater-treating anaerobic digesters from USA - AD_UKC125_MetaG (SPAdes) (version 2) | ecosystem: Engineered > Bioreactor > Anaerobic >...
TAGCGACGGGGAAAACCAACCCATCTTCCTTTATTTTCTTCAATCTGTATAGTTTGCACCTCAGTAGACTTTGTAGTGTCCCTTCCGAATGATGCCCAATTCCGATTATCGCTCCATTTTATACTTCTATTAGTGGCAGCCAGGGGTTCAATTTTGCCAATGACTGAGAATGTCTTACCTCTCCAATCTGTTTGGATACTGGTAATTGGACTGCCGTTATAGAGTACGATGACATTGGATGCAGGGATGGCATCAGCCCCGCCGGCGGCGATTAGAGACGTTTTGGAACGCCCGCTGCGGCTCATAGCTGATGTTTGAACAGTCACCGACCGGTTAGAATCGGGATCCAAGATTCTCAAATCTATACTAATATGGCGCCGTTCACTGGTCAGGTATTGGTCATCACTAATATCAGTAAACAAAGTTGCATTTTGTGAATGGTTAGCCACATTGGTCACCAGAGTCTTCCAGGCATCCTCTGGTATAGCCCCATACTGGGGATTGCTGCCCGTTCCGGGGACAGACTGGCTTGCAGCAGCACTGATGCTTCCTCTTTGTAGTTGAGTTTTGTTAGAAGGGTTTAAACGGTACGAAATCCTTTCATATTTGTCATCTGAAGAATGGTATAGATAGATGTCAATCTGTTCTCCGTTATTGAGTACACGGACTGCCTTAGTAGCATCATTAGGCTTGGAGGCAGAACGGATTTCTCTTTCAATTTGACTTATAAACAGGTTGGTTTCCTGGATTACTTGGCTCATGCTGTCGGTATCAGCATAGGTTCGATTGGTGAAGAAGAAAAACTGGAAAATGCCAGCCAGTACCATACCTAATAATGCAAGCACCAGAAGTAATTCCACCAAGGTGAAACCCTTATCGGTGTTATGGTTCTGGGATTGAGGTGCTGTAATCATTGATTCCCCCTCCAATCATAGCCCATATTTTGCTTGTAAATAGTTATTTACCAGTAACATATTATCTTCATTCAATGAGCAAGCATATATGAGGATCTCAGCAACATCACCAGTGAAGTCACCGTATGGACCGCCCCCGATAATAGTAGGTGAAGACACGCTAGCTCTTGGCGACTGCTGTCCTTCACGAACCATATTTCCATTCAAGAAGATAGATGGCGTTTTATCATAATAATTTACAGCGATGATGTTAAATCCTTGGACATTGCCACTATACACTGCGTTTGCAGGCATATAATTATCGCCGTGTTCGTAATTGGAGATACCATTGGTTCCCAGGGAAATACCTTGACCAGCGTTTTCGAATCCGCCATGATCTGGCCAGAAAAGATACTTCTGGTTGTTTACACCTGCAACACTATTGGTGTTTTCAGGATCGATTTCGTGTTCCTCATCTGTTTTTACAACAGCAAAAATGGTAAAGTTATCCTTAGGCTTATTCTCAGTTGGAATATTTATCTGTATATATTGCTTTTGCTCACCAGAAAAACGAATAACCGGATGACCATTGAGGACATTCTCGACAAAGGATGGTGGAGTATTATTTGTAGGAAACGCGTTATAATTATATCCACTTTGGTCTTTCCATTGGGTAACTTGAATTATTCCGCCCTCATTTAACTGGGTTTCTACAGAGTCAGGTGAAGCGATCAAATGGGTGGTTAACAGGGAATCCAATTGCACGGTTAGATCCAGGGAAGAGTTGGCAGTGCTGAATGATCCATCCCAATCAGAACCATTGGATTTTTTGGGTGGAGCGCTAGCGGATTTAGACATATCGTATTCATAAGCGCGTAACGTCTCACGATCCATTACATTGGTAAGTTTAAGCGAGTAATTACCTCCCGGCCAGAGTTTACCTATTATAGATGAGGGGAGATAACCATCGTCCTCAAAATCGTCTTCTGAAAATGTTATTCTCGGTAAGGTAAATCTAGTCACTCCATCGGTCCAGCTAAGCTCACATATGCCGTTCACGGTTGTCAGCTTTTCAACCGAGTTATTAGCATCTGCAAGAGCAATGCTTATCCTTCCGGGATAATCCATGTCAAAATAAACGTGTTCGGTATTCCAATTAGTAACAGTTACCTCTTGCTCAATCCACCCTGAAGTGACAACCTGGTCAGGACGGGTAACCATGCCAGAGGGGAGTTGAGCATATACGGTGTAGTTACCGGCAGGAATAACTCCAAAGGTCACTTCTCCATCTTCCGAATAGTTGGTTTGTAAAAGAGTATCAGATTCAATACGGACATAAACATCTGGTGACTCAAGGAGATTGCCATCTTTATCGCGGATATGCACTGCTATATGTCCTGACTCGAATACTTGCGGTTCTCCTTCTTCAGCTGCCAGAGTATGAAAATCTGATGATACGGTAACATTTCCGTTAAAGGCATTGGGAGCCTCAACCCTTATCTCTACCTTTTTATAAGCTGTGGGGTTATCGCCTTCTTTTACCCAGTAAACTCTGGTGTATACTTTGTAAGTTATACCATCTATTTCTATTTGACGTTCTGCATCCAAACTCCCCGGCGGATTTCCGCCCTTGATACCCAATTGCGGTATGTTGGGATCAGTAACTACTTGACCGGTATCGGGATCTTTTACTATGTAGGGTAAAGTCCGTACTTCCTCAAGAATACTGTTTGCCAGACCAGTAGCAACCTGGCGATATTTATTGCTATTCATTGTTTTGGCAATGACTTCGTACATGGGTACCGTAGCCATAACCATAATTAAAATAATTATTAATGAGACTAAGATCTCCACAAGAGTGAATCCACGTTCTGCTTTAGTAAACATCATGGCCCTCAACTTCTTTCGGAAATATAATTCACGATAAAAGTCAATCAATATCCAATAATTGTTAACCTAGGCATATTGACCTAATATTAATACTACCATTCGCTTTTAAAGAAATAAATAGATTTATTTATAAAATTTTCCATTAATTCAGAAGGAAGCCGGCGGATTAGGAAAGAATAGATAGAAAATTTTAACTAGGATGTAGAAAATGAGGGTAATTTGCTGCGGCTGTTGGCGAGTCAGGCTGAAAACTGGGCCGGCTGGGTATTCTTTAATCGAGGTATTGGTTTCTCTTTTCCTGGTGTATCTTATAGCAGGTATGCTGGTAAACGCGGTAATGGCTGGGTCTATGGGCCTAAATTCTTCCCAGAGACAGACTATGATCTGGGCTTATGGTTCATCCCTTTTGGAAGAGATGAAGGCTCACCCGGAACGCTTCATTATATCAGGAGAGACCAATGTTATTAACAGCCGGGAGGCGATCTTTCACACCCTTCCGCCGGAAGGAATGACGGCGGAAGTGGTAGTGCAGCCTGTGGAAAGTGTACCTGGAGTTTACCGGGTTACGGTACGTATCTTTGCTGTCCAAGGAGAGAGTGCATGGGAAGAATTCCTGCTGGGATTTATCCGCCTGGACCCGGAAGTGCTGTAAAAAGATGTGCTGCTGACCAGAAGGGGGTAACGCTGGCCGAGCTTTTGGTCAGCCTGGCTTTGGGGTTAATAGTTATGACCCTGGTGGTTAACCTGCTGGTGGTTATGCACACCAGCAACCGGCAGCAGGCTGATCATGCGGAATTACTGTATGCAGGTCAGGTAGTCCAGCAGGTTTTGCAGAACGAAGTGCGTAATGCGTTGAAGGTTAAGGTGATTAACGGCGGGAAGAAATTGCTGGTCACCAATGCTCAGGGCGGAGTAACCGGTTTTTACAGCAGCGGGGGCAATTTTTACCGTGAATATATAACCGCCAATCCGGTAGCGGAAAATGTGCAGGCAGTTTATTTTACGGAGAGTGAGGGCTGTTTGCTGGTGGATCTGGCCCTGCAGAGGGACCAGGAATATATGGAGATTAATTTTGCCTGTGCGATCCGGTGCGAGTAAAGGCGGGCCGACAGGGTCGTCGGCCCCTACGGCCTATAATGCAGGTCGGGGGGGAAGTCCGGTTGCCCTGATGGTTATAGCGGAGCCATGTGGGGCATATTTGCGGGACGATGTGGGCATCGTCCCCTACGGTCTGTCATGCAGGTAGGGGGAAAATCCTGATTGTCTGGTGGTTATCGCGAAGTAATGTAGGGTGTTGGTTCGGGCCGACAGGGTCGTTGACCCCTACAGGGATGGGCGAGAGTAACGTAGATCCTTACACAGTTGGTGAGAGTAGTGTAGGCACTATGGACAGGTTGAGATGCCAGAGCGGATATATGCTGGTAATGGTCATGGTATTCATGGCGCTGGTTACCATAGTAGTTATTTCTATGCTGGATACTTCGGTAATGGAGGCCTTAATCAGCCGCAACATCCGGGATGGGGAACAGGCTTTTCAATTAGCTGAAGGAGCCGTGTTACTGGGGGTGGAACAAAGCTATCAGGTTTTGTCCCAGAATTATCGTACCGTGGAAATCCTGCCGGCGGTGCTTGAACTGGCCGAGACTAATTTTACGGATAGTGTTGACGGTAAAACCGTAGAAATGCAGGTGAGCAATCCCAGGCTAATCGAGCAGCGCAGTGACTACTGTATATATGAAATAAGAGGTCAGGGGACATGCCCTCCTGCCCAGTACCGACTGAAGGTTCAGGTGCGTTTTGATTACCTGGAGTATCATTCCCTGCATTACGGAACGGATGGATCAGTCAGCATGGCTTTCAGCCACCGGGACTTTCTGGACCGGGGCAAAGTCATAAAGATGGAAAGAGCGCTGCAGCCTTAAGCTAAACTACTCGACCCTGTGGCTTAACTCCTTGAGCCTGCAGTTCATAAATAAAAAGCGTCTTTTTTAGGGAAATCAGAATTGGCTTAGCTGGGTCCTCGGGAACAATGCCATCAGTTTCATACCAGATGGTAATGTCATCAAGTTGAGTGGAGGTATAGGACTCCCGTTCATCGGGGTGAGGCTTGCCCAGCTGTACCACTGGCTGGCGGCGGAATCCCTGGGGTGCCTGGCAGCTGCGATTGCAGACAAGTATGGTTTCCAAATATATACGGATATGACGTCCTTTGTCATTTATATAGCGGCGAGCTTCGTCAGTAACTGCAAACACTGGGATCACCTCTTACACCTGTCACCCCCATGATATATGCTCTGGTGGTTAAACGCAAGACAGAGCCGGCCTTCTGTTTACTTTTCACCATTATTTTTGGAATTCTGCCCTTTCAGGAAGGATTTTTACATAGTGTGTCGAATACACATCATTTGTATTGTGGCTCGTATGTAAAATTATGGCAATATTATGGGGAGGTAAGAGTACATATGAGTTGGAGGAAGCTGGGGGTTCTCCTGTTGGTGTTGATTTTTGCAGCTACCATGGTAATTGGCTGCGGTGGCTCGCAGGATACCAGCGCACCAGATCAGACCGAGAAGGAGTTCAAAGTCGGATTTATTTACATAGGTGCTCCTGGGGACGCTGGATGGACTTATGCTCATGATGAAGGCAGAAAGTATCTGGAACAGCAGATTCCAGGCGTCAAGACCGTTACCCTGGAAAACGTGCCCGAAGGAGCCGATGCAGAGCGCAGTATTGAGCAGTTGGTTCAGGAAGGATGTCAGGTGGTAGTTGCCAACAGTTTTGGTTATGGTGATCCGATGCTGGAAGTTGCCAAGCGTTATCCGGATGTGACTTTCCTGCATTGTTCAGGACTGCAGACCGCTGAAAACGTTTCGACTTACTTTGGCCGTATGTATCAGCCTCGCTATTTAAGCGGTATGGTAGCGGGCGCCATGACCAAGAACGGCAAAATTGGTTATGCGGCAGCTTATCCTATTCCCGAAGTTATTCGCGGAATCAATGCTTTCACCCTGGGCGTTAAGGCTGTGAACCCTGATGCTACCGTAAAGGTAGTATGGTCCAACACCTGGGTTGATCCTACCCTGGAAAAACAAGCAGCTCAGAGTTTAATCGATGCTGGCTGTGACGTTTTGGCCCAGCACGCTGATACTCCTGCAGTACAGCAGGCTGCCGAGGATGCCGGCATTTACTCTATTGGCTACAACAGCGACATGAGGAAATTTGCTCCCAATGCCAACCTGACTTCGCCGGTTTGGAATTGGGGTCCCTATTATGTGCGGGTTATTCAGAGCGTTATAGATGGAACCTGGAAGAGCGAAGCATACTGGGGTGGTATGGCAGACGGCATAGTGGATCTTGCTCCTATTTCTGACAAGGTTCCCACTGAGATAGTTGACCAAGTACAAGCCAAGAAACAGGAAATCATTCAGGGTGAATGGGATGTTTTCTTTGGTCCCATCAAAGCTCAGGATGGTACAGTTAAGGTGCCCGAAGGTCAGGCCCTGACCGACGAAGAAATGCTCAGCATGGATTGGTTTGTATACGGGGTAGAGGGTACTATTGAGTAATGTACCCAAGGCTTGTCGAAATTAAGGCGGCGTAAGCCGCCTTTTCACTTGGAGGATCAGCATGAAACGTGTTCCGGTTGTAGAAATGATTGGCATTAATAAATGGTTTCCGGGAGTAAAGGCCAATAAAAATATTAATTTTCGAGTTTATCCTGGCGAAATTCATGCTCTGCTGGGGGAAAACGGCGCCGGCAAATCCACTCTGATGAGTATACTGGCTGGCTTGTATCGCCCCGATTCCGGGACTGTCAAAGTAAAAGGACAACCGTTAAGATTGCGTTCTCCCCGCCTGGCATTACAGGCTGGCATTGGTATGATTCACCAGCATTTCCGGCTGGTAAACAATATGACGGTGGCGGAGAATGTGATGCTGGGGGCTAGGGGCGCATTCAGGATCCGCAGCGATAAGATCGAGCAAAAAGTACGGGACTTGTCGGAGCAATTTGGCCTGGCAGTAGATCCCCACGCCCGGGTTAGCCATCTTTCCCTGGGTGAACAACAGCGAGTAGAAATACTGAAAATGCTTTACCGGGGCTGTGATACTCTCATCCTGGATGAACCCACTACCGTGCTGACTCCTCAGGAAGTAAAGGACTTATTTAAAACCCTGCGCTTAATGGCCGATCAGGGCAAAGCGGTAGTTCTTATCACTCATAAACTCAGCGAAGTTATGGAAATAGCTGATTATGTAACAGTTTTGCGCCGGGGAGAAGTGGTGGGCAGTGATCACATCCACAACTTGGATGAACAAACCCTGACTCACATGATGGTGGCCCGGGAGGTTATATATGCTGAATTCAACCACAGTAACCAGTTTGGTCCCCCTGTACTCACAGTCAGCGATCTCAGTGTGTCCAATGATCAGGGAAGGGAAGCTGTACGCAAAGCCAATCTGGAATTACATGCGGGTGAAATTCTGGCTATAGCCGGGGTAGCCGGCAATGGACAGCGGGAACTGGTGGAGGCTTTGGCGGGCTTAAGACCGGTATCTGCCGGCAGTATCCGGCTGCAGGGGAAGGAAATAAGCCATTTGCCCATTAGGGAGCGCTCGGAGATGGGGTTGACCTTTATTCCGGAAGACCGCATGGGTATGGGGCTGGTTCCCAATATAAGCGTGGTGGAAAACGCCATGCTGCGGGTTTACCGTTATCCTGAAAACCGGCGCGGATTGTTATTGGATTATCGGACCCTGGAAGCCTACACATACAGTTTGGTAGACCGCTACCAAATTGCGGTGGCGGATATTTATCATCCCGTTAACTACCTGTCCGGAGGCAATCTGCAAAAATTGCTGCTGGGGCGGGAATTGGACTTGGATCCGACGGTTTTGGTAGCTGCTTATCCAGTACGGGGACTGGATGTAGCCGCGACCCAGGCTGTTTATGATCTGCTGCTGGAACAACGCCAAAAAGGTACAGCCATTATGCTGGTTTTGGAGGATCTGGATGATGTTTTTCGTATAGCGGACCGGGTGGCTGTCATGTACAACGGGGAAATAAAAGCAGTTTTGAATGTAAGCGAAACAGATATAGATAGTATTGGTGCTTTAATGTTGGGAGTCCAATAAGTTAGGAGTGTAATATGAAAAGGTTAAGGCTGGTTCGCAGGAATAATGAATCATGGTTGGTGAAGGTAGCCGTTCCTATTTTATCCATATTGCTTGCTATATTGGTGGGCTGGATTTTTCTCGTGCTATCAGGGTACGATGCGGCTGAGACATATCGGCGCATGATACAGGGAGCTTTTGGAAGCCCCTATGCTATTTCTGAAACCATTGTAAAAGCTATACCCCTGGCCTTAACCGGTCTGGCAGTCTCCGTTGCCTTTCGCATGAAACTTTGGAATATCGGAGCTGAAGGACAGCTGTATATGGGGGCTTTCGCTGCTGCCGGAGTAGTGATGTTTCTGGGAGACTGGCCCTCCTGGCTGCTGCTGTCGGTGATGCTGGCGGCTGGATTTGCAGCGGGAGCAATATGGGGGTTGATCCCTGGAGCCTTGAGAGCTTTTTGGAATGTCAACGAGACTATAACTACTTTGCTGCTTAATTATGTGGCTATTTTCTGGGTAAGTTACTTGGTGTTCGGACCCTGGAAAGACCCTAATGCCATGGGTTTTCCCCTGGCTCCGCGTTTTCCCCAGGCAGCCTATTTGCCGGTTATTCCAGGCAGCCGGGTGCATATAGGCATATTGGTTGCTGTGGCGGTAGCCGTATTATTGTATATTGTGATGAAATACACCCGCTGGGGTTATGAAGTGCGGGTAACTGGTGAGAGCCCGGAAGCAGCCCGGTATGCAGGTATGAACGTAGTCAGAAATATACTGCTGGTAATGCTGGTCAGCGGGGGTATTGCCGGGATGACTGGTATGATCGAAGTATCGGGAATTACCCACCGCCTGCAGCAGGATATATCAGCCAGCTATGGATATACTGGCATTATTATTGCCTGGCTGGCTCGACTGAATCCCTTCACTGTACTCCTGGTAGCCTTTTTATTTGGGGCTTTGCTGGTTGGAGGCTTTGGGGTGCAGACCTACGGTATCCCTTACGCTATTGTGCTGATGCTGCAGGGAGCAGTTTTATTCTTCCTGCTGGCGGGAGATATCATGCTAAAATATCGTCTGACTATTACCCGGGAGGATTAACATGGACTTAAACAGTATTGTCGCCCTTCTTGCAGTGGCTATAGTAGCGGGCACCCCTCTGCTTTTTGCAGCCGTGGGTGAGGTTATGGCAGAACGCTCCGGCATATTGAATCTGGGCGTGGAAGGAATGATGCTGGTAGGAGCGGTTACTGGATTTATAGTGACGGTAACTACTGAGAATCATTGGCTGGGAATCCTGGCCGCAGCGGCAGGAGGAGCGGTCCTGGCAGCTATTCATGCCTTTATATGTATTACCCTGAAAGGCAACCAGGTAGTGAGCGGTCTGGCCTTAACTATATTCGGTACGGGTACCGCCTCCTTTCTGGGCAAAAACTATGTAGGGCTGCCCTTGACCAATCGCTTTAATCCTATTGACATACCTGTATTGGGAGATATTCCAGTACTGGGCCCGATACTCTTTAGGCATGATGCCATGGTTTACCTGAGCATAGTCCTGGCCTTGGCCCTGTGGTATATTATGTTTCGCACCAGCTGGGGGCTGAGCCTCAGGGCGGTAGGTGAGAATCCGGCTGCAGCCGATGCGGTAGGGATCAGTGTTTCCCGGGTGCGCTACCTGGCTACCATAATTGGGGGCATGATGGCCGGGTTGGGAGGAGCTTACCTGTCTTTAGCCTATGCACCTACCTGGCAGGAGAGCATCACTGCCGGACGGGGCTGGATTGCGGTAGCTCTGGTAATATTTGCACTATGGAACCCGCTGCGGGCTATTCTCGGATCCTATTTGTTTGGTGGTGTGGAGGCTTTGACCTTCCGCATCCAAACGGCCGGATTTCAAATATCTCCATTTTTCCTGTCCATGTTGCCTTATCTCTTTACCATTCTGGTCCTGGTGATAGTAACTATCCGGCTGCGGCAAGAAGCTGGAGTCCCGGCTGCTTTAGGATTTCCCTATGACCGTGAGGAACGATGAGATGTAGGGGCCAATGCCCACATCGACCCGATGGATTTATCGGAAGGGTTGTAGGGGCCGACGACCCTGTCGGCCCGTATGTATGAAACGATGTCTGCATTGCCCAATTGTAGGGGCCGATGCCCACATCGGCCCGATGGGGTCAGGAACGACGACTTATGTTATCCAGTAGGTTAACCATGCGCACCTGTTCCGTCGCCACGATATAGCAACGGTTCAGCCCGATGGATTTATCGGATGGGTTGTAGGGGCCGACGACCCTGTCGGCCCGTCGTGTAGGGACCGATGCCCACATCGGCCCGAAATCATTGAATAGCGATGATAAGCAGGCGATTGCTATTAAGGTAGGGTATTTTCTCGGTAAACCTGTAGACAATAATTAGTGAGTTACTTATAGTGGTTGGTAACAACTACCTGATTTTTGACGGAGGACTGTATGATAGATCGCTTACTGCTGGGGGACATTCTGGACGAGGCATTAAAAAAAGGCGGCGATTTCGCCGAGATTTATATTGAGGAAAAAGTCAGCACCAGTGTTTACTGTGAAGAAGACCGTATTGAAAAGATTAACAGCGGCCGGGAACGAGGAGCGGGCATTCGCGTTCTGGCGGGAGGACGCACCTCCTATGTTTATACCAATGACCTCAGCCGGGAAGGCCTTCTCAAAGCAGCTCGAGTAGCCGGGCATGCCGCCCGGTCCCAGCAGGCGGAAACTCGTTCACCTATTAGCCTGCACAGCAAACCGGCTCCGGAACCGGTCCATTATTTCCGACTTCCTGAAGAGGTGCTGTTTGATGAAAAAATAGCACATGTACTGGCTGCCAACCAGGCAGCCCGGGATTTGGGCCCGGATATCAAACAGGTTACTGTAGCTGTGGGGGACAATCATAAATCGGTCTTGATTGCCAATAGTGACGGTGAAATAGTGGAGGACGACCGGGTGCGGGTGCGTTTCCTGGTCAATGTGGTAGCGGAACGAAATGGGGTTATCCAAACTGGTTACGAGTCAGCCGGAGGGGTAGCTGGCTGGGAGCTTCTGGAGCAGATTTCCCCGGTAGACATGGCGCGGAAAGCCGGAGAATTGGCGATAAAAATGCTGGATGCCCGCCCGGCACCGGTAGGCAGAATGCCGGTGGTCATGTCTTCAGAAGCCGGCGGAACCATGGTGCATGAGGCCTGCGGGCATGGATTGGAAGCTGATCTGGTTCAAAAAGGCTTATCGGTTTATCGCAACAAACTGGGTGAACAGGTGGCTGCTCCCCTGGTTACGGTTATAGATGATGCTACTATTCCTGGAAAATTCGGTTATCTGCGCTTTGATGATGAGGGTACGCCCGGACAGCGTACGGTTTTAATAGATCAAGGCCGGTTGGTGGGTTATATGTATGACCGCTTGACTGCCAAAAAGGACCAGGTGAAATCCACCGGCAACGGCCGCCGGGAGTCATACCAGCATAAACCCATTCCCCGGATGACCAATACCCTGATAGCCCCAGGGGAAGATGACCCTGAGGAAATCATACGTTCAACCTCCCGGGGCCTTTTGGTAAAGAAAATGGGCGGCGGCCAGGTCAACACTACCAATGGTGATTTTGTTTTCGAGGTCCAGGAAGGTTATTTAATAGAAAATGGGGAGATTGTAGCTCCGGTAAGGGGAGCAACTCTCACCGGCAACGGTCCCGAAGTTTTAGCCAGCATTGACCGGGTAGGGCGCGATTTGGGTTATGCTATCGGTACCTGCGGCAAAGATGGGCAGGGTGTGCCGGTGGCGGACGCTCAACCTACCATTCGCATTAAAGAATTAACTGTGGGAGGCACTTCCCACGACAGCCACCCGGCTTACAGGATAAGAAGGAAGTAGGTGAGCAGACCGTTGCAGGAGCGATTGACTCATATAGGCGAAATGCTGCTGGATAAGGCACACCATGGAGGAATCGATGCCGAGGTCTTTTTGCTGCATAATCGGGAATTAAGCATAGAAGTGGTAGAGGGACAGGTAGATACCCTTAAGGAAGCTGAAGAGATAGGACTAGGTCTGAGGGTAATCAAGGGTAATCGGCTGGGGTTTGCCTTTACCAGTGACTTGTCCCCTAAAGCCCTGGAAGAAGTATGGGATGCCGCTGTGAGCATCTGCCATTATACAGCTCCGGACCAGTACCTGTCCTTGCCCGCTGGTCCCGCAGAATATCCCTCACTGGAAGTTTACGATCCTGTTATCTCTCAGACCAGTATTGAAGAGAAAATTGAACTGGCCCGCCAGGCAGAAAAGGCCAGCCGGCAATATGACCCGCGCATTACGGTGATTGAAAGGGCTGGCTATGAGGACAGTGAATTTCATTCCTTGATTCTTAATACCCGGGGTATCCGGGCTTATGCTAAGGGGAATTACTGCGGAACTTATGTTTTTGCCGTGGCAGAGGAAGACGCAGACGCCCAGACCGGCTTTTCCATAAGTATCAAGCAGAAACTGGCTGACCTGGATCCCCTGGCAGTGGGTACTGAGGCTGCCCATAATGCAGTACGCTGCCTACATGCCCGCCGGGCTCCTTCCGGAAAAGTACCCTGTATCATGGAACCTTATGTGGCTACCCGTTTTTTAGGCATAATTGCTCAGATGGTGGATGCGGAAGCGGTGCAAAAAGGTAAATCCTTATTCAAAGGCAGGATGGGGCATAAGGTTGGAGCGGAGTGTTTGTCCCTGACAGATGACGGTACCTATCCTGGAGGGGTCGGCAGCTTTCCTTTTGACAGCGAAGGTGTGCCCTGCCAGCGTACTGAATTGATACAAAACGGCCACTTGGTGGGTTTTCTTTATGATACTTATACCGCCAACCGTGACCGTACCAGGTCTACCGGCAACGGGCAGCGCAGTTCCTTCCGGGGATTGCCTTCTGTGGGCAGCACCAATTTTATGATTGAACCGGGTGTTCTGTCCTTAAACCAGCTAATGGATGATATAACCTATGGGTTTTATATAACTGAAGTTATGGGCATGCACACTGCCAATCCCATTTCCGGGGAATTCTCGGTAGGGGCAGCAGGTCTGCTGATTGAAAAAGGCCAATTAACCAAACCGGTGCGAGGAGTCACCATTGCCGGCAACATAGTGGAATTGCTGGAACAGGTAGAAGCAGTAGGCAGTGACCTGCGCTTTTTTGGCAGCCGGGGTGCCCCGTCCCTGCGCATTCGGTATCTGAGCCTGAGCGGGGATTAATTAAAGGGAGAGGAAGTCTATGGTCAATATTCTGGTGATTCATGGTCCTAACCTGAACTTGCTGGGAGAGAGGGAACCGGCGGTTTATGGAGAGCAAACCCTGGAAGATATTAATAAAATGCTTAAGGACACTGGGGCTGAATACCAAGTGGAAGTGGATTGCTTCCAATCCAACCATGAAGGAACCATTGTTGATCAGATTCAGGAAGCCCGGGGCCGGTATCAGGCTTTGATAATTAATGCCGGAGCCTATAGCCATTACAGTATTGCCATTTTAGACGCCCTGCGTTCCTTTAAGGGACCTATTATAGAAGTGCACCTGTCCAATATTTATCAGCGGGAAAGCTATCGCCACCGCTCTTTAATCTCAGAAGCTGCCACCGGCGGTATCTTTGGGCTGGGGGCTTTGGGTTACAAACTGGCCTTGCTGGCGGCAATTGAAATGCTGAAACAATAGGGAGCGACGATTAGGAACCTGAAGAATAGACCACAATTATCACCTGTGGTACAGACCACGATGAAGGAAAGTCACCTTTCGTGTCATGGCTGTGAAAACGGCTTCCCTAGTATGTCATGGCTGGGATAATAGCTCCCAATTGTGTCATTGCGAGCGCGTAGCGCGTGGCAATCTCTATGGCAACTAACGGTGTGAGTTAACAGATCGCCACGTCGCTTTGCTCCTCGCGATGACAGGCTTAAGTTTTCATTTATCGTGGCCTGTTATTCAGGTGATAATTGCGAGGGCAGCGAAGCAATCTCTAGCGGTGCCTGCAGGTATGTGAACGAGATCGCCACGGCACTTCGTGCCTCGCGATGACACAGCAAGAGCCATTTTCACAGCAATGAATGAAAATATTGTTGTACGGCTTAAGCAGGAGTATCAGCCGGGCGAGGAGTACCGGAGCGAGCCGGCTGATACTGCTGAAAAGCGGTAGCTGGCCTAGAGACAACCAGGCATGATAGAGGTGAGCCTTTGAATCAGCGCATTACCCGTTTACGCCAGAGTCTGGAGAAATTAAAATTGGATGGGATTATCATTGACCGCCGTGAGAATATCTATTACCTGTCCGGCTTTACCGGCGGTGACGATGCCCGATTGCTGGTTACCCAGCAGGAGACTCTGCTCTTTACCGATTCCCGTTATACGGAACAAGCCTCTCGGGAGTCTCCCCAGTGGACCCTGATCGAGGAAAAGCCTCCCCTGGGTCAGGCTCTCAAGGAACATGCCCGGCGTGTAGGGAAGGTGGGCCTGGAGGATACTGTTTCCTATAGGTTCTTTAAGGAGCTTAGCCTGGAACTGGGTGAGGCAGTTGTCCCGGTCAGTGATGTGGTGGAAGAGCTGCGGGTGATCAAGGAATCGGAGGAATTGGAGATTCTCCGGCAAGCAGCGGATATAGGCAGTGAAGTGTTTTCTGAACTCTTGTCCCAGCTGCGGGCAGGAGTATCAGAGCGCACTGTGGCTAATTGGATTGTAACCGCTCTCCGGCAAAAGGGGGCCGAGAAAGAGTCTTTCGATCCCATTGCCGTCAGCGGGCCCAATGCTGCTCTGCCCCATGGGAGGCCAGGCGAACGTCTTCTCCAAGCAGGAGATATGCTGACCCTGGATTTCGGCGGTTTTTGCCAGGGTTATGCCTCAGACATGACCAGAACAGTGGCTATTGGTGAAGCCAGCCAGCAACTGAGAGATCTGTATGCAAAACTGCTGGATGCTCAACAATATGGAGTAGAACAGGTTAGAGCCGGCATCAGATGTGCTGAATTGGATCGATTGGTAAGGGAACGGCTGCGCAAGTATGACCTGGATCAGTATTTTGCCCATGGAACCGGCCACGGCCTGGGTTTGGAGGTTCATGAATCCCCCAGTGTATCCTCTCGCAGTGAGTGGGTACTACAGGAAGGTATGGTTATTACTGTTGAACCGGGAGTATACATTCCCGGCTGGGGAGGAATTCGCATAGAGGATAGCGTAATAGTTAAAAGTTCTGGTTGTGAAGTCATCACCAAGGCACCTAAGCAGTTAATTGTTATATAGTCTGGAGGGATTACATTAGATGATATCAGTTAATGATTTTCGGACCGGATTGACCATCGAACTTGACGGGCAACCCTACCAGGTAGTGGAGTTTCAGCATGTGAAACCTGGTAAAGGAGCTGCCTTTGTGCGTGCCAAGCTGAAGAACCTGCAAACAGGCGGTACGGTTGAAAAGACCTTCCGTGCCGGGGAAAAAGTTCCCAAAGCCCACCTGGACCGCCGGGGAATGCAGTATCTGTATAATGACGGCGATGGCTATGTTTTTATGGATAACGAGAATTATGAACAGATTACGATAACCAAGGAGCAAATCGGTGATGGTATCAAATGGCTCCTGGAGAATATGGAAATTCAGGTGCTGCTTTTCCAAAACCGGATTATCGGTATTGAACTTCCCAACTTTGTAGAATTGCAAGTTGTTGATACTGAACCAGGTATTAAAGGTGATACTGCTACCGGGGCTACCAAGAACGCAACTTTGGAAACCGGAGCTGTAATACAGGTGCCTTTGTTTGTCAATGCCGGAGATCGAGTACGTGTGGACACCCGCACTTCCCAGTACATTGAGCGGGTATAACCGCGGTTATGCAAGCACCAGTATAAAATCAAAAATTTACCGGGTATTTCCTCCTTTTTAGGTTAATACTATGATTAGTCTAATTCCTTAAAAAGGAGGATTTTGTTGTGCGTGATATTACCGAAAAGGTTAGTTATTTGCAGGGCTTAAGCGAAGGACTTAATATCAGCGAGGGAAGCCCTCAGGGAAAAATAATTTCGGGTATCCTGAGCGTTTTGGAAGAACTATCTGATGCCGTAGTCAACCTGCAGTGGGAAATGGACGAATTCCGCGAGTATGTGGAAAGCATTGATGATGATTTATTTGACTTGGAAGAGAGCATATATGATGACGAAGATTTGATCGAAGTGGAATGCCAGCACTGCGGAGAAGAATTGGTGTTTGACGCGGATATCCTGGAAGATGATGATGTAATTGAAGTAATCTGCCCCAATTGCAATGAAGTAGTTTATATCAACGATGGTTCCTTTGACTATGATCCTGTCTATATTGACGACGACCTGGAGGACCAGGCAACAGATTCGACCCGTTAAAAGGACCATTAACTGAAGGAGCTGCTTTTAGGGCAGCTCTTTTTTTTGCGGGCCGATGTGGGCATCGGCCCCTACAACCAACGCGACAATATCCCTACAACCTGACAACGGGCCGACAGAGTCGTCGGCCCCTACGATCTTTCGATTAATCCACCGGGCTGATGCGGGCACCGTCTCAGTAATTGTTCGTATCATTCGCCTGTGTCATCGCGAGGAGCGAAGCGACGTGGCGATCTCTTTTCAACATTGCCCGTAATCCTGGTTTGAGATTGCCACGCCCCTTTCAGGGGCTCGCAATGACACGAAAGGTGACTTTTGTATCCCCCTACAACCCTTTCGCTATTCCACCGGGCCGATGTGGGCATCGGCCCCTACAACCAACGCGATAATTGTCCCTACAACCTGACAACGGGCCGACAGAGTCGTCGGCCCCTACTTTCTGTCGGTGGGCGTTGGCATCCATATCTTGCGCGAAATTTCCTCTGGCGTTATTGCCCTGCCAATCTTGGAATAAATTACTTTGTCTGTCCATATTTATATACAACAAGGTGGTGGTATAGCAATGGTTTTACCCCAGACCGCTGTGCTGCGAACCGAAATAACAGCCTATCTGG
>Ga0208938_1001067_pt1 | contig 16838 bp, 16 predicted proteins | sample AD_UKC125_MetaG_FD_184434 | JGI IMG/M metagenome (GOLD analysis project Ga0208938, IMG submission 184434) | Active sludge microbial communities of municipal wastewater-treating anaerobic digesters from USA - AD_UKC125_MetaG (SPAdes) (version 2) | ecosystem: Engineered > Bioreactor > Anaerobic >...
GCACATGGAGTACGTGCATCAGCGCGGGAGCTTTGACGACCTGCCGCTGGACCGGATCCTGGCTTCGTTCAAGGAGGTGTATGGCGGGACGCTGGGTTCCGAAACCGGGAAGGGCGGGCTGCGGGCCGGCGATTTCCTGGCCGACGTGGCGCTTGAAGTGGATGCCGATCCGAAGCGGGCCTGAGCGTTTGGGGATCAGCCGCGCTCGAACTTGAACACGGCCGTGCCGGCGCGCAAGTTGGGCAGAAAACGCACCTCGCGGCCTTCCTGCAGGCCAAAGGCGTCGAGCACCCGCAGCGAATTTTTTCCTGCCAGATCGGCAAAATCGGCATGGGTGCCGACCCGGATGTTGGGCGTGTCGTACCACTGGTAGGGCAGGCGCCGGGTCACTGGCATGCGCCCGAGCAGCACGCTCAGGCGGTTCGGCCAGTGCGCGAAGTTGGGGAAGGCGACGATGCCCAGGCGACCCACGCGCGCGGTTTCTCGCAGCATGACCTCGGCGTTGCGCAGGTGCTGCAGGGTGTCGATCTGCAGCACCACGTCAAACGACTGGTCGCCGAACATCGTCAGGCCCTCGTCCAGGTTGAGCTGGATCACATTCACGCCGCGCCGCACGCAGGCGTGGACGTTGACATCGTCCAGCTCGATGCCATAGCCACTGCAGCCGCGCTCGCGCTGCAGAAGGTCCAGCAGCGCCCCGTCGCCGCAACCGAGGTCGAGAACTCTTGAGCCTTGGGGCACGAGCCGGGCAATGGATTGCTGGATCAGGGCGTCGCTCATGATGCAGCTTCTCCCCCGGCGACGCGATCGAAATAGGAGCGAATCACTGCCATGTAGCGCGCGTCGTCCAGCAAAAAGGCGTCGTGTCCGTGCGGCGCATCGATTTCGGCGTAGCTCACGTCGCGCCGGTTGTCGACGAGGGCCTTGACGATCTCGCGGCTGCGCTTGGGGCTGAAGCGCCAGTCGGTGGTGAAGCTCACCAGGAGGAATTGGCAGGAAGCTGCGGCCAGCGCGGCGCTGAGGTTCCCGCCATGGTTGCGCGCCGGGTCGAAATAGTCCAAGGCGCGGGTGATCAGCAGGTAGGTGTTGGCGTCGAAGTACTCGCTGAATTTGTCGCCCTGGTAGCGCAGGTAACTCTCGATCTGGAATTCCACGTCCTGAGTCGAATACCGGTAGCCGGTGACGCTGCCCGTCACGGCCTCGCGCAGTTCGCGGCCGAACTTCTCGTTCATCACATCGTCGCTCAGGTAAGTGATGTGGCCCACCATGCGAGCGATGCGCAGTCCGCGTTTCGGCAACACGCCGTGTTCGTAGAAGTGGCCGCCATGAAAGTCGGGGTCCGTCACGATGGCGCGGCGCGCCACCTCGTTGAAGGCAATGTTCTCGGCGGTGAGGTTGGGCGCGCTCGCAACCACCACGGCATGGCGCACGCGCCGGGGATATTGCAGGGTCCAGGACAGGGCCTGCATGCCGCCCAGGCTGCCCCCCATGACGGCCGCGAGCTGGGTGATGCCGAGCGCATCGAGCAGGCGGGCCTGTGCGTTGACCCAGTCCTCCACCGTCACCACGGGAAAGTCAGCGCCGTACACGCGGCCGGTGTCGGGGTTCGTGTCCATCGGGCCGGTCGAGCCGAAGCAGGAGCCCAGGTTGTTGACGCCGATCACAAAGAAGCGGTCGGTGTCCACCGGCTTGCCCGGCCCGATCATGTTGTCCCACCAGCCCTCGGACTTGTCCTGCCCTTCATAAACGCCCGCCACGTGGTGCGAGGCATTGAGCGCGTGGCAGATCAGCACCGCGTTGGATCGCTCGGCATTGAGGGTGCCGTAGGTCTCATAGGCCAGGGTGTAGTCGTGGATCGATGCGCCGCTCTGCAGGGGCAGTGCGGCCTCGAACTTCATCGACTGGGGCGTGACGACCATATTCAGAACAAAAAAATACCCGGTTGCGCCAAAGATGCGGAACCGGGATGCGGATTCCCTCTTTAGCTGAATTTCGGAACACCACGGTCCCGGCGCCCGCAAGCTGGAGCAAATCGGCGCTGGAAGTTAGTATAAGTCCAAGCCGGCGGCGCCGCCGCGGGCCCCAACGGGAGTCACGATGACAGAACTTTATGGCTCCGATGCCTACGCACCGCGAGAGATCGCGCAGCGGGTGGAGTCGGTCGGGGTGGCAAAGGCGCGTCTCGAAACCTTGCCGCTGCTGATGCTGGGCGTTCTTGCAGGCGCATTCATCGGCCTGGGGGCCCTGTTTTTCGTGCTGGTCAAGTCCGACGCTACATTGAGCTGGGCCGTCAGCCAGGTGCTGGGTGGCGTGGTATTTTCCCTTGGCCTGCTGCTGGTGGTGGTGGCAGGGGCCGAATTGTTCACCGGCAACAACCTGCTGGCCATGGCCTGGGCCGACGGCAAGATCACCAGTGCCGAGGTGCTGCGCAACTGGGTGCTGGTGTGTGTGGCCAATTTCGTGGGCGCCGCGGGCCTGGCGGTGCTGGTGTTCCTGAGTGGGCACCCGGACCTGAATGGAGGGGCCATCGGCCGCACGGTGGTGAAGATCGCGCTGGCCAAGCAGGACCTGTCGTTCTCGCAGGCGTTCTTCCGCGGTGTGCTGTGCAACGTGCTGGTCTGCATGGCCGTCTGGATGGCGATGGGCGGGCGCAGTGTGGTGGACAAGGCTGTGGCCATCGTGTTCCCGGTCAGCGCCTTCGTGGCGGCGGGCTTCGAGCACAGCATTGCCAACATGTACTTCATGCCGCTGGCCATGATGGTTCAGCAGTCAGGGGCCGGGCCGGCCGGTCTGGACGCGGTCACCTGGGGCGGCATGGCGGCGAATTTCGCCGCTGTTATTGCCGGAAACCTGGTGGGCGGCAGTGTGCTGGTGGGCCTGACCTATCACGTGATCTACCGGCGTGGGCCTCCGACCGCCTGAGCGGGCGGCCGGGCTGGATCAGCCCCAGCCCAGCAGCGCTGCGGCGCCCAGCATGGCAAACACCGCAGCCGACACCCGGTGCACGATTGGCAGGGGTACCAGCTTCGTGATTTTCTCGCCGAGCCAGACCACCGGCGCATTGGCAATCATCATGCCGAGAGTGGTGCCGGCGACGACCCAGAACCATGCGTGATACTGCGCGGCCAGCATGACGGTGGCAATCTGGGTCTTGTCGCCCATCTCCGCGAGAAAGAAGGCGACTACCGTGGTACCGAAGACGCCGAAGCGCGGGTGCTGGCGATCGTTGTCATCCTCATCCAGTTTGTCGGGTATCAACATCCAGGCCGCCATGGCCAGGAAGGAGACGCCGAGCACCCAGCGCAGCACGTCCGGTCCGAGCACGGCCGTCACCCAGGTGCCCAAGGCACCCGCCAGCGCGTGGTTGGCAACCGTGGCCACGAGAATGCCCCAGACGATGGGCCAGGGCCGGCGAAAACGCGCCGCGAGGACAAGCGACAGCAATTGCGTCTTGTCGCCCATTTCAGCGAGGGCGACGATGCCGGTGGAGACGAGAAAGGCTTCCATGAGGTGGTGGGGCCGGGCCGGACCATTGCGAACAACCGATGACCACACGGCATCTCCGGCCCGACCCCTTGCAGGGATGTGGAGGCTGTGCAGTCAAAGGTCTCGCCAAGTCTGAAAACCGTTTGCGCCATGCCCGCCGACGGCGGAACAAGTCTGTTGACGCAAACCCCTCTCAGGATTGAAGGGAGGCTACTCCCCGATGACGGCGTTGATTTTATCGCAATAGCTCGGGCGCATGGTTGCCCCGCATTGGCGCGAATTTTGCTTTGTTTTGGTGCGAAACCGGTAAATCGGTCAAATAAGCACCAAAACAGTTCGTTTATCCAAAGAGGAATTTATGGAAGCACTCAAACAGGGCGCAGACACCTTGTTCATCCTGCTCGGCGCCGTCATGGTTCTGGCGATGCATGCTGGTTTTGCGTTTCTTGAACTCGGCACGGTTCGCAAGAAAAACCAGGTCAATGCGCTGGTCAAGATCCTGGTGGATTTTTCGGTCTCCACGGTGATGTACTTTCTGATTGGCTATGCCGTGGCTTACGGGACCAGCTTCTTTGTGGGCGCGGAGCAACTGGCAGCGAAGAACGGTTACGAACTGGTGAAGTTCTTCTTTCTGCTGACGTTTGCTGCCGCGATTCCCGCCATCATTTCGGGGGGCATTGCCGAGCGGGCCAAGTTCTGGCCCCAGTTGCTGGCGACGGCGGCCATCGTGGGGTTCGTCTACCCTTTCTTTGAGGGCATTGCCTGGAACCAGCATTTCGGGGTTCAAGCCTGGATCAAGGCGGTGACTGGCGAGGAATTCCACGATTTCGCGGGGTCTGTGGTGGTGCATGCCATTGGCGGCTGGATCGCGTTGCCGGCCGTCATTCTTCTTGGTGCGCGCAGCAACCGATATCGCAAGGATGGTGTGGTATCGGCTCATCCGCCTTCCAACATCCCCTTCCTGGCGTTGGGGGCCTGGGTGCTGACGGTAGGCTGGTTCGGATTCAATGTGATGAGTGCGCAGACGCTGGACAAGATCTCCGGCCTGGTGGCGGTAAATTCACTCATGGCCATGGTGGGCGGCACCTTGGCTGCCCTCGTTGGTGGCAAGAACGACCCCGGATTCGTCCATAACGGACCGCTGGCGGGTCTGGTGGCCGTGTGCGCGGGCTCGGACCTGATGCATCCGCTGGGCGCGCTGGTGGTTGGGAGCGTGGCGGGCGGCCTTTTTGTCGTTATGTTTACCCTCACCCAAAACAAATGGAAGATCGATGACGTGCTGGGCGTCTGGCCCTTGCATGGTCTGTGCGGGGCTTGGGGCGGGCTGGCCGCAGGAATCTTTGGCGCCAAGGCGCTGGGCGGACTGGGTGGCGTCAGTTTCGCAGCCCAGATGTTCGGTACAGCGATGGGTGTCGGTTGGGCACTGCTCAGCGGGTTCATCGTGTATGGCGTGCTCAAGTTTACGATTGGCTTGCGCCTGAGTCAGGAAGAAGAGTTTGACGGCGCCGACCTGACGGTGCACAAGATCAGTTCGACCCCAGACCGGGAAGTGAGCTGGTAGATTGATAGAGGCGGGCCGGGCATTGACGACCGATGCCGGACGCCCGGACTGTCCGTGGGGCCAAATCGCTTTTTTTGCGTTTGGTACCTGCATGTGGCTAATTTGCCGGTTGTGGCGCATAATGGGATCGCGCGGTCACTGAGGCTGTGCGCGTTTGCGGTGTTTCGGTCAGTTTCGCGTCTTGAGAATTCTTCACTGGTTTGTTGATTGCGTTAGCGGACTCCATCGCGTTTTTTGAGTATCTTGAGGAGTCCTTCATGGGCAACAAACTTTACGTGGGCAACCTGCCCTATTCCTTCCGTGACGAAGACATGCAACAGGCTTTCAGCCAGTTCGGTAACGTCTCGAGCGCCAAAGTCATGATGGAGCGCGACACCGGCCGCTCCAAGGGTTTTGGCTTTGTCGAAATGGGCAGCGATGCCGAAGCGCAAGCCGCAATCAAGGGCATGAACGGCCAGAACATGGGCGGTCGTGACCTGGTGGTCAACGAGGCTCGCCCGATGGAGCCGCGTCCCCCGCGCAGCGGTGGCGGCGGTTACGGTGGTGGCGGCGGCGGTTATGGCGGTGGCCGTAGCGGCGGTGGTGGTGGTTACGGTGGCGGCGGTGGTGGCGGTTACGGCGGTGGCCGTAGCGGTGGCTACTGAGCAACACTTTGCTCCGGAACTGTTCGCGGACAGTCTCCAGAAACCAACAAAAAGGGCCCTCGCGGGCCCTTTTTTGCGCCTGCCGCTCGGGGTTGAGGCGCATTGTCCGGAGAAACACGTGGGCGAATCGTACGCGTCTGACGCATAATTTATGAGCGCTGGTTCAGTCTGGCCATTTGCCGTCGCGATGAAACGGCCCCGTTTGCTTTTTCCCGGTGTTGTTCAAGCTTGTGAAATGGGAATGGGTTCCGTCGCTTTTCTCATGTGTTTTTAGGAGTCCCGTTCATGGGCAACAAACTCTATGTTGGCAACCTGCCATATTCCGTGCGTGACAACGATCTTGAGCAGGCCTTCAGCCAGTTCGGGGCGGTGACCAGCGCCAAAGTCATGATGGAGCGCGATACCGGCCGCTCCAAAGGCTTTGGTTTTGTCGAAATGGGCAGCGATGCCGAAGCGCAGGCAGCCATCAATGGCATGAACGGCCAGCCATTGGGAGGCCGGAGCGTGGTGGTCAACGAGGCTCGCCCCATGGAGCCGCGTCCGCCGCGCACTGGCGGCTACGGTGGCGGTGGGGGCTACGGTGGTGGCGGCGGCGGTGGTGGCTTTGGTGGTGGTCGTCGTGAAGGCGACGCCGGTGGTGGTCGCCGTGAAGGTGGCGGCTATGGCGGTGGCAACGATGGCGGATTCCGCAGCCCGTACGGTTCGGGCCCACGTGGCGGGGGCCGCAATGGTGGTGGTGGGCGCTCCGGCGGTGGGTACGGCGACAGCTATTGAGTCCCATGCGTTCACCCTGAAGGGCTCCTTTGGAGCCCTTTTTCATGGGCAATCGGGCGCGAGCAGTCCGCCTATTCGCCGGACTGGCGGCGTTTTCGAGGCCGTCCGGCAAAGGACCGGTCGAACAGGCTGTTCGGCATCAGGCGCAGGAGTTTCGCCACCACACCCATTTGCCAGGGGATCACGCGATAGCTCGCTCCGGCGGCGATCGCGGAAAAAGCCCTGTCTGCAAATGCGGCTGGCTGCATCAGGAATGGCATGGAATACCGGTTCTTCTGCGTCAGCGGGGTGTCGATGTAACCTGGGCAAAGGGTGACCACCTTGACACCGCTGGCACGCAACTCACCACGCAGGCTCTCACAGTAGGCGATCACTCCGGCCTTGCTGGCGCAATAGGCGCCATGCCCCGGCAAGCCGCGGATGCCTGCCACGCTGCCGATCCCGACAAGCGCGCCACTGCCGCGCGCGCACATCGGCGCAATGAACGGGTGAAAGGTGGCGGCCATCCCGATGTTGTTGGTGGCGAACACCTGACGGATCACATCCAGATCAGCGCGCACCGTGGAATCCACACCGACACTGATCCCGGCATTGGCGATCACCACGTCCGGCAGACCCTGAAACTCCAGACAGGACCTTCCGGCCACCACGATGCTATCCACATCCGCCACATCGGCGCTATAAATTTGGAAGCGCTTACTGTCCATTCCGCGCTGGGCAGCCCATGATTCCATCTCAGACGTGCGGCGTGCGACCAGTGCCAGCCGATAGCCGGCTGCGTAATAACGCGCCGCCAAGGCCTGGCCGATGCCGCTGGATGCGCCAGTGATGAAAACCAGTCGGGTCGGCTGATGGGTCAGCATTCAAGGGGCCTTCTTGGGGGTGAGCACGCCGCGCACCTGTCCCGTCAACTCAATCACCGACACGTTGTCGTCATAGGTCATGGCGTTCCCGCTGAAACGGTCTTTTCCCTGCGAAATCACCACTGGCAGATGGGTCATGACTTTCCCCATATCGGACTGCACGTGAAGGTACTCGCTGCGGTACTCGACCGGCTCGGGAGGTCTTGCAGTCTTTCCAGGGGCCTCTTGGCGCAGGACATGGACTTCCCCGAACAATTGGACATCATCGCCTGTGGCGTCCGAGATCGCCCGACGCGCTGTCGCCACCGTTGGCATGCCGTTCTCACCAATGGTGCGCATCCTGACCTGTTCGATTTCCAGCGTATCGGTATCCGGATAATGGCGAGCCTCCTTGCCAAACACTTCGCTTTTCAGTTTGCCGTGAACGTCGAAGGACTTGATCGAGAAATTGCGCAAGAAATAGTCTGCCTCGTGCCGGACCGGTTTGCCACCGGCTGCGTCGATCACTGCCGGCGTGCTTCGGATGAGCCAGAACGTGACCATGGCGAACAGGCCCATCAGCACGATGGGCAAGTAGATGCTCAGACGATCCCAGAACAGGTGAAGCGAGGGCCGTTTCATGCCGCAGGCCCGGTTGTGCGTTCCAGCAAAGACGCATAGTGGCCTCCTGCGACGAGCAGCAGGTCGCAAAACTCACGCGCGGCACCGGACCCGCCCGCGGCCATCGTGACATAGTCGGCCAGGGCCCTGGCCTGCGCATGGGCACCCACGGGCGCGCATGACACGGCACAGCTTTGCATGACCGGCAGATCGGGCCAGTCATCGCCCATCGCCGCCGCTTGCTCCCAGCTCAAACCCAGTTCGTCCAGAATGGACTGAGCGGCCGGCTTCTTGTTCTCGGTGCCATATCGCACGTGGCGCACGCCGAGCGCCTCCAGTCGCAGTCTGAGCGGGCGGGAGTCGCGTCCGGTAATGACGGCAGGCGTGATGCCAGCCATCGTTAGAAGTTTCAATCCGTGCCCGTCCAGCGTGTTGAAGCGCTTCAGCGATTCACCCTGCTCGGAAAAATACAGACCACCATCGGTCAGTACGCCGTCCACGTCGAAGAAAGCGACTCGAATGCCTTGCGCTGACAAAAGCAATTCCGGTTCGAACCTGAGAACAGGGGAGACAGGGCGCATGGTCAGATCACCTTGGCGCGCATGAGGTCGTTGCTGTTGACGGCGCCGCACAGCCGGCCTTTGGCGTCAATCACGAGCACGCTCGTGATGCGGTATTGCTCCATCAGGCTGGCAGCCTCTGCTGCGAGCGCATCTTCCCGAATGGTCAGTGGTCGCGGGTGCATGACTTCGCCCGCAGTGGTCGTGCGAAGGTCGGCACCTTTTTCCACCAGGCGGCGAAGGTCGCCGTCCGTGAAGATGCCCAGCACCTGTCCGTGATCGTCGACCACCGCCGACGCACCGAGGCCTTTGGCGCTCATTTCACGCATCAGCCCGGTAAACGGCGTCGACGGCCCGACGCTGGGAAGGTGTTCTCCACGGCGCATGACATCGCTGACGTGGGTGAGCAATCGCCTGCCCAGCGCGCCACCAGGGTGGGAGCGCGCAAAATCTTCGGCCTTGAACCCGCGGGCGTCGAGCAGGACCACGGCCAGCGCATCGCCCAGCGCCAATTGCGCCGTGGTGCTGGCAGTTGGGGCCAGGTTGAGGGGGCAGGCTTCGCGGTCGACACTGCTGTCGATCGTGACATCCGCATGTCGCGCCAGTGTCGACGCCGTGCCACCAGTAATCGCAATCAAGGGAACGCCCTGGCGCTTCAAGACCGGGAGAATGGCAGTCAGTTCTTCGCTTTCTCCGCTGTTCGAAATGGCCAGAACCAGGTCAACGGACTTGATCATGCCCAGATCACCGTGACTGGCCTCAGCGGGGTGAACGAACATGGCTGGGGTACCGGTGGAGGCCAAAGTGGCGGCGATCTTGCGGCCAATGTGGCCACTCTTGCCCATACCCATGACGACCACGCGTCCGCGCACCGCCAGCATCATGCGCACGGCCTGAGCAAAGCCGTCATCCAGGCGTGCAATGAGGCCCGACAGCGCCGCAGCCTCAATTTCCAGGGTCTCGCGGGCCAGTCGGAGGGCGTTGGCAGGATCGACAGTCATGGCGGGATTCTATCGGCGTGCGTCAACAGGCTTCGGTTCCTGAAGCGCCTAGCGATGGCGTCGGCCCGCCACTTGCTAGCATTGGGGCATGACCTCGCTGGAACTCACGCTGCTGTACCTGCTTGCTGCCGTGTTGGGTGTGGTGGCCTGCCGTTCGCTCAAGCTGCCGCCCATGCTGGGCTACCTCGTGGTGGGGGTGGTGATCGGCCCGCATGCGCTGGCGCTGGCCAGGAGTTCGGAGGACATCCGGCACCTTGGTGAGTTTGGCGTGGTGTTCTTGATGTTCGTCATTGGGCTGGAATTCAACCTTCCCAAATTGCGCGCCATGCGGCGGCATGTGTTCGGACTGGGACTGTTTCAGGTCGGCCTCACGATCCTGCTGGTCACGTCCGGGTCTGCGTTCCTGGCGGTGATGGCGCCCACTCTATGGACGATGGAGTGGCGGACAGCCCTGGCGCTCTCGGGTGCGATGGCGATGAGCAGCACGGCCATCGTCGTGAAGATGATGGCTGAGCGTCTGGAGCTTGAGTCCGAGCACGGCAAGCGTGTGATGGGGGTCTTGTTGTTCCAGGATCTGGCGGTGGTTCCGCTACTGGTCCTGATTCCGGCGCTCGGCTCTACGCCGGAAAAGCTGTTCGCCGAACTGGCGCTGGCAGGGATCAAAGCAGTCGTGCTGATCACCGTGCTGCTGGTTGGTGGTCAACGGGTGATGCGAGGGTGGCTCACACTGGTTGCCCGGCGCAAGAGTGAAGAACTGTTTGTGCTGAATTTGTTGCTGATCACGCTGGGACTTGCGTGGCTGACGGAGCAGGCTGGCCTGAGTCTGGCGTTGGGTGCGTTTGTCGCCGGCATGCTGATTTCGGAAACGGAATACAAGCAGCAGGTCGAAACCGATATCCGGCCCTTCCACGACGTGTTGTTGGGTCTTTTTTTCATCGCGATCGGCATGATGCTGGACTGGCGGCTGGTCCTGGCGCGTTGGCCCTTGGTGATGCTTCTCCTGGTGCTGCCGGTGTTGTTCAAGCTGGGCTTGGTCACAGTCTTGTCCCGGGCCCTTGGTGCGACAGCCGGCGTATCCCTGCGAACGGGCCTGTATCTGGCCCAGGCCGGTGAATTCGGCTTTGTTCTGCTGACCCTCAGTGCCAGGAATTCTTTGGTCCCACCAGAGTTGTTCAATCCGATCCTTGCGAGCATGGTGCTGTCCATGCTGGCGACGCCCCTCATCATCCTGTACAGCAATCGGATCGTGATGAAGCTGGTGTCCAGCGAGTGGCTGCAGCAGTCCCTGCAAATGACCACGATTGCCCGCAAGTCCATCAATGCCAACAAGCACGTGATCATTTGCGGCTACGGACGCTGCGGGCAAAATCTGGCACGTATGCTTGAGCAGGAGGGGATTCCTTATATGGCGCTGGATCTGGACCCAGATCGGGTGCGTCAGGCGGCGGCGGCGGGGGACTCGGTGGTGTTTGGTGATGCGGCGCGCCTGCAGGCTCTGATCGCTGCGGGCCTGGCGCGAGCCAGTGCGGTGGTTGTGACCTACCTTGATGTGGGGGGTGCGATGAAGGTGTTGTCCCATACCCGGGCCCATGCGCCGCAGGTTCCCGTGATTGTGCGTACCCAGGATGATCGCGACCTTGAAAAGCTTCAGGCCGGAGGCGCGGCTGAGGTGGTACCAGAGGCCATCGAAGGCTCCTTGATGCTCGCCAGCCATGCCCTTGCGCTGGTAGGCGTTCCCATGCGCAGGGTGATTCGCATCGTGCAAGACCAGCGCGACGCTCGCTACAACCTGTTAAGAGGCTATTTCCACGGCGCCGATGACAGCAGCGCCGATGAACATGAACTTGAACGCTTGTCCAGTCTGACAGTGCCTGTTGGGGCTTCGGCGGTTGGCAAGACCGTCGCACAACTGGCATTGCCCGCCTTGGGGGTTCGTCTGGTCAGCCTGAGGCGTGGTGGCATGAAGGCGGTGGAAGCCGATGCCCTGACCGTGCTGAGTGGTGGCGACACGCTGGTGCTTTCCGGCAAGGCGGAGGCATTGGCTCTGGCTGAGAACCACATCATGCGGGCTTAGTGCCGCTCCTTCGTGTTGGTCGCTGCCGGGATAGTGTCTGACACATGTTCTGCTGTGCCTTCCTCCGCTGCAACGCTTGTCGGCGGCTAGATTTCGAGGACCTGTCCTGCGCGCAGCCAGTGGATATCCGGTGACTTGTGGTGCCGAAGGGGCAGGTTCCTGTCGAACTGCTGAATTTCCGCCAGGATCAGCTCCGTTTCGGCCGGCTTGGTGTGGGTGATATAGATCGGATAGTGCTTGGTGGCGTCGATGTTTTCAAGTTCCGTTGCCAGTACCTGCGGTGACAAATGCAAACTTCGTTGCGCGAGCAGGCTCTCGCGATTGCTGAACGCGGTCTCGATGACAAGTATCTCCACGTCCAGCTGATTCAGGCGCGTCCAGAAGGCCGGGTTGCGTCCCGTGTCACCGGAAAACACCCAACAACCCTTCCCAGCAGACACCGAAAAGCCGGCTGCCGGGACGGTATGAACCGCAGGGAGCACCTCGACGCGCTTGTCGCCGGCCAACAAGGTTTGCCCGATGGCGATTTCCTGAAAGCGGATGAAGGGCGCCGACTCGGATGGAATCCGGCTGAAGTCAGGCCAGATGACATCGTTGAAGATATGGGCCTGAAGCGCTTGGATGGTACCTGGCAAGGCGTTGATTTGCAGTGGATGGTTCCGACCCGCACCCACAGCATCCACCATCAGCGGAAGCGCAGCGACATGGTCCAGGTGGGAGTGGGTCAGGAAGACCCGTTCAATCCGGCGCATCTCCTCCAGTGATAGGTCCCCAACACCGGTGCCGGCGTCGATCAAGGTGTCGTCGTCGATCAGGAACGACGTGGTCCGGCAATCTTTCGCGATCGCGCCGGAACAGCCTAACACCCGTATTCGCATGGATTTCCCCGGTTCATTTGGTCTCGATATCGGTGGTTCCATCCCAGCCGAGGTCGGGTGGCAACCGTTTGCGCGAGGCGACACGGTTGGCATACAGATGGTAAAGGACATTGTCGGAGTCGGTGCGAAGCAGGTCGGCCAGGGCGCGTTCGCTCTGCGGCCAGTCCTGGGCGCGATAGCTCCTGAGCAGGGCCTCCCAGGTGGCCAGGTCGGAGGAGGCGAGGGTGCCCTTCGTCCCGATCGGGGCCAGGGGCCGGTAGATGGTGACCGGTTGCTCCCGCCCTTTGACGCGCACCTTGTCCAGTTCTTGCCAGACGAAGGCCGCGGCGTGGTCGTGCGTGGCTTGACTGGCGATGATGTCGACGCCATAGGTCTTGGTCAGCCCCTCCAGGCGCGAACCCAAATTGACCGCGTCGCCAACGACGGTGTAGCTCCGGCGAACGTCCGACCCCATGTCCCCGACGCACATGTTCCCGGTATGCAAGCCGATGCCGATGGCGATGGCGGGCTCGCCCGACATCTGGCGTTCCTGGTTGATCACCTGAACCTCCTGCGCCATGGCCAATGCGGCTCGAACCGCCTGAGAGGCATGTTGGTCTGAATCCAATGGCGCACCCCAGAACGCCATGATGCAGTCGCCCATGTATTTGTCGACGGTCCCCCGTTCGGCACGGATGATACGGGTGAGGCGGCTGAAAATCATGTTCAAGAGCCCTTGCAACTCACTGGGAACCATCCGTTCGGACAAACGGGTGAACCCCCTCATGTCACAAAACATGACGGTCAACTCGCGCTCCGTCGCCTGCATCGTGTATCGGTCGGGATCCTTGAGCATCTCGTCCACCAGTTCTGGGGGCACGTAGGTGCCAAACAGAGTGGCAAGTTCGCGCTTGGAGCGGCTCTCTACCCAGTAGCCATAGCTCATGTTCAGAGCAACCACGGATACAGACATCGTGAAGGCGGATGCTATGGGCAGTACCAGTCCATGACGCAGGTACAGCCATGAATTGAGCAGCACCACGGCACCCATCACGATGCCGCTGAGAGCAAAAGCCTGTAAGGCAGTCAGGACTGGAAGACCCAGGGCGAGCGTGATGCCCGCCACGAGAAGAACGACGATTTCGAAGCCCATGGCGTAGTCGGGCTTAGCCAGCATCCGGCCATCCAGCAAGCCCGAAATCAGGTTGGCGTGGATTTCAACGCCCGGATAAGCTTCGCTGACCGGGGTGGCGCGCAGATCCAGCAGGCCAGGGGCAGTGGTTCCGATGAGCACGATCTTGCCTTCAAGCTGTCCGGCTGGCAGCCGCCCTGCAAGCACGTCCGAGGCCGAGTAGTATCGAAAAGACCCGCCCTTTGTGGCCCCTCGCCCCCTGAAGGGAACCAGCGCAGCCGCGCGATGGTCGACGGGAATCGCCAGGCTGCGGCCCGCTTGTTTCAAGACAATGTGTGCCGGGCCCGGGTCCGCATCCGATGAACCCGGTATCGATGAGCGTGGGAGTTCAACTTCGGGCATGCCGATCAGGTGCCGGAACATTCCCAGGGCGAGGGACTCGTAGAACTGACCTTGGTATTCAGCGATCAACGGTGTCGATCGCACCACGCCGTCCGCGTCAGCGATGGCATTGAAGAAGCCAGCCTGTGGCGCGGCCGCTGCGAGCGGGGCGATATTGGCGCCAAAACCATTCCATGTGGTTGCGCGGATGGGCTGCCTGCGCTGCGAATCAAGCGGGCCGACCGGTGCCGGCAGCACGCCGGAATTTCGCCCATCCCGGTCGCTTGTGAAGTAGTAACCCAGCACGACTGGGCGCCCCTGAAGGCTGCGCGAGAATTGCGCGTCGTGATCCAGGCTTTTCTCAAGCTGGCCGACCTGTTCTATAAAACCGGCGTCGCTTTGCAAGGCTCCCTGCGCCAACTTTCTCAGTTGGTTGAGGCCGGAGCTTTCATCCGCTTCGGCAAAAACGACATCAAATCCAACCAGTGATGCCTTTTGGCGGTCAAAGATTTCCCCATTGAGTTCCGCCATCCGGTTACGCGGCCAAGGCCATCGGCCAACCTCGGCGAGGCTCTTTTCATCGATGTCGACAATGACGATTCGCTCATCCAGTGTTCCAGGCATGGTGGCGCGCAAACGCGCGTCATAGACGAGGTTGTCGAGCCGCTGAAGCACGCCCAGTTCAACGATCCCGGTGGCATGCAAGAGCGCGAGCAGGATGGGCACCGCGCTGATGAACAGCCGCGGCCAATGGCGAACCAGAATGGACGCCCGCTCCCCAAGACGAGGAGCCGTTCGCATGGCTGCGATCCAGGTCCCTGGCGTCAGGCTTGCACGAACTGCATCTGGATGCCGGCCAATTCCAGCAAGTCCCCGTTCTTGAGGGTCACGGGATCGTTCTGAATCGGGGCTCCATTGACCGTGGGGCTTTCGGCGCCATCCACATGCGCCACCACGAATCCTGATGGGCGTCGGGTGATCGCGGCGACCGCCACGCCGGGTTTGCCGATCGTGGTCACGACCTTGACCAGGGCGACTTCGCGACCCGCTGCCGCGCCACTGAGCACGCGAATCGCGGCACTTCCCGTTGCCGCTTCAACGGGCGCTGGCATGGGTGGTACAGGCGCGGGCGTTGTACCGCCCGCGGCACCGGTCTTGATCACCATGGTCTTGTCGAATCCTGTCCCCGCCTGGTCTGACTGGAAACGAATCTTGTACTTGCCGATTTCGATGGTGTCGTTGTTCTGCAACGGCTGTTTCTTGACTGCTTTGCCGTTGATATAGGTGCCATTGGTGCTGTTGAGGTCTTCAAGGACAGCCTCGCCGTCCACCATCTGGATGACGGCATGTTCCCCACTGACCGCCAGATTGTCGATCACGATGTCGTTATACGGCCGCCGACCCAACGTGGTGCGGTCCTTGGTCAACTGCACTTCCTTGATGACAACACCGTCGATCGATACGATCACTTTCGGCATGGCCGACTCCTGTTCCTTGACTGATTCCGTCCCAAACCATTAACGACGCTATTTTCCCAGCAAACGATCGATCAGGCCGCGTTTTTTGGTACTTTGGCTCGCATTGACCAGCAAAACGGAAATATTATCCCGTCCGCCGGCAGCGTTGGCGATGGTGATCAGGTTCAAGGCCAGCGTTTCCAGGTCTTCGCTGCGCGAGAACTCGGTGGCGATGGTCGTGTCGCTCACCATGTCGGTCAGGCCATCCGAACACATCAGGTACACGTCGCCGGGCTCAACCCGAAACTCGTTGACCTCCAGTTCGACCGATGCTTCGACCCCGAGCGCACGGGTGACCAGATTGCGGTTGGGGGACACCGCCGCCTGCTCAGGGGTGATCAGGCCGGCATCCAACTGCTCCTGCAGCAGAGAATGGTCTCGGGTAATCGGAACCAACGTGTTGTAGCGCCACCGGTAACAACGCGAGTCGCCGATGTGGCCCAGAATCAGTCGGGAACCTATGAACGCACCCACGACCAGTGTGGTGCCCATTCCGGAGTAGTGGGCGTTCGATTCCGCCGAAGTGAAAATGGACGTATTGGCGTTCTCGACGCAGATCTCCATGGCGCGTTTGACATCTCTGGACAACGCTTGTTCGCCGGCCTGCGAGAGCCATTGACCGAGTTCGGTCGTGATGAAGGTGGTTGCCATGCCGCTGGCAACTTCGCCGGCGTTGTAACCGCCCATGCCGTCGGCCAGGACGACCAACCCGGTCGCCGGGTCCACGGACACGGAGTCTTCATTGTTTTCCCGCATGCGCCCGGTATCGGTCAGCGCTGCATAGTCGTAATTCATCGTGAAATCCGGGTTGAGGGCTCGCAGTCGTCGGCAGGTGGGGTCAGCGGCGACGAGGTGGCTGGATGGCGGTATTGTCGCGCCCCTTGCCTTCGTGCTGCTCCATCAAATGGGTTTCTTCAAACGTGAGCGTTGCCGAGGGCATGCCCGCCGCGGTCTCCAGCGGGGCCTCGGGGTCGGTCCCTGACAACGTGGCGACCAGGTCAGCCGCCATCGACTCGCCGTCCTGATACCGTGCGTCGGGCTGCTTTCGCAGGGAACGTGCAACCACGGTGGCGAGGCGAAGCGGCAGGTCGTGGCGCAACTGCCGGACATCAGGGGCCTCCTCGTTGGCAATCTTGTACATCAGTTCGGCCATCGATTCGCCCCGGAACGGCAACACGCCGGTCAGCAGCTGAAACAGCATCACGCCCAGTGAAAACAGGTCGGAACGGCCGTCAACCTTGTGGCCGGCGATTTGTTCCGGGGACATGTAGCTGGGCGTCCCGAGAACCAGGCCGGTTCGGGTCCGGCTCGAATCCGTGATCCGGGCGATCCCGAAGTCGGTGACTTTCACCGTGTCGGTGGTGGGCTCGTACATGATGTTGGCCGGT
>Ga0208938_1001073_pt1 | contig 16808 bp, 4 predicted proteins | sample AD_UKC125_MetaG_FD_184434 | JGI IMG/M metagenome (GOLD analysis project Ga0208938, IMG submission 184434) | Active sludge microbial communities of municipal wastewater-treating anaerobic digesters from USA - AD_UKC125_MetaG (SPAdes) (version 2) | ecosystem: Engineered > Bioreactor > Anaerobic >...
ATCGACAGAGAAGGCCGTAAGCATGCCTTAGGCTTCTGGCAGGGTGCAACAGAGAACCACGAGATCTGCGAGTCCCTCCTGTCGGATATGGACATGAGGGGGCTCGTCCTCTCCAAGGGGATCATATGGATCACAGACGGAGGTAAGGGCATAATCAAGGCCTTGAAAGACCGCTTCGGCAAGAAGCTCCTACACCAGAGGTGCACGATCCATAAAGACAGGAACATCCAAAGCCATCTGGCCAAGAAATACAGGAAGGAAGCCCACAGGCGCTTCAAGACAGCCCTCGAGTAGAACTCATACGAGGACGCATACCAGATGCTCAAAGAGTTCGAGAGATGGCTAAGAGGCATCAACGAATCAGCCGCCGATTCCCTCCTCGAGGCCTTTGAGGATATCCTCACTCTACACAGGCTCAAGGTGCCTGCGCTTTTAAGAAAATCGCTCACCTCCACTAATCCTATAGAGAGTATGTTTTCTACGGTGAGGGAGTGCGAAGGAAACATCAAGCGCTATCGGAGCAGCACCATGTCCCAAAGATGGCAAGTCTTTAGTGCTCCTCCACTGCGAGAAGGGATTTAGAAGGGTCAAGGGGTATGGAAACATTGACGAAGTCATGGCTATAATATGGAAAAGGAAGAGGGTGATCAAAAAGCATTGGAGACAGCAGCGTAAGGAGGTTAAAAACATGATACAGGAGCCACATGAAATTTCAACTAAAAACTTGACAAGCTCCAAGCCGCAAGCTGCCTGAGCTTATCTTGAATGATTAAGTTTCAATCCCTCATAGGTAGGCTACAAACGCGAACCGCTCATCAGAAGAAAACCAGTAGGTGTTAGTGTTTCAATCCCTCATAGGTAGGCTACAAACTATAAAACCTTCAGCGAAACTCACGCCAAACTAGCAAGTTTCAATCCCTCATAGGTAGGCTACAAACGCGGCTCACGTTGTCGAAATGCGAATAGCTATCGCGTTTCAATCCCTCATAGGTAGGCTACAAACCTTTAATGACCAATACGGCCGTAAGGACTTATATCGTTTCAATCCCTCATAGGTAGGCTACAAACTCCTCAAAACCAAGCTTATCGGTGTTTTAGGAACATCGTTTCAATCCCTCATAGGTAGGCTACAAACCCAAATAGGGGGGCGAGAACAATGGCGGGGAAACTTGGTTTCAATCCCTCATAGGTAGGCTACAAACGAGTCGCCCAGATCAAGGGAGCGAGCCAGTGAACGAGGTTTCAATCCCTCATAGGTAGGCTACAAACTATAGATACCGCTTCCCTGAGCCACACTTCATAAATGTTTCAATCCCTCATAGGTAGGCTACAAACATTAAAATACACAAAGTCGACGAAGAGTTAATAGCAGGTTTCAATCCCTCATAGGTAGGCTACAAACAGAGAGCCACAATTTGTGGCTTAAGGGGGACATCAAGTTTCAATCCCTCATAGGTAGGCTACAAACCCAAATACGCCACGTTAACGAAGAGGTTGGCACATTGGTTTCAATCCCTCATAGGTAGGCTACAAACGTATGCTCTTCTTGATCTACACTTCCATTATGCACAGGTTTCAATCCCTCATAGGTAGGCTACAAACTTGATACATTTTCTGGAGACACCCCATTGATGATTTTGTTTCAATCCCTCATAGGTAGGCTACAAACTAATTAACATAAAAGCCAACCAGCATGCAGGTGAAGTTTCAATCCCTCATAGGTAGGCTACAAACGCAAAATGCAAAAGTTTTACAAGTTTCTCAACAAAGAGTTTCAATCCCTCATAGGTAGGCTACAAACCATGTGGCGACAATACAAATACTATACATAGAGACGGTTTCAATCCCTCATAGGTAGGCTACAAACTATTCATCTGCCATTTTCTGGTAATGAGCAAATTGATCGTTTCAATCCCTCATAGGTAGGCTACAAACTAGATGATGTGATTGTTAGGTTAGCACGATTAATTATTGTTTCAATCCCTCATAGGTAGGCTACAAACTCTGTCTTACACATGATCCCCGCAAGCTGGGTAGAAGTTTCAATCCCTCATAGGTAGGCTACAAACTACAATATTTGCGCAGGCCAAGATGACAGATCAATAGTTTCAATCCCTCATAGGTAGGCTACAAACTAGACGCAAAGCTGTTGAGAGGTGCGCGCCGTTCATACGTTTCAATCCCTCATAGGTAGGCTACAAACGAGAGCGGGACAGAGTTTTATATGTCAACGTTGCTCGGTTTCAATCCCTCATAGGTAGGCTACAAACCGGATCGCCAATATCACCCGAAGAATTTTTATCTCCAGGTTTCAATCCCTCATAGGTAGGCTACAAACCTGCCTTCCTGCAGCTGCGTCTTCACGAGCTCTTGAAGTTTCAATCCCTCATAGGTAGGCTACAAACCGGTTTTATTGGGCCTGCGTAGCCGCTTTGAGATCGCGTTTCAATCCCTCATAGGTAGGCTACAAACGATTCCGTAACGGGAGACACAAGAGACAAACCTTCCGAGTTTCAATCCCTCATAGGTAGGCTACAAACAGAGAAATTCGCGGAGACGAGCAGAAGAAAAACCAGGTTTCAATCCCTCATAGGTAGGCTACAAACTGTACAGGAAGCTGTCGCCGGAGAACTCTGCAGAACCGTTTCAATCCCTCATAGGTAGGCTACAAACGACGGGTGGAACGACAGCCGCGACTTCGTTTGGCACGTTTCAATCCCTCATAGGTAGGCTACAAACTACAACTGAAAAAGTTATATTCAGTTCGATTCCCCCGTTTCAATCCCTCATAGGTAGGCTACAAACACGGTGGGGATGAGCAAGATGACGACTCTGACGAAAAGTTTCAATCCCTCATAGGTAGGCTACAAACCCTGTTCTATCCACTTCTGTACGCTCCATCTCTCCGTTTCAATCCCTCATAGGTAGGCTACAAACTAGACGCTTTACGCCAAGTAATGCACCAATATGATCAGTTTCAATCCCTCATAGGTAGGCTACAAACGAAACCTAACTACGGGAAACTTGACCGATAAGCTCTGTTTCAATCCCTCATAGGTAGGCTACAAACAAGATCCTTTCTTCAAGCGTTACGTCTATGTAAATGGTTTCAATCCCTCATAGGTAGGCTACAAACCAATACCAGAACGATCCTGCAAATCCGTTTGAGCTGAGTTTCAATCCCTCATAGGTAGGCTACAAACCGTGAGCTGCAGGATGAAGTAGAACTCCAGCGCGTAGTTTCAATCCCTCATAGGTAGGCTACAAACTGTGGCTTGCAGAGAGGATCGCGCAGGGCAAGATTAGTTTCAATCCCTCATAGGTAGGCTACAAACCAGCGTTCACGTCCCGGTCAAGCGTGAGGCCGCAGTAGTTTCAATCCCTCATAGGTAGGCTACAAACAAACTAAGGCTTAGAAAGATAAATGCTAACGAAAACGTTTCAATCCCTCATAGGTAGGCTACAAACGTGGCACGCTCACCCCAAACGGTTGTCTATAGTATCGGTTTCAATCCCTCATAGGTAGGCTACAAACAGGTAGTCGATCCCGACGGCATGATACTCAATGATGGTTTCAATCCCTCATAGGTAGGCTACAAACTCTTGCTCGCTCTTGAGGCCCCCGAAATCCTTGCCTCAGTTTCAATCCCTCATAGGTAGGCTACAAACCAATTGCCAAAGCCAAGCTGACTGCTGAGATTATTAGTTTCAATCCCTCATAGGTAGGCTACAAACACTAATGCATGCTATGTACATTACGTCATAGTCCTTGTTTCAATCCCTCATAGGTAGGCTACAAACCTGACCTTGTCGGGGAGTATACCGAAGAGGAGAAGCGTTTCAATCCCTCATAGGTAGGCTACAAACTGTTAACAACCTCCCTATCAAAAGTAAAATTAGTAACGTTTCAATCCCTCATAGGTAGGCTACAAACCCTACTTTTGCTCGCAGACCCGCCTGAATGTCAAACAAGTTTCAATCCCTCATAGGTAGGCTACAAACATTAGAGAAACAAAAACGCTAACGAGGAGGGAATAAAGTTTCAATCCCTCATAGGTAGGCTACAAACCGAGTGGGCGCGGTGGCGTGACCATGAGCGTACCTAGTTTCAATCCCTCATAGGTAGGCTACAAACTTTATCGTATCAGTCGCAAGTTTCCAAGCATCTGATAAGTTTCAATCCCTCATAGGTAGGCTACAAACATGCCGATCCCATGAAGCCCATTAATGAATTGACAAGGTTTCAATCCCTCATAGGTAGGCTACAAACCATGAATCTTAGAACAGTCCATAAGTTAATTAGAGAGTTTCAATCCCTCATAGGTAGGCTACAAACGTGCACCGTAATAACCGCCTTCGGTTAGACTCGTCCAGTTTCAATCCCTCATAGGTAGGCTACAAACACGTCCCAGGGAGAAGCGCATAAGTATATACACCGTCGTTTCAATCCCTCATAGGTAGGCTACAAACACGTATGGAAGTTAGGGAGCTCAGCGGTCGCTACTTTGTTTCAATCCCTCATAGGTAGGCTACAAACACAAACCCTACAGCAAAGGAGCCGCGTTCATAGACCGTTTCAATCCCTCATAGGTAGGCTACAAACCATTTTTGCACGTATTCCCAACCGCTATTTACGAAATGTTTCAATCCCTCATAGGTAGGCTACAAACCGACCCCATTGGAGGTCAAGCTGTCAACCTAATACCGTTTCAATCCCTCATAGGTAGGCTACAAACTGAGCAGTACGCAAAATGGCTCCGTCTTGTTCTTCAGTTTCAATCCCTCATAGGTAGGCTACAAACGAACAATTTAGTTCACAGACTCCTCCAGGTCATCAAATAGTTTCAATCCCTCATAGGTAGGCTACAAACTATTTAAAACTCGGGACTAAAACCCTAGCTCAACAAGTTTCAATCCCTCATAGGTAGGCTACAAACCGGATATTGTTCTCATTCTCGTGAATCCATGCTATCGTTTCAATCCCTCATAGGTAGGCTACAAACCAGAATACGACCCATTGAAACAATTTAAGAAAGACAGTTTCAATCCCTCATAGGTAGGCTACAAACTATACACGACAGTTTCGGTACAACCGTAGCTGACGCGTTTCAATCCCTCATAGGTAGGCTACAAACCCCACCCGGCCCTGACATCATCGTTCCCAGTTGCCAGTTTCAATCCCTCATAGGTAGGCTACAAACCTGCTCAGGCTCCAGATGGATTTACAGTCAAAGTCATGTTTCAATCCCTCATAGGTAGGCTACAAACCAAGCTTCGTATGTCGCTTATGTAGTCAAACACGAAGTTTCAATCCCTCATAGGTAGGCTACAAACGGATTTCCAAATGTAGTCTTGACGATGACGGAATTGTTTCAATCCCTCATAGGTAGGCTACAAACCGCTAATGGTACAGGCATAATCGACAGCGATTACCGGTTTCAATCCCTCATAGGTAGGCTACAAACGAATTCAAGAGATTCCTTAGGGTCGCTAGGGTTAGCAGTTTCAATCCCTCATAGGTAGGCTACAAACGAAGATGAAGACATAGACGAAGATGACGAAGACAACGGTTTCAATCCCTCATAGGTAGGCTACAAACTAGTACTGCGTGCGATTCCCAAAACGTCAGTCAATTGTTTCAATCCCTCATAGGTAGGCTACAAACTCTTGCATTTTTGCACGTTCATTATCCCATATAGTAAGTTTCAATCCCTCATAGGTAGGCTACAAACGCAACTCCCCGCTTTGCTTATATTGAGGTGGTAAAAAGTTTCAATCCCTCATAGGTAGGCTACAAACCTTATCAATAATATCCAGCCAATCAAAAAGATCCATGTTTCAATCCCTCATAGGTAGGCTACAAACACCTTAATTTTCGTAACGTTCTTGTCAAAGTCAAAGGTTTCAATCCCTCATAGGTAGGCTACAAACTCAAGCTGTTTTTGAAGGTCAAGCTGTTTTTGTAACAGTTTCAATCCCTCATAGGTAGGCTACAAACTATGTTTTACGTTGTCCGATAAATGTGCTTGAACCAGTTTCAATCCCTCATAGGTAGGCTACAAACCCCGGATTCCACAAATTTAATATGTTCTATTACTTCGTTTCAATCCCTCATAGGTAGGCTACAAACTCTAGCAGTTCCTGCAAGTCAGGCGGTTCATTTACCGTTTCAATCCCTCATAGGTAGGCTACAAACGTAGATGTAGTGTCCTCCCTCCAACTCTTCACGGATGTTTCAATCCCTCATAGGTAGGCTACAAACTATGGAACAAACGAGATATAAAAAGCTTGACTATTGTTTCAATCCCTCATAGGTAGGCTACAAACAAAAGCAAGACAACGCTCCGCCGACAGAAACTCAAGGTTTCAATCCCTCATAGGTAGGCTACAAACTCTGTATAACCAACCAACACCTTACAGTCCACAAGTGTTTCAATCCCTCATAGGTAGGCTACAAACCTCATCCGCTTTTCAGCGGGGGGGACTCTCTCGAACCCGTTTCAATCCCTCATAGGTAGGCTACAAACGAATCATTGCGTTCTTTCTCCAGCATATCCTTTATCTGTTTCAATCCCTCATAGGTAGGCTACAAACGACAGTAAATGTCGCAATACCGTACTGAGCGAGTTCGTTTCAATCCCTCATAGGTAGGCTACAAACGTGAATTCCCTGATGTTGAAAGATTTTTGGATATTGAGTTTCAATCCCTCATAGGTAGGCTACAAACTGTGTTTGCTGTTCTACAAGTTCCGGCATCTCAAAGAGTTTCAATCCCTCATAGGTAGGCTACAAACGTGGACTGCGTAACGGGTCAATGATAATAGCCTCGGTTTCAATCCCTCATAGGTAGGCTACAAACATGGGGATATGGTGGAAGTGGACCATCTGACTTGGCTGTTTCAATCCCTCATAGGTAGGCTACAAACCAATGCGGATAAGGTTTTCCACGTATACCAGAAATCGTTTCAATCCCTCATAGGTAGGCTACAAACTGGTAGCAGGGAACCTCCACGCATCCAAAATCCTTTCCGTTTCAATCCCTCATAGGTAGGCTACAAACGCATTGTCGACGTTTCTGAGGTCCCTGAGTTTGCATTGTTTCAATCCCTCATAGGTAGGCTACAAACTGGTGGCTGTATTGTCGTTAGGTGCCGCCTATGCCCGTTTCAATCCCTCATAGGTAGGCTACAAACTGCCCGGTTGCCCAATAAACTTTACTTTCCCGGCCGAGTTTCAATCCCTCATAGGTAGGCTACAAACTTAGAGACACTGCAGGTACTAATGACCACGCTTTTAGGTTTCAATCCCTCATAGGTAGGCTACAAACCGGCATCCGGTAAATCTTCATCGGCGAATTCCTGCATGTTTCAATCCCTCATAGGTAGGCTACAAACAACCTGCTCAAGATTTGAGATAGCCTCCTTCCTGCCGTTTCAATCCCTCATAGGTAGGCTACAAACTCATACATATCATTATATTGTCAAGAAAGATAATTAGTTTCAATCCCTCATAGGTAGGCTACAAACGATGTGGCCTGTGATCTGATACTCCCGCCACTCGAAGTTTCAATCCCTCATAGGTAGGCTACAAACTGTGCCGCAAGTTCGACGAGCGCTTCGCTTGCAACGTTTCAATCCCTCATAGGTAGGCTACAAACTAGACGAAATTACAAAATATACCGATGTTTCTCAAGTTTCAATCCCTCATAGGTAGGCTACAAACGCTCGAAAGAGTTGAACTTTACAATTCAATCATTGCAAGTTTCAATCCCTCATAGGTAGGCTACAAACTGCGTCTTGATATTTCTTTTGGGGTTAACCCTATAGGTTTCAATCCCTCATAGGTAGGCTACAAACCTGTTGCCTCTGCTTTTACATCTTTTTCAATTTCTAGTTTCAATCCCTCATAGGTAGGCTACAAACTCGAAAGAGTTGAACTTTACAATTCAATCATTGCAAGTTTCAATCCCTCATAGGTAGGCTACAAACTCGATAGGAGATTACCTTGATCATATTGGTGCATTACTGTTTCAATCCCTCATAGGTAGGCTACAAACTCAATTTCGTCAAAGGCTTGCAAAGCACATGTATGAGTTTCAATCCCTCATAGGTAGGCTACAAACAAGGGCGCAGGATGGCATCTAATGACCAACTGGGAAGTTTCAATCCCTCATAGGTAGGCTACAAACTCTGCCGGAAACACTACATAACCTAAATATTTTGGATAGTTTCAATCCCTCATAGGTAGGCTACAAACGCCGAAGGCGGAGTGTTCGATGTACCGCATCTTGCAAGTTTCAATCCCTCATAGGTAGGCTACAAACCCCGTCTGATCTTTGCCATTTAAGACCCTCTCTTCCAAGTTTCAATCCCTCATAGGTAGGCTACAAACGTCTATTACGATACACCGTATGCAATAAGAGTGCACGGTTTCAATCCCTCATAGGTAGGCTACAAACAACTTCTTCTAACCAAATCCCCTCGTCCATCTTGAAGTGTTTCAATCCCTCATAGGTAGGCTACAAACATTGCTGCTCAGGCCTTCCCAGGACGGGTTTTTGCGAGTTTCAATCCCTCATAGGTAGGCTACAAACTTACAAGTTTTTAGACAAAGATGGCGTAGATGAGAAGTTTCAATCCCTCATAGGTAGGCTACAAACTAGCTCGTAGTCGATGTCCATCCACACTTCCTTGTATGTTTCAATCCCTCATAGGTAGGCTACAAACGTGAATTGCTTAACTTTCTACCATTCAATTCATATAGTTTCAATCCCTCATAGGTAGGCTACAAACTATGTTACCGCAGCTATTGCCGCAGCAGCCAATACCCAGTTTCAATCCCTCATAGGTAGGCTACAAACTGCCGGTGCTGGTCAATATTTTGTTAGACCAGTACGGGGTTTCAATCCCTCATAGGTAGGCTACAAACATTTATATGATCCCGATTGGGCTGCAGAAATTAAACGGTTTCAATCCCTCATAGGTAGGCTACAAACTACACTGCTTCAAACTCCACATGCTAGGCCGCTTCGGTTTCAATCCCTCATAGGTAGGCTACAAACCCCTTTGCCCTTGAGGAATTGGCCCGAGTCTTTTCCTAGTTTCAATCCCTCATAGGTAGGCTACAAACCGGCTGCTGTATTCGTCGGCTATTTCCGATAAAGCGTGTTTCAATCCCTCATAGGTAGGCTACAAACCCGCATTCGCACCAATGCTCCAATAGCCGCCACGAAGGTTTCAATCCCTCATAGGTAGGCTACAAACTCAATTGGTTTTTTAAAAAATTTTTCAAAAAATTCCGTTTCAATCCCTCATAGGTAGGCTACAAACTCGGCTCTGTTCTAGTTAAGCTCGCACATTTTTATGTAGTTTCAATCCCTCATAGGTAGGCTACAAACGCCCCGATAAGTCCACCTAACATAAGCGCTATAGCTGAGTTTCAATCCCTCATAGGTAGGCTACAAACGTTTGAAGCAAGGTTAAAGGCATTCTTAGCGCAACAGGTTTCAATCCCTCATAGGTAGGCTACAAACCAGTAGATGCTGCGAAGGCAATAGATGATGAGTTACAGTTTCAATCCCTCATAGGTAGGCTACAAACGTTTGATGAATGCTTTAAAAAAGTTTTAAACGTAGGTTTCAATCCCTCATAGGTAGGCTACAAACTCAATAACCTCCTTCCAGACTTGGCGTACCGTATCCAGTTTCAATCCCTCATAGGTAGGCTACAAACCTCCAGCCACTGTTGCACTAGCTGAAATACTTGAAGTTTCAATCCCTCATAGGTAGGCTACAAACGGTATCTTTGTCTAGTGTTATAGAAGCTCTGTTCATGTTTCAATCCCTCATAGGTAGGCTACAAACTCGGGTTCCTCTGATTGCTCTATCCTGTCGTATTCCGTTTCAATCCCTCATAGGTAGGCTACAAACTGAGTAATGTTACGCAAGAAGATCCAATGAGCGTGAGTTTCAATCCCTCATAGGTAGGCTACAAACTGAGCATGTACCGGTGAGTCTTGCCATCCTCACCTTGTTTCAATCCCTCATAGGTAGGCTACAAACTTAATGAACAGCGTTTTCCCCGTCTCCGGTGCATTGTTTCAATCCCTCATAGGTAGGCTACAAACTGTCTCCTGCAATAGCAGATAAAGTAACATCTTCCCGTTTCAATCCCTCATAGGTAGGCTACAAACGCCAAAGACATAGCCGAGCTTGACGAGATGATCACCGTTTCAATCCCTCATAGGTAGGCTACAAACCTTCAGCCATATTTCCCCACCTCCTTTCTATAAATGTTTCAATCCCTCATAGGTAGGCTACAAACCTTATCGTTTCACCTTCGCCGATCGTATTTTCTACAGTTTCAATCCCTCATAGGTAGGCTACAAACATAATCGTAAGAAATCCTTCGGCCATGCATGGATAAAGTTTCAATCCCTCATAGGTAGGCTACAAACAAAAAATATCTGATACCTCCCTTTCTTCCCATGTGGGTTTCAATCCCTCATAGGTAGGCTACAAACCAGCGCCCTGGCTCCAATAACCCGGCCCTGTTCATCGGTTTCAATCCCTCATAGGTAGGCTACAAACCGCGCGCTCCCCCGCCCGCAGCCAGTTACCGACAAGTTTCAATCCCTCATAGGTAGGCTACAAACTCCCGAACAATACAAGGAATGGAAAGAAGAAGGTTAGTTTCAATCCCTCATAGGTAGGCTACAAACTCGCGCACTGTGCCTTAAAATTGTAATATATATCCGCGTTTCAATCCCTCATAGGTAGGCTACAAACCTATCACAAACCCGACAACTGCTATCGCAATTTTCAGTTTCAATCCCTCATAGGTAGGCTACAAACACAAATGTGAATAAGCCTGTGCTTTGCTACAGTTATCGTTTCAATCCCTCATAGGTAGGCTACAAACAGATATTGATTGGCGCCTTCCAGGCGAAAATATATGAGTTTCAATCCCTCATAGGTAGGCTACAAACCAAGGCGATACCTGGGATTACATAGCATACAAAGTTTAGTTTCAATCCCTCATAGGTAGGCTACAAACTGATACTCATGACGAATATCTTCTTTGATTTCCTCCGTTTCAATCCCTCATAGGTAGGCTACAAACTCCAGCGCACCTTGACGTTATCGGCAGTGCCATTCGTTTCAATCCCTCATAGGTAGGCTACAAACCTTGTCCCGCAGCTGCAACAATATCAGCCAAACCTTGTTTCAATCCCTCATAGGTAGGCTACAAACGAAATCAATCAAAGCCCTTTGCTGAATAATTATCGGTTTCAATCCCTCATAGGTAGGCTACAAACTGCAGCGTTTTGCGTAGAAACATTTATAGTAAAAGTGTTTCAATCCCTCATAGGTAGGCTACAAACTCCTCGTTACACCCTCATCGACCATATTTTCTACAGTTTCAATCCCTCATAGGTAGGCTACAAACTCACACTCTGCGTTCAGCTGGGCCAGGGCCTGCTCGAGTTTCAATCCCTCATAGGTAGGCTACAAACCTCCTTCCTATAAATACGTTATCTTTGCCGAAGCCCTGTTTCAATCCCTCATAGGTAGGCTACAAACAAGTAGTAGTTCTCTGCACATCCATTCTTCACGCCGTTTCAATCCCTCATAGGTAGGCTACAAACTAGGGTCGGGACAGATCCGTCAACTATTAGGTTATCGTTTCAATCCCTCATAGGTAGGCTACAAACTCTTTTTCAAGCCTCCCAGTCCCCGTCACGCTCATGTTTCAATCCCTCATAGGTAGGCTACAAACCCTTCCTATAAATACGTTATCTTTGCCGAAGCCCTGTTTCAATCCCTCATAGGTAGGCTACAAACTCACGCGTAATCTTACCGTTTGTTGTGCATTTAGCAGTTTCAATCCCTCATAGGTAGGCTACAAACTAGCTGCTGTACCTGTAGTGCTCGGGGCTTCTCCCCGTTTCAATCCCTCATAGGTAGGCTACAAACGATCGAGATCGTGGAGGTGAGCGAGATGGAGAATAGTTTCAATCCCTCATAGGTAGGCTACAAACGGTAGACGAAATTACAAAATATACCGACGTTTCCCAAGTTTCAATCCCTCATAGGTAGGCTACAAACTTCAGAAAATGCCTGACACTTCTCGCTCCTCCCATGTGGGTTTCAATCCCTCATAGGTAGGCTACAAACCATAATCCAATTACCTCCCCCCAATTTGCTCAGTATTCGTTTCAATCCCTCATAGGTAGGCTACAAACTTGGGCGTTAAATGCCTTATTGCGTTAACGAATTTTGTGTTTCAATCCCTCATAGGTAGGCTACAAACCGCCTCCTGCACCGGCACGCGAGATCGACTTCATTGGTTTCAATCCCTCATAGGTAGGCTACAAACCTATCACAAACCCGACAACTGCTATCGCAATTTTCAGTTTCAATCCCTCATAGGTAGGCTACAAACCTGGATTACTTAGTTTTTGACGCTGCTGTTAATCAGTTTCAATCCCTCATAGGTAGGCTACAAACCGTGTTGAATGTGCCTGATTTTGACGGACCACTCAGTTTCAATCCCTCATAGGTAGGCTACAAACCGGGCTAGGCGATGGGATAAAATACACCGTCGCCGGTTTCAATCCCTCATAGGTAGGCTACAAACCCGGTCCAGGATACCAGTCTGGGTGTCGATAATTAACGTTTCAATCCCTCATAGGTAGGCTACAAACAATAGTGCCTTCTAGGTCTCTCTCAGATGCTCTAGAGTTTCAATCCCTCATAGGTAGGCTACAAACATGCTTTTATTAAGCCTGCTTTTTCGTACCTATAAAGTTTCAATCCCTCATAGGTAGGCTACAAACCCGATTGCCGAACTTGATAAGTGGCTTGAAATAACTTGTTTCAATCCCTCATAGGTAGGCTACAAACCTCAATCTCCCTTGCTGTGCCAGGAAGGCCTTGAGCCGTTTCAATCCCTCATAGGTAGGCTACAAACTGATTATGTTGTTGACCTTGACGTCGTGCATTTTGAGTTTCAATCCCTCATAGGTAGGCTACAAACTTGGCCCCTGCATTTACGATTCTCCTCGTCAGTTCAGAGTTTCAATCCCTCATAGGTAGGCTACAAACCTCAATCTCCCCTGCTGTGCCAGGAAGGCCTTAAGCCGTTTCAATCCCTCATAGGTAGGCTACAAACTTTGCTCCGCGCAGGTCAAGATTATGTGCCTTTTGTGGTTTCAATCCCTCATAGGTAGGCTACAAACTAAGCACAGCCGTTGCAGGTACGGTGCCCAAGATTCGTTTCAATCCCTCATAGGTAGGCTACAAACGCCAAGTCGGGAAGTCCGAAGTCCTGTTAAACATCAGTTTCAATCCCTCATAGGTAGGCTACAAACGCTCCTTCATAATGGATGTTACAATAGAAGACTCCCGGTTTCAATCCCTCATAGGTAGGCTACAAACTGGGGGCCGGTGGGGCAGCCGGTCCTCTATGTTCTGGTTTCAATCCCTCATAGGTAGGCTACAAACCTTGCCGCAACCGGTATCGAGCCGGTGGGTCATGCCAGTTTCAATCCCTCATAGGTAGGCTACAAACGCGACTTCCTCCGCCCGCTTGTACAGCCACCGGAATCGTTTCAATCCCTCATAGGTAGGCTACAAACTTGAATTGGAGAATGGACATATACATAATCGGTCAGGTTTCAATCCCTCATAGGTAGGCTACAAACCTTTTTACTTTCATTATTTCCCGCTTTGTCTTCCCAGTTTCAATCCCTCATAGGTAGGCTACAAACCATAGGTCGCGTAATTTACAAATCCAAATGCCTTCAGTTTCAATCCCTCATAGGTAGGCTACAAACCAACCGCTCCAACAGTCCCGTACATAAGAAAGAACATAGTTTCAATCCCTCATAGGTAGGCTACAAACCTGTCTGATGGCACACCGATTAATCTCAGTAACCGCCGTTTCAATCCCTCATAGGTAGGCTACAAACTATGACAAAAAGGAAAACCGCAACAAGACGATTTACAGTTTCAATCCCTCATAGGTAGGCTACAAACCAGGATGATCAATGTTTAAAATGCCCATTGATGCCTCCGTTTCAATCCCTCATAGGTAGGCTACAAACCGACCGGTACGGTTCTACCATCTAATTGCTAACGGCAGTTTCAATCCCTCATAGGTAGGCTACAAACCTGGCAAAACAGTCAGCATTTTCAAGAACAATAAATAGTTTCAATCCCTCATAGGTAGGCTACAAACTTTTGCTGACTGCATTATCCACGTATTTCTGCACTTGTTTCAATCCCTCATAGGTAGGCTACAAACATTGTAATGATGCCTTCTTTACAGCCGTCGCGGAAGAGTTTCAATCCCTCATAGGTAGGCTACAAACAAATTTTGATACTGCAAAGACCTATTGCACTTCAAAGTTTCAATCCCTCATAGGTAGGCTACAAACGCTTGATCAATTCAACAACACCTGAGGCCTTGCCCTGTTTCAATCCCTCATAGGTAGGCTACAAACTAGCCCGATTACCTCCCCTCAGTTTGTTCAGTATTCGTTTCAATCCCTCATAGGTAGGCTACAAACGGGTTGGGTGAGCGAATTGGAAAGTACCAACAAAAAGGTTTCAATCCCTCATAGGTAGGCTACAAACTACCCTCCTTAACTTAAACTTAGTAGTTATCTGGGAGAGTTTCAATCCCTCATAGGTAGGCTACAAACTATCGCCATGCCGGAGGGGTTATGGGGTCGGATTACGTTTCAATCCCTCATAGGTAGGCTACAAACCAGGCCAACGCCAATCACGTGCGACCTTGGCGTTACGAGTTTCAATCCCTCATAGGTAGGCTACAAACTGGAAGCGAATGATGCCGTCTATTAGATCGGTCGTGTTTCAATCCCTCATAGGTAGGCTACAAACATGACATGGGGATCTTTCGTATTACTCTGGAGGCTGGTTTCAATCCCTCATAGGTAGGCTACAAACACCGAAATTTAATCTGCAGGATATTGATCCAATTTAGTTTCAATCCCTCATAGGTAGGCTACAAACTCTGATTTTATCGTTCATTTCATAAGCGCCCCCACAAGTTTCAATCCCTCATAGGTAGGCTACAAACGAATCAAATCTCACCCCTGTATCGGGCCAATTTGCTTGTTTCAATCCCTCATAGGTAGGCTACAAACGTCTCCTATATCCCCTGATGATTGCTCATCCCCTGTAGGTTTCAATCCCTCATAGGTAGGCTACAAACTACAGCAAGCTATTCAGCAAGCAGGGCAGCACTGCTTGGTTTCAATCCCTCATAGGTAGGCTACAAACCAAAGTACGCTCAGACAGCAATTATAACTAAGCTTTTGTTTCAATCCCTCATAGGTAGGCTACAAACCAGCTCAGTACCGGAGTCAATTACCAATGTTTTGAACCGTTTCAATCCCTCATAGGTAGGCTACAAACACAGCCGCCCAGATACCGTCCCGTGTAACAGTAAGTTGTTTCAATCCCTCATAGGTAGGCTACAAACGTGGAAAGGTGAAATTCTTTGTCCCCAAGCTTAATCTTGTTTCAATCCCTCATAGGTAGGCTACAAACGCGACCTTGCTGAAAATCTCGTTGTCCATATATGACCGGTTTCAATCCCTCATAGGTAGGCTACAAACGGCTATCAAATTGCAAAATAAGGGAGTTTTGCTGAATGTTTCAATCCCTCATAGGTAGGCTACAAACTCAAAAAACTGACAGTCGATGAAGCAAAGACGATATATAGTTTCAATCCCTCATAGGTAGGCTACAAACGTGGGGTAGAAAACGAGTAACCATAAAAATTTTCCGTTTCAATCCCTCATAGGTAGGCTACAAACACGCCCGAATCATGACTGTCTGCCACCATTTTGGCCAGTTTCAATCCCTCATAGGTAGGCTACAAACGCTTACCGGCGCCGATTTAATTTCAGCATCTCGAGAATCGTTTCAATCCCTCATAGGTAGGCTACAAACACAAATAGCCATGCTTCTGGTTGCGGTCCTTCTCTACGTTTCAATCCCTCATAGGTAGGCTACAAACTAAAATAGCCACCATATCTACAAAGGCGTTCTCATGTTTCAATCCCTCATAGGTAGGCTACAAACACGAAATGGTACAAATCCACAAGGGAACCAATTCAAGTTTCAATCCCTCATAGGTAGGCTACAAACTGATCGCCAAGCTGAACGCCGAATTTGCTTCTTTCAGTGCGGTTTCAATCCCTCATAGGTAGGCTACAAACATCCCGCTCCTATTACGTTCGTCCTTGACGTGTTTAGTTTCAATCCCTCATAGGTAGGCTACAAACCATTTGCTACACCTCGCCATACCACCTTGCCATCGCTGTTTCAATCCCTCATAGGTAGGCTACAAACAAGGCGTCGAAGCAGGACCGGAATAGTGATTGGCGGTTTCAATCCCTCATAGGTAGGCTACAAACAAGTCACCGACTGCGTTGGTAACCTTTTTATAAGCTAGTTTCAATCCCTCATAGGTAGGCTACAAACAAGCGCGAGATGTTCGCTCGCCCATGTCCATTGAAAGTTTCAATCCCTCATAGGTAGGCTACAAACTATGATAGAAGCTATCGCAAGCAGAAATATGCGCAGTTTCAATCCCTCATAGGTAGGCTACAAACCAATTTCATATTCTATAGTTGTCATGATTATAGATTGTTAGCAATGAGGAGTCAAATCGCTTTTTCGTAATAAAGGAATCTGATCATCACTAAGAAGAACATCAATTTTAGGCTGTGTCGATCCCTTGGTGTTTTTGCACTATCGGGGGTCGACAAAATTT
>Ga0208938_1001076_pt1 | contig 16755 bp, 10 predicted proteins | sample AD_UKC125_MetaG_FD_184434 | JGI IMG/M metagenome (GOLD analysis project Ga0208938, IMG submission 184434) | Active sludge microbial communities of municipal wastewater-treating anaerobic digesters from USA - AD_UKC125_MetaG (SPAdes) (version 2) | ecosystem: Engineered > Bioreactor > Anaerobic >...
ACCCACCGGCTATTGGCGTTTGGGTGAAGCCAGCGGCACCACCGCTGCGGACAGCAGCGGCAACGCCAAGACCGCCACCTATGCCGGTGGCCCGACTCTGGGGCAACCCGACGCGTTGGCGTTGGACCTGAGTTGGCTCAATCGCTTAGTGCGTGACTTTCGCGTGGGCTGTGAATCGCGTCGAGGATGCCCTGCTGCCGTGGCGGGATGACGGGTAGGAAGATCTGCTCGGCGCCGTTGATCGCGATCGTTGCTGAGCGAAGCGGACGGAGTTGCTTGACGACGTTGGCGATGGCTAGCCCGGTGCGGGCTTGTACTTCGCGGCTGACCGCCAGGGCGGTGAAGACGATGGTTAGGTGGGCCTCGATCGCCTCGCGGGTGTGGTGAAACATGGGCCGGGCACGCAGGTCGGATTTGGACATCCGGAACGAAGCCTCGACGTGCCACAGCTCGTGGTAGCTGCCGATGACCTCGGGCGCGGACATCACGCTGACGGGGATGTTGGTGACGTACCCCTTCAACCCGACCAGCCGGCGCGCTCGTGCCAGGTTTGCTTCGTCCAGGGTTGGGGTGCCGTTCTTGACGGTGACGAACCTGGGGGTGCGGGCGGTCTTCTCCCCGGCGATGACGGCCTTGGCCCGGTTCTCCTGCAGCGTCAATGTCTTGGCGTCGCGGACGGCCCGTTTGGTCGAGTAGGCCCACACCGCCCGCCACGACCGGTCATGCTTCTCGGGGTCCCACACCGGTTCAGCCCGCTTCGCCGCGTCGTTGACCGCGGCCGCAGCCTTGGTCGCGACCCGTGGGGTGATCGTGTCGATGACCTGCCCGTCAGTGAACGCGTCCCCATGCCACCGGAAGTGCGAGGCCAGGTCCGCTGGGGCCTTGGTGACCCGGGACCCGACGATGAACCGCAACCCCGCCTCGTCCAGGGCCTTCAGGTTCGACGCGGACAGCATCCCGGCGTCGGCGACCACGACCATGTCCGCGACCCCGTGTCGGGCTTGGAAGCCCTCGATGATCGGGATCAAGGTCGTCGTCTCGGCCTTGTTGCCCTCGAAGCAGCCGATCTCCAACGGGAACCCATGCCGGTCCACCAACAAACCGACAACAACTTGGGGGTCGACCCGCCGCTCCTTCGAATACCCGACCTTGCGCAGGTCGTCCTCCTTCTCCGCCTCGAAGTACAGGGTCGTCACGTCGTACAGACACAGGGAGATATCGCCCGCGGTGGCGGCGTGGGTGAAACACGCCGCAGCGACCTGGTCCCGGTATCCACTGGTCCGGGCCCGACGCAACGTTCTCTTCATGGTTGAGTAGCTGGCCGACGACCGGCCCAAGTCAGTGAGCACCCGCCCGGCGTCCAGCAGGGACGTCGGCTCCACGATCCGGGAGATCACCAGATCCTGGAACACCGCGTCGCCCACAACCGCGAAGCCGAGATCAGCGAACACCGCGGACAACGCATCGAACAGCACCCTCGAGGAGGTACTCACCACCCGGCCCGGCCTGTCCCGACCAGGCCCGCGGGCCGCCACACTGGTCCCGAACAGCGCCGATTCACCGGTCCTCGGGACCAGCGGCGCCACCAGCGGTGTCGGGGCCAACGCGAGGTCCAACACACCCTGCGACGGATCGGCCAGCATCTCGCGCGCTGTCTCCAGCAGTACTCCGAGCTCGGCCTCGGTATGCGCCGAACCGACGTGCTTCACGATCCGCTGACGCCCGCTCACGTACTCAGCGACCTGCACCGCCGTCGCACCCGACGCGGTCCGCACTCGTCGAATGAACACCACCCCGCGACAGTAGAGGACCCGATTAGTGCGTGAAAACGCACCTACCGCCACACATCACCGCAGGTCACCGACTCATCGACCACGCAGAAGACCACCCGTGAGCCAAGTCAGGTTGTAAGGAGGTTCCCTCGACACTCTGCACGTGTTGCCTGCGGCGCGCGTCTTGGGTGAAATTCAACCCCTGAGGCTTTGACGCGTCCGACTCCGTCACCGGGTTCGTCTACCCCTGCTCGAAGGAGCGAGGAGGCCGGCGGAGAGTTCGTCGTAACGGGCAAACAGGACTTGCTGGCGTTCGCGTTCAGTTCCGCACGGCGTGGTGGCACCGAACGCGCGGTCAACAAGCACGTCGAGGTTGGCATGTGCCTCGATGAGCTCGGGTGTCATCGCGTTCGCCACGTAGTGCTGAGCCAGTGATCGGTCAGGTCTCTGGGCTCGCGCTCCTTCAACATCTCGTCCAGCGGCGATGATTCGCAGCCTCAGCCCAGTATCGACTGTGGGCAGTGGAAGATTGTTCCATACGATCGTGTTGGAGAACCGAGGCCGAGACTCTAGGCGGCCACCGATGGTGAGTTGCCAGGTAAGAAACATCGACGACGACACGATGGCGAACTGGAATCCGTCCGGGTCGACGGTCGTGAACACCGCATTGCTTGCGATGACGTCAGGCTCGAACCGAGAGGCGATGAAGAACGGTCTGTGCTCGCTGACGACTCCGGGGATGCACAGGTAGGGCTTGGTGGGCTGGCTGTTGAAGTCGAACAGGCTCGGCCACTGCGCCCATTCACGAGTCGCGGGCCGCTTGCTGGTCAGCCGATGTTGCCGGCATCCTTCGACCCGCTCACGGAGGACTGGGCTCCGGGTCAGTTCAGTTTCGGAAGCATCGACAAGCCACAAGCACCATCGGTCGACGTTGTGCAACAGTTCTTTTGACCCGATGAAGCGACGGAGATACTTCCGAGCGATGGGGTCAGCGGCGACGCTTTCGTACTGCTCGGGTCCAACCACGAAATGGCCGCCGTCGTTGGGTCGACTGCCGAAGCTCACCGTGCTCAACTGGGATGACAATCGGCTCCTTCGCTGCTCGACAAGAACGTTGGGGCTGTCCGTTAGGTACGCATTGAGCCTACTTACGCGCACCTCTTGGGGGACTGCGTCTTTACCGACATAATCAAAGAGACGAGGAGGAGGACTGTCGTTCTTGTCGAACCCGAGGATTACGCAGTGAACGGTCGCGGCGCCGACCGCCTCCGACTCCCAGGGGAACGTCCGATGGGCGAAACGGATTCGCCAGCCGCGCTGGAAAACCTGCTGGAAGAGTGTTGCGACTGGTTCGCCCTGGACAATCGAATTTGTGGAGACGAACGCCCATTTGCCGTTGTGGTTCGAGAAGTATTCGAGTGCTTGTGCGTACCAACCGGTGGCGTAGTCCAGGCGTCCGATGTCATCACGACGCCAAAGGTGTCGGAGTTCTTCGGACTGTTGGGTACTTCGGCTGACGTGCCCCAGGAACGGGGGGTTTCCCGCGACGATTGTGTTTTCCGATGGTGGGCAGACCAAAGTCCAGTCGGTGCGGAGTGCGTTGCCGACGATGATGGTGGCCTGCTCCTGGATGGGCAGCCGGTCCGGGGCGTCGCCGAGTGAGGCGGTGAGCTTGAGGTCGCACTGGCGGTCCACGAGGAACATGGCGGTTTCGGCGATGCGGGCAGGCCACTCGTCGATCTCAATACCGTAGAAGTGATCGAGCGTGACCTTCAGGCCGACGTTGGCCAGGAGCATCGGGTTATCGCCGGTGATTTCTTGCAGCCGTTCCATGATCGCCAGTTCGAGGTCGCGCAGTTCGCGGTAGGCGACGATGATGAAGTTCCCGCACCCGCAGGCGGGGTCCATGAACCGGATGCGGCCAAGCTTGGCGCGCAGTTTGCGGAGCCGGTCGGCCTCGTACTTCCCCAGGGTTCGCACGTGTGCGAACTCGGCACGGAGTTCGTCGAGGAAGAGAGGGTTGAGAGTCTTGAGGATGTTCTCCTCAGAGGTGTAGTGCTCACCCAGCTGGCGTCGAGTCTCTGCGTCTCGCACGGACTGGAACATGGACCCGAAGATGGCTGGGCTGATGCTGGCCCAGTCGCGGTCGCACGCTTCGAGCACCGCGGTCCGGAACTCTGCGTTCAGGACAGGCAGGGTCACACGCTCGGAGAAGATCCGACCGTTGACGTAACGGAACCCCTCGAACCCGGCCTGTCGGGTGTCACGCTGGTCCTCCGGGGTGTCGAGGAAGGTGAACAGGTCGCTGAGTTGGCCGCCGATGTCGGACCCGTCGGCGGCGCTGTGGTCGCGGATGAAGGTGGCGAACAGATCTGGTGCCCACATGTCGGTGTCGTCGCCGAACATGAGGAAGAGGATGCGGGCGAGGGTGACGGAGATCTCGTGATCGCGATCTTCTCGGGAGATATTCGGGGGGTATGCCTTCTCCATGGCCGCGTACAGGCGGGCCATGAGCTTGGAGGCGTGCTTCGTCTCGTTGGAGGCTTCGACGTCGAAGGCTTGGCGGACCTTGGCTAGGACTGCGTTGCTGTCCAGGATCACGTCGTAGGGGAGGCGGATCACGTCCAGCTTCTCGGCGAACCTGGGGTCCGTGTCGCCGTTGCGGTGCCGGTGCCGGCTCAGTCGGGTCGTCGTGGTGCTGCCGACTGCTCGTCTCACGGGCCAGCGCCACACCTGCTCGGTGTCGTCGTGGAAGATCAGGATCCGGTCCGTGCTGTTCCTGGCCAGGTGCTGGTCGAGGGCGGCTTCGAGCTTGGAGTCGGGTTTCTCGTTGATGACCCAGACGCGCAGTCCCTTGTGCGAGGAGACGTTGGTGGCGGTGACGTGTCGGCCGTCGTGCTCGATGGTGACGGGGGGCTGGTCGGGCCGGGACCAGTTCAGGTCCTGGATGAACAGCTTCTGGTAGTCACGCTGTTCGGCGCGTGCGATCAGGGCGGTGGTCATAAGCTGGTCACTCCTAGCGAGCAGACGATCTTGATGGTGTCGGTGTCGGTGGCGCCGATGACGAGCCTGTCCTCGTCGTGCAGCTGGTTGATGAGGTCGGCCAGGTCGTCCAGGCTGTACTTGTTGCGTCGTGCTTGGCTCAGCCGCATGTTGGCGTACTCGGTCAGGGGCCGGGCATGCAGGGCGTCCAGGGCGGAGGAGGCCTTCTCCCCGAAGACGGTGCCGCCGAGACGCTGCCAGGCCCACTTGCGCACGCCCTTGAGGTTGCCGGCTGCGACCGTCTCGGTCTTCAGGGGTCCCTTGACCAGGGCGGTCTCCCGGTCGAAGTGGTCGGGGCGGAGGGGGGCTGTGGGTGTCGTGGGTTCGGCGCGGAAGATTCGCAGGGCCTCCAGCGGAGTGAGGATCCGCTCCTGGACGCCGTGGTCGGTGATGGTGGCGGTGGCGAAGGCGTCGACGCCGGAGCCGGTGGAGATGTAGCAGGTCACCCCGCCGTGGCTCTCGTCCATGTACTGGTCGCGGGTGGAGTGGATCATGTCCTGCAGGCGGAGCACCCTGGCGGTGATCTGGGGGTGCTTGTCCTGGGCGTTGGACCACACCAGCCAGGCTTCGCTGACGGAGTCGACCTCCGCCTCGTCGTCGCTGTCGTCCTCGCTCACCTTGCCCTTGTAGAGGTCGTCGAGGATCTTGATCTCCTTGTCGCCGCCGAAGAACTTCTCGTCCGACCCGAACGCTTCGGCCGCGGCTCCGAGTCGGTGCTTGATGCGCTGGCGGAGCTGGATCTGCTCCTCGATGTTCTCGTGCGTGATCAGGTAGAGGTTGACGGTGTCGGACTTCTGGCCGATGCGGTCGACGCGGCCGGCGCGCTGGATGATCCGGATGATGGCCCAGGGCAGGTCGTAGTTCACGATGATGTGGCTGTCCTGCAGGTTCTGGCCCTCGGAGAGCACGTCGGTAGCGACGAGCACGTCGACGGGGCGATCGATATCGACCGGGATGCTCGGGTCTTCTGAGGGGAGCCGGTTGGAGTTCGGGGAGAACCGGCGGGCGATCTCGGCGGGGTTGTCGATGTCGCCGGTCGCCAGGGCGACGTTGGCGATCCCCGCGTCGGTGAGCGCAGCAGCCACATAGTCGGCGGTGTCGCTGTACTCGGTGAAGACCAGGACCTTCTCCCCGGGATGGTCGTTGGTGAGCAGGTCGACCAGGGCGTTGATCTTGGAGTCCCGGGTGGAGTCCCAGTCCCCGAACCGTTCCAGCAGCCACGTGATCGTCTCGGTGTCCTTGACCAGGTCGCGGCGAAGGGTGGGTTTGAAGACGGTGGTGTTGACCCACTTCGTCTTTGGCGGCAGGGACTCGGCGAGGCTCTTGTAGCGGGTATCGACGCTGCCGTGCAGGCTGCCATCGGTCTCGATGTCCTCGTCGGTGACGTTGATCTGCTTGTCGGTGAACGAGCCCAGCGGGATAGGCAGCTTGTGGTCGATCGCGTGGATGAACAGCTCGTTGCGGGCTCGTTGGCGTTGCAGCGACAGGATGAACGAGTGTCCGGATGAGGACAGGCGCTTGAACAGTCCGATCCTCACGAAGCCGCTGACGTTGCCCCGGCCCGAGCGGATGTCATCCAGGTTCTTGGTGTCCTCGGCCGTGTGCGGGGCCTTGGGATTGTCGTAGTCGGCGAGCCGGTACCGAGGCAGGAGCAGGTCGCGGACGGCGTCCAGCGTGGTCTCGTCCTCCATCAGGGCGGCTGGATCGTCCGCGGCGAACTGGTGGCTGACCGGGGTGGACACGCGGGTGGGGAAGTGGAACTTCTGGCCGTTGGCGAACTGCAGGTACTCCCGTTCGATCGGTGTCCCGTCCGGGCCGGCGACGAGCTCCTTCTTTGCGGTGCGCTTGATGAAGGAGCGGGTCCGGCGGACGAGGTGGTCGCTCATCAGCCTTTTCCAGTCCTCCGGTTCCTCGGACTTGCGAAACGCGGTGAGGGTGTTGATCTTTCCGTCGACCTTGGCCATCAGGTTGGGGTCGGTGTGCAGCGCTTTGGTGGGGACGATGCCCAGGTCCTCGTCCTCGTCGATGTACAGGCCGATCTGGTTCGCGACGTCGGTGAACGCCAGGTTGTACGGGGTCGCGGTGAGCAGCAGGACCTTGGAGCTGTTGGTCCGGATGTACTGGTGGATCGCGTCGTAGGCGATGGTGGAGTTGTTGCGGAGGTTGTGCGACTCGTCGCAGATGACGAGGTTGAACCGCTTCTCCTCAGGCAAGCGACGGTCAACCATCGAGTATGGGATCACCCGGCCGTTGATGTCGTACTCCTCGAGGTGTTTCTCCCACATCGGCTGGAGGTTCTTCGGACACAGGACGAGGGTGGAGTAGTCCTCGGCGGCCTGCAGCATCAGCGCAGTCGCGACAGCGGTGAGCGTCTTGCCCAGACCGACGACGTCGCCGAGCATGGTGCCCCCGCGGCGCACGATCCGTCTCGACAGGGTCCGTACGGCGCTCTCCTGGTAGTCCAGCAGCAGGTCGCTCATCGACTTCGGCAGCACGTACCCCATCCCGTCGCGGGCGTCCTGGGACAGGGAGTGGCAGACCTTCAAGTAAACCTCGAAAGGAGTGGGCTGGTCCTCGTCCGCCCACGAGTTCGCGATCAGGTCGATGATCTCGGCGGTGATATCCAGGGAGAACCGGTCCTCCCAGCGCTCCTCGAACCAGGCCGCCAGCTTCGCCGTCGCGTCGGAGTCCTGCACGTCGATGTTCAACTCCAGGTTCCGGTTGAGCCCGGCGCCCGTGAGGTTGGAGGAGCCGACGTACCCCCAGCGAGATCCGTGCTTCTTAGCCGGCGCGTGGAAGATGTACGTCTTGCCATGCAGGGGCTTCTCGGTGAACACCTTCATCGCCACTGTCCCCTGCTCCAGCTGACGCTTCAACGTCTGCAGGGTGTTCTGTCCCTCCTGGGTGGCCAAGCCCCGCATCAGCTGGGTGCGCAGATGTGCGACCAGCTGGTCACGGCGGGCCAGCGCCCGTTCCCTGTCGTGGATGTCGGACCCGTACGCAGGGGGCTGCACGTCGTCCTGGAGCATGTCGAGGAGCTGCTGGGAGTCCGCGGGGGCAACCATGCCGACCAGGACCCTGGCGGTCGGGCGACCTCCCTCGATATTGCTCTTTTCGTCCAGAGCGTCGGCGAGGTTCGACCATCCGCGAAGGTCGATGTACCCGGTCGCCACGTCCACACTGTCGAACTCGTCCAGGGAGTCCCGTAGCGCGGGTCCGAGGCGGGTCGGGTCGGTCAGGTTGTCGAAGATGTTGGGCACTAGGGGTTCCCCTCGGTCGGCGGGTCGGTCTGGTCATGAACTGGGCGTAGCCGGGGCGGGTCATCCTCGGCTGGTCTCGCCACGCTGCGGGTGGCCTCGAGCGCCTCAACTGCGATGTGCCGCTCGAGCATCGCGATGGTCGAACTGGTTGCCCGCAGTTGTTCTCGCAGGCGGCGGTTCTCCGCGGTCAGGGCTTCGACGCGCTCCTTGAGCACCCTGACAGGTTCGGGGTCGGTGCCGTGCGCGGCGATCCGGTCGCGGAACTCGGCCTGCAGGTCCTGGTGCCGGTGGGTGAGAATCCACCGTTTGACACCGGCTTCCTCGGCCAGGGACTTGATGGTCAGCTTGCCGTCAGAGCGGACCGGCTGACCCTCCAGCAGCCTGGTCATCGCCTCCCGGACGGCCCGGCGTTCTGGTCCGTGCTCGCTCATGGCTGCCCACCGTCTTCGTGTTCGTCGCGGTGGTCCGTGACGATGGCTTCTCGCCGGTCGATCTGGGCGCGGATCCGGTGCCGCAACGGTTCGGGCGTCATAGGCGCATCGTGCTCCTCCTGCAGCACGGCCAGCTCTTCCCGGAGCGCAGTGATGTGCTCCTCGGTGCGGGCGAGGTTAGCGCACCGGTGGTCGCAGGCGGTCAGGTCTGGGGTGGCTGCCGCGCGCGCGGTGGTGTCCCGGCGGCACAAGGCTTTCCGTGGATCGAAGCAGCAGGCGAGGGTCTGGCCAGGTGCGTCGTAAACTCGCATGGCCGGGTTGGACATGAGGGCAGCCGCCTGCTTGGTGGTGAGGGCGAGGCCCTGGAAGCGGTCGCGGTACTCACCGGCGGCGGCCCGGTATCGGGCGGCAGCGGGACCACTGACGTGCGGGTGAGCCTGAAGGTGCTCGGCGGCCCTGTGCAGGGTATCGCTGAGGGCGAAGGCCTCTTCCATCGGGAACAGGTCCCGCAGGCCGGTCGAGACCCTGCCTCCGTACCCGTCGGTGGTGGCCGCGTGCAGGTGCCCGTACTGGACGCCGAGGGCGACCCGACCGCCGGGACGGCGGTAGATGAACCAGGCCAGGGTGCGGCGTAGTCGTCGCAGGTTGATCGGTCCGTCAGGGTCCTCCGGGACGACGTCCTGGGGACGCTCCAGGTCGCTGGCGCGCTGGTTGCACCAGCTGACGAGGTGCTTGATCGCCTCGTGCACCCGTCTTGACGGAGGCCCGCCAGGATCGAGCTCGGTCCCGGTCACCCGGGCCTTGAAGAGGGTGTCGCTGAACAGCAGATCACCGTCGTGCAGATCCTCCATCACGGCGATCGCATCGGCGACAGGCTTGATCGCGACCCAGGGGTGTTCCCGGTCGACCCCCTCGGGAAGACTCCGGCCAGCGGCGACAGCTGCCTTGTAGGTGCGGCCTCTGATCTCGTAACCGGTTGCAGCTGCGCCGGGGGTGCTGGCAGTGGGTGTGCAGCAGCCGCGACGCAGGCCCAGGACCTCATCAGCTCGCATCCCGGTCAGGTAGGCCACGGTGATCAGGCACGCGGTGCTGACTACTCGCCGATGGGCATCGACCTGGTCCGGGCCGAGTTCACCGCTCCACGGCAGGGACGCTCGACCGGCCGGTCCGGGAAGGGTGGCACGCGGGCTCAGGCTGAGCCGGTGAAGAAGTCGTGGTGCCTCCTGGACCAGTCGCAGGCACCACACGAGCAGCGCTGACATGGTGGCCGGATGCACCGGGACCGACTTGTTCTCCGCGGTCCATTCGCTCTTGCCGATCACCTGCTCCATGCCCTCGCGTTCCCAGAACGGTTGCCTCAACCGGGCGCTGGGGCGCATGTAGGGGCTGAGCAGCCACAGCCGGCTGAGCACGAACAGGCGTCGGGACTTGGGGTTCTGCCCGACCGGTGCTGTGGCGACCTGGGCGGCGTACTCGCGCAGGTCGTCCTCGTCGAGATGGGCCAGCTGGGGTGTGCCGCGGGTCGCCAGCCAGTCCAGGAACGGTTGCAGGTCGGCCCGCATCGTCTTCAGCGTCGAGGGTGCCAGCCGGCGGCGGACGCTGGCTGGACGGTCCAGCTGGTCCAACGGGGTGTCCTGGGTCAGGGTCAGGTAGAAGAAGTGCTTGATGTCGTCCCGGACGCCGGCCGGACAGCGCTCGAAGTCCAGGCGGATCCACCGGGTGGTCGGTCGCGGGCACAACGGGCTCAGGTCCCAGACCTCATCCCCGAAGACCGAGCCGTCGGGAGCGACCGTGGCCTTGTCCGACGGAAGCGCCGCTCCAGGCCGGATCGGGAACCCGCCCAGGTGGTCCGGGGCCGCTGCTGTCGTCATGCGTCCAGGTCCCGTCGCAGGAGCCGTTCGACCACTGCCAGGTCGCCATCCGTGGCCTCGTCGCGGGCGGTGGCCCGCTCGCCCGGGGTGGTGCTGGACTCGAGCAGGTGCTCCAGCCGGTCCCGGTGTGCCCGGTAGCGGGCATCGAAGCGGGCAGGGTCGACCGATGCGAGGTTGTCCAACGCCTCATCCAGCAGGACCAGGCGGGGCAGGTGCGCGGGCGTGGCGACGGCGTTCGGGCAGGCCAGGCACATCAGGAAGGAGGCCGTGCAGGGATCTCCGTCCGGGCTGAACGGGCTGTGGGTGAAGTCCAGGCACGCGGTCGCCGCGGTGTCCAGCTGGCCGGAGCGGACGGCGCGTGCCGTCGTTGCCGGCAGGCCCAGGTCCTGCACCGGCGCGTAGCGGAGCCGCACCGTCTCTGTGGCGTGCTCGACGGCTTCGGCCTGGCCCTCCAGGACCACGTCCTGGTGCAGGTGAGCGGTCAGGGCGTCCGGGCGGCGGTAGACGTCCTCGCTGACCGCGGCAGAGTTCTGGCTGGACTTGCGGTTGATGACCTGCTCGGACAGGCGCAGTCGGCCGAAGTGCAGGTGCAACAGTTCTTCGTCGTCGGCACGCAGGTCGGCGACCTGGTCCCAACGGCGAACCGCGCCGCCGTTGGTGAACCCGTCTGTCACGAACAACGTGGTGGGGTGGTCGGTGACCCCGCTGGAGGTACCGGCGATCAGCAGCCGGTCCGTGGCGTGCCCCAGGTGCTCCAGGCACTCCCGGGCCGGTGCGGTGATCGTCAGGGCGGTGCGCAAGGTTCGGGCGTGGGGCCCGGAGAAGGAGTTGGTGAAGTACCTGCGGTGCCCCCGCCTCGGCTTGTCCAGGTGCGTCACCAGCACCTCGTCCCGTCCGGGTACGGAGGCCAGGTCGGGGACGACCACCGACTCCAGGGTCGACAGGTTGTACCCGCGGTCGCAGACCAGTGCTGCCATGACCGACAGCAGCTCGATCCTGGTCGGGAAGAGGGCGTAGGTGGGGTGCAGGTCCCCGGTACCAAGGACGTCGGCGGCCTGCCGGGCAGCCTCGTGCGCGCCGCGCCCGAACCGCAGCCGCCCATCCTGCACGAGCCGTTCGAGAAGCGCACCCCTGGACAGGTTGGTCCCGTCATAGGGAACACAGGGCCCGTCGTCGAGCCCACCGTCACGGTGGCGCTCGAGCGCGGCGACGTTCGCCGAGATCCGCGCCTCGCACGCCCGGACCAGCTCGCCAGCACGGCGGCGGATGGCCTCGAACTCGGCGACCGAGTAGGAGTCGTACAGCCTCTTACGTGGTTTGTGGGTCCGCTGGGCGAGGGCGCGCCTGGTCAAGGCACTGACCTCAGGGGCCTCCTTGAGCAAGACCCTCATGATGTTCACCTGACCAGGCCACCGGTTCCGGGACTCCCGGTCGCCCCGCCAGGTCCACCAGTGCTCGGGACCGAAGTCGCTCAACGTGGTGATGCTGATCCCCAGCCGCTCCAGGCTGCGTAAGAACGCCACCGACGTGCGGTGCGCGGTGCCCATCGTCGCGGCCGAACGCCACCTGCCGTCCGGCCCGCTGGCCGCGACGAATGCGCCGACCAGTTGCTGGCGCACCTGCCCGTGAGCCGGGGCCTGAGTGAAATCGAACGGGCCGGCCTCCTGCCCGTCCGTGCCGATGACCGACACCACCAGCCCAGTCGGATCCAGCCGGTCGGGGCGGCGGTAACCCGCTGCTGGCATCGACACCGGCGTCACCGTCCACCACCGCCGTCGTTGACCAGGCCGGTGGCGGCCAAGTGCCGCTGCACGAAGTCGGTGAACTCATGCTCGCTTCCCGTGGAGTCCTCGGCGTTGAGGAACAGGTCGACCTGCAGACCCGAGACCGGCTCCAGGTAGATGTCCCGGGTCGTCTGAGGGTTCGTGTGCCCCAGCAAGGTCTGGACCAGGGTCCACGGGTCGCCGAACAACATCCGGTAGTCCCTGCGCTCCTCCGGCGTCAGGCCCATCCGTCGGTCGAACGCGTGCAGCAACGTGACCAGCATCCGCAGCGCGAACGAGTGGCGCAGCATGTGCGGGTAGCAGGAGACCGGGACGCCCAGTCGGGCGCACCGCCGGTTGGCGGTCGAGAAGACCGCCTCCCAGGACTCGTACCGCATCGGCAGCCCTGAGTCGCCCAGGAACAGCGTGGCCGGTGCGAGGCCTGCCTCCTCCTGGACGAACAGACGGGCGCGGTCGCGCCAGCCGAGCTGGTCCAGGGTGGTCGTCCGCACCTGTCCGTCCCCGTCCCGGACCCGGAGGCCCGAACGGTCCTGGCCTACCACGACCTGACGGCCTGGTAGGTCCTCGTAGCGACCCTCACGTCGCGCCCGAGACACCGCTTCAGCCCGGGTGGAGAGCACATAGGCCTCCAGCTGCCGACGCGCGGAGGCCGCCATCCAGAAGTCCCGGCCCCGTCCCTTGGCGACGCCAGCACCCACCCGTGCCCGCAGGAACTGGCCCGGGCTGTCGACGGCGGGCAGCTCCTGCACCAACAACGTGCCGGCCTCCCTCAGCCGCAACCCGCTGGACCAGAGCAGGTTGGCGAAGGCCAGGTTGCGTCCATCATTGCGCCCACGCCAGGAGCGGTCGGCCGAGCCATCGGGCAGCCGGCCGGCAAGACCCACCTCCCGCCACTGCCGGTACGCCCCCGGTGTCAGCCACTTCACCCGGACAGGCCGAGCATCGCGGGGCCGCAACGAACGCGAGCCTGCCCCCCCGGCAGAAACGACTTCATCGACGGCCGGGTCACTGGCGATCACGCCACGCTTGTGCTGCCAGGCGAAGAACTTCTTGTACGCCGCAAGCTCACGACTGAACTTCGCCCCGGAGACCCGGTGCTCGTTGTCCGGATCGCGCCTACGCCAATACTCGAAGTCGAGCAGATCCGACGGTGTCGCCTCCCTCCACGGCCTTCCCTGCGACTCCAGAAAACTCAGGAAGAGACGCAGATCCTTGGCGTAGGACAACTGGGTCTGCTCGGAAAGCAACTTGTAGCTCGCCGACGCGAAGAAGGCCAGCACGTCGACGTCGGGCGCGCCGTCCGGTCGGAGCAGGAAGGGTTGCCCCGGACCCAAACCTGCTGATCGCTCCCTCACGACGAGCTCAGCCATCCCCGAAGTGCCCACCCCGTGTCCCTCAAGCAGCGAGCGACCCAGCCTCCACATCACCGGGGTCGGGCTCGACATGGCCACACACTACCCCGCAACACACCCACTTTCGGGGGAACGGCGGATCGATATAGATGCAGTCAACCTGTTTCTGGTACAGGTAGCGCAAGAGCTGGAGAGCATGGAAGTTCTCACCGTTGATAACCGAGTGAAAAGGTCGCGAGCCAGGCGCCCTCTCAAGTCGTCCTCGGGGCTTCAATGCGGGGAAAGCAGGCTCGCCAAACTTCCTAATTACAACAAGATCCTTCGGATGAGTATTCGTTTCCTCGCCGCTCGCATCGCGGAGATATGCTGTGCGGGTATTGGCGGTTACCACCGTGAGCTCCGCACCCTCTTGGCCGGCGTTCCGGAACATGACCGTGTCTCCAGGCTTTGGCGAAACGCCGTAGAGGCGGATGGATTCCGGCAGGTGGCGCTCGAACACCAAGCCGAACCGCAGCTGCCTTCTCAGTCCATCGACCGACGCGGTGAGCTGCGACCTGAGCCCGTCGTCCTCGATCTGCCCAAGAAGCTCATCAATCTCAGCCACGCCGCTGTCCTGTCTCCGCCCCGAAGCATTGCTCGTGTCACCCTACCCGGGACTACCCACAGCCCCCATGCACGACCTGACAACAGCAGCGGCCGAAGGTGGATTGAGCGTTGCTGCCGCTCATGGCCCGCTGGGTCGCAACGGGTCCAACCGAGCCACCCGAGGGAGGCCTCCCAACTGTTGTGGATAGACCTCAAGCAGCAGCAGGTAGTTGAGGGGCCTGCAGACCGCGGAGCTCCCCCTCAAGTGCCGCAACCGGCCCACCCCGTGCGAAGCCCACGAACGGTTCCCTGAACAGCGACGTTGCTTCGTCGGCTTGACTCTGCCCCCAAGGCGTAACTCAATTTGGCGCGGTAGGGGCGACGAGGGCGGTGAGGGGGCCAGCACCGGCGTTGACGATCTCCCAGCGATAGCCGTCCGGATCGGCCGCGTAGCCGGAGTAGCCACCCCACTCGCGGCGCGTGGCCAGCTCGACGATCTGGCCTCCGGCACGTTCCATCTCGTCCAAGATCGCGTCGACCTCGGCATCGCTGGAGACGTTGTGCGCCAACGTGATCGGCGCGATCCCGGTGCCCAGATTGCTCGGCCCAACCTCAGCGGCGAAGGAGTCGCTTGCCCACAGGCTGAGGAGCAGATGCTCGCCCACGCGCAGCATGAGGACGTCATCGACGTCGAGAAATGCCTCCCAGCCGAGGCCGTCGACGTAGAAGCGACGCGAGGCGGCGAGGTCTCGGACGGCGAGCGTGATGAGGCTGATGCGTTGCTCCATGCCTCGATCCTGCCCGGCCCACCCCGCCGCGGACTACTCCGGCCCAACCACCAACGGCGCCAACTCGGCCCGGACAACAGCGCCATAGAACGCCACCCCCGCCGCCAACACGTCATCGTTGGCGTCGTACGACCGGCTGTGCAGCGGCGTCCCACCCTCGCCCTCAACCGTCCCGTTGCCGATGAACGAGAAGCACGCCGGGGCGTGCCGCGCAAAGACCCCGAAGTCCTCGCTCGGCATGATCGGCGCGCACTCGGCATCGACGCGCTCGGCGCCGAGCGCCGTCACGGCCGCCTCACCGGCCACCCGCGCGCAGCGCTCGTCGTTGATCGTCGGCGCGAACTCGTGGCTGTAGGTCACCGTGCACATCGCCCCATGCGCCGCTGCAATGCCCTCACTCAACTCTCGGATCCGACGCTCGAGCAGCCGCTGCACCTCAGGGTCGAAGCTGCGAGTGTCGCCGGTGATCCGGACCTGCCCAGGGATCGCGTTGCGGGCTCCGTCGGTATGAAACTCGGTGCAGGACAAGACCGCTGGCTTGAGCGGATCGACATTGCGAGCGACCACGGTCTGCAGCGCCAGCACAATCTCCGCCCCCACGACGAGCGGGTCGATGACCAGGTGCGGGCTCGCCGCGTGGCCACCGCGCCCGACAACGACGATCTCGAAGTTGTCCTCGCTTGCCATGATCGCCCCGGCGCGGGTGTGGAGGTGACCGGGCGGCATACCGGGCAGGTTGTGCAGCCCGTAGAGCGCGTCGACGGGGAACCGCTCGAAAACCCCGTCGTCAACCATCGCCTGCGCGCCGCGCCCGGGCTCCTCCGCCGGCTGGAAGAAGACGCGCAGCGTGCCGTCCCACCCCCCGTTCGAGGCGAGCTCGGCCGCCGCGCCGAGGACCATCGCCATGTGCCCGTCATGGCCGCACGCGTGCATCCGCCCCGCATGCCGCGAGCCGTGCGCGCGCCCAGGCATCTCGTCGATCGGCAGCGCATCCAGCTCGGCCCGCAGACCGACGGCGCGCCCCGCCTCGCCCCGCGTGAGGGACCCGAGGACCCCGGTCCCGCCGATGCCGCGGGCGACCGCGAAGCCGAGCTCCTCCAGCACGGCCGCGACATAGGCGGCGGTCGCGTGCTCCTCGAACGCCGTCTCCGGTATGCCGTGCAACTCCCGTCGCCAGCGGCGCACCCGCGTGTCCAGGTCCTCGGTCATGCCGGCATTCCTTCGGTGCTGAGGAGCACCACGACGGCGTCGTCGGGCAACTCGAGGTCGGCCCGGCGGTCCGGGTGGTGGAGGGCGGCGCGGACGCCGGCGAGGGGAGCGGCGCCACACGGCCCGGACGACACGCCCAGCGCGACCAGGTCGGCCGATGCGGCGAGCGCGGCCTCGTCGGTGACGACGACGGCAGCGTCGCAGCCCGCCGCGAGCACCGGCCACGCGAGGCTCGAGATGGTGCCGCAGTTGAGACCGGCCATGACCGTCGCGCCGGTGGGGGCCGTCGACGGGCGCCCGGTCGCGAGGCTGGTGATGACGCACGCGGCGGTGTCCGGCTCGACGGTGAGGACCCGCGCCGGCCCACGCGCTGCATCCCGATCCACGCCGCCCCGGCCCGGGTCCGCGCGCCGGTAGTGCGCGACCACGGCCTGCGCGAGCGAGCCGACGCCGACCGGCACCGCCACGAGGTCGGGAGCCCGCCCGAGTTGCTCGTCCACCTCGGCGAGCATCGTGTCGTAGCCCTCGACGATCCAGCCGGGCACCTCCTCATACCCGGGCCAGGCCGTATCCTGCACCAGCGCCCGCCCCGGCTCAGCCCCGGCGTGCTCGGCCGCGGCCCGGACGGCGTCGTCGTAGTCGCCATCGACCCTAATGACCG
>Ga0208938_1001077_pt1 | contig 16752 bp, 11 predicted proteins | sample AD_UKC125_MetaG_FD_184434 | JGI IMG/M metagenome (GOLD analysis project Ga0208938, IMG submission 184434) | Active sludge microbial communities of municipal wastewater-treating anaerobic digesters from USA - AD_UKC125_MetaG (SPAdes) (version 2) | ecosystem: Engineered > Bioreactor > Anaerobic >...
AGTTTCAATGCCGTAAAGATGAATTTTACCGTATAAAACAGAATTATGTATTTGTTTGTTGTTTGCTGTAATTTTTGATTAAATAAAAAAAAGAGGATTTTGCAACTTATTGTAGAAAACAAATTTATACGTTTAAGGGCTTAGAGAGTGAATTGCTGTGGAAAATACATTCTTGAAGTGGGCAGGCGGCAAAAATTGGTTTGTAAGGTATTACAACAATATGTTGCCGCAGAAATACAAAAGATATATAGATCCGTTTCTCGGAGGGGGGTCTGTATATTTTTATCTGGAACCTGAGAACGCTATAATAAGTGATATTAACCAGGAGTTAATTACAACATTTATTGCAATTCGCGATAATTGGCAGAAAGTATATGAAATACTTAAGCTCCATAGTAGAAAGCATTCTTATGAATACTACTACCGTGTCAGAAATATGAAACCAAGAACTCCTGCAACGATAGCAGCTAGAATGATTTATCTTAATAGAACTTGTTTTAATGGTATATATCGTGTTAATCGCAATGGAGAGTTTAACGTACCTATAGGTGATAATACGAACATATTACTGGAAACAGACAAATTTAAAGAACGATCCAAGATACTACAGGGCACTCAAATATTATGTCAGGATTTTGAAAAAACCATTGAACTTTCGCAAGAGGATGATTTTTTGTTCTGTGATCCGCCATATGCAGTTTTAGAGGAGAATAACCGTTTTGTAAATTATACAGGTCAGTTGTTTAACTGGAATGATCAAATACGATTAGCAAATTGTTTACATAAAGCTAAAGAACGTGGTGTAAAGATAATTATGACAAACGTGAATCATGCAGCAGTAAGATCGTTATATGAAAGCATTGATGGTTATAAGTTCAATGAAGTTGCAAGATTTAGTTCAATATCAGGCAAATCAGTTGGGCGAAAGCGTTATAAAGAATTAATAATAAGCGCTAATATTGACTAGGAGGGTATGTGTAGTATGTCAGGTCTTCTATCCTTAATTGATAATGCAAATTTGGGAAATAATCCAATAAATAAAGTTAAAGAATTCATGGAACGGCAAGAAAAATATAAAGCAGCAAATGATTTTACAAGATGGCGTTTTGTTGGATATGTTCTTGAAATAAGCTACAATGGTGCAAAAATAATAACAAATGATACATACAAAATGATGGTTGGAGGGATTCCAAGAGGTTCGTTTTTAATACTTATACCTGCGAACTATAAGGAGACTCAACCACATTTTACCTTACTTCGTGTTTCAGACATAGCGCCAACGCCTTTATCTGCCCAAGTGCAACAAACTTATTTTGAGCTACATAAGAGATCTATGCCGGAACTGGATATTTGGACCCAGGCTGAATTGCAATGGGGTGCACTGGAATGTGATTTGCTTGGTATGTTTTATGCCGATCCGTCAAATGTTGATAAATTATCGTTTTCAGGTGATGTCAATAACATAGTAAGTGCCCACAGATATGAAGTATATGCACCTGATGAAGAACTTCTCAATGTGATCATTAATGGAACAGTAAGACCTGAGAACAGAGTAAGGATAGGGAGACTACGCACAATGGAGTGTTTGTTTGGCGTTGATCGTCAAGCTTCGGCAAACATTCCTGTAGAAATCTCGATGAAAGACTTTATGGGCTATAGAACGGCAATGTTCGGAAAAACAAGGTTAGGTAAATCTAATGTAGTTAAACTTATTGCACAAGGAATGATTGATGCAACTGCAGAGACAAAAAATGTAGGACAGCTTATCTTTGATATAAATGGCGAATATGCAAATGATAATGATCAAGATGGAAACTCGTCAATTTATTCAGCCAATAAGGAACGATGCGAGGTATATGCACTGACACAGAGACCTGGAACACCTTCCAAGCAGCTTAAACTCAACTTCTATGAACAACCGAGCAGTTGCAAAGACATAATTGGAAGCTTTCTAAGCAAAGAAAATCGTAATTCTATCTACATAACTAATTTCGCAAGTGTAGTTTTGCCAACATTTGAAGAAATTGATGAAATGGAAATGGGTGACAAGATACGCGCGATCCGTAGAATACAAATGTACTGGGCAGTGCTTAAGGAAGCAAACTTTCCAGTTGATGAGGGTAGGCTGAGAAAAATAAGAAGTTTATATGCAGGTAATGTTAAGCCGTTGGAACCGTGTTTTGCTCAAAAAATAAGACAACAAGTATATAAAAGCAATCCACCGGAACAGCCAAAGACTCTGGACGAGATAGTTAGTGAACTACGAGAATTTGTAAATTACCAGAGAGAAAATGGTGTTATAAAAGATAGCAATGGGAAAAACTTGTTCGACAAAGATGACATGGCAATTCTAGATTTCCTATTCCCAACCTCAGGGAAAGGTCCGGTTATGCTGGCGAAATATAGAATATACCATTCTGCTCATGCAGATGATTTCGTAAAAGATATTTTGGGATATCTTGATGAAGGGAAGACTGTAATTTTGGATTTAGGAAATGCAAATGATGAAATTAGGAGATATTTTTCAGATTTACTATCAGTAGCAGTATTCAGAAAGCAAGAGAATGAATTTGTTAATAACAATCTTGGTGATAAATATATACAATTGTATTTCGAAGAAGCCCATAATCTGTTTCCGCCAGATTCTAAGGATCTTACTGATGTGTATTCCAGGTTTGCTAAAGAAGGTGCGAAATTCCACATTGGTATGGTTTATTCTACACAATCTCCATCAACAATAAATCGGGAATTGCTAGTCCAAACAGAGAACTTCTTTGTAGGGCATTTGTCATCCCAGGATGAAACAAGAGCGCTTACCAGAATGCAAGTTGCATTTACGGGGGTTGAAGAAGATATATTGCGTTCCAGAACGCCTGGTTATATGAGAATGCTTACGATGTCCCATAGATTTGTTATACCTGTTCAAGCGGATCTATATAGGCCAGCGAAAGGAGAAGAGTGAAAATGGCTTATGCAAGCAGTGGGAAATTGCCATTTGAAACAGCTTCTAAATTGGGACACTTAAAAGTAATTGATAGTGATTGGATACGGTCTTTGATTGATGATTTTGAAAGCAATGATGCTGCTGATGACAGTAATTATAACGAGAAAATCTGGAATACCATTGATGAAAATGCTGCCGAACCACTAAAGCATATTTGGGTAGTAGATGGTTCATATGTTCCGGTTGCAGAGGGCAATAAGGAATTGGCTTTTGTTAAGACAGCATTAATGACAGTTGAGCAGTCCAAAATAGCAAAAATAGATAAAGAATATCCGCATCCTCTTCTCCTTCAAAGCATTATGAAAAATAGTGCGCTGTTCCATGCTACAGTTTTTCCCCTGAAAAATATAAAAAGCAGCAAGGGGAATATATACGACACAGTAAGACACATTGTATATGATTCGATGAAAATCGAAGAAGAGGGTGTATATTTTGAAACTCTAAAATGGCTGGTTTTTGAAAAATGGAGTAATAAGAAGGTGAATTCTCCTGAGTTCTCTTGTCCCCACTGTGGGAAAGAGGTTATTGAAGGCATTGGATATGATAAAGATACTGATACTTGTCCCATCTGTCATAAAGAAGTCCTTTTAACTGATATGATCGGTTTTCATTTAGATATGAATGAAGACAATGCTCCCGTTGCCATAGCATCTTCTTATATGATGATTATGGAATTACTTATGCTTTTTACGGTGATAAGGCTTCATTGGGAACACAAGGATGAATCGCTGGTAACAGAGACATTATACTTAAAAGATGGCCCTATGACATTAGGAAGTCAATATTCCAAGCTGGTTCCGCGTATACGTGATTTCTTAGAACACGCTAAAAGAAGCAAACGTCCTGTTCATATTATGGGATGTGAAAAATCCGGAATGTTTTTTGATTACCTTCAAAATGTAGCTAGATTTGTACCAGTAGAGGAAGGGAAAATAAAATATGCTGTACTAGACCATGAGTTTATAAGAAGAGAAATACAAAGGGCTCCTGAACATGTAAATCCATATGGATTGAGAACCAATTGGGGAGAAAAAGTATTTGTTGTTATCGATAGGGATACACGTATGGTTATAAATATGCCAACTGGATATTATAATACAGATCCATATTTCCCAACACGAGATGACATAATGGGGTTAGAAAGAATGATTGTGACGCTCCCATCTTTAGTTAGTAAAAAATATGAAGGAGCGCTATATCCTATTGAATTGGTTAATGGTATCGCATCCATGTCTAGCTATCCATCTGCTAAGATATTGCAGGATTATGTAAGAGACATGTTAGGATAATAATTTAACAGAAATGTGAGGGCAAAAAAGATGACTATTTTTGATAAAGTCAGAAAAAGTTTTGCTAACTGTGAAATTGGAGAAGTATTTACTACTCAGGAGATAATATCAAAAGTACATACTGATTTTGGGGTGAATCCTGATAGTATTATTCCCAGTGATTATTGTTACAATATAACGAATAATGGGATATACAATTATGAGAATTATCTACATATCTTTGAGCAGATCCAAAGAGGGAAGTATAAATATCTGGGCGAAAACTATACCTATACAGGCAAAGTGTATAATAAGGGCACACCCGTTGGGGAATGGATAAATGGAAAATATTATGCATTTACCAGGGATAGCCTGAGACAAGACCAATACGATAAATTTTTCAATACAGCGCAGGATAATAAGTACATTTTAAACATAAAAGAAAATTACTATAAAAACGTCGATCAAAGAATTGAGTTTTTGCGGATTTCACATGTACATGGCAAAACTGTTGAAGAGGCAATAAGAAATTCTGTAAAAAGAGCGTACAGAGATTTTTGCAGAACTCTTAGAGGTTTCGGTTCTGTAAAAAATAACACAGTAGTAAAAGACAAGGCAGAAAACCTGCTTTGCAGTGAATTGCGCATTTTTTTAACTGTTGGAACTTCACATTTTAATGAATGGCACAAAAACCTAATGCAAAAATTGATTGAATCTTTCCAGGATCAACGATTAACGTTGGGCCAGGCTCAAAAATGGATCAATATGAGTTTTAAGTATTTATATTGTTTTACAGCCTATAATTTGCATGGCATATCAAAACGGCAGTTTGAACAGTGCCATACCCCTATTGATAATTATGTCTTAAACAATGCCTTTAAGTGGTATGGCATTAGGCCATTACCCATAGCATGGAGTAAATTGAATGACTATGATTTGTATATTAACTATCAGATGGATTTAAAGTTAGTTGCTGATAATAAAGGCATAACGCAACTGGAACTTGATTTTGAACTATGGCAACGTAATGGTGAAGTCATTCTAAAGTAATGATACCTAGTGCGATACTGGATATGCTGGTCTATAGAGTTAAAATGTCATTTTCCCGGATACATTCAATATAATGTAAAAAAGGCGTTCAGTAACTAATGCATCAGTATTGCAAGAGTGTAGCTTCTCCGGCAGGAAAATGCCGGTGAAAAAGCGGATAAATCAATTGTGGCCAATAGTAGGGATCGTCCATGGATGATGTTGTGGGGATTGCCTTCGCTGCACTGTTTGCTGTCAGTATATTTATTCTTGCCGGGATGTTTTGGCAGGCTCTGTCAACGCCGGAATCATTTTGACCCACTAGCGCCGGAAAAGAATTGACCCACCTTTGTGCCTTGTGTTGAATAGATCCCGGTTTTAAGTTTGTCTTTCAAGCGGTAGCTGTTTCCGCGAATATTGATGACATGGCAGTGATGCAGCAGTCGATCGAGAACTGCTGTTGCCAGGACAGGATCACCCATTAGTTCATCCCATTCCCCAATGCTTTTGTTGCTCGTCAGGATCATGCTTCCCTTCTCATAGCGCGCCGACACCAACTGGAAAAACAGATTCGCCGCAAGCGGGTCAAGTGGCAGATATCCTACTTCATCCACAATCAGAAGACGAGGCCGTAAGTATATTCTCATCCGCTTGTCCAAACGATTCTCTTCATATGCTTTCCTTAAATCGTTGATCAATTGTGTGAGAGAAACGAAGTAGACCGGCAATCCCTGCCCAATAGCCTCCATGGCAATGGCAACAGCCAATAGATACGTTTTCTGTTTGTTTTTTAGCGGAAGGACAGGCACACCAGATAGTTGCCCATCGGTAATAACAGGATATTATCATATTGATTTATTCATATTGATTCTGTTAACTGCTGGCATTATAATAACTGTGTAATATTCATGTCAGACTGCTATTATATTAATAATGAAATCCCAATGAGTGCTTAGCGATGTCAGGGGGGTACAGGCTTTGTCTTTATAAACAAAGAACTAAAACCTCAGAAGTCGCAAGTTTTGTTGAAAATGTCTCAGCAATCTTAACGATCACCTGTTTATATAGAATTTCGGCAAGCTTACATACCAAGTCCGTCCTCCCCGGCTGCGGCTATATAAGATAATGATTCCTGGAGCAGTTTCTGAAGAACTGGGAGAAATGTTTCAGGATATTATATGGCTTTAATCCCTATGGGATCAAAAGATGAACATTTCATGTAAAGGGAGGAATCAGGGGAAATGAAAAAACTCAAAAGGCTACTTGCATCGGTATTGGGTAGCTGCATGCTTTTAACATTTTCAGCACCCGCATTCGCGTCTGACAGTGTTACGGCAGCTAACAACACTGACGCAGAGATCGCAAAAAGCCTGGGATTGATTAAGGGTGAAGAAGATGGCGTAACCCTGGATCGCCTGGAAGAAGATGCCCAAAGATTCCAGGTTGCCATTATCCTTCTCCGGATCATGGGAAAAGAGGATGAGGCCAGGGCATATCAAGGCGATGATAACTTCACCGATGCCGACCAGGTGAAATGGCCGGAAGGAAGGAATATCCTGGCATATCTCAAGGATAACCCGCAGTACGGGTTTATCGGATACCCGGACGGCAGGTTCGGAGTCGACGATAAGTTACTTCCCCGGCAGCTTTATAAAGTATTGCTTACGGCAATGGGATATAAAGAAGGAGAAGACTTCAGTTACGCAGACGTAATAGAGTTTGCGCAGGCCAGGGGATTCACCGGGCTCAGCCCAGATAATGGTCCTGTAAAAGTAGCCCAAATGATTTCCGCAGTTGTGGAGGCACTGGGACTTCCCACGGCCGACGGGCAACAAACCCTTGCCGGTAAATTTGGCCTTGCTGCATTCGCGCAGTTCGGTTCTCCCGTGATCGACGGGGAAGTGGATGATATATGGAGCAAAGCCACGCCTATTGTTCCGAGATACTCCACAACGACAGAAAACACTACAGCTGAGTTCAGGGCCATGTGGGATGACAAGGCCTTGTACATATTGGCCCAGGTAAAAGATGAAAACTTGTCAAAAGATTCCGTCAACCCATACGAGCAGGATTCGTTGGAGATCTTCCTCGACGAGAATAACGACAAGACAAGGGAATATGGAGCGGATGACCTGCAGTTCCGTATCAACTATGCAAATGAAGAAACTGCCGACAAGGGCGATCTGACACGTTTGTATTCGCAGGCGAAGGTCGTCGACGGCGGCTATGTTATCGAGGCAAGAATAGCATGGGACAAATTGGTGCCGGCAAATGGCAAGGTCGTTGGCCTTGAGCTGCAGATCAATGATGCGAAGGGCGCGGCCCGTGTTGGTACGATCAATGTATTTGACGGTACGAATAATGCATGGCAGAACACGGCATTGTTTGGCAACCTTATCCTGGAAGGGAAGGCTCCCGGTTCGTTAACGGGAAAAGATCCTTACACGCTTCTGAGCTTTATCAAGAGCATATACAGGAAATATAACAAGGATGATTACAAGAACTTCGATATCGTAGAAGAAGCCATTATTGCAGCAGAAGCTGTCGCAGCTGACAAGGATTCCACGCAGGAGGATTATGATGAACAGTATGCCAATTTGCAGAAAGCGTTGAGCCAGCTGGAATATACTGAAGAAGCTGCGAAGATCAAGCGCTTTGCAGAAATGCCTTCCGAGTACAAGGATGTTTGTACATCCGGCGGGACTATTGAGACTTTGTCATATGACGTTAAGATCAGCGTTAAGGACGAGGATGGCACGGAAACAGAAAAAACTGATACCAAGTACCTCAATGTATACCTGCCGTACGGATACGACCCGGATGACAAGGCTGTGAAGTACAATGTGCTCTACCTGATGCATGGCGGCGGCGAGAACTGGCAGCTGCTCTTCGGAGGCCCGGGGGAAGAGCGTGAATTGAAGAGGATCCTTGACAACATGATCGCCAGGGGCGACATTGATCCGTTGATCGTCGTTACGCCGAGTTTCTACAATAGTGACGGATCATTTGACTTTAACGCGTTTGCCGGCGAAGAATTGCTTAACCAAATAATTCCTATTGTAGAAGGTAAATACAATACGTATGCGGCAGCGGCCGCAGCATCGGGCGGCGCGATCACTCCCGATGTCATAAAGGCTACGCGCGGTCACAGGGCATTCGGCGGATTCTCGATGGGCTCCGTTTGCACATGGGCTGTTCTGGCCAATTGCATCGATTACGTTAAGCACTATATACCGCTGAGCGGGGAAAGCTGGACATTCGAAGGCAACACTCCGGCAGAGAGGGCCCAGGCGATGGCGGAACTCCTTAAGGCCCACAACATGGGCAGCCGCGATTTCTATATTTTAGGTGCTACAGGCAGCGCGGATATCGCTTATCCGAACATGAAGCCGTGGATGGATGCACTAAAGGAGATCGGTGATCCGTTCATATTCAACAGGGACCTTACCGTGGGCAACTGCTACTTCATGGTAGGGGAAAACGGGACACACGCATGGAACTTTGTCAACCAGTACTTATACAACATTCTGCCCGACTTAAGCTACTTGTTCAGTTCTGAATCCTAAGTCCCTGGCAAGACAGCTGCAAGCTGGTACGCCAAAAAGCAGGAGGGAGATTAACGTCTCTCCTGCGCTTTTATGGGCGGCCTGCCATGCCAGGACGATGAATGCCGGAAGGCCGCAGATGGACTCAGTTGGACTGTTTTTCTGCGAGGTGGATGCAAGCCGTGCAAAATGATATAATTACCAGTGGAATAGGTGAAGGAGTGCTGCTGCAAGGTAAATTCGTCCGGTAGCGGGGGGTTGTCCATGCGTAATGCTAAGAAAATTGTTTCCGCTATAATGGTCGTAATTGCCATATCATATATTGTCATATCTTTATGGGATTATAGCGGGAGAAAAAAAGAATTTTTTGATGACCCGGATAAAATTTCACCACCAGGCAGAGCAGTGTACAGTGAATTGGAGAAAGGCACTTACTATATCTTCGTTTTAAGCAGGCATGCTTTTACGTCCGACCATGTTACGACAATCAATAGAGCCCTGATAGACGGGATGGAATTCAGGGTCAGGAATTTGACGGACGACAAGGAAATCGCGCTGGAGGATATTACCGGCCGATTCACGATACGTACCGGAAGAAGATCAGGTATATATTCGGTACGAAAATTCCGGTTGGACAGTCGGGGAGACATTGAACTGGAAGTTTCGGGCAGCAGTTTTGAAAGCGATGACGTCAAGGTGTTTATAAGCAGTAAAATGATACCAGCTGCCGGAGGATTTGAAGTCTTCGGCCGTATGTTTCTTGTGGTACTGGTCCTGATGGTATTACAAATCGTTATAATACGCATATTGAAGCGGCTGGGTGTTGCTCGCTGATATCAGCGGTTTATTTTTGACCCGTTGTGGCGCGGACGCTCCTGGACTTTTCGGTGGCGCATGATGCCGGCAATAGGGGGACAGGCACACCAGGCAGTCATACGTCTGCAATAACAGGATTCGTGACTATCTGGCGTGCCTGCCATGTTATATGCTATATTCCATATTCCCTGCCCTAAAAGACCGAAAGAACCTCTGCGCCTTTCTTTACGTAGGCAATAAACTGATGCAGTTCCGCATGGGCATCTACAAATTTTCCGCCTTCATATTCCTGCTTATCGTTGACATTGACCCATGTCCCTGCCGGAAGGTATACCCTGCGGTCTGTCTGCCCCTGGTTGACGATAGGAGCAAAGAGGATATCGCTGCCGAACATATACTGGTCTCCCAGGGTATAGCAGACTTCATCATCCGGATATTCATAGAACATCGGACGCATTATCGGAGCCCCTGTCTCGCTTGCGATATCCATATACTTATGGATATATGGACGCAGCCTTTCTCTCAGTTCGATCAATTCCTTCAATATGGGATACACTTTTTCTCCAAAGCTCCAGATCTCGTTGTCTCCGCCGCTCGGCTGCAGGGTTTCGGAATCGCGCAGCGGCTGGTTTTTGGCTCTTTTCCTGTCGCCGTGCAGTCTCATGACGGGGCAGAATACACCGAACTGGAACCAGCGCACGATCAATTCCCGGAAATACTCACTTTCCGGGTCGCCGCCCCAGAAGCCGCCTATATCACTGTTCCACCAGGGTATCCCGCTCATTGCCATGTTCAGTCCGGTCTTGACACTCATCCTGAGGGATTCGAAGGTGGACGGGATGTCTCCGGACCATACCAGCGCGCCGAATTTCTGGCTTCCGATCCATGCAGCCCGGGTCAGTGATATTATCTCGCTTTCACCGGCACTTTTCAGTCCTTCGTAAAAGAGCTGAGAATAATGATAGGGATACAGCAGCGCTACTTCTTCTCCGTTTCCCCTGTAAAAACGCAGATTATCGTATTGGTTCGGATGGAATTCGGGTTCTGCCTGGTCGAGCCAGAAAGTCTTTATCCCGTTTTTATAATAATTTTCATAGATTTTGGACCATACGAATTCCCTGGTTTCGGGATTCATCGCATCAAAGTATGTCTGGAGTCCATGGAAGTCAAATATCCCGTACTGGCCTCTTTCTGTCCTTACAAGCATATTGCGTTCGTTCATGTATGCATAGTTTTCGCTTTTGGGATTTATCGTAGGCCATACCGAAGCGATCACCCTGATACCCATTTCATCCAGTTCCTCGCACATTTTCTTCGGGTCGGGCCAATACCTGGGATCCATCTTCAGATCTCCCTGCTCCGTCCAGTGGAAAAAGTCGATTATTACAGCAGAGATCGGTATCCCGCGCCTTTTATACTCTCTTGCCACTTCAAGCAGTTCATCCTGGGTCGTATATCTCAGTTTGCACTGCCAGAATCCTGAAGCCCATGCCGGGAACTTCGGAGCGTGGCCTGTAAGATCGGCGTATTTTGACATGACCTCCGCCGGGGTATCTCCCGCTATAACGACATAATCCACCTGCTTCGTGGAATTCGCCTCCCACAGCGTGTGATTGTGGGTCAGTTCGCATCGCCCGACGGACGGATTGTTCCAGAGGAACCCGTAACCCCTTGAGGAATATACGAAAGGTATGGAGGATTTCGTGTTCTTGTGCAAAAGCTGGCTTGTTGAGCCTTTCAGGTCGAAGCAGTCATTCTGCTCCTGTCCCAGGCCGTAGAAATGCTCATGCTCGTTTGGCTCAAATATCACCGTTGCCCGGTGGTTATCCCCACCCAGCGACCGATACTCCCTGTACCTGCTGAAGAATGCCATTTCTGAGCGTTCGGCGAGGATTTCCTTCCCATTTTTATAATAGACGACCTTTCCGCTTTTAAATATTTCAGCCGATATTTTGCCGTTTACTATAGTTGCCTTTTCTTCATCCACGTTTATGCTGCACTCTGTCTCAGGCTGGACAAGAAGATTCCAGTTTTCATCTGTTATTATGGAATTGGGAGTCGATCTGAAACGCAGGCAGTCTTTTCCCCACGGTTCAAGTACCGCTATTTCATCCCTTTTCTGAAATACGACACTGTTGCCCTTTACACTTATAACACCCATGTTTTCCTCCTTCCCTGTCTGTACGACAGCTTTACAGGACTGATAGTAATGGAAACTCCTGTACAATTAAACTATATAACAAATGCACTCTGGCAGCAAACCTGAGGGACCGATGGGCCAAAAATTTTGAGAGCACCATAGTTTCCTGTGAATTTGTCAGCATGGACGAAATATCGGGCAGAGAACTGAAATTGATGCAGAGATCCGGATGGATAACCACCATTAGGTACTGCATTGCTGATAATACCATATATGCTGCCATTGTGACCGCACCTGGTAATGCGAAGTATGATCCTGTTATCGCAAGGTTTATGGATTCAGTCCGGTTGCCGGACCAGGTATGATAGCGGTTATGTCACCGGAGATCCTTAATGGCCGCCCGACACTGATCCCGCGATTCAGCCCTCCGGACTGCCGATACCGACAGGAATGATTACATGTACCGGTCCTGACGTATAGCAGCGGATCAGTACGGTTTATGTATTTTTGCTGCTATACCCTGAATACCGATACAAGCTCCAGCAGCCTGTTGGCGCTTTCGTTGACGGTGTTGGTCTTTTCCAGCACGTCCTGCGTACGCCTGACTATCTCTTCAGCTTCGCGGGCCAGGTCGCCGGTCTCCATGGCGCCCTCTTCCGATGCTTTCGCAACGTCGCCGATCGCCTGGGCCATGGTCTGTATCGACGCATAAAGCTGCTGCGTGGTGGCGCTGAGGTTGGTCACCATCTCGCTGATAAGCCGTGCGTCGTCGTTGTAATGTTCACTGGCGGCAAGGAGCATATCGTAGTCCTTTACGACCTTCTCTTCCAGGAACGCCAGGACTTCCTCGGCGCTCTCCGAAAGGGCTTGCACCGAGTCGAGTACGAGCCTGGTCACTTTCTGTATTTCGTTCGCGGTCTGCTTCGAGTTTTCGGCAAGGCTCCTGATCTCGCCGGCAACGACGGTGAAACCCTGCCCGGCGCTTCCTGCCTGTGCGGCTTCTATTTCGGCGTTCAGTGCGAGCAGGTTGGTCCTCGATGCTATGTCCAGGATGGCGTCGGACAACACTCTTATGTTCTCCACGGCCTTTGACTGTTCTATTGCATTCCTCAGCCTTACCGCAACGTCCGCGCGGATCTCCTGTGCCCGCTCCTGGGATTCCATGGCGGTGGCTTTGAGCTGTTCGGCACGCCTGCTCACTTCGCCGGCGGTTTCGGCACTTTTCACGGAATCAGCGGCGATGGAGTCGACGGCGCTTTCGATTTCCTCGGACGTGGCGTTCATTTCTTCTGCCGAGGAGGAATTTTCGTCCATTTTTTGGGACAGCTTGTTTATTATATCAGACATGCAGTTTATTTCATTTGTCAGCGCAGCCATGTTTTCATTTACGTTCGCGATCGCATTGCCGACGCTTCCGGCTTCCGAGACGACATTGCGGATTATTTTCGAAACGTTGACGTTTATATTGTCGAAAGCCCTGGCCAGTTCGCCTATCTCGTCCCGCCGTTTTGTATATTTTGCTGCCATGGTCCGCGAGAAGTCACCGCCGGACATTATGCTGCACTCGCCGGACAGGTAGGTGATGGGTGCCGAGATGCCTTTGCCCAGCAAATATGCGATGATCAGCCCTGCTGCCAGGAATATGGCGGATATTACCAGGACCGTGAGCCTGAGCGACGACAGGCCGGACAGCATTTCTTCCCTGTCCACTGCGATCCCGATCGACCAGCCGTACTTTTCGACAGGCGCGAACCCGGTCAGTTTCCGGACGCCGTTGTATTCAAATTCGCCGAAGCCCAACCTGCCTTCGGTCATCTGCATTTGTATGTCGAAGAACCCATCGAGGCCCACCTGGGCGGACACGCTTTCACTGGCGCGTATCTGAACACCGGTATCTTCACCGTCTGCTGGGGCCGTTGCCGATGAGGCGGCATCAACGGCTTCCGGAGCGGCTGTTGCCGAGGATACGGCATCGGCGATCGAAGTACCGGCCGTTGCTGAAGAAGCGGCATCTGCCGTGTTGTCGCCGGAATCGGCAGGACGGCCTGCACTTGCTGCTTCAAGTATCTGCAGGATGATGTTTTGATCGGCATGTGCGATAGTTCTGCCCTGCCTGTTTATGATATAGGCATTTCCGCTTTCCCCGTACTTGATCCTGCCGGCGAACTCGCTCAGTTCAAGGCCGTCCCTGTAGGCCATGAGCACTCCCGCTGTTTCGCCGTCGATCTTTACAGGGACTGCATATACCATCACGATGCCGGAACCGCTGCTGTCAAGCATAGGCTCCGAGACGGCTTCATTGCCGGAAAGCGCACTCTCGAAGAAAGGATCGCCTTTGACGTCATTAACAGCGCCGTTGCTGTAGACGACCCTTCCGTTTTTGTCGGCCAGTATCATAAGCTTATGGCCCGAACGGTTGATCTCATCCGACATAAAGGCTTTCAGCGCAGAAATGTCGGTATTGCTGTTTTTCAATACTTTCATGAAGTCCAGCGATGAGATGATGTGCAGCTTATCGAGCTGGTTTTGTACCGCGTTTTCTATTGTAGCTGAAGATTCCGCGGCAGCCTTGGGCAAAGTTTCTTCCAGCACATCCATGACCGTATCGTAGGCTGTTATGTAAGCTGCCAGGCCCAGGCCTGTACAGATAACAAATACGAGAAAGCCGAATAACACGATGATCCTTGAACTGATTTTCCGCATAATTTCCCTGCCCCATTTTTCTTTTTAAAATTCACGCATTACTCAAACTTTGACAATATATACCCTTTTTTTGTTCCATCTATCATAAATCTATAGTTTATTTATATCAGAAATTGAATATATAGGCAATATTTTTGGCTACTGGCATACCACCCGGACAGATATTCATTGAAAATTCACAATAAAATGTATCGGGCTTTACAGTGCTGTCGAAAACTAATATAATAGTGAAAAATGCACTTTACACGCGATGAAAAGGGATAGTAGGCCGATGCTTACTTTCACAGAGAACCCGGGATGGTGAGAGCGGGGACTGGAGATCGGCTGAACAGGCCTTGGAGCACTGCACCGAACAGGCGGCGGGATTTGATGTGCGGCATCCTGCAGGGATGTACGGTCCTGGAAGGGAAGCGCAGCGCTGACAGAGACGTGGATCCCTGGAAGGAAGCGCAGCGCAGACAGAGATGCGGATCCCTGGAAGGAAGCCAGTATCGGCATAAAATCACGTTCCCGGCAGGTAACAGCAGCACTTGCAGGGATGTACGTTCCCGGAAGAAAGACCCGGCCCCAGTAGGCTGCAGCGGGCGCACCCGTTACAGTGCCAGGGAATGATTTGCGAGCGGGACTTTCCGCATTCGTTCCTGCCGAGGCTGATGCCGCGAGGCGTCGGTGAACCGGGGTGGCACCACGGAGCCAGGGCTCTCGTCCCCAGGACAGTATCCTGGGTGCGGGGGCTTTTTTGATGCCTCTGGCACGACAGGCAGCCGGCGGGATCCGGCAAAACAGGTTCCCGGCTGAATACTGAATATATGGAAAAATACCGGTCAAATATATGAGAGATAAGGAGGAGATCGACTTGGGGGCAGAATTGATCCAGGGCAAAACGGGCACTTCAGAAGACATTTTGTCGAATGATGTGGCGGCAAATCGTCCCGTGTTTCCAAAACGGGCTGTCATCACGGCAGGGATGCCGTATGGCAACAAGGAACTCCACCTTGGCCATATAGGCGGGGTTTTCGTCCATGCCGACGTGTTTGCGCGGTTTTTGCGCGACCGCATAGGCAGCGAAAACGTGATTTTTGTTTCGGGGACGGACTGTTACGGTTCGCCGATACTGGAGAACTACCGCCAGCTGGTGGAAAGCGGTGAGTTCGAAGGTACTATCGATGAGTTCGTCCGGGGCAACCATGAAAAGCAGAAGGAAGTACTGCAGCAATATCACATCAGCGCGAACCTTTTCGGCGCTTCGGGCATCGGGCGTGCGGCTGAGATCCACAGGGAGTTTTCCGATTATTTCATCAGGAAGCTGTACGAAAACGGCCATCTCGTGAAACTGACCACGAAACAGTTTTACGACGCCGAAGCAGGCGTTTTCCTGAACGGGCGCCAGGTCGTGGGCCGGTGTCCTGTTGCCGGCTGTTCGTCTGAAAAAGCCTACGCGGATGAGTGCTCGCTTGGGCACCAGTACATGCCTGCAGAGCTTATAAACCCCAGGAGCACCATCACGGGCAGGAAACCTGAAATGCGCGATGTGACGAACTGGTACTTCAGGCTTGAGAACTTCCGGGAACTGCTGCTGCAATGGGTGGAGAAGCTGGAGGTCGACCCTGCTTCGAGGAAGTTTGCCATAAAAAGCATCAGGGAGTTCCTGGAGCCACCTGTCATATACGTGAAGAAGGATTACCTGGACCAGTTGGACTCCATCAGGCAAATGCTTCCGGAGTTCGAACTGGCAGACGAAGAAGGCAAGACATCGGCGACCCTGGTCTTCGGGGACCTTGACAGCAGGGAGCGGGCGTGCTCGGTGCTTACCGAAAACGGGATCCGGTACAGGACAGGAAAGACGCTGGTGCCGTTCAGGCTGACCGGGAATATCGAGTGGGGAGTGCCGGCGCCGTGCATCGAGGGGCTGGACGGCCTTACGATCTGGGTCTGGCCGGAGTCGCTGTGGGCCCCGATATCCTTCACGATGACCTTCCTGGAGATGGCCGGGAAGGACAGGGAGGAGTGGAAACAGTGGTGGTGTTCCCGCGATTCGAAGGTGTACCAGTTTCTCGGGGAGGACAACGTATATTTTTACGGTCCTGCCGAAATGGCGATGTTCATGGGCCAGCAGGGCGAAGACCCTGTTGTCGACCCGCCTGAAGGCGAACTCCAGCTGCCTGAGCTTATTGTCAACAACCACCTTCTCTTCCTGGACAAAAAGGCAAGCAGCAGCGGTGCGATCAAGCCGCCCATGGCGAGGGA
>Ga0208938_1001086_pt1 | contig 16675 bp, 13 predicted proteins | sample AD_UKC125_MetaG_FD_184434 | JGI IMG/M metagenome (GOLD analysis project Ga0208938, IMG submission 184434) | Active sludge microbial communities of municipal wastewater-treating anaerobic digesters from USA - AD_UKC125_MetaG (SPAdes) (version 2) | ecosystem: Engineered > Bioreactor > Anaerobic >...
CGCCGTGACGCCTTTCTCGTCGGGTAGTTCCTCGGTGTAGGCCAGCCGTGAGTGGTCGTCGACGGCGGAGTGCAGGTACACGTAGCCGGGGCGTTTACGTCCGGCCCGCTGGCTGGCCCGGTGCTGGTCGGAGCCGCGGCCGTGCACCGCCCAGCCGCCACCGTCGGGGATCCTGCCGACCTTCTTGACGTCCACGTGGATCATGTCCCCGGGGGCCGGCCATTCGTAGCGGCGTACAGGCTCACGCAGGTCCTCACCGGTGACGTCCAGGTCGGCCAGCCGGCTGATCCCGCGGCGGCGCAGGATCGCGTAGATCGTCGACACCGGCACCTGCACCCCATGCTCGTCGGCCAGCCGGGAGGCCAGTTGCACCGGGCCGACCTTGTGCTTGCGGCGGGCCTGCTCGACCAGGTCCTCGATCTGCGTGCTGGTCTGGTTCGGGTGCCGTTCCGGGGCCGACGAGCGGTCACTCAGCCCGTGCATCCCGGATTCCTGCCAGCGGGCGTACCACTTGCCCAACGTCTGCCGGGACACCCCGGCCTCGGCCGCGACGTGACAGATCGGCCGACCAGCATCGACACGCTGGCACAAGCGGCGGCGACCTTCCGGGGTCAACGGAGCGTTAGCGTGGGACATGAGGGTCTTCCTTTCGATGAGTGTTGTGGTAACTCCCACCGAGCCAGGAAGACCCTCACCTATTCAAGCCGCCACGCCGTCAACAACCTAGGTGAGCACTACACCTAGTCGTGAGCCTCCTGCATGTCCAGCCACCGCATGATCCCGGCCACGTTGGCCTGCGTGCCAGAGAGCTCCTCTTGCTTGGCCAGCAGTTCAGGATTGGTGAACAGGCCGGGATGGCGTGCGCGGTCCTTCTCCCGGACCATCGCAACCGCGTGATCCATGTCGGGGGTGACCTCTCTGGCCTGGCGCACCGCGTTCACCCAGAAGTGCAATTCGTCCACCGAGGCATCCAGCGTCTCGTCGATCTCGCTCACAGGCCCGAAATGGCTGAACAGCAGTCTTGTCGGCCCGACATCGCGCATGGCCTGCAGTGAGCTCAAGGTCAGGTCGAGGTCGAAGTCTGGCGGTGGAGTGGCTGGGCGCACGTCCTTGGTCTCCGGGACGTACACCCCCGCCGCGTCGCCGGTGTACAGGTCACCGGTGGCCGAGTCCACCAGTCCGATGTGATGCGAGGCGTGCCCCGGATTGTGGAACGCGGCCAGATGCCGGCCGTCACCCAGGTCGATCCGGCCCGTCTGCGCGATGCTCACAATGCGAGATGCCTCGGTGGGGCGAAGATCCCCGAACAAGCGGTCCATCGCTGCGCCGAAGACCCGATGCGCGCTGGCCACCAGCCGGGAGGGGTCCGCCAGGTGCCGGGCACCCTTCTCCTGCACCACGACCTGGGCGTTCGGGAACGCTTCAGCCAGGTCCCCGACGCCACCGGCGTGGTCAAGGTGGATGTGGGTGACGACGATGGTCGCCAGGTCAGCGGCGTCGACGCCCAGCGCTGCCAACTGCGCGATCACGACCGGCGCCGATCGGGCCGTCCCGGTCTCGACCAGGCAGGGCTTTGAGGACCGGATCAGGTACGACGATGTGATCGCCTCGTACCCGCCCATCCTGGTGTCCATCATGAAGACCTCGTTACCGAGGTCGAGGGTGTCGCGGTGCATGTCTTCATCCAAGCACCGAACCACCGGCTGCCGGGAGGTTTGTCGTCGAGGCCTGGGCAGGTATTTGGGCGACCTGACGACGCCGTTGCCGGCCGTGATCCTGGCGTATCCCACCGGGTTCGGTGTCGATCCCGGGCACGCGGATGTCGCGGAAGGTCCGCTGGACGAGCCGGTGCGGTCAGGGTCCGTGGGTTGGAACTGAGCGTGAGGAGCGTTGACTGGAGGTGTATGTCGTCCGGAACGCCCCGAGTGCTCTGATTTGGGTCCATCCCACGCCCTCTAGAATCGAGGGGTGTCCGCTCCCAACAAGAACTTCGATCCGGTGCTGCCCGCGGCACTGGAGCCGGCCAGTCTCGAGGCGGCCGTGGCCGATGCTCTGCAGGCCATCGCTGCCGCCCAGGATTTGCCCGCCCTCAAGGCCGCCCGGATCGATCATTCCGGAGACCGCAGTCCGCTGGCGCTGGCCAACCGGGAGATCGGCGCTCTGCCGCCGAGCGCGAAGGCCGAGGCCGGCAAGGCAGTGGGAGCAGCCCGCGGCCGGGTCAACCAGGCTCTGAAGACTCGCGAAGCCGAGCTCAAGGACGCCGAGCGCCAACGTATCCTCACCAGCGAGCGCGTCGATGTGACGATGGTCAACGACCGGGAGCCGGTCGGTGCCCGCCACCCCATCCACACGATCATGGAACACATCACGGATGCCTTCATGAGCATCGGGTACGGCGTGGTCGAGGGGCCCGAACTCGAGTCGGAATGGTTCAATTTCGACGCGTTGAACATCGGTCGCGACCACCCGGCGCGGACCATGCAGGACACCTTCTTCGTCGGATCGCCAGATTCCGGGGCAGTCCTGCGCACCCATACCAGCCCCTTGCAGATCCGGACCATGCTCAACCAGGCGCCGCCCGTCTACGTGGTGTGCCCGGGACGGGTATACCGCACCGATGAGCTCGATGCCACCCACACCCCGGTCTTCCACCAAGTGGAAGGCCTCGCCGTCGACAAGGGTCTGAGCATGGTCGACCTGAAGTCCACTCTCGACTGGTTTGCCTCGACGATGTTCGGTGATGGCATCGTGACGAGGCTGCGGCCCAGCTACTTCCCGTTCACTGAACCCAGCGCGGAGGTGGACCTGGAGTGCTTCGCCTGCCGTGGCCAAAGTGTCGGCAACCCTGACCGGCCGTGTCGCACCTGTTCCTCGGAGGGCTGGATCGAATGGGGCGGTTGTGGCATGGTGAACCCCCGGGTCTTGCTCTCGTGCGGCATAGACCCGCAGGAATACAGCGGTTTCGCCTTCGGCATGGGCATCGAGCGCACGTTGATGTTCCGCCACGGGATCACCGACATGCGCGACCTCGTCGAGGGTGACATCCGCTTCACCACGGCCTTCGGAATGGACAGCTGATGCGAGCACCACTGAGTTGGATCACCGAGTATGCCGCACTGCCCGCGCACGCCACCGCCCGCGAGGTGGCGGCGAAACTTGTGGACGTCGGCCTCGAGGTCGAGAGTGTCGACGAGGTGACGATCGCCGGGCCGCTGCTGGTCGCCCGGGTGCTGAAGATCGAGGAACTCAGCGAGTACAAGAAGCCGATTCGGTACTGCCAGGTGGATGTCGGAGACGGGGTGCGCGGCATCATCTGCGGTGCCACGAACTTCGCTGTCGGCGACCTCGTCGTCGCGGCGCTGCCAGGCACGGTACTGCCCGGCGGTTTTGAGATCGCTGCTCGCAAGACCTACGGGCATATCTCCGACGGCATGCTCTGCTCGGGTCGTGAACTCGGGATCAACGACGAGTACGACGGCATCCTGGTCCTCACCGAGGGGGAGGTCGGGGCTGATGCACGGCCGGTACTCGGCCTCGACGATGCGGTGCTCGACATCGCCGTGACACCCGATCGGGGTTACTGCCTGTCCATCCGCGGGCTGGCGCGCGAGGCTGCTCTGGCCTTCGGGGTCGAGTTCAGTGATCCCGCTCATCTTGTGCATGAATACCCGATCGAAGGAGCGACCCACCCCGTCGATCTGCGGGAGGGTGCCGACCGGTTCACCGCGCGACTGGTCACCGGCATCGACCCGACCGCGCAGAGTCCTGCCTACATGGTGCGCCGCCTCAACCAGTGCGGAATGCGCCCGGTCAGCCTGGCCGTGGACATCACCAACTACGTCATGCTCGAACTCGGACAGCCTCTGCACGCCTTCGACGCGGACAAACTGCAAGGTCCCATCCAGATCCGCACACCCGCGGCCGGTGAGACCCTGGAAACCCTCGACCATGTGCAGCGCGACCTCGATCCGGCCGACATCGTGATCGCCGACGATCGCGGTGCGGTGGCCCTCGCCGGTGTCATGGGAGGGCTCACCACTGAGATCGATGAGGCCAGCACCAACGTCGTCCTCGAGGCCGCCCACTTCTCCGCCTCCCAGGTCGCAGGTACCTCACGTCGGCACAAGTTGTCGTCGGAGGCCTCACGCCGCTTCGAGCGCGGCGTGGACCAGGACCTGGCACTGGCCGCATCCAATCGTGCGGCCCAGTTGCTCAGGGACCTCGCTGGCGCGACCGTGCACGGTGTCGTGGACGTCGACCATCGGCAATCTGCCCACACCATCGACCTGCCGATGGATCTGCCGAGCCGCATCGTGGGTATAGAGATTTCGCCTGCCCGCGTGGTGGACATTCTCACGGCCGTTGGATGCCACGTGGCTGACGGCCACATCACGGTGCCGACTTGGCGCCCGGATCTGACGGCGCCGATTGACCTGGTGGAGGAGGTCGCGCGGGTCGTCGGCTACGCGAGCATCCCGTCGCGCGGGCCGGCCATGGGCCTGGGCGTGGGGCTGCGCGACGAGGACCGAATGCGCCGGGGTCTGCGCCGTCGACCAGCCGAGTTGGGCATGGTCGAGGTCCTGAGTTACGGCTTCGTCGGAGAACGCGAGTTCGACGCCCTGCTGCTGCCCGCCGACGACCCCCGCCGGGTGGCAGTACGACTGGCTAATCCACTCAACGATGAACAACCGTTGATGCGGACCACCCTGCTTCCCGGGCTCTTGGCCTCGGCTCGGCGCAACGTCGGGCGCGGTGCGGAGTCCGTGCACCTGTACGAGTACGGTCAGGTATTCCGCGACGTCGACGAGATCAGCGCGCCGGTGGCAGCGGCAGCCGAGCGTCCATCGGACGACGTGTTGGAACAGATGCTCAGTGCACTGCCCCGCCAGCCTGAGCACCTCGCGATCGTGCTGGCCGGTGACTGGTCACAGGCCGGCTGGTGGGGTGCGGCACGGCCGGTCGACTGGAGTGACCCGCTTCGGATCGTTCGCGAGCTGGCCAGCAGCCTCGGCATCCACATCGACGTGGTCGCCGACCATCACGCGCCGTGGCACCCCGGTCGATGTGCTCGGCTGTCGATCGCCGGCGAGTTGCTCGGCCACGCGGGGGAGTTGCACCCCGATGTGGTCAGCGCGTTCGGATTGCCTGCCCGTGCCGTGGCCGCCGAGATCGACACCTCGGTCCTGCTGGCTGCGGCCTCGCCGGTGGCCAGCGCCCCACAGGTGAGCACCTTCCCAGTGGCCAAGGAGGACGTGGCGCTGGTGATGGACGCCGATGTGGCCGCGCAGACAGTCCTGCAAGCGTTGCTGGCCGGCGGTGGCGACCTGTTGGAGTCGGTGAGATTGTTCGACGTGTATGCCGGCCCGCAGGTGCCCGAAGGCAAGAAGTCCTTGGCCTTTTCGTTGCGCCTGCGAGCACCCGACCGGACCCTGACCGAGGCTGACATCGAGGCCGTCCGAAGCGGAGCGCTAGCGGCGGCCGTCGAAGTTGGCGCCGTCCTGCGCGCCTGATCCCAGGCCCTAGAGCAGGTCTTCCTCGTCGAGATCCTCCATGCGGACCTCGCCGGTCAAGACGCGCCGCAGCACCTTGCCGGTGGCGTTGCGCGGCAGGGCCTCCACCCGGTTGACCTCGCGCGGCCGATGGTGGGGGCCCAGGCGCGATCGCGCCCACTGCAGAAGGTCGTCGTCGCTGACCACCGCGCCCGGGAGCACCACCACGTGGGCCACGAGCACCGAGCCGTACACGGGGTCGGGACGCCCGGTCACTGCCACATCGGCCAGCAGCGGGTGCCCGCGCAGAACGTCTTCGACCTCCGTGGGGTGCACGTTCTCCCCGCCAGTCACCACGACATCGTCGGCACGGCCTTTGATCGTCAACCGGCCCTGCTCGTCCAAGCACCCGAGGTCACCGGTTGGCACCATCCCCTTGACCGAACCGCTGGATCCGTCGGCCTTGTACTCGTCGATGCTGGTCCGCGAACGTACGAAGACCCGCCCGTCCGCGCCGCGCGGTACGGCGCGGCCCTTGCGGTCGAGCACCTCCACCCGTACGCCCGGCATCGGTCGACCAGCAGTGTGCGGATCTTCGCGCAGATCCTCGGGGGTGGCGATGGTGGCGTATGCCGCCTCCGTGGTGCCGTACAGGTTGTACAACACATCCCCGAAGTCGTCCATGAACTGTGTCGCCAGGTCGCCCGGGATCGCCGATCCTGACACCGCCACGCACGTCAACGAGGAGAGGTCGTAAGAGCGTTTGACCTTGCGTGGCAGATCGACCATGCGCTTGAGGACGACCGGCACGGTGATGATCGTGTCCACCTCGTAGGCCTGAGCCAGCGCCAGCAGGCGTTCGGGTTCCGGTTCGCGCAGCAGGATCTGCGTGTTGTCCAGCACCGTCGCCATGCGGTGGTGCATCCAGCCCCAGGCGTGGAACATGGGTGCCGCGATCAACGTCACCCCGTTCATCTTCACTGGGAAGGAATGCAGCAGGGCCGCGATCGAATCCAACGGGGCCGTGGTGCGAGCTGCCCCACGTAGTGGCCCGCCGGTGGTGCCGCTGCTGAGGATGACGTGCCGAGACGGCTGCCGTGGCACCTTCACGTCTCCGTTCCAGGGCATCGAGTCGAGCAGGGGGATGCCCGCAGGATCATCGAGTCGCAGTGAGAGCACGGTCTCGGGGACCACAGCGTCGAACTCGCGGTCGTGGATCATCATCGTGATGTCGTGGGCTGCGCAGACGGTCTGAACCTGTTCGGCAGTGGATCCCGTATTCAGGTAGATCAGGTCGGCGCCGGTGCGTGAGACGGCGACGATGGTCTCTGCGTAGGCCCGCGAGTTGCGACCCAGCAGCCCCACCGCGCTGCCCGATGCCGCCCCCCGGTCCAGCAGGGAGTTCGCGAGCACCATGGTCTTGTACTCGGCCTCGGCGAACGTGATCTCCTCCACGTTCGGGTCGTCGACATCGACCACGGCCACCGCCTCGGGGTCGCGTACAGCCCCCAGTGAGAAGCCCAGACCGGGCGTGGTGCCCCACTCCCGGAACACCGAGAGCATGCGGGCGGCGACGAAGGGATTGCGCGGCTTGAGCAGTCCAGATCGCAGCGATCCGAACGCTCCTGCTTTTGCGATATCCGCGGCGTCGACGACCGATCGCAGCGGATCCAACGGACGCATACTCCCAGTGTGACGCACGCCTCAGCCGGGGTCACCGGCACGTCCATGCGCATAGTGTATAGAGTGCATATATGACGACGGTCGGTGTTCTGGGGGCGTCGGGGTACAGCGGCGGCGAACTGCTGCGATTGCTTGCCGACCACCCTTCTTTCGAGGTCGCCCAGGTCTGGGCCAATGCCTCCGCAGGCCAGTCTGTGGGCAGCCTGCACCCGCATCTGGCGACGTGCGCGGACCTGAGGGTGGCCACCTTCGATCCAGCCGAGGTCAGCGTCGACCTGGTCTTCATGGCGCTGCCGCACGGCCAGTCCGCGCAATACGCCCGGCAGATCGACGTGCCGATCGTGGATCTCGGCGCCGACTTCCGACTGACCGATCCACAGCAGTGGGCGCGCTACTACTCCGGGCCCCACGCGGGCACCTGGACCTATGGGCTGCCGGAGATCCCCGGTCAACGGACCCTGATCGCACAGAGCGCTCGGGTCGCCAACCCTGGCTGTTACGCCACGGCGATCGCGCTGGCCGCCCGCCCCCTTGTCGGCGCGGGTCTGGTCGATGCCAGCCACCTCGTGGCCGTCGCGGCCTCGGGCACCAGTGGTGCCGGACGCAGCCCGTCCGTCGGACTGCTCGCCACCGAGATCACATCCGGAATGCGGCCCTACAAGGTCGGGGGTGTTCACCAGCACACCCCCGAGATCGAGCAGACACTCGGAACCGGCGCCCGACTGTCCTTCACCCCGCTGCTGGCCCCCATGGCCCGCGGCATCATCGCCACAGTATGTGCGCCGCGCACCGGCGCCGGCGACGTCGAGGCGACGTTGCACGCGGCCTATGACGGTGAGCCCTTCGTGCGGATTCTGCCCGAGGGTCAATGGCCGGCCACCCAGATGACGCTGGGGTCCAACTGCGTCGTACTGCAGTGGGCCTACGACGAGCATGCCGATCGGATCATCGTTTGCACCGCGCTGGACAACCTCGGCAAAGGTGCGGCCGGTCAGGCGATCCAGAACGCCAACCTCATGTTCGGATTCGACGAGACTCTCGGTCTCCCAGTGAACGGAGTAGCGCCGTGACTGTCACCTTCGCCCAAGGTTTCCGCGCCGCCGGCGTCACCGCGGGCCTTAAGGCCTCCGGCACCCCGGACCTCGCCGTGGTGATCAATGACGGTCCCCGCTTTGATGCGGCCGGGGTCTTCACGAGCAACCGGATCCAGGCCGCGCCGGTGCTGTGGTCGCGGCAAGTGCTCACTGACGGGGTCTTGCGCGCAGTCGTGCTCAACTCCGGCGGCGCCAATGCGTGCACAGGACCTGCCGGTTTCGCGGATACTCACCACACGGCCGAAGCGGCGGCGCAGGCGCTGGCGATCGGACCCATCGACGTGGCGGTCTGTTCGACCGGCCTGATTGGGGAGCGCTTGGACCTGACCCGGCTGCTCGCAGGTCTGCGGGTCGCCATCTCCTCGGCTCATCCCGACGGCGGCCCCAGCGCCGCCGAGGCGATCATGACCACGGACACCGTCGCCAAGACCGCCACGGCCGAGGCGGGATACCGCGTCGGCGGCATGGCCAAGGGCGCGGGAATGCTGGCCCCCGGCATGGCGACGATGTTGTGTGTGATCACCACCGATGCGATCGTCGATGCGGCTACTCTCGACACCGCATTGCGCCACGCCTGCGCCCGGACCTTTGACCGGGTCGACGCTGATGGCTGCATGTCCACAAATGACACGGTGATCGTCATGGCCAGCGGCGCCTCCGGGGTGCCCGCCGATGACGCCTTCGCTGCCCATCTGCACGCGGTCTGCGCCAATCTCGCCCGGCAGTTGGCTGCCGATGCGGAGGGAGCCTCCAAACTCATCGACATCCGCGTGACCAACGCCGCCAGCGAAAACGATGCGGTCGCGGTCGGCCGGGCGGTGGCCCGCAGCGCCTTGTTCAAGTGCGCGATGTTCGGTGAGGATCCCAACTGGGGCCGCGTGCTCTCCGCAGTGGGCACGACTGACGCGGCTTTTGATCCGCTGCACATCGATGTATCCATCAACGGTGTGCAGGTCTGCCGGGATTCCGGTGTCGGGGATCGGCGCGATCTGGTGGACCTCAGCCATCGCCAGGTGACGGTGGACATCGATCTGCACGCTGGAACGCACCGGGCCACGATCACGACCACAGACCTGACCCACGAATACGTTCACGAGAACTCGGCGTACTCGTCATGAAGGACATCGAGATCGCGACCACGCTGTCCGGCGCCCTGCCGTGGCTCAAGGCCTTCCACGGTCAGATCGTGGTCATCAAGTACGGCGGGCACGCCATGACCGAGGAGTCGCTGCGGCGGGCCTTCGCCGAAGACGTGGTGTTCCTGAAGCTGGCGGGGATCCGTCCGGTGATCGTGCATGGAGGTGGCCCGCAGATCAACACCATGCTGGACCGCCTCGACGTTCCCACGGAGTTCGTCGATGGCCGGCGGGTCACCACCCCGGAGGTGATGGACGTCGTGCGGATGGTGCTCGTCGGGCAGGTCCAGCGTGAGCTGGTCAGCCTCATCAACACCGAGGGCCCGTACGCGGTGGGGGTCAGCGGCGAGGACGCCCACTTGTTCACCGCCCGACCACGCAGCGCGGACCTCGGGCTAGTGGGCGAGATCAGCGAGGTCCGGCCCGACTTCGTCCACTCCCTGCTCGACGACGGCTTGATCCCCGTGGTCTCCACCGTCAGTCGCGGCACTGACGGACAGTCCTACAACGTGAACGCCGACTCAGCCGCTGCTGCCCTGGCAGTCGCGCTCGGTGCCGTCAAACTGGTCGTACTGACCGACGTCGCCGGCCTCTACCGGGACTGGCCGACGTGCGTCGACTTCGTCCAGCAGATCAGCCCCCCCGACCTGCGCACGATGCTGCCCGGCCTGGACGCGGGCATGTTGCCGAAGATGGAGGCCTGCCTGCACGCCACCGAGAACGGTGTCCGGCGTGCCCACGTGGTCGACGGCCGGATCGCCCACGCGGTCCTGGTCGAGGTCTTCACGGACAGCGGCATCGGCACGATGGTGGTTAACGAACCATGACCTCTACATCCAATTGGACTGACCGTTGGCAGGCCGTCATGAGCAACAACTACGGCACGCCGCCCGTGGTCGTCGTACGAGGCGCGGGTGCGCTGGTGTGGGACGACCAAGGCCGCGAGTACCTCGACATGATGGCTGGCATCGCGGTCAACGCCCTCGGTCATGCCCACCCCGCCGTCCGGGCGGCGATCACGAAACAGGCCGGTGAGTACGGCCACACCAGCAACCTGGCGATCCACCCTGTAGGTGTCGAGTTGGCCGAGCGGCTGCTCGACATGACCGGGCGCCAGGGCCGGGTGTTCTTCTGCAACTCCGGGGCCGAGGCGAACGAGGCGGCGTTCAAGGTGGCCCGGCTCACCGGCAGGCACACAGTGCACGCCGCGACCGGCAGCTTCCACGGCCGGACCATGGGCGCCCTGTCGCTGACCGGGCAGCCCCCGAAACGGGCGCCTTTCGAGCCGCTGGTGCCCGGGGTGGATTTCTTCGAGTTCGGCCAGGTACCGCGGGTGGGCCCCGACTCGGCCGCCATCATCATCGAGCCGATCCAGGGGGAGGCCGGTGTCATTCCCGCCCCACGGGGCTACCTTCAGCAGCTGCGCGGGCAGGGGGCGCTGCTCATCGCGGATGAGGTGCAGACGGGGATCGGTCGCACCGGTCGGTGGCTGGCGGTACAGCACGAGGACGTCGCGCCCGACATGATCACCCTGGCCAAGGGTCTGGGCGGCGGCCTCCCCATCGGCGCTCTGCTGACCTTCGGGGAGACGGCGGAGTTGCTGTCCCCCGGGCAGCACGGGAGCACCTTCGGGGGCAATCCGATCGCCTGCGCGGCCGCCTTGGCGGTGCTCGACACGATCGAGGCCGACGGTCTGCTGCAGCACACCGTGGACGTGGGGGGCCGGATCACCAACGCTCTGCAGGACGCGGCCGGTGTGGAAGATGTGCGCGGGCGCGGGTTGCTGCTCGGGGTGGTCCTCAAGGAACCCGTGGCCAAACAGGTGGAGACTGACTGTCGCGACCACGGCCTGCTCGTCAACGCGATCGGTGACAGGGTGATCCGGCTGGCACCGCCCCTGAACCTGACAGAGTCGCACGCTGACCATGCCTGTGCCGTGCTCGCCGAGGCGCTGACATGAGTGTGTTGAACACCCGGGCGGCCCGTCGCGACCTCATCGTGGCCATGATCCGCAGCCAGGCGGTCGCCTCGCAGGCCGACCTCGTCGAACTGCTGCGCGAGCGCGGCATCGACGTCACCCAGGCGACCGTGAGCCGCGACCTCGACGAACTCGGCGCTGTGAAGACGCTGGCCGGTGATGGCCGCATGCTCTACGCGGTGCCCGCTGAGGGCGGCGAGGACCGGCTGCAGGCCGACGAACTCGAGGACATCAACGCCCGATTGATCCGGGTCGCTGAGGACACCATGGTGTCGGTTGCCTATAGCGGCAACCTCGTCGTCCTCCGCACACCACCCGGGGCGGCCCAGTACCTGGCCAGCGCCTTCGACCACAGCCATCTCACCGACGTGATCGGGACGATCGCCGGCGACGACACGATCATGCTGGTCGTGGGGGAACACAGCACGGGCCAGGCGGTCGCCGAACGCCTGCAGCAGATCATCAAGAACCGTCGATAGGAGAGACAGATGGCAGAGCGGGTGGTGCTGGCATACAGCGGCGGCCTGGACACTTCGGTGGGGATCGGGTGGGTGCGTGAGCAGACGGGCGCCGAAGTGATCGCCCTGGCTGTCGACGTCGGCCAAGGCGGCGAGGACATGGACGTCATCCGCAAGCGTGCCTTGGGCTGTGGAGCGGTGGAATCGGAGGTGGTCGACGCGCGCGTTGAGTTCGCGCAGGACTACTGCCTGCCGGCCTTGCAGGCCAATGCCCTGTACATGGACCGCTACCCTCTCGTCAGCGCCCTCTCGAGGCCGGTCATCGTCAAGCACCTCGTCGCGGCCGCCCATCGGCATGGGGCCACGATCGTGTCCCACGGCTGCACGGGGAAGGGCAATGATCAGGTGCGATTCGAGGTGGGGATCCGCGCGCTCGGCCCGGACCTGACGTGCGTGGCGCCGGTGCGCGATCTGGCACTGACCCGGGACAAGGCCATTGAGTTCGCCCAGCGTGAGGGGTTGCCCGTCGACGTCACGAGTAGGTCGCCCTACTCGATCGACCAGAACGTCTGGGGCCGCGCGGTGGAGACGGGTTTCCTGGAGGACATCTGGAACGCCCCTGTGGAGGACCTCTACACGTACACACAGAACCCGGCCATCCCACGACAGCCCGACGAGGTCACCGTGATGTTCGACCGCGGTGTGCCCGTGGCTATCGACGGTGAACCGGTGAGCATGTTGGAGGCGATCGAGGTCCTGAACGTGCGGGCTGGGGCCCACGGCGTGGGGCGCATCGACACGGTGGAGGACCGGCTCGTGGGCATCAAGAGCCGAGAGATCTACGAGTGTCCCGGCGCGATGGCGCTGTACGCCGCGCACTCCGAACTGGCTCACGTGACGGTCGAGCGCGATCTGCTGCGCTACTACCGCGGGGTGAGTCAGCGGTGGTCGGAGTTGGTCTATGACGGATTGTGGTTCAGTCCTCTACGCAAGGCGCTCAGTGGGCTGATCGAGGAGGTGAATCAATCCGTGAGCGGTGAGATTCGAATGATGCTGCACGGTGGCCGTGCCACCGTCACCGGCCGGCGCAGCGACCAGAGCCTGTACGACTACGGGTTGGCGACCTATGACTCCGGGGACACCTTCGACCAGTCGCTGGCCCACGGCTTCATCGAGCTGTGGGGCCTTCCCAGCCGGCTGGCGCACGGGCGGGACACCGCTCGTGGCTGAGGGGAAGACCGGCACCGGCCGGCTGTGGGGCGCACGTTTCGGACACGGTCCGGCCGAGGCCATGGTGGAGCTGAGCCGTTCGACGCACTTCGACTGGGTGCTGGCCCCCTACGACCTGGCCCAGGGTCGCGCCCATGCCAACGCGCTGTTGCGAGCCGGACTGCTGGACGCGCCGACCCACGCGGCACTACTGGCCGGCCTGCAGCAGGTGGCGGCCGAAGTGGAGGCAGGGGAGTTCGTCCCGGCGCCGACGGACGAGGACGTGCACGGCGCCCTCGAGCGCCGCCTCGTGGAGGTCGTGGGCAAGGACGTCGGCGGGCGCCTGCGGGCGGGCCGTAGCCGCAACGATCAGGTGGCCACCGATCTGCGTCTGCTCCTGCTCGACGCGGCTGGGTCGCTGACCGCTGATCTGGTCGCGCTGGTGGCGGCGATTCTGGATCAGGCAACCCGCCACGCGGCAGACCCCGCGCCCGGGTTCACGCATCTTCAGCACGCTCAACCGGTGACTCTGGGCCATGAGATCGGTAAACACGCGCAGGCCTTTCTGCGCGACTTGGACCGGCTGCAGGACTGGGCCGACCGGACGTCGGTGTCCCCGATGGGGGCTGGTGCCCTCGCCGGGAACGGCCTGGGCCTCGATCCGGTGTTCACGGCCGCCGATCTGGGTTTCGCCAGCAGCTTCGAGAATTCGATTGATGCCGTCACCGACCGCGATTTCGTCGCGGAGTTCTTGTTCTGCACCGCGATGATCGGGGTGCATCTGTCCCGGCTGGGCGAGGAGATCTGCCTGTGGGCATCGACGGAATTCGGCTGGGTGCAGTTGCACGACGCCTTCTCCACCGGGTCGTCGATCATGCCGCAGAAGAAGAATCCCGACTCCGCGGAACTGGCTCGGGGGAAGTCCGGTCGGCTGATCGGTGACCTGGTGAGTGTCCTCACCATGCTCAAAGGGCTGCCCTTCGCCTACAACCGCGACCTGCAGGAGGACAAGGAGCCGGTCTTCGACGCGATCGCCACGTTGGGTCTCGTGCTTCCCGCCATGACCGGTACGGTCGCGACCTTGACCTTCCGGGCGGACCTGGCCGGGGCCAGTACCGCCAACGGCCACGCCCTGGCAACGGAACTGGCTGACTGGCTGGTTCGGCGCGGGATGCCGTTCCGGCAGGCTCATGAAGTCTCCGGGGCCGCCGTGCGCAGCGCCGATGAAGCCGGGGTGCAACTGTGGGAGCTCGATCTGTCGGCCGTCGACCCCGCGCTGTCGGATGAGGCGCTGGAGTCCTTGACCGTGGCAGCGGCGCTGTCGGCCCGCAACCACAAGGGCGGTACTGCCCCGGAGGCTGTCGCCGCACAGTTGGCGCACGCTCGCGAGGTTCTGGACACGTACCGCTGAGCCTGGGGGACCAGGCTCACTACGCTCACAGTCGTGTCCGAACGCATCGGCCCCCGCTGGCTGACCTGGGTCATCCTGGGCTACGGTCTGCTGGAGATTCCCTGGGTTGTCTACCTGGTCTTCTTCCAGGCGCGCTCCGGCACGGCCGACCACACCCACTTGGTAGCCCTCGGCTTGTACGGCGGGGGTGCGGTGGTGGCCCTGTGGGCCGCACTGGCGAACTGGCGACAGAGCCGGTTGGCCGCTGTGTCCGCCGTCATGGCAGCCACGTGGTTGGCCGCGGGTGTTTTCCTCGCGGTCGTCCTCAGCGCGGTGCCCGTCGTCTGGTGGGGGCTCCCCGGAGCGGTCATCGCAGCGATGCTGGCCCGGAGGGCGCTGCACGACCAGCCGGTGACGCCGTGGCTCAGCGCCGGACTCGCCGCCGTCTCGGGTGTGCTGCTGGTGCACCTGACACTGATCCTGGCCGACACTTCGACACACATCCATGCCGACCATCTGCGCCTGCTCGTCGTCCTCTACGACAGCTGCGAGGTGGCTGCGTTGCTGGGTCTGGGTTGGAGCTTGCACCGGGGTGCGCCACGCGCCGCGATCGTGTTCGGCTCGGCCGGAGTGGTGCTGTTCCTGCTTGACGCCTACGTGAACGTCGTTGTGGTGCCCAGCGGGCCCGCCTTCACGGCGGCGTTGTTCTACGCGATCGTGGGGGAACTGCCCTCGATTGCCATGTGCACGGCTGGCGTGGTCCTGGGGATGCGCCGCTGGCAGCCAGCGGCGGTGACCACCGGTGCCAAGATATAGAGCGTGACCGACCTCCTCGCTGATCTGCACGCTCGCGGCCTCGTGGCCTCCGCCACCGATCTCGGCGCCTTGGCCGACGCCATGGCCACCCCGATCACCCTGTACTGCGGGTTCGACCCCACGGCTTCCAGTCTGCACGTCGGCAATCTTGTGCCTTTGCTGCTCCTACGGCGTTTCCAGCACGCCGGGCATCGCGTCATCGCGCTGGTCGGCGGTGCCACCGGACTCATCGGTGATCCCAGCGGTCGAAGCAGCGAGCGGGTACTCAATACCGACGACACGGTGGCGGACTGGGTGGAACGGGTCAAGGGTCAACTGCAGCATTTCTTGGACTTCGACGGGGACAACCCGGCGACCCTGGTCTCCAATCTCGACTGGACCGCCAGCCTGAGCACGATCGAGTTCCTGCGTGATGTGGGTAAACACTTCAGCGTCAACGCGATGCTGGCCAAGGAGTCCATCTCTGCGCGGCTGAACGGTGACGGGATCAGCTACACGGAGTTCAGCTACATGTTGTTGCAGTCCATGGATTACCTGCACCTCTACCGCGACCACGGCTGCACCCTGCAGGTGGGCGGCTCCGATCAGTGGGGCAACATCACCGGCGGCTTGGACCTCATCCGCCGGGTTGTGGGTCCGCAGGCGCGGGCCCACGGCCTGACGGTCCCGTTGGTCACCAAGGCAGATGGCACGAAGTTCGGCAAGACCGCCGGGGGAGCGGTGTGGCTGGACGCAGCGCAGACGACGCCGTTCGCCTTCTACCAGTTCTGGCTCAACACCGATGATCGCGATATCGCCAACATGATTAGGTACTTCAGCATGCGGCCCCTCGCCGAGGTGGAGGCGATCATCAACGACTGGGAGCAGCGCCCAGCGACGCGCAGCGCTGCGCGGGCGCTGGCCGGCGAGCTCACCGACCTGGTGCACGGACAGCGAACGCGCGAGCACATCGAGGCAGCCTCAGCGGCGCTGTTCGGTCGAGGAGACTTGCATGTCCTGCCGGCCGAGATCCTGCAGCAGGCCACCGCCGATGTGCCGAGCGCGCACTTACCTGCCGACACCGCGCTGGTGGATGCCTTGGTCGCCACTGGGTTGTGCCCGTCGAGGTCGGCTGCCCGCAGAGCCGTTGGTGAGGGTGGGGCGTACGTCAACAACCAGCGTGTCGCGGACGCGGACGCCACGCTGGCTGCCTCGCAGGCGGTGCACGGACGCTGGCTCCTGCTGCGGCGCGGCAAGCGCACCATCGGCGTTGTGGACCTGGCCTGAAAGAGCCCGAAAAGCCCGCAGATATGGGCTTTTTGGCTAACCGACCCCCCCTTTTCGGGCCCTCAGAACCCGTGCTACCTTTAATTCTGTTGCCCCGAAAGAGAGCAACTCCCACGAAAGTCAGAAGCCTGGAAACAGGAACTCGGACACGAACGG
>Ga0208938_1001091_pt1 | contig 16606 bp, 14 predicted proteins | sample AD_UKC125_MetaG_FD_184434 | JGI IMG/M metagenome (GOLD analysis project Ga0208938, IMG submission 184434) | Active sludge microbial communities of municipal wastewater-treating anaerobic digesters from USA - AD_UKC125_MetaG (SPAdes) (version 2) | ecosystem: Engineered > Bioreactor > Anaerobic >...
CGGTTCACCGACTACTACCGCCACCATCCCAAGGAGTTTCCGACCGGCGTCGGGGCGTCCGACTACGAGGCGCGTATCAAGGCTGCGTATCCGATTCACCCTGAACTGTTGGACAGGCTCTACTCGGACTGGTCCACTCTGGAAAAGTTTCAACGCACTCGGGGCGTCCTGCGTTTCATGAGCCACGTCGTCCATCAGCTCTACCAACTCGAAGATCCGTCACCGCTGATCATGGCCGGATCGGTTCCCCTGGACGCACAACCGGTGCGCTCGGAGATCGTGCAATACGCAGGCACCGCCTGGGATGCGATCCTCCAGTCCGAGATCGACGGTGAGAATGCGGTCGCCCGCATCGTCGACGCCGAACGCCCGGCCCTGGGTGACCGCTCGCTTGCCCTACGCACGGCGCGCGCGATCTTCGTGGAATCCACCCCGACCCTCAATGCCGCACTCAAGGGCAAAGACCGCAAACGCATCACGCTCGGTGTCGCGATGCCCGGTGATGTGCTGGGCAACATCGGGTCTGCGCTGGACGGCCTGCAGGAGAAGTCGTCGCACTACTACTCCGAGGACGGAAGGTACTGGTATGACACCCAACCGTCGCTCAACCGGCTCGCCGCAGAACGTGCCGCACAGCTATCGACAGATGCAGTGCACGCAGAGGTCACGACCCGACTCAAGCGGGCATTCAAAGGCTCCACCGACATCATTGCCGACGTCATACACCCCGAAACGTCATCGGATGTCGAGGAAGCCGACTATCTGCGCCTGGTCGTAGTGCCGCCGCAATACACCCACAACGGCAAGGGCAAGGACTCCGCTGCCTCCAAATGGGTGCACGACCTGCTACGGCAACGCGGCAATGCCCCGCGCTCGAACGTGAATACCATCGTTGCCGTTGCGGCGGACGACAAACAATGGGGAACACTCGAATCCGCGGTGCGCTCCTACCTTGCATGGAACTCCATCTTCAGCGACACCGCACGCCTGGACCTGACCCAATCGGCAGCCGCACAAGCGCAGTCGATGCTGGAAACCCAGAATCGGACGGTCGACGACCGACTGGCCCACACCTGGATCTGGGGATTGCACGCGGTACAGGACGATCCGAAGGCACCGTTCGTCGTCGGACAGGTACGGGCCACCGGACAGGAGAAGAACCTCACCAAACGCATCGGCACCAAGCTCGGCTCCGTCGACGCCGCTCACTCCTACGTCGCCAATCGGGTCGTCCGCCTGGACATCGAGGAGTTCCTGCGCGCGCGATGGACACGAGGATTCATCAGCTTCACCGAACTGTGGGCCTACTACTGCCGCTACCCCTACCTACACCGGCTGCGCGATAAGTCGGTGCTGGTCAGGGCGCTGGAGGAAACGCTGTTCGACTCGGCCTTCGTCGATACCGGATTCGCGCTCGCCACCGGGTTCGACTCGACCACCGGCGACTTCCTCGGACTGACAGTTCCGGTGGAGGACACGGAGTTCGGTCCGTTCGACGAGAAGACGTTGGTCGTGCGGCCGGATCTTGCAGTCGCACAGCGTGAGCGTGAACACGAACAGAAGAACGAACCGGCTCCCGATCCGTCGCCTTCCCCGACGCCGGGTCCGGGACCGGGACTCAAAGTTCCACCTGTGCAACCGGTCTCGCCGCAGCCTTCCGCCAAGGTCGCCAACGCGACATTCTCTCTCCGACATGTCGTCGACCCCGCCGCGGACATGCCCGGCGACCTGCACACGATCGCCCAAGAAATCCTGGAGGTACTACGAAACGCCGGTCCGGACGTCCTGGACATCACGTTGACCGTCGATGCGCAGAAAGCCGACGGCTTCGACGCCAATACCGTCAGAGCGGTGAAGCAGAACGCCGGCGATCTCGGCGTGTCGAACAGCGGTTTCAAGGACCTGTAGTGGCGTCGATGTCCGCGCCCCAACCGATCGGATCCCGGGTCGCCCCGCCCGACCCGTCGATCACTTCGGCGATCGGTAGGCACCACACACTGGCGTCCGCAGTGGCCGACCTCGTCGACAACAGCGTCGACTGCGGCGCCGCGCACGTGCTCGTCCGATTCCTGATGCGGGGAGCACGCCCGGTCGGGCTGCGGGTAATCGACGACGCGTCGGGGATGGACTCGGCGGGCATCGACAATGCGATGACCTACGCGCGGAAACGGGACTACCGAGGTGGTGACCTCGGACACTTCGGTATCGGCCTCAAAGCCGCATCCCTCAGTCAGGCAAATACGTTGATCGTGTGGTCGCGGCGCTACGGTTCACCGCCGGTCGGCCGGCGCCTGCGCAGAGAGACCATCGACACAGGTCCGGTGGTTGAGGAATTCTCCGTTGCCGACGCCACCGACCACCTGGCCGACGCACAAGTCGGATTTCCGATGAAATCCGGCACCATCGTGGAGTGGCAGGACGTCCAAACGTTCCTTACCTCGTCAAGTGACGTCGAACAGCGGATGTGGACCAACGAAACCGTCCAGACATTGGTCAATCATCTCGGCCTTGTGCTGCATCGGATACTGGAACGCGGCGACCTGACACTGGTCATCGACACCTTCGATGTGGAACTCAACTTTCCCGGCCCGCCTCGGCCGGTCCGTCCCATCGATCCGTTCGCCCATCGAGGTGCGGGACGGCCCGGGTACCCCAAGGACTTGCCCGTCGTAGTCGGGGGCGTGACCGGCGTGGCCCGATTGCACATTTGGCCCCATCACGACAAGAGCATGGGATTGGTGCAGGGCGGGCGCTCGGAGAGCGAGTCCCAGGGACTCTACATCTACCGCAACGACCGACTCCTACAGACCGGTGGTTGGAACGGGCTGGCTACGCCGAGTACTGACCTGGGTTATGCGCGCGTGGCATTCGACCTTTCAGTCGAGCTGGAACGTCATGTGACGATCAACCCCGAAAAGGTCGGGACGACGTTCGACGACGAACTGCGTAGCGCATTCGTACACGCACGGACAGCGGACAATACGACGCTCGAATCCTTCCGGGAGGATGCGAGGCGAGCCGAGAAGGTTTCCAAGCAACGCGTGGCCTCGCCGATCGAGGCGCCCATGCCGGGCGACGGGCTACCGGTTTCGGTTAAGGTTGCGTTCGCCACCCACACCGAACCCAACGACGGCTACCTGATCGACATCCGGTGGAGTCTCCTACCTGCCGACCAGATTTACGCCATCGACCTCGATGATCATCGGCTTGTCCTGAACGCCAGGTACCGGTCTGCCATCGTGGGGCACCCCAGCCTCGACATCGACGACGCGCCGCTGGTCAAGAGCCTGCTGCTGCTGCTGCTCGAAGACCACTTCGTCGGCACCGGCGGCGGAGCGAAAAAGAAGCGTGAGAACGTCGCTTGGCAGGCAATTCTCCTCGCCGCAGTTCACGAGCAACATGCGCAAGGGAAGGTGACAACGCACGATGAGTGAACCGTCATGGAAACTGAATCCGGACACATTGGAGAAATACTTTCGGAGCGGGACCGTTACGACCCACACTGTGAGCGAGACCCCCGAGATCATCATCAGGATCGACGGTCCCGGGCAAAAGATCTCACTGCTGACTCCGCACACCGGCATGGTTCAGGACACTGCCGCACTAAAGCGAGTAAGCACCGGTGTCGAGACTCGAAACGGGTGTGACTGGGGTCGGTTCACCGTTGACGCGCGCAATATGCACGCCGAGGCATACGGACTGATGCTGTCCATCGTCCAGGCGATGCACGGTGGCGCGACCTTCGCCGCCGCAACGTCGGCTGCGATGACCAACATGAAAGCGATCCTCGCCGCCAAGCCTCGACTGTCGACGGAGAAGCAGATAGGGCTGGTCGGTGAACTTCTGGTGTTCAGCGCCATGCTGGACACTTTCGACGAGGACACCATCATTGACTGGTGGTTGGGCCCGCTGGCCGAAGATCGTGACTATGCGTTTCCCGCCTTCGACGCCGAAGTGAAAACCACTTTGGGTGAGACCCGAGTCCACGTCATCAACGGCGCAAGTCAACTCGAACCGAGCCCCGGTCGGCCGTTGTGGCTGGTATCGATCCAGGTCATTCGTGCCGGAGGCGATCCGAACGGGTTCACCCTCCCCGGCCTGATACAGGACATCCGCGACCGCCTGACCGCAACACGCGAACGGTACGCGACATACCTGGCCTCGGTGGGCTGGGAAGACGACGACGCCGCAATCTATCCGACCGCGTACGTCCTCCGTACCACCCCGGCAGCATACCTCGTCGACGACGATTTCCCTGCGGTGACGCCCGGCCGCCTGCATTCGGTCGTTCCGCACAGCGACCTTGTCAGTGCCGTGACGTACCGTGTTGACGTCTCCTCGCGTATGCCCGGAGACCCGGGGGAACCGCTCACCGGATTCATCAGTGCAACACCTACGCAGGAGGCGTGACGTGACCGATCCGTACACCGATGCAATCGTGAGTGTCGTCCGCGGTATGAGCAAGAGCGAACCCAAGCCGATGCTCAAGCGAGTACGGTTCGAACTGGACGACGCGGGCGTGGGCGACGATTTCTCGGAGACTGATCTCGTCGATGCGATCACCTCCGCGGATTCCAACAGCCCGGCCCGTTTCGAGTTCCACATCCAGCTGTCCAAGTGGGATGCGGTGTCTGACGCCGCTTGGGCGCCCGGCGCGCCAGAGCACTCGGTGGAGCGGCGGAGCAATGCCCTTACTGCACTTGGGTTTTCAGACCGCGCTCAGGAGCGGATAAACCACGCTTTCCAAGTGAGCCTGTCGGGGGCCACAGTAATCTCCGACAAACCGGCGGACTGGGACCCCTGGTACCACACGGAGGGAGTCCGTTCCTTCTATTGGGACGGATACCGGGGCGTCCTGGAATCGAAGGGGTGGGATGCCACGGCGATCGGCGAATTGAGCCGCGCCACCGACGAGGTGGTCAAACGGCTCGCGAATCCCGAACGGGACGAGCCCTACCAGTCGAAAGGTCTCGTGGTCGGGCACGTTCAGTCCGGAAAGACCGCGAACTTCACCGGTGTCATCGCGAAGGCGATAGACGCCGGCTATAAGCTCATCATCGTTCTCACCGGGACGATCGAGTTGCTGCGCAGTCAGACCCAGCGGCGCCTTGACATGGAACTCGTGGGGGAGGAGAACATTCTCGGCGGCGTGCCCCGAGATGACGATGAGCTGACCGCGACCGTCGACTACATAGGTAGCGGTGACATCGATTGGTTGGACGGAAAGTTCGTCTCCTACGGAAAGGACCCCAGGGAACTCGGGTTCCCCGGAATCCGCCGGTTGACGGGAGCCAGCGACGACTACAAACTTCTCAAGGCCGGTCTGGGCTTCCTTGATTTCCGTCAGACCGACCACCTCGTTGATCCGGCCCGTCCGCTGTACGATCCGCTCAACCTCTACCGGCCGGACATTCGTATCGCCGTCGTCAAGAAGAATTCGACAGTTCTGAAGAAGCTCGTCAGTGACTTGAAGTCCACAAAAACGGATCTCGGTGAGATCCCTACGCTCATTATCGATGATGAAGCCGATCAGGCATCGATCAATACCACCAGACCGAAGAAACCGAAAGACAAAGAGTCCAAGGAGGCAAGAGAGCGCACCGCAATCAATGGTTGGATTTCAGAGCTACTGATCCGACTGAAGCGCGCACAATATATCGGCTACACAGCAACTCCTTTTGCGAACGTCTTTGTTGACCCTGAGGACTCGGAAGACCTGTTTCCGAAGGACTTCATCGTCAGCCTCGATCCACCGCCGGGCTATATGGGCGGAAAATCGTTTCACGATCTCGACGACGAAGTCCCGGACGTCGACGACACAGCCGACGAGGAACGGACCGTCGCAAACTCCAACGAGAAGGCATTCGTGCGCTCCCTGGTGGCCGACCCGGATGATATGGACGCGCGGGACAAGGAAATGCTCCAGGCTCTCGACGCGTACGTCCTAGCCGGGGCAGTCAAGCTACACCGATCCTCGGTCCTCGGACAGCCGAAACTCTTCCGCCACCACACGATGCTCGTCCACGAGTCGGTCAACACGGCCGAGCACGCGGCGCTGGCCAACGACATCCGCAAAGTGTGGGCGTCGGCAGGCTACGACCTGCCGATGGGTCTCAAGCGACTCCAGGACTTGTGGAACGCAGACTTCCGACAGGTGACCGAGGCTCGTGCTCCGGAGGCCCCCGCGATCGCCGCCTTCGCCGACCTGATCACCCACATCGGGCACGCGGTGGACAAGATCCAGGAGGGAGTGAACCCCGTCGTCATCGTCAACGGGGTGGCGGAGAAGGACTACCTGCAGGACGACATCAACTTTCAGGCCGGGGATGTGTGGAAGATCCTGGTCGGCGGTGCCAAGCTTTCTCGGGGCTTCACGGTCGAAGGCCTGACGGTGTCCTACTACACACGCAGGACGATGGCAGCCGACACACTCATGCAGATGGGACGCTGGTTCGGATATCGGGCAGGTTATCGTGACCTGGTACGACTGTATATCGGCCGCAACGTACCCGGCCCGAGAAATACCGTTGTCGACCTGTATCGGTCGTTCCAGGCGGTAGTGCGCGACGAAGAGGATTTTCGTGAGGAACTCCGCCGCTTTCAGGGGTTCAACGATGACGGCAGACCCCGCGTGCGGCCAATGGATGTTCCGCCGTTGGTGTATCAAAGCCTGCCGTACCTCAAGCCGACGAGCGGCACCAAAATGTACAATGCGGAACTCACCGAGCAGGGGGAGGGTGGCAAGGTCGTCGACTTCAACCAGCAGGGTGAACACGACGACCAGGTCAATTCGCATCACTTCGAAGCTGTGCAGGATCTGCTTGATGCCGCAAATGCCGACGGAGAGTTCTTCTATATCAATCCTGCTGGTGCGCCGAGGCCGTGGTACGCGCGATACGGGATAGTTGATGCCGAATCGCTGATCGACGTTGTCGGTAAGTTCAGGTGGGCGAACAACTTCAGGTTCGATCCCTACGTTGCGTTCATGCGTAAGGCGATCAAGGAGGGAACGCTCAAGGATTGGGTGGTCATCGTGCCTCAGATTGCCTCGCTCCCGACGAGAACGGTCTGCGGACGTGAGCTGAAGGTCATGCGTCGATTTCGCCGCGACGATCGGCCCTGGCAGTTCTCGGGTTCATCGACTCGTCAGCGTGATGCGTTGTATGCACTTTCCAATGGAATCGACGCCGAGACGATCGACGTCGACGGCGCGATCGCTGCAGCCCTCGAACTGCCCGAGTACGCACACATCAAGGGCCTCAGGGCCGCGACACGCGGCGCATTCCTGTTGACCTTTGCCGGTGACAGCACATCGGCACGATTCCACGACGCGAAGGGCGTGACCGACCCGAAACTGTTGCCCGACGTAACCGACCCGAAGCACATTGCGACGCTGTTCTCGTGCGCACTGCCGTTGGCGTCGGCGCCGGCAGGCCGAATCGCATTCAAGGTTCGCCGAAAAGATCTCCCCGACGATCCGATAGTGACGGACTTGTAGGTCGGAACATGACATCTCACGATAGAGCCCCGTGGAGTGGTGGACTTCGGATCAACTGTAGTAATCAACGAGTCATGATGAATGCTAGCTGATTTCGAGCATCTGCACCTTCTTGTGGGTGGGTGTGGTGGCGTGTTCCTTTGCGGCGATCACCGCCCGGAGTTCGGTCATGCTGACATCGGAGACGTAGCGGCGGGTGACCTGCCACTCGTCGTGCTGCTCGATCGCCACCGCCGTCGCCACACGGAGGAACGCCACCGGATTCGGGAAAATCTCCACGACGTCGGCTCGGCGCTTGATCTCCTTGTTCAACCGCTCGATCGGATTGTTCGACCAGATCTTCTGCCAGTGCGCCCGCGGGAACGCGGTGAACGCGAGCACGTCGTGCTTGGCCGATTCCATCATCGACGCCACCTTCGGGCCCGAGGCAGACAAGGGTATCCACGACCTGATCCCACTGTGCGGTCACCTCGACCGGATCGGTGTGTGCAAAGATCGTCTTCACCGGCGGCACATGCTTCGAGGCGACCGCACCCTGCAAGTTTCGCATGAAATACACCCTGCGCCGCTGCCACGAAGCACCGGTGAATTGTTGTGTCACAGCAGCTTTCAAATCTGAATGGGCATCGGAGATGGTCAGGTGCACTCCCGACAGGCCCCGAACCTTGAGGCTGGCGAGGAACTCGCGCCAGAACTCGAACGACTCCGAGTCGCCCACCGCCGTACCCAACACCTCGCCGGTGCCCTCGATCGACACTCCGGTCGCCACGACAAGGGCCCGGGAGAGGACATGTGCTCCCAACCGGACTTTGCAGTAGGTGGCATCGAAGTAGACGTACGGGAAGGTGGTGTGCGTCAGGCACCGTTCCCGGAATCGGGCGACCTCGTCATCGAGGCCGGCGCAGATCCGGGAGACCTCCGACTTCGAGATTCCCGACGTCACGCCCAGTGCGGCGACGAGGTCGTCGATACTACGAGTGGACACCCCGTGCACGTAGGACTTCATGATCACGGCGTGCAATGCCTTGTCGATCCGCCGGCGGTGCTCGAGCAGCGATGGGAAGAACGATCCGGACCGCAGCGTGGGGATCTTGAGTTCGACATTCCCGGACGTGGTCGAGATCGTCTTGCTGCGGTGCCCGTTGCGGTGGGTGGTCCGGTTCTCGGTGCGTTCCTAGTTGTAGCTCCCAGGGAGGTTGTGAACGGCGTGGCGGCTGTGAACGGGTGAGGGCCTCCGGTATCGGTGTGGTTACCACACACACGCCGAGCACCGAGAGGCCCTCATGACCCACCGTAATGCTTTCCTGACCGAACGTGGACGCCTGAGTCTGGCTCGGCGCGTCGTCGAGGACCACCCCTACGTGTCAGGGTGAGTTGAGCAGCTGAACGGTTCAACTGTTCACAGGCCACAGCGAAGAAGTGGGCTGACCGCTACCGTGAGCACGGCGCAGCCGGTATGTCCGATGTGTCCAGCCGCCCACACCGCTCACCTCACCGGCTACCACAGCGCCGGGAACGACGGATCATCAAGCTACGCTTCCTGCGTCACTGGGGCGCAGCACGCATCGCCGCGCACCTGAAGCTCGCCCAATCCACCGTCGAGGCGGTGCTGCGCCGGTACCGGATGCCGCTGCTGCGTCATCTCGATCAGGCCACCGGATTGCCCGTACGTGCACCGAAACCGCGCCGGTACGAGCACGATGCCCCCGGTGACTTGATCCACGTCGATATCAAGAAGCTCGGCCGTATCCCCGACGGCGGCGGCCACCGCGTGCTGGGCCGCGCCGAGGGCGCCAGGGGTAAGAAGCAGCAGCGGCCAGGGTATGCGTACCTGCATCACGCCGTCGACGATCACACCCGACTGGCGTATTCGGAGATCCTCACCGACGAACGCGAGGAGACCGCGGCCGGGTTCTGGACCCGGGCCAACACTTTCTTCACCGCGTATGGAATCACGTGAAACGAGTCCTCACCGACAACGGGTCCTGTTATCGATCAAAGGTTTTCGCGCAATCGCTCGGTGACCACATCAAACACACAAGGACCCGACCGTACCGGCCGCAAACCAACGGGAAAGTCGAACGCTTCAACCGCACTCTGGCCGGCGAGTGGCTATGCGCGTGCCTACACCTCCGAGAACGCCCGCGCAGCCACCTACCACGACTGGCTCCACAACTACAATCACCACCGAGCCCACACCGGCATCGGCGGACTCACCCCCATCGAACGCCTACGCGTTCACAACCTCACGGGGAAGTACACCTAGTAGAGTCAGATTTCTGGAGGTATTTGCCGAGGTGTCGGCGGGTGCGGTATTTACCCGTTCGGCTGGTTCAATCCCAGCCGGGACCACCAGGTCAGAGCGTTATTGCTGGCCAGCGTGCAAAATACGTGCAGTAGCGGCCCGATTCGGGCCGCTACTGCCATTTTCGGCACCTTCGGAACAGACAACACCGCCGCCCCGTTCGATGGCCTCGACGTGGGGCGGCGGTGCTGGTTTCGGGTGAGTGGGCGGTGAACCTATCAGGCCGGGGCGCGCGCCGCGCGGGCCAGGTGCTCGGCGGCCGATCCTACTGTGATCAGCTGCTTGTCGACGTGTTCTGCCGGCGCGTAACGCCGCCGATGCGAGGGCTGGGCTACCTCATGAGTGCGCGCCGCCGGACTGCGGACGGTGATGCTCCGCACCAGCGGACGCAGCTCCGTGCGAATGAACTCTGCTCGGCATAGCCGAGCTCACGGGCAATCACCGCCATCGGCAGTTCGGTCGTCTGTAGCAGCTCGATCGCCCGGGTGCGCCGTACCTCCGCAAGAACCTCCTCGAATCCGAGGCCTTCGTTGTGGAGTCGACGCTGCAGCGTCCGAGGGTGGACCAGCATCGCCGCGGCCACCGACGCGAGGTCCGCTTCGCCGAGAGGCAGCAGTTTGATCAAGATCTCGCGAACCTGCCCGCTTGGTTTGTCATGGTGGACCTGGCTCGTCAGGTATTGCTCTGCGAGCAGATACGCCTGCTGGTCGCCACTGATCGGCCGATCCAGGTCGGCGGCAAGGAAGATGATCTCGTTGGCGTCGGCTTCGAATTCGATCGGGCATGTGAAGTGCCGGCCATAGGTCGCATCTGAGGACAGCTGCTGATGTGTCATTCGGATTCGTACAGGGGTGAACTCACCGCCGGTGATCCGTTCGAGCATGTCGAGTACGACAGCGGCCGTGAGTTCGGTCAGCTGGGCCGTTTGAGGCATTCGCCGGACCCGATACTTCCACGTGAAGGCCGACAGCTCCGCTGATTTTCCCCGTGCCGAGGCCACTACTGCCGGAGTGTAGGTGTACAGGTACCGGATGAGACCGGTGAGTGCCTCGTCGAGAGTCCGCGCGTTGCGAATCAGCACCGACACGGGGCCGAACATCGCGAAGTCCTGGTAGCGGGACAACTGCAACCCGAAGTCCGCGATGCCGAGAGTCGTTGCCGCGGTGTTCATCAACTGCGCCAGCTTCGAGTACGGCACGAACGCGCCGAACGCAGGCTCGATCGATCTGTCGAACCCGACCAACGCGAACATCTCGGCCGGATCCCCACCGGCATCGATGATGAGCTCAGAGATGTGTGTGAGCGACGTCGCCCGAATCAGATCCGACATGTCGTAAATTGTCAAAAATCCGTCGCGTTCTGTCAAGCAATGGGAATCACATGGCATCCATACTGGGATCTGTCACACAGTGACGCAGCCCATATCCCGCACTTGTGCCGCAGCCCGGAAAGGCCCAGCGATGACTACCATGAACATTCCACCGGCTCTGACCCTCGACGCCACAGACATGCCGTGGGCCCACGGCATCCTGGCTCCCGGATTCTCCCTCCAGTTGCTCGCGGCGGACGTCGAGAACGGCTTCGTCGTGTTCAACGGCCGTTTCCAGCCCGGCACCGTCCTGCCCACACACCAGCACACCGGTGCCGTGCACGGCTTCACCAGCGCCGGCCGCTGGTTCTACCAGGAGTACGGTGACGCATCGATGAACGTCGCCGGGTCCTACATCTTCGAACCCGCGGGCTCGGTGCACACGCTGGAGACCCCTGCCGACAACACCGAGATCACCAAGGCGACCTTCGTTCTCTACGGCGCGCTGATCCTGATCGACGGCGACGGCGCCTGCACCGGCATTGTCGATCCCACCACGACTCTCGCGATGTACTACAACACCCTCGAGCAGCAGGGTGATCGGCGACCGAACCTGATCCGCGGCGGCACCGCCGACATCCGCTGAGCAGAGAACGAGACAGATCATGAGCAACGAAGCCACGCTCGCTCCGCAGTCCTTTGCCGGCCGGGTGGCGGTCGTCACCGGTGGCACCTCCGGAATCGGCGCCGCCACCGTCACGCACCTGGCCCGACTCGGTGCCACGGTCCACGCGGTGGGCCTCCAGGCGGACCGGTTCGACGCCCCAGAAGGCCTGCCGATCGTCACACACGAACTCGATGTCACCGCCGACGCATCGGTCGAGGCATTCTTCGATCGCATCGACCGCCTCGACATCCTTGTGCCCGCTGCCGGACTGACCATGGGCGAGGCGGAGTCGACGACGGCCGGATTCCGAAAGGTTATCGACATCAATCTGCTTGCGGTGCAGGACTTCTGCTATCGCGCTGCGCCTCTGCTTGCCCGTAGTGATGCCGGCTCGATCGTCTGCATCGCCTCGATGATGAGCTACTTCGGGTCCAAGGACGGCCCTGCCTATTCGGCGAGCAAGGGCGCGATCGTGCAGCTCGTCAAATCGATGGCGCAGATGTTCGCCGCCGACGGCACTCGTGTGAACGCGGTCGCGCCCGGCTGGGTGGACACCCCGCTGTTCCGCTCGATCGCCACCGTGGCGCCGGATGTGTTCGCCGGGATCGTCGCCAGAACCCCGCTCGCCCGGATCGGCGACCCGTTCGAGGTCGCGAAGGCGATCGCCTTTCTCTGCAGCGATGACGCCTCGTTCATCAGCGGATCGACGTTGCCCGTCGACGGCGGTTACCTGACCGTGTGATCCGCCGGGGCCCGCCGACCGCGCGGCGGGCCCGGTCCCTTTCGATTATCGACAAGACCCTCTCCCCGCCACACTGAAAGCAGGTCCGCCATGCGTGCCGCACGCTACCACGGAGTCCGCGATGTCCGACTCGAGCAGATCCCCGAACCCGAGCCCGGTCCCGGCCAGATCAAGATCGCAGTTGCGTACAACGGCCTCTGCGGATCCGACTTGCACGAGTACTTCAACGCGCCGACCTTCATCCCCATGGAACCGCACCCGCTGACCGGGGCCCATGCGCCGTGCGTTCTCGGTCACGAGTTCTCCGGGACCGTCGTCGCTGTCGGAGACGGTGCCGGCGTCTTCGGTCCCGGCGATCGGGTGGCAGTCAGGCCGACCTATTCGTGCGGTGAATGCCCCGCCTGCCGTATCGGCGCCCCGAACATCTGCAAGCAGCTCGCCTTCCACGGCGGCAGCGCGGCCGGCGGAGGTCTGTCCGAGTTCACCGTCGTCGACGAGACCATGGCACACAAGTTGCCGGACTCCGTGTCACTGCTGTCCGGTGCGCTTGTCGAACCGCTCGCTGTGGCCCAGCACGCGGTGAATCGCGCGGCACCCGGTGCCGACGACACCGTGGTCGTCATCGGCAGCGGCGCCATCGGCATCGGCGTCTGGCTCGCGCTGCGCGCCCGCGGCATCGAAAAGGTGATCGTCTCCGAGCCGTCCGGTCAGCGACGGCAGGCGATCTCCCGACTCGGCGCCGAGCGGGTTGTCGACCCGACGTCCCAGGATCTGCAGACGATCGTCGACGAGGTGAGCGGCGGCGTTGGAGCCGCTGTGGTTTTCGATGCAGCAGGCGTGCCGCAGGCCTTCGCCGACGGCCTGTCCGTTCTCGCTCCCCACGGAATCCTGATGGTCGTCAGCGTCTACGAACGGGGACTCGACTTCAACCCCACGGCCCTGCTCACCGGCGAGCACACGATCACCACCTCGTTGACCTACTCCGACACCGAGTTCGCCGAGGTGATCGCCAACATGGAGCGAGGCGTATACGGCGCCGACGGATGGACCGACGTGATCGGGCTCGACCAGTTGACCGATGCGTTCGAGCTTCTGCGGGCCGGCGAAGCGGTCAAGATCCTCGTTGAGATCTGACCGTCATGGCGTTCCCCTCCGACGGCTGGCAGTGGCGTCGCCCGTCTGCATACCCTTATCGCCGAACTTCGGCTCCCGGTCGTCGCAGCACCGATGACCCGGATCTCGGGACCCGAACTGGTCGCCGCCGCATGCGCGGCCGGGATCATCGGATCGATGCCCGCACACAACGCATCGACCACGGCGGAACTTGACTCCATGCTCACCGGCCTGTTGTCGGGACTCGGTGATGCGGGACGGCTGTTGATGCCCAACCTGGTCGTCCATCGCGCCAACTCCCGGATCGACGCCGATCTCGAGTGCTTTGCCGATCACCAGGTCAGTGCGGTGATCACCAGTGTCGGCGCTCCCGACTCGGTCGTCCGGTCGCTGCACCGCGCCGGCATCGCAGTCCTGGCCGACGTCGCCTCGGTCGCGCACGCTGAGCGTGCTGTTCGCGCGGGCGTCGACGGTTTGGTCCTTCTGACCGCCGGTGCCGGTGGTCAGACCGGAGCCGCGAACCCGTTCGCGTTCGTCCGCGAAGTCCGCCTACGTTTCGATGGGGTGATCGCGCTCGCCGGCGGGATAGGCGACGGCCGCTCGATTCTGGCGGCACAGGTGGCCGGCGCCGACCTGGCCTATCTCGGCACCCGGTTCCTGGCTACCGACAAAAGCCGCGCCGACGAGCGGTACCGCCAAGCGGTCCTGGAGGCCGGCCTTGATGACGTCCGTCTCACCAGCCGGATCAGCGGGATTCCGAGCAGCATTCTGCAGAGTTGGCTGGACCAGCACGAACCCGATCCCGCGATCACCACCGCGGGCTTCGACTTCGGCTCGCTGACAGATGCCGGGCCGTTCGCATGGAGCGCCGGGCATGCGGTCTCCGCGATCAGACAGACCGACAGCGTCGCCGACGTCGTGGCCGCCCTGGACGCCGAGTACAGATCAGCCGTCGACGACACTCTGGCCAGGTGGCGGCCCACCCCGACCCCTCACACCACTTCAGGAAAGGAATGACCATGGCGGATATGCGACTGTGGCGACTGATGTACGAACCGCTTGATCGGGCCTGCCGGTACTACCCCGCACGGACGGCGGTGATCGACGGGGAGCGGCGGCTGACCTACGCCGAACTGGGTGCCTTCACCAACCGTGTGGCCAATGGATTCATCGAGCTCGGACTGAAGCCCGGTGAAGCGGTCGGCATGCTGATGCCGAACTGCCTGGAGTTCATTCCGACCCAGCACGGATTGTGGAAGTCCGGCGGAGTCATGGTGCAGATGCCCGCACGGGCATCTGCCCACGACCACGCGTACTTCCTCAACGCTGCTTCGGCGACCACTCTCGTGTACCACGAGCTCTTCGCAGACATCGTTGATCAGCTGCGTGCACAGTGCCCGACAGTGCGTCGTTTCATCCGGATTCCGGCAGTTCCCGCCTCCGCGACTGAAGTATCGGAGCCGTCGGACGAGCTGAGTTTCAAGGAGGTATTCGACAATCAGCCGGCAACGCCTCCCTCTATCCACGTGGAGCCTGAGGATCTGGTGAGCATCTCGTTCACCTCGGGTAGCACCGGCCAGCCCAAGGCAGTGAAGAACTCGCATGAGCGCACCCTGCACATGCATATTCCGTCCGGTACCGAGATCGGCGACGTGCGCGCCGGTGAGGTCTTCGCGCTGGGCGCACCTCTCACCCATTTCGCGCAGATATTCGTGTTGCCGACACTGCTCCACGGCGGAACCCTCGTGCTACTACCCGGACTCGACGTCGATCTCCTTTTCGATGTAGTCGAGCAACACGCGGTCACCGCCACAGCACTGGTTCCCACGGTGATCTATCAGATGCTCAACCACCCGCGCCGGGACGAGGTCGACCTGTCGTCGCTGCGGACCGTCGTCTACGCGGGGTCGCCGATCGCTCCGGATCGGCTTCGGTCGGCCATCGAGCTGTTCGGCCAGGTCTTCACTCAGACGTACGCGGGAACCGAGCCCGGCTTCATGACCTGCCTGACAAAGGACGACCATGACCTCAACGACCCGGCAGCAGTCGGGCGTCTGGGATCGGCCGGCCGCGCCATGTCTCATGTGGAACTGTCCATACAAGACGATCAGGACCGCGTCCTACCGGTCGGTGAGGTCGGTGAGATCTGCTGTCGGCAGCCAGGTCGAATGGTCGGCTACGTCGATGCCGCGCAGGACGCGGGTACGATCCGCGATAGCTGGGTGCACACCGGCGACATCGGCTACGTGGACGAATTGGGCTATGTGTACGTTGTCGACCGCAAGAAGGACATGGTTGTCACCGGCGGATTCAATGTCTTTCCCCGGCAGATCGAGGACGTACTGCTGACCCACCCCGATGTCGCCCAATGTGCTGTGATCGGTGTTCCCGACGAGAAGTGGGGCGAAGCCGTCAAAGCGATCGTGGTCAGCACCCCGGATTCGGCGGTCGGTGCCGACGACCTGAAAACGCTGGTGAAGGAGCGCAAGGGTGGGGTCTGGGCGCCCAAGAGCATCGACTTCGTCGACGACCTTCCCCTCACGACCACGGGCAAGGTCGACAAGAAGGCCCTCAAGGCTCCCTTCTGGCGTGATCAGGACCGACTCGTGCACTGAGCCACCTTCCAACCGCGGCTGCGACAACGTGGCGGTCATCAGGGTCGGGCGTCCCTGTGATCGCCGCTTCGAGCGGCTCCCAACCTTCCACGCAGGCATCCTCTTGGGCGACCCGGTTCACCCGGGAGTGGCGAGCTATGAAACGTCTCTTCACCCGTCGCTGATGGACTCCTCGGTCAACGCAGGGGATGGGCGAGGAGGAGCTCGCAGTTGCGGTCGGTCAGCTTCCCGATGCGTTCGGGGTCGGTGTGTAGGTCGTTGTAGGCGAGTTCGCGATACAGGCTGGCCAGGCCGTCGGGTGTGAGGTCGGATTCGTCGGCGGTGTACGGTGCATCGGCTTCGATGAGCGGTGTGAAG
>Ga0208938_1001093_pt1 | contig 16564 bp, 14 predicted proteins | sample AD_UKC125_MetaG_FD_184434 | JGI IMG/M metagenome (GOLD analysis project Ga0208938, IMG submission 184434) | Active sludge microbial communities of municipal wastewater-treating anaerobic digesters from USA - AD_UKC125_MetaG (SPAdes) (version 2) | ecosystem: Engineered > Bioreactor > Anaerobic >...
ACCTATTTGTGAAAGTGCAGCAGCCCATCGTGGTTTCCATATTTGCAGGGAACTCTCCTCTTTCAGGCAGAATCGGCTTAGAAGTGCCAGCAGGGAACTATGGCATTTGCACTTCCTCTGGCACAGTGGGCCCTTCCATAAGCTTCGGTAAAGCAGACGCGGTAACAATGGTTGCTCGCTCAGGAGCATTGGCGGATGCCTTTGCCACATATTACGGTAACCAAATAAGACAACCCAGCGACGTTCGAAGTATTCTGAATTCTCCCCTACATCCTGAGGTTGACACGCTCCTAGTCATCATAGGAAATACCATGGGTACAGTGGGAAAACACCAGCTAAGAATTCTTGAAGGGGGTGGTAATGATGAAAGTTACTGACAAAATCAAGCAGGGACGGATCATTTCCATAGAAGTCCTGCCACCGAATCGAGGACACAGTGCGGAAGACATCTTTAAAGCCGTTGACGAGCTTATAACTGATTACCCCATAAGCTTCATAAACGTGACCAGACATGCAGCTGAGACTACTTATGTGGAGCTTGAAGACGGTATCATCGTGAAGGTGCCGAAGGTGAAGAGGCCTGGTACAGTAGGTTTAACAGCTGCATTGATGAAACGTTACTCAGTGGACGTAGTGCCACACGTTCTATGCCGCGGTATGAATAAGTTTGAGCTCGAAGACCTGCTCATTGACTTGCATCTCATTGGTGTGCAAAATGTGTTTGCCATCAGAGGCGAATACGAAAACGCTCAAGGAGAAAGCAAACAAGAGAACAACAAGGACAACCACACATATGCAGTAGAACTAGTGCAGCAAATTGCGGATATGAACAAAGGGCACTACCTGTATCAGAAAGAAAGCACCATGTCCACTGATTTCTGCATTGGAGTAGCTGGTTACCCAGAGAAGCATTTTGAAGCTCCTAATTTGGAGGAAGACATGAAGCACCTAAAAGAAAAAGTAGAAGCAGGGGCAGACTACATCATTACCCAAATGGTCTTCGACTTCGACGTGTACAAAGACTTTGTGGAAAGAGCCAAGAGCATCGGCATAAATGTACCCATTATTCCAGGCGTAAAACCTGTGGTCAGCCTTAAATCCATTTACAGCATACCGAGAAAATTCTTCGTTAACATCCCCCACGCTTTTCTGGAAAAAATGCAAGAAGCCAAGACCAGCAAAGAGGAGTTTGAAGTAGGCACAGCGTTCATGGCATCGCTGGTTGAAAAGCTACTTTCATGGGGGGCACCCGGCATACACCTATTTACCATGGGTAAAAGTCAGTCAGCCAAAGCGCTTCTCAGAGCAGTGTGGCACTAGACAAGAGGAAGGAGGATATGAAAACCACATGAAGAAACGAAAAGTGGCCATTTTAGGGGCAACGGGCTTAGTGGGACAACGCTTCATTCAGCTTTTGGAAAACCATCCGTATTTCCAGATAAGCACACTTGCAGCTTCCCAAAATTCCGCTGGGAAAACGTATAAAGAGGCTGTTACCTGGAGACTAAATACTGCCATGCCTGATTCCATTTCAGACATGCTAATTGAAGAGTGCAAGCCCACTTTCCACTGCGATTATGTTTTCTCCGCCCTGCCGTCAAGTGTGGCGGGCCCCATAGAAGATATGTTTGTGAATGCAGGCTACACCGTGTTTTCCAATGCAGCGTGTCACCGCATGGATTCAAACGTGCCATTGGTAGTACCCGAGGTAAACTGGCAGCACCTTTCATTGGCTCGTTCTCAAACCACACCCGGTGTCATCATTACTAATCCAAATTGCTCCACTGTGGGCCTTGTCATGGCACTAAAGCCTGTTGCTGATTTGTTTGGCTTGGAAGAGGTTAACGTGGTCACCATGCAAGCATTGTCCGGTGCAGGTTATCCAGGCGTAGCGTCTTTGGATATTGTAGACAATGTAATCCCCCACATAAACGGCGAAGAACAGAAGCTAACCAGTGAACCGCTAAAAATACTGGGCAATTACAATGAACATGAGGGAGCCATCGACTTTGCGCCTTTCGAAATTTACGCTCAGTGCAACCGTGTGCCCGTAGTAGACGGACACCTGCTGTCAGTCTTTGTAAAGACAAAAGAAAAGGTCACTATTACAGCCCTCATTGATGCCATCAACAACTTCCAGCCACTAAAGAGCTTTAACCTGCCATCAGCACCGGAAAAGCCGCTCATTTATTTACCTCAAAGCGACGCTCCTCAACCTCGAGTGCATCGTAATCTGGGTGGCGGCATGACAGTGAGCATGGGACAGCTTGCGCAGTACTCTGAGCGCTCCCTAAGGTTCCTTGCCTTGGTTCACAACACCATACGGGGTGCTGCTGGCTGTGCCATACTGAATGCCGAAATGTACGAAGCAACGTGTAACTGAGCAGAAACTGACCATTTGCTATTCTACACAATTAGACAGTAGTTTAGGATGAAGGAGTCTGCTATCATTGTAATGAACAAGCGGAAAACCGTAATGAGGTCCATAGTCGATGAATATTGATCAGGGGCAATATAATATTCTCCGCTTAGCTCGCGATGCGTATAACGGCGAAATCATGTTGCCAGATTTTCAGCGTAACTTCGTTTGGCCAAGAAGTTCTGTTGAAGAATTCATTGAATCTTTGCTCGAAGATATGTTCGTTGGAACATTTCTCATTATGCAGACAAGCGCTCAGACTGTGCCTTTTAAGGCAATGTATGTCGAAGGTGCAGATGAAGTCAACAAGAACATATCCCCTAAACCACGGATTCTAATACTAGACGGACAGCAACGTCTTACCGCCGTGTTTTACGCTATGTATAGTCCTAATATCCCTCTCAAGAATACAGAAAAACCATATGCTTTTTTTATAGATCTGAACAAGTTAATGCTTGACCTTACAGATGAATCCGTTATCAGTTGGTCTAAAGATTGGTACTTTTACCGCGAAATGCTCACTGAAGATGGTAAGTACGATTACGAAAAACTTATGGAGAGAAAATTATTACCTATGACTGCGTTTGCACAGCAAGACTTATTTTATGATCTTTGGTACACAAGATATAAGAGACTCTTTTCTGACGACGAAGCAGATCATATATTCGCATACCTACATAATTTGGTAAATTATAACGTGTTGACGTTGACTTTGGGAAACCAATACAATGACAAGCCCGAGGAGGTTGCAGCTCTTTTTGAGAAACTTAATAGAACTGGCATAAAACTTTCTATTTATGATTTATTGGTTGCACGATTGTACAAATTCATAAATCTGAGAGAACAATGGGAAAAAGTTTTCGACACAAAGCCCAATATAAAAGAATTTGCAGGTTATATTAATAACACAAATGTTCCATTTTCTTTCATCCAAGCGCTGGCATTGGCGAGTGGTAAAAGTATAAAAACAAAGGAAATAATAAAAATTGATCAAACAGTTATCAATGAACAATCATGGGACAAAGTCGCCGATATTTTTGAAAACAAAGTACTAAAAGGCTGCCTTTCTACACGCTATGGAGTAGCTGATTATCAGAAATGGGTTCCTTATAGACTATTGGCAACGATGCTTGCCGCTTTCTTCCTAGAATATGATTACCCTAATGTGAACAAATTAGACACATGGTATTGGAGCTCTATATTTTCTGAACGTTATTCAAGCTCTACAGAAACCATGATGATGAGAGATTTTAAAGATGTATGCGAATGGATTAACGATACATCAAAAGTTCCTGAGTTTATCCAAAACTTTAGAATACAGCTACAGTCAGCTGCATACACGTTTAAAGATGTTAAAAAACCTAATAGCTCAAAGTATATCGGTGTGTTTAATCTGCTATTTAGAAACGAAGCCAAGGATTTCTACAGAGATGCGCCCATATCATTTAACGAACTCGAAGATCACCACATATTCCCGAGAAATTTTATACGGCGGCACAATGCAAATGTGGAGGAGGACAGCGTCCTAAACAGGACATTGATCTTAGATAAAACAAACAGAGAGATTTCCAATAAGAGCCCTGCAGAGTTTATAATACAAAGCATAAAGAACCGTGCAGAGGCAGGGAAAAGCCCCGAATCTCAAGCAGAAGCTGACTTGAAAGCGTCCTTAAAAGCACACTTTATTGATGAAGAAATGTACCTTATCCTTAAAGGAACAGATGATTTACTTACCATCGAACAAATAGAAGTAAATTTCACGCGTTTCATAGAAAAAAGGGAAGAACTCATAAAGGAAAGAATTCAGTCATTGATAAATTAATGAAAACATAGTCCTACCTATTTTTTCTTTGACAGCCCATATAAGTTCCTACAACTTATTCGTCGTAACAATGGTTTGTATATAGTACAAACTCTTATGCCACACGTTGACGAAGGGCTCGATCAAATGAGACAAAGAAAAACACCGTTTTATATTATAAACGATGACAAAATAACAAATAGGGAATACCAAGAGTAAATTCTGTCTCGAGTCTAATGGCAACTTCAGAACATAAAAGGATAGTATTAGTGGTTTCCAAAAAGTATGTAATGCGGAGTCGGAAACTGCATAGAATTCTCGATGATGACTGACTAGCTAACGATTATTCTATCCATAAAAGTAAATCGCGGGAATGAATTGTTTCAAGTCTTACTAGGTTATTCTACATATGGTATCGTTACTAGTAGGTCTGCTAATTAAGAGCTAAAGAAAATATCGACTACAAGAAGCTATTAGGGCTATTGTTGTTACAAGAATAAGTACCAGTATTCTGGTACAAAAGCAGTAACTTCTGTCCAGATGTAAAGATCTCTTGGGCACAGGCATAGAGGCACGTTTTTTGCACACCGCATATTTCTGCCAGCTCTTAGATACACAGATTAGTAAAAAGCTTTTCAATATTCTGTGTAAGTACTATTAGGTTACAGACACTACATGCTAGTATGAATATAGAACACAAATTCTTCACTTTTTGCACATAAGGTGTTGGGGAGGTCTAAACGTGAGAATAAGTAATTTTAGAATCCATAACTTTAGATCGATAGAGGATCAAGCCTTTTCCTTACAAGAGTTTTCGCTTTTAGTGGGCGCTAACAATTCCGGTAAATCGAATGTTATTGATGCAATAAAGCTATTTTACGGGAAAGATATTAAGTTCGACCCTGAAAACGATCTACCCAAATTTGGGGTTAAAGATAAGGATAGTTGGGTCGAGATAGAGTTTAAGTTAACTGATCACGAATATTCTACTCTTGATGATAGCTATAAACAGCCTGAAAACAAGCTAAAGTTGCGCAGATGGTTTTTTCAAAGTGACCAAGATGGACTGACTAATCAGGGCAACATATATGGATACAAAGGGGAAAAGTTATCAGATGATCTTTTTTATGGCTGGAAAAATGTTACGCTGACAAAACTAGGCAACCTTATATATGTTCCAGCAACCAGTGAAGTCATCGACTATACAAAACTGACGGGACCTTCTCCTTTTCGTGATTTGGTTGATTTAGTCATGAAAAATATAGAAGAGAGTGACATTTTTAAGTCATTCTTGGACGATTGCAATCGATTCATGGAAGATCTTCATAATAAGAAATTACCAGAAGGCTTTTCACTGAAAGATCTTGAAGATTCTATAGCTTTGGAGCTTGAGGACTGGAACGTTGGATTTAACATCGGAACCACGGAGCTTAAATTTAAAGATATCATGAAGACATTGTTTTCTCTTTCTCTAATAGATGAGCATCTTGATGATAAGTTTGTCGACATGAACCACGTGGGGCAGGGTTTGCAAAAGCATCTAATTTATACCCTCATTAAAGCGTCAAACACCTTACAAAAGCCACAAGAACAAACAACCAAAGGGGACCCATTTTCGCCAAATTTAACGCTAATCTTATTTGAAGAACCAGAAACATTTCTTCATCCGCTTCAGCAAGAAACACTCAACAGGAGCTTACATAAGTTTGCGCAAGAGCAAAATCAGCAAGTGCTGATTTCCACGCATTCGGCACATTTTGTCAGCAAAAACATTAACAAACTAAAGAGTATTATAAAGCTGAATAAACAATCGGGGAGAACCTCCTTGAAACAAATAGATGATTCCCTTATGAAGGATATAATCGAAGGCAATACTAACTTTAAGAATATCCTTGAAAAGAGCAATGCAAATGGATCAGATCAATACAATAGTATTTATGAAGAGGACGAAGAAAGAGAAAAAATGTTATATACACTTTATTTGGATACTGATAGAGCTTGCGCCTTCTTCGCAGATAAGGTACTGATCTGTGAAGGAATTACTGAAAAAGCGTTTATAGATTACCTTTTTGATCAAGGTAAAATTACTTTTAAAGAAAAAGTAAACATCATGAATGCTGGGGGTAAGTACCAGATACCTCGGTTCATGGATCTTTTTCAGGCTTTAGGGATAGAGTACTCTGTTCTCTTCGATGGCGACAATGACAGAGGTAATCACGAAACGATAAACAAATACATCGAAGAGCAGTGCCATAGAAATGGAGTTTCTGTGCAGAAGTTTCCTAAAGATTTGGAAGATTTCCTTGGAGTAGAGTCTGAACCAAATAAAAAAGACTATAAAAAACCTTTTGATTTGTTATGGAAGTACGAGCATAATTGCATTGAAGACAATAAAGTAAGCAGGTTTATTAGTTTGGTTGAGAGTTTAGCCACTCCAAGAAAATAGCGTTTTTCAGCATTTATCATAAAACTGTTAATGTTTTATAGGTGAAAACCTTCGCTGTTTACCGGCAATTGTCATAGAAAGATAACAGTATTTCTGAATAACAATTTCATTTTCAGCAAATAAAACGGAAAACCATTCTTCAATTAGCTTTATATCTTTTTGCCCTTCTGAGTTGTTTTATGGGTTAGATGCGGCTAAAGTGGTGTTATGGTGGACGAAATAAAGCTCATAGATAGGATTAAGCACGGTGACAGACGCGCGCTGGACACCCTCATAAAAGCTTATTATCAGAGCATTTTCGCTTACTTCTACTACCACACGCAAAACCGTGAAATATCAATGGACTTAACACAGGAGGTTTTTGTGAAGATGGTGGCTTCCATAGAAACTTATGAAAATCGTGGTAAATTCCGTTCGTGGCTCTTTACCATTGCTGCGAATCATCTAAGGAATCACTGGAAATATGAAAGCAGGCATGAGGAATACGAGTTCGAAGAAGAGAGCGAAAAGGACATTGCTTCGAGTTGGGAAAGTATAACAGACAGCGCAGAGCTGTTAAATGCGCTGTCTATGATTCCTACCGATCAGCGAGATTGCATCGTACTTAAGTACTACTACGGTTTTACTAGTAGGGAAATCGCAGAGATGCTCAACGTTAAAGAACCCACAGTTAAAGCGCGAATACGGTACGGACTTAACAAGCTTTCCATACTGCTAAAGGGGGAAGAGACAGATGGAGAAGAGCAGTAACGAAGAAAAGCATATCGAGCAGCTCTTTAAAAGTGTGAACATACCACAGATCCCAGAGCAGCAGATTGAATCTGTGGTACAAATGGCTGCTGATTATCTACCTGTGGAAAGAAAACGGATCAATCTATGGGATATCGCTATTTTGCAGCTTACCACAACGTCCATTGTTTTCTGGGCTGCGTGCGCTGCGTTTATGGTAATAACCGTACTCTCCATAGGTAGCGCTAAATCCTCGCTTTCTGCAGTAGGTATTTTTGTTGCAGGGGCACCCGTTCCGTTGCTTTTAAGCTTACTAGAAGTTATAACCACGAGAACACCAGCCGTAGTAGAGCTGGAAAAAGCCTGCAAATACAATGTAAATCAACTCTACGTAGTAAAGATCATGATCGGCACAGTATTGAACGTAGCATTATTAGCCTTAGTCACCACTTTTACATCGCAAAACTTGATCAACCCCTTAAAGATGTTCCTTACGGGTTCCACTACGATGTTCTTCATCGGTTTTTTGGCTCTACTAGTTGCAACAAAATTTGGTCAGTCCTTACCAGTAATGGGCATACTTGCAGGGTGGATTATCGCAGCTGTCATGCTTTTCCAGAATAGGCAGGAACTGGCTATGATGCTACTCAACATAAGACTTCTCTCGTTGCTCGTCATACTTGGAGTAAGTACCATGCTGTTTATTTTTTCGCTACATGCCTTTAGCCGCCAATTGACAACATTGGATTTAGGAGGTACATGTTAATGCAACTTAGAACGCAAAACCTAACAAAAAACTTTGGAAATAGATGTGCCGTAGACCATGTGAGCTTAAACTTTGAACGCGGTGTATACGGTTTGCTGGGCCCTAATGGAGCTGGGAAGACCACGCTTATGCGCATGATGGTGGGCATTTTGCCACCTTCTTCAGGCAAAGTCACCCTGGATGGCGTAACCATAGGGGAACTAGGAGCCAAATACCGAGACATCCTCGGTTACATGCCCCAGGAGGTCGGTTACTACAGAGATTTCACGGCAAAGCGCTTTTTGCAGTACCTTGGCGCACTCAAAGGACTGGACCCAAAGTACGCGAACCGCAGAATAGATGAACTTCTCGACTTAGTAGGCTTAGCAGATGTGAAAAATAAGAAACTTGGTCAGTTTTCTGGAGGTATGATAAGGCGTATCGGCATTGCTCAGGCGCTCCTAAATGACCCCAAAATTCTTATTCTGGATGAACCCACAGCGGGTTTAGATCCAAATGAACGGGTACATTTCCGGAACATCCTTTCCGAGCTTTCCGAAGAACGCATTGTCATACTTTCTACACATATCGTCTCCGATGTGCAGTCCATAGCAGGCCAAGTCATTCTGCTGAAGGAAGGCAAAGTCGTAAACTGTGATACCACGGAAAACTTGCGTCACATGGTTGAAGGAAAGGTATGGCTTGCCACTGTAACACATCGAGAGCTGAATGAACTTAAAAAGCGGTTTCCCATAGGCAATGTGCTTCAGAAAGATGACCATTTCGAGATACGTATAGCAAGTGACTCAAAACCTCTTCAAAATGCAACTGCAGTAGAACCTTCCTTGGAGGATGTGTTCATATACGTGTTTGGAGGCCAAGCAGAATGAGCCTCACTAGCGCAGAGTTCAAAAAAATTGTTTCAAAGAAGTACGTCTGGGTGCTGGCTCTACTCCTCGCTCTTTTCTATGCGTACATGTTTTTAAACATTGGTGACAATTTCTCCGTAGTGTACAGCAAAAGAGCGTTGCAGCCTGTGTTTCAAGAGATAATGGACGCAGCTTATGATCCGCAAGTACAAGAGTATGTTATAAAAAATGGATTCAACGTTACTTTTGACGAGCTAAAGCCGCTCATTTCGCCCAAAATAGCACAAACTATTGAACAATACCAAGGGAAAATCTACAAAGGTTATGACGTTGCAAAAGAGTTGAAGGATGAAGCAGCCGTGCGTATTGAAAGCTTAGTTGAACGAAACGTTACGATAAATGAAATGATACAAGAACTAAAGAATAAGCCAGATACACCGCTAAACAGGTATTTGCTTCAGCAATATACTCACATGCCAAAGATGGAACCAAATCTTACACGCTGGGATGATTGGATAGATATAAACAACTCTATGCTTCCATTATTGATAGCCTTTGTGGTAATACTGGGTGTAGCCAGTGTTTACACGGGCGAGTACACCAGTAAAATGCACGGCATTTTACTTACGACCAAAAACGGCAGAAGCAAACTATTTTGGAGCAAGCTACTGGCGAGCTGCTTATTTGCCGCAATGGTTGTAATCATATTCCAAAGTTTAGCAGCGGTTCTTCACATGCATGTTTACGGCTTTCCCTTCAAAAACACTCCCATGAATAGCCTTACATCCTTCTATAAAAGACCAAATACCATGTGGGCTTTGGAGTTCTATCTTTGCCAGCTTGCAGGATCTCTGCTGGGAGCCATCGTCTTAACGGCGGTAACCCTGTGCATATCGTCCCTGTGCAGAAGTAATTTAGTCAGCTTCTTCATTTCAGGCATCTATTTTGCCTTAGGCGCCCTTTTCTCGCAGAATCTTGAAGGCCAGTACATCACTTCTAAAGTGACCATATTCGCCGATGCGAGCACGTTCTCTCTTATGTCACTTACGGACGTTTTGGGGAATGCAAAAGTGTTTATCATAGGGAACCATGTCATCCCCACTATAATACTTACGCTGATTACTCAAGCGGTTATATTCGTCGTAGCTCTTTTTCTCACCCATGTTTTCTACAACAGGAAGGAGATAACTGCATGAAGGCTAAAGGCGGAAGCTACCAGAACCTAATGATGGCTGAATTAAAAACACTTCTAAACAATCATTGGACATTGATTGTGCTTAGTGTTTACGTGTTTTTTACCTGCAGCGTTTATTTTTCTGAAAGCTTTAGACAAACGTGGTTGCAGGTACTCGATGGAAACCTGTTTACTACAATGATAAACCTTTACTTGCCTACATTTCTCTTTATAGCTGTACTTCTCAATACAGCGCCAATATTCGCTAGCGACAAGAAAAACGGTATGGAAGAACTTGCAGATACCTGCTTTTATGGCAAAAATTTCAGGAAAAAAGCAAAAATAGAAGCTACCATATTTTACACAATTCTCATTACGGCAGCAGGTTTTTTAGTAACTGCCGCTGTATCTTTGGCAAGTAGAACACCTCTCGACCTAAGCAGTAAAGCTTTTGAAACAGTAAACCTGGATATAAGTATGAGCAATGGGGTGTTTTACCTATTTTGCTTTGCCATGGTTGTACTTGGCCTAATTGCCGTTGCATCCGCAGTAGTCCTTATTTCTTCAAGAAGCGATGATGTAATTGTACCTTTAGCATCAGGCATACTAATTTACGGAATAGAACTGGCGCTCTATCTAAAACCGCTTGTAAAAATACTGTGGGATATAAACCTGTTGAAGCTCTTGAGACCTTACACAATGTTAAGTGTTTCCTTGTATTTTGATTCCGCCATTAAAGCCTTAGTTGCTAATGTTGTCGCTTTCGTTTTGGTAAGCGTAGCACTGTTCTTGCTTGCGTTTACCGCTGCTCCCGAGGCAAAAGCAAAACATACTTTGTCTTCTCCAAGTACTTAGTAGATACACATAAAAAACTCTAAAGGGGCTTGCCTTTATTTGCAAGCCCCTTCGTTTGTATGAGTGCATCAATACTTTCACTGCTAAAATTTAAATAGGCAAACTTTTATTCGGAGGTATACAATGCTGGAAAACATTCTCACTGAAAAAGCGATTCGTCTTAAAGCTCAGGCTACGGATTGGCAAGACGCAGTGCGCATGGGCGGAGAGCTCTTGGTAAGTGCAGGCTTTGCCAAACCAAGTTATATAGAAGCTATGATAGAAACAGTAAAACAACTTGGGCCTTACAGTGTCATAGCACCTGGCATTGCCATGCCACATGCAAGACCTGAAGCCGGTGTTAGCAAGCCCGGCTTGAGTTTGGTAACCTTGGCAAACCCCGTCGAGTTCGGTAACAAAGAGAACGATCCAGTGGACATTGTGGTTTCATTCTGTGCCACCGATAACACCTCTCACATACAGATGCTTGCAGAGCTTGCTCAACTACTTGGCAGCGATGAAGCCGTAACTGCTGTAAGAAATGCAAAGGAGGTGAGCGAGGTAACCCAACTGATTAAGAATTTCCAATTCTCATGAAAAGGGGTGAAAAGTTATGGTGGCGTTTATCAATTTTCTGGTGAACAACATTTTTAATCAGGTGGCCATTTTAATCGGTATTGTAGCCATGATCGGTCTTATACTTCAAAGAAAACCTGTAGAACAGGTCATATCAGGTACCATAAAGGCTGTCGTTGGTATTATGATCATGCTCGCAGGTACTGACCTTTTCGTTGCTGGCTTATCTTCTTTCCAGACCATTGTTTCTTCCGCTTTTGGCATAACAGCTCCTGTTGCAGCCAATACTTTAGACAACTTTACGGCCAATTCTGGCAGCATTGCAGTCTCCATAATGGCTTTAGGCTTTCTCATACACCTAATCCTAGTAAGGTTGTTTAACACGGGTTTTGTGTATTTGACCGGTCACTTGATGTGGTGGATTTCCTTAGTAATTACAGCAAGTTTCTTACAAGTGTTCCCAACGATGAATCAGGGCTGGCTCATTGCAGTTGGTGCCATATTGATTGCCCTTTACTGGACTTTGCAGCCTCGTATAATTCACAAATACATGAAAAAGGTGACCAAATCTGATGACGTCGGATATGGCCACACCTCCTCCAGTGTTGCTTATTTGGCAGCATCATTAGGTGGTTACATAGGCAAACCCGAAGAGAGCACTGAAAATATCAAAATACCACAGCGTTTGTCTTTCATGAATGATATCACAGTTGGAACTGCTTTTATCATTGGCATTATTCTTCTTATCGCGGTGTTCTTCGCAGACAGGGCAGTTGTAGTAGAATTAGCCGGTAATCTTAACTTTGTGGTATGGGCAATCCTGCAGGGTCTACGGTTCGCAGCGGGAATAACCATACTGCTTTACGGTGTAAGGCTCTTCTTGGGTGAAATCGTTCCTGCATTCAGAGGCATTTCTCAAAAACTCATTCCAGGTGCAAGACCTGCTTTGGACGTCCCTGTAGTATTCCCGTACGCGCCCACAGCAGTACTCATCGGATTCATAAGTTCCACAATTGTGTTCCTCATTCTCATGGTTATCTTCGGCGTAACGGGCTACGCTACTATTGTGCCATCCATGATTATGCTGTTCTTCCCTGGTGCAGGTGCTGCCATATTCGGCAACGCTACTGGTGGTTGGAAAGGAGCTGTGCTTGGTGGTGCTCTTAATGGTCTGTTCTTAGCTTTCGGCCAAGCTATCACTTGGTCCATGCTTAGTAATACGGCTCCTGAACTTGCAGTACTAGCAGACCCCGACTGGTACATAATCACGTGGATCATTGTTGGCATAAGTAGCCTGATAAAGTCACTGGTGTAAAAAGTAGCGGAGGTGCAATGAATGGCAGATAAGCTAAAAATAGTGGCAGCATGCGGCGTCGGTATGGGAAGCAGCTTAATCCTAAAAATGAACGTTGAAGATGTGCTAAAGGAACTTAACGTACCAGCCACAGTTGAGCACTCTGACATTGGAAGCTTAGTTGGGTCAAACTACGATATTGTGGTGGTGCAAACCTTCTACGCAGACCAAGTGAAAAACTACGGAAAAATTGTAGTAGGAGTGGATGATTTCTTCAACAAAGAAAAATTAAAAGAGAAAATCCAAGAAGCACTAAAAACCTTGGGCGTACTACAAGAGTAGTAAGGCAACAAAAAAACAAGAAGGCGGGGTCTGGATGTTTCTCCGAATAATTCTTGCTCCGCCTTCTTTATTTTGATGCGGATGTGTGAAAGAAGCAATGCATATGAGGAGGTATGGTCTCATGGATCCGACTCCGGTTACTGCTGCTGAACACATATTCTCCGCGGTAGTCGGCTCATAAATACTGGTCCGGCTGGACGGTAGAACTGTCTTTGCCAACAGAAAAACTGCAAAATGGTAAAGGAAAAAAGTACGATGCCACGGTGGCTGACATCTTACTGCAAATTATCAGAGAAGGAGAATTCGATTTTAACAGTCGTCTGTAGCCTTAATGTCCCTTAGGACAGCATAAACCTTCCGAACATATCCTAAGTTTATGGGTTGTCCATACCAAGTAGGTCTGTGTGCTTTCCCATACCCGTGTCAGGATGAATGTGCCTATGCTTAAATGTCATTTAATATACTTCAAGCTGTTTTGTTCTATAGTAGCTGTAATAAACCTTTAGGAGGTGACCTTTAATGCAGTTCGAAGTAATCGCAAGCGGAGAAAAGTGTTCAGCAGCGAGAAATGTTTTTAACACACAGAGGCTCATTGTTTCCTCCGAGGCCACTCTAAAGTGGCAAACCCCTTCTCACCTCCTTTGGCGCTGGCGCAGCGCATAATACTTTTTTCCCATTAGAAAAGCAAAGCATTTTCTCTTTTCATAAAAAGTTTGAAACGTACTTAGAAACCTTCGCATTCTCAAGAATAGGTAAATGCTTCAGCGCTGCCCTTTTCAACAAACTACCCATACGAGCTAGTTCTTTGGCCCATAACAGCGGCTTTTCAAAAACTTTCTGTTCCACTAACATGAAGTTGTCTCTGTACATGACAAATGCACACGGTGGAACACCACATAGCCAATTAGGCTTAATTCTTTTAATAAGAGGGAGGTCTTTTACTCATGATATCCAATGAAAAGGCAAAATTCGGTGAGTTTGGAGGCCAATACGTGCCAGAGGCCGTAATGCAAGCACTCATTGAGCTGGAAAATGAATTCAACAAAGCAAAAAATGATGAACATTTTTTCGAAGAATACCACTACTACCTACGTGAATATGATGGGCGTCCTACTCCACTTTACTGTGCAGAAAATTTAACCAGAACGCTAGGTGGAGCCAAGATTTACCTAAAGAGGGAGGATCTAAACCACACGGGCGCTCACAAAATCAACAACGGATTGGGGCAAGTCCTTTTAGCAAAACGCATGGGAAAGAAGCGCATCATTGCGGAGACCGGCGCTGGGCAACACGGCGTCGCCACAGCTACTGTGGCAGCACTGTTCGGCATGGAATGTGAAATCTTCATGGGAGCAGAAGACGTGCAAAGACAGCGGCTGAATGTTTTTCGCATGGAGCTTCTTGGCGCAAAGGTGAAAAGCGTAACCTCTGGAAGTTCCACCCTTAAGGACGCTGTGAACGAGGCCATAAAGGACTGGGTAGAACACATCGATAACACATTCTACCTCATCGGTTCAGCAGTAGGGCCACATCCCTACCCGCTCATGGTCAGGGAATTTCAGAAGGTTATTGGAGAAGAAACCCGGGAACAAATACTTCAAAAAGAAGGGCGCCTTCCGGACTACGTGCTGGCTTGCGTGGGCGGAGGTAGCAATGCTATTGGCATATTCTATCCGTTCGTGCAGGACGCCCAAGTTGGGTTGATTGGTGTGGAGGCAGCCGGCAAAGGTCTTGACACTAACAAGCACGCAGCCACATTCAACAGAGGAACCGTGGGCATCATTCATGGCATGCGAACCTATCTCTTACAAAGCCCTGATGGCGAAATCACAGAGCCTTACTCGGTGGCAGCGGGCTTGGACTACCCGGGTGTGGGGCCTGAACACAGCTACTTAAAAGACATCGGCAGAGCCAAGTATGAAAGTGCCACCGACGAAGAAGCATTGGCAGCCTTTGAACTTCTGTCACGTGTAGAAGGCATCATCCCCGCCTTAGAAAGTTCCCACGCCGTGGCATACGCTGTAAAATTGGCGCCAAAGCTGAGCAAAGATCAGATCATCATTGTGAACCTATCGGGCAGAGGAGACAAAGACGTGCAGCAAGTGGCAAAGATGAAAGGCATTGAAGAAATTTAGGTGGAAAACGAAGGAGGGCCATGTAATGGAAAACAAAAACACCAGAATAGAAAAAGCTTTCAAGGAAATAAACCGTGAAGGTAGAAAAGTGCTCATCACCTATATCACGGCAGGATATCCCAGTTTACAAAGCTTAAGCCTCATCGTTAAAGCTTTAGAGGATGGCGGGGCAAACATGGTGCAAGTAGGTATTCCTTTCTTAGATCCCGTGGGTGATGCTCCAGTAGTTCAAATACTCTCTAAAAGAGCCATAGAAAACGGTTTTACTGTGGAGAAGTTCTTTCAATCTCTTAGCAAGCTCAGAGAAGAAACCACTTTGCCTATCATACTCAGAGCCTACTACACCACCATATTTGGCTATGGAGAAGACAGGTTTGTGCAGTCATGCAAAGAAGCAAGCGTAGATGCAGTTGTGGTCCCCGACCTGCCACTTGAAGAAAATGGTACCTTGAAATCAAAACTGGATGCCATAGGCGTACCGCTGGTACCCATAGTGGTTCCTGCTCCCCAAGAGAGAATAAAGGCTATTATAGCAAGCGGCGATGGATTCGTCTACTTAATGATGGGGCCAGCAGAAAATGAAACAGCATTCGTTAATCAGCTTAACGACTTTGCCAAGCAAGTAAAACAAATCACAAACTTGCCTCTTTGCCTAGGTATTGAGCTGAGAGACCCCATACTTGCTAAGAAGTTTACCAAAGACGCAGACAACATCGACGGTATCTTAGTTGGAGATGTGCTCATGGAAACTATACAAAGAACATCTGATCATGGCGAGTTTGGTCAGCTAACGGATGAACTTACGCGAGTTATTGAAGATTTCAGCACCTCCCTCGTACTGAGAGCATAAGACAACGTTAGAGGGCAGTGGCATCAGGTAGCCGACTGGGTATAAACTTACATAAAAGGCGGTAAAGTATGAAGCAGTTTAGCCTTTTAAAGGAGGCATGAACTGAATGGAGATAGAGTTTTTCCATGATGTACTTTGTGCCTGGTGCTACGCCCTCTCTCCACGTTTAAGACGCTTAATAGAGGAATTTCCTGAGATTAAAGTGATACATCGCAGTTTTCCTTTAGCCCCAGAGCCAAACGATATTGTCCAAATGTTTGGCAGCAAAGAAAAAGGCAAAAGAGACATACTTCAGCATTGGAAAGCTGCCAATATGAATGATGATGAACACCGCATAAACGCAGAACTCA
>Ga0208938_1001095_pt1 | contig 16557 bp, 17 predicted proteins | sample AD_UKC125_MetaG_FD_184434 | JGI IMG/M metagenome (GOLD analysis project Ga0208938, IMG submission 184434) | Active sludge microbial communities of municipal wastewater-treating anaerobic digesters from USA - AD_UKC125_MetaG (SPAdes) (version 2) | ecosystem: Engineered > Bioreactor > Anaerobic >...
TGAAACCTTGCGTGGTATGGCTGGTAAGGTGGACACAGTGGTGCTGGGCTGTACCCACTATCCCCTTTTGCGGCCCATCATCCAAAATGTTATGGGCAAGGGAGTCAAGCTCATTGATTCTGGAGCAGAGTGCGCCCGGGATATCTCGGTCTTGCTCAATTATTTTGAAATCAACCGGAGTCGGACAGCAGAGCCTCTCCATCATACCTTTTACACAACGGCCAGCCCAGCAGCCTTTCGAGAAATTGCGGAAGACTGGTTGGCCATGGATCTGACAGTGGAGCATGTAACCCTATGACAGAAAAGATTTACGAATACAGAGATGAAAAGAACTGGTTTATCGGAACCTGGGCAGGCTTCAATTACTTTACCTGCTTTGGGGACGACCAGGTCTTCGAAGCAATCCAGAAGGATTTTCATCACTTGCTGGACCAGCTTCAGGAGTCTGGTCTGCAAATCCATGTGGTATCTTACCAGTCTCGCTTTCGTTTGCTGGCCTTTCTCATCCAGATGATCAAGGACAAGACCCATCGCCCCTTGGAGCTGCGCCAGCAGGCTGGTGCCATCCTAGTGACGGAAGGCGATAGATTAGTAGCCCTTTATCTGCCAGAAAAGGGCCTGCCCTTGACAGACTTTTTTGGCCAGACCGTTGAGACGGCCTCTGATTTGGGGGATTCTATCCTCATTGCCACCAAGAATGAGGGCAAGACTAAGGAGTTCCGCCAATTCTTTGCCCAGCTGGGTTACAAGGTAGAAAATCTCAATGCCTACCCAGATCTTCCGGATGTGGCCGAAACGGGCCTGACTTTTGAAGAAAATGCCAGGCTCAAGGCGGAAACCATTGCAGAGCTGACGGGCAAGATGGTTTTGGCTGATGATTCGGGGCTCAAGGTGGATGTCTTGGGCGGTATGCCAGGTGTCTGGTCAGCCCGTTTTTCAGGACCAGATGCCACCGATGCCAGCAACAATGCCAAGCTCCTGCATGAATTGGCCATGGTCTTTGAACCAAAAGATCGGAGCGCTCAATTCCACTGTACCCTGGTGATGGCGGCCCCAGGAACCCAAAGTCTGGTGGTCGAAGCGGACTGGGAGGGCTACATTGCTACCGCCCCTCAGGGCGAGAATGGCTTTGGCTATGACCCGCTCTTTCTTGTAGGAGAAAGTGGCAAAACATCGGCTGAACTGAGCTTGGATGAAAAAAATAAGATATCCCATCGGGCGAAAGCCTTAGAAAAATTAGTGGAGGCCTTTCCATCATGGCAAGAGGAACTAGCAAAACAATTTTAGTCATGAGTGATTCTCATGGCAATCGGGACATTGTTCAAGAACTCAAAGACTATTATGGTGGCAAGGTCGATGCCATCTTCCATAATGGGGATTCGGAACTGCCTAGTTCAGATCCCATCTGGCAAGGAATCGCAGTGGTCGAAGGGAACTGTGATTACGATGGCGGCTATCCTGCTCGACAGGTCACTGACCTGGCTGGACTGCGAATTGCCCAGACCCACGGCCATCTCTACCGCATCAACTACACCTGGCAGAATTTGGACTACTGGGCCCAGGAGGTAGATGCAGACCTCTGCCTCTATGGGCATCTGCATGCAGCAGCAGTGGAGAAAAGGGGAAAGACTGTCTTTCTCAATCCAGGCTCTGTTCAGCAGCCTAGAGGGCCCATTCAGGTCAAACTCTATGCCCTGGTGACCTTCTCCGATGACTGCATTTCTGTCCGCTTTTACAGTCTGGACCACAAAGAATATACGCCACTTGCAAAGGATTTTCCACGATGATTTCACCAAAGATTGAACAATTTTTATTGGAGCAGGAAGAAACCTTCCTCACTCCCGCAGACAAGCTGGCCGTTATCATTGATAGCCACAATATGGACCATGCCAAGTTGCTCCTCAGCCATATGAGTTTTTCACGTGTACCTGTGGTCACCGAGGACAATCGCTTTGTTGGTACTATCGGACTCAATGAAATTATCCAATACCAGGCAGAAAATGAGCTGAGTGATGAAGAATTATATCAGGATATTTCTCTCATTGCTAAAAGAGATGTGGCTACTGTGAAGGAGAATTACGAACTGGCAGACATCTTGCGCAAGCTTATTGATGAATCCTTCCTGCCAGTTTTGGGGGAAAATGATGAGTTTTTAGGCATTATCACCAGAAAAGCTATTCTGAAAGCCTTCAATGCCTTGGTGCATGGTTTTGACATCGTCGAGAAAAACAAGTAGTATGGAAGAATATATTTCAACCTTTTTAGCAGGCAAAGATTTAGCGAAAAATTCTCGCTTGGCCTATTTCTATGATCTCCAACAGTTTGTAGAACTTTGCCAAAATCAGGTTTCAAAGGCTAAACTGGCCATCTATCAAGCTGCCATCCAGGACTGCAAACCCAGTGTCCAAAAGCGCAAGCAATCTGCTGTCAATCAGTTTTTGTTTTTTCTGTATGAGGAAGGATATTTAGACCGTTTTTACAAATTAAAGTCCAGTCAATCAAGCAAGCGTAATCATCAACCGCTGCCACAAAAAACGGATGATTTGTCCCTGCTTTGGCAGGAAACATCCTATCAAACTGGTCAGTTGATTGCCCTTCTAATAGTTAGTCTGGGGCTAATCCCTAGTGAGATTACTAATCTGCGTCAGGAATATCTCAATCTGGAGTTTCAAATGATGACTCTTGTAAAAGATCAGGATAGACGGATTATATCCCTACCGAAAGAGATTCTTCCTTATTTGAAAGAGCAACCTGCGGGAACCTATCTCTTTGATAAAAAAGGGCAGCCCTATTCCCGCCAGTGGTTTTTCAATCGACTATCAGAATTTGTGGCTTCGATAGGACATCGGGAATGGACAGCTCAATACTTGCGTGATCAGTTTATTTTGGCTGAATTAGCCAAGGGAAAAAGTCCCGATGATCTGGCCAAGCAACTAGGGCTGAAATCACGGATGAGCTTAGAAAAATATAGATAATGGATATAAAGTTAAAAGATTTTGAGGGGCCACTAGATTTGCTCCTCCATCTGGTTTCCAAGTACCAGGTAGACATTTATGAAGTCCCAATTACAGAGGTTATCGAACAATACCTGGCCTATGTTGCCACCCTGCAAGCCATGCGTTTGGAGGTGGCGGGAGAATACATGCTTATGGCTAGTCAGCTCATGCTGATTAAGAGCCGTAGGCTCTTGCCCAAGGTAGCTGAAGAAGTGCTGGAGGAAGAAGATCCTGAACAGGCTCTTTTGGATCAATTGGAAGAATACCGCAAGTTTAAGATTCTCAGTGAAAAGCTGGGTGAGCAGCACGATGAGCGGGCCAACTATTTTTCAAAACCCAAGCTGGAGCTCGTCTACGAAGATGCCCAGCTGGTTCAAGATAAGTCGACCATTGACCTCTTCTTGGCCTTTTCCAAGGTCATGGCAGAAAAACAGGCTGAATTCCGCCATTCTCATACCACCATCGCTCGTGATGAGTACAGAATTGAGGACATGATGGAGGCAGTCCGAGGACAATTTGGTGACTCAAATCGCTTGACCTTGAGTAGTATCTTTAAGGAAAGCCGAGACCTGAATGAGCTAATTACCATCTTTTTGGCTACGCTGGAGTTGGTCAAGGTCCATGAAATCAGTATGGAACAGAAAGAAACATTTGGAGAAATTTATTTGGTAAGGAGAAAAGATGAGTCACTTAGCTGAGTTGGAAGTCCTCTTATTTGTAGCTGGAGAAGATGGATTGACAGTGCGTGAACTAGCAGAACTCCTGCATTTGCAACCATCAGCCCTAGTTCAACAGTTAGAAAAATTGGCTGAAAAATACGAGGGAGATAAGGATTCTGGTTTGGCCTTGGTTGAAACTTCCAAGCGCTACAAGCTGGTGACCAAAAAGGACTATGCTGAGCTCCTGCGGACCTATTCGCGGACTCCTATTAACCAATCCATGAGCCGGGCCTTACTTGAAACCCTGTCCATCATTGCCTACAAGCAGCCGATAACACGGATTGAGGTAGATGATATTCGTGGTGTCAACTCTAGCAGCGCCATCAGTAAGCTCCAAGCCTTTGATTTGATTCGGGAGGATGGAAAAAAAGAAGTGATTGGCCGGCCCAATTTATATGTGACCACCGATTATTTTCTGGACTACATGGGCATCAATGATTTGGCTGAATTGCCAGAGGTTTCTGAATTGGATTTGGTGGATGAAGAGTCTGAATTATTTGTCGAAAAAACAGTTGAAGAATCTGAAAACGAATAACACGGTTGTGAAATCGAGAAAGGATAGGAATGGAGAGACTGACTCCCATTTCTAATGAATACAATGAGAATAAATAAATACATTGCCCATGCTGGTGTGGCCAGCCGCCGCAAGGCTGAAGAGTTAATCAAGCAAGGCCTGGTCACCATCAATGGCCAGGTGGTTCGGGAATTGGCTACTACTGTCAAATCAGGGGACAAGGTGGAAGTGGATGGCCAGCCCATCTACAATGAAGAGAAGGTTTATTACCTCCTCAACAAACCGCGGGGTGTCATTTCTAGTGTGTCAGATGATAAAGGAAGAAAAACCGTAGTAGATTTACTTCCGCAAGTCAAGGAGCGGATTTATCCTGTTGGCCGTTTGGATTGGGATACGACGGGTGTTCTGCTTTTGACCAATGATGGAGATTTTTCTGAAGAAATGGTCCATCCACGCAATGAAATTGACAAGGTTTATGTGGCCCGCGTCAAGGGGATTGCCAACAAGGATGTCTTGCGTCCGCTGACACGTGGGGTGGTCATTGATGGTAAGAAAACCAAGCCAGCAGTCTATGAGATTCTCAAGGTGGACCCTGTCAAAAATCGATCGGTTGTTCAGTTGACTATCCATGAGGGCCGCAATCACCAGGTTAAGAAGATGTTTGAAGCAGTAGGCTTGCTGGTAGACAAGCTGTCGCGGACCCAATTTGGAAACCTGGATTTGACAGATTTACGTCCGGGTGAAGCCCGCCGTCTCAACAAGAAAGAGATTAGCCGCCTCCATACCCTGGCAGTATCTAAGAAAAAATCATGAAACGATTTTTGATATGGCTGGTTCGCCTCTACCAACGCTTCATTTCTCCCCTCTTTCCCCCTTCCTGCCGCTATCGGCCAACCTGCTCGGCCTACATGATTCAAGCCTTGGAGAAGCATGGAAGCAAAGGTTTTCTGATGGGTATAGCCCGCATCTTACGCTGCCACCCCTTTGTGGAGGGGGGCGAGGATCCGGTGCCAGATCATTTTAGCCTAAAGAGAAATTCAGGCAAAAACTAGTTTTGTTATTTTTCAGTAAAAATCTGAAAAAATCTGGTCATATTTCTTGATTTGAGCTGAATTTATGTTATACTAATGATGTACTATTCATTAATTTAAATCAAACCTGTTGTGATTTAAGTGAATGAATTTTCATTCACCATGCTGTTTGCTGAGCTTGACTCCGGGCAGCGTGGCATTTTTTTTGTAAAAAAACTGTATGGAGTCCGCTATGAATATTGAAGACCTGTCCCATCAGGAAGAAAAATCCCGAAACCACGTGGTGCTATTCCAGCCACAAATTCCGCAAAACACTGGCAATATTGCTCGCACCTGTGCGGCTACTAACTCGCCCTTACACATCATCAAACCCATGGGCTTTCCCATCGATGACCGCAAGATGAAGAGGGCTGGTCTGGATTATTGGGATAAGTTGGATGTACGTTTCTATGATAGTTTGGATGATTTTATGCAGCAGGTCAAGGCTGGGCGGGTCCATCTGATTTCTAAGTTTGCAGCCTCCACTTATTCAGATGAGGAATATAATGATGACCAGATTCATTATTTTGTCTTTGGTCGGGAAGATACTGGTCTGCCAGGGGACTTTATGCGCCAGCATGAGGAAAAGGCCCTGCGCATTCCCATGAATGATGAACACGTACGCAGCCTCAACGTCTCCAACGCTGTCTGCATGGTGGTCTATGAGGCCCTGCGCCAGCAAGATTTTGCTGGACTAGACTTGGTCCATCACTATGAAAAAGATAAGCTAAAGTAAAAATAGAATCTAAAATGATAAGTCCTTGCACCTGCAAGGCTTTTTTGATATGATAGAAGTGTCTTCAGGGCAGGGTGAAATTCCCGACCGGCGGTGACAAAGTGAACATTTTTCTACGAGCGACCAAGCTTCGAAGAAAAGTTCCCTTTGAAGTCCGCGAGCGCGAGCTGATGTGGTGAGATTCCACAACCGACAGTATAGTCTGGATGGGAGGAGACGAAGGGGCTTTTTTGAGCTTTTTCACCTTCTCTAATTTGCAAAAATTGGAGGATTTTTTTATGTCAACAGTGACAAACAACACACACAAGATGGCCTATATTGCCATCCTATCAGCCATATCATTTTTATTGATGTATGTGCAGTTTCAGATTTTACCGGGAGCAGACTTCCTTAAGCTGGATTTTTCCATCCTGCCAATCTTGATTGGTTTGGTAGTCCTTGATTTGAAGAGTTCCATTGCTATTCTCTTCATCCGCTCAGTTCTGCAGCTGCTCCTTAATAACAATGGCCCGTCATCCATGATTGGGATGCCTATGAATGTGGTAGCTTATACCTTTTTCATCCTATCTCTGGCCTTAATTTGGAAGAAGAGTCCGACGGTGAAAAGCTATGTACAGGCCAGTTTGGTTGGGACGATTAGCTTGACATTGGGGATGCTTGTGCTCAACTATATCTATGCTATGCCAATGTATGCCGCCTTTGCCAATTTTGATGTTGGAAAAATTTTAGGTGTTGGCAATTACCTCTTTGGTATGGTATTACCCTTTAACCTGATTCAAGGAATCATTTTTTCCGTTTCCTTTTATTTGGTTTACAGAGCTATGAAACCAATTTTAAAGAAATTATAAGAAAGATGCGATATCATTAACGCATGAAAAATTCACTAAAACATTATAAAAACGCTTCTTATGCAGCCCTTGCTTTTGTCATTTTGGGTTATGTGGTTAAATTTTATCCTGCTTATCTAACGGGATTTGATACAGCCATTCAAACGACTATTCGTGATGATTTGCCAGCTATAGCCAGTCAATTTTGGACATCTATTACGGTTTTGGGAAATGTCATTCCTCTCTTTAGCCTAGTATTTATCCTGGCAGTCTTTTTCTACTGGAAGAGCTGGAAGGCGGAAGCCTGCCTCTTGGTGGGGAGTCTCTTTTTGATGATGGGAGCATCAACAGCCCTGAAGTTCCTTTATCAAAGACCAAGACCGACCATTGAGTGGGTTATCAGTACCATTGGCTATTCCTTCCCTAGCTGGCATACAGCTGCGACGATGTTAGTTGCAGCTGTCCTTGCCATCGTTCTCTATCAAAGATGTCAACGTAAGTTCTGGCGTTATTTTGGACAAGTTCTAGTGATTGCTCTTGCTATTCTAGTCGCCATTTCCCGCATCTACATCGGGGTTCATTTTCCGACAGATATTATCGGTGGTTGGTTACTGGCCTTGACCTTGCTGCTGGGCCTTTATCCGACCTATGATCGTTATCGCTTTACCTGGCGTTTTCAGAGTAAACAAAAATAAGTTTGAGAAAATCTCAAGCTTATTTTTTTATCTTAGGGTATAAGTAGCGGCGCTCCAAAGGAGGCAATAGTTGAAAGATTACCTGCTGCTTAAAAAGAGCTGACATCATCAGCTCTTCCCTATTCAAGTGTAGTAGTTGCCTCCGTTGTTGGAGTGGCCGCATCTGATTTGACAACATTTTTCACAGGCATGTCTTTGGCCAAGGCTAGGGCATCCTGGATAGCCTGGGTATAAAGTGCTCCACCTTGGATGGTGGTATCATTGTTGCCACCAAAGTGGATATAATCACTGCCTTCCCAGATTTGAGGATTGGCCTTTGAAACCTTATTCCAATCAGCGACAGCAATAAAATCATACTGTTTGGCCAAACTATAAACATATTGGGCATGTTTTTCAGAGACGGGATCATCGTAGTAAGGTGCGTTGCCATCGTATGGTGTCATCAGGATGAGATGGTGACCATTTGGCAAATCTTCGATAATCTTGTTTAGTGCCTCTTCGTAATTTGGGATGGCATTCACACCAGTCGCAATGACCACATCCTTCATCAGAGTCGAATTTTGGATACTGGTCATCATGATATCATAGGCTTGCAGGGTGTTGCGACTACCCTGGGCGTCGATGATAGCCTCTGGCATAGCTGCCTGCAGCTGAGGTGTGGCCCTAAGGGTCACAGAATCTCCAATAATGGTGACGCCTTCGGAGATTTCAAAAGCAGAAGCCTTTCCTTTTTCCGCAAAGATCTTGGTTTGGTGCATCTGTGTATCAGCTTGATTGAGACCCTTGATGAGAAGATCCGTTTCAAAGGCGCCGATTTTAGGGGCAAAGAGGGCGATACCAGAAGTTATCAAGGCAAGGATCAGGCCGGTGGCGGCCACCCATTTTCCATAAGGTTTGAGGGAAAGGGTAGTGCCAAAGAGTTCTCCGTCTTTGCCAAGCAAATAAGGTTCCAAAACATAGAAGGAGAAAGTCGCAAAGACCAGGGTAAAAATGAGGGTCAGTACAACAGCTACTAGATTGCCAAACAGTTGGTTAAAGATAATGTAGAAGGGCCAGTGGAAAAGATAGATGCTGTAGGAAATATTGGAGATGAAGCCAAGCACAGCAGGCTCTTTCCGATCTGGTAGGCGCTCATGGAGAATGCGAGCTACCACAATCAAGACCGCTGTCGCTAGGCTGGAAAGGAGGAAGCCAAAGAGATAGGTCCAGATGCTGGTAAATTTCAGGAAGAACAGTAGAATCACCATGACGAAGAGGGATCCAGCCCCAGCGATGCCCAATTTTTTCAGAGGGACTGTGTTGCTAAATCGCTTGAAGGCTGGTGTTGTTGCTTGAATCCCAAACAGGGTTGCCAGAGCTGCCCCAATAAAGAAAGGGAAAATATGGGTCCAGCTGGAGAAGTAGATGCGGGAAAACTCATCGACAAAGAAGCTAGAGATAAACATGGAGAGGAAACTCACAAGAGCAATGAGGCTGGAGCTAAGAAAGATAAGTCCTTTGAGCTGGCCTACTTTTTCTACCTTCTTGGTCATAAAGTGAACAGCGAAAATCCAGGCAATATAGAAATGAATTTCCACGGCTAGAGTCCAGGTATGAACAAAGAGATGAGGGGTGAATAGGTTCTCATAGGAGCCACCCGACAGAATCTCAAAGTAATTGGTGACAAAGCCTAAGGTCGTGGTAATCTGCTGCCCAATGTTGGCAATGAAATCATTACGAACTAGCAGGGCCAGGGGTGTTGCGACCAGAATCATCAAGACCAGGGGTGGAAAAATCCGATAGAACCGTTTTTTAAAGAAGGATTTTATATCAATCGTTTCGTTGCGGACATACTGGTCAATCAGATTGGCTGTCATCAGGTAACCAGAAAGAGTGAAGAAAAGGTCCACTCCAACAAAACCACCTGGAAAGTATTTGACAAAAAAATGATAGAGCAGGACCCAGACTAGGCCTGTTGTACGGATAAAGGCAAACCATCTAATCTTCATGCTGATAAATCCCCTGTTTAAACGTTCCTTCATAGACAGTTTTTGTCTGAGTTGTTAGTTTTCCTTGACCATCTGCCTGACCTTTTTTAAAATCACCGACATAGGTCCAACCTTCTTTTGCTGTAAATTTTCCCTTGCCATCAAACATTCCATTACTAAAGTTGCCCTCATAAACATCGCCATTAGCAAAGGTAATCTTACCCTGGCCATTCATTTTATTGGCTTGGACATTTCCATGGTAGACGATATTGCCTTTATCTAGTGTTAAGGTCTTCTGGCTAGGAATACGACCGATAAAGAGGGTCAGTGCACACAGAATAATCAGGCCCAGAGAGAGCCTTTCAGCATTTTTTCGAGTTAAATGGGGCTTGATGTGCTCAAGCAATCCATCTAAGTCAAGTGGAATCTTTTTCATCTTATCATCTCTTTCTGCTTGCTTTGCCCCTATTTTACCATTTTATGAGTCATTCTACAAAGGTATCAAGCTATTTTTTAAGGAAATTTATCCAGTCTTGGCAACCTTTGGTAACCTGCTGGTAGGTTGCTTCAAAATGGCCTGTATAATAAGGGTCAGGTACACCATTATTGTCAAAAAGTAGAATCTTATCCTGACAATCTGCTGGAGCAACAGCTTGCATATCACGAACATTTTGCTCGTCCATCCCAATCAAGTAATCAAATTCATAAAAATCAGCCTTGGACAGAGGAATAGATCGTTTGCTTGCATCGTAGTCAATGCCGTGTTCCTTAAAAATATTTCGAGTGCCCCTGTGAATCGGATTGCCATGTTCCCAGTTAGAAGTGGCTCTGCTCTCAATGTATACCTGGTCGGTCAAGGATTTCATGACAAACTCAGCCATGGGGCTGCGGCAAATATTTCCCAAACAAACAAAGGCAATTTTTTTCATGGTTTCGTCTCCTCTTTCTGTATACAGTTTATTATACATCAGCCAACCATGGACTTCAATGAAAAGTGAGATTGATTTTATAAGAGGAAATCAGCGCTATATTTGTATTGGGAACTACACATTTGTTTATACCGACCACAGTAGGTAGTATTTCCAAGAATATCAAAAAGGCGACTTCTTTTCGGAAATCGTCTGAGCAGTCACTACCGCCAATCAAAAATCTGCAATTTTCAAACTAACAGGTATGGCAGCAATCTTACACACGTCTTTAGCCAGCAAAATCATGCATCCAGTCGTAAAGCCTTAACATCTGGATTTGATAGATCAATTGGCTCTTGTGCAGTTTTCATATAAGGACTAAAATACCAATTATAGCGATGAACCTTCCTGTAAGACCCAATCCATTCAGGTTTTGCAACATAAGAAAGTGAAGGCTTTATTTATAATTTATCCATTTGCTACCTTCCGTTACAACGAATACTCCTGCTATTATCCATGTCAAAATCGCAACGGTTACAAAGCTGAAAGAATCATAGCCATGTGGCAAAATCTCAGGATAGAAATTAATCATCGTATGAAAGATAACACCCGTTATGGCAGCCTTGCCCGAATAATCATAGATATAACCCATTATTACCCGGTAAGCTATTGCACAATTAACTAAGGCGATTACATCTATAAAACCTTTCCCTTGAGAAATATAGGGTAAGATATGCCAGGCTCCCCAAAACAATCCAATCATTAAGCCTGTTCTAAAGATACCCAGTCGTTTTTGGATAAGAGGGGTCAAATAACTTGTCCAGCCCAGTTCTTCCAAAATGGCCCCTAAATAAAAGGCCAGAAAGGTAAGTAAACTTGGTAACAACGGCTTTTCAAAAATCTGAAAAAAACGAAAAGAAGGATCATGAAGGTAGGCAGCAACTGTAAAAATAAGTGGTATGATTAAAAAAGCCAGCAACAGATATACTGCATGTTTAACTTTGCGAATGTCCAAAGAAGATAGCAACCATGTATTTAGTCCCTGTTTGCCAGCATCCTGATACATCATATATCCCGCTACCAGACAGGGAACAATGATCATGAGAAAGCTTAAAGGCAAATTTAAAAACACAGGTGATGTATAGAGGAAATTGAGAGCATAAAAAGGAATAGAGCCAACAAAGACGAGTATAAAATAATTCATATAATGGTTTTTCATGTATATCCTCTCCAAATTCTAATTGGTCATCGTCCAACCTGTTACGGTTTTACAAGACCATGTAACAGCAGGTCCCTGAAGTCTAGTCGGCTAGCAGTTATCCGCTGACCACCTTTTATTTCTCTTGTAGCTCCAATGTCATCTACCGTTTCAGGAGCTTCTCGATATCGAACATATTTCTCCTATCGCGATCAGCAGTCAGCTAATAGTTCAAAGCTTTCATCTGATGCGCTTTGTTTCGGATTTCCTTTTCTGAATTCTTTCTCTACTTCCCGTTGTCAATGTCTGTTCTCAACTCCGGAAGTGGCTTCTTTCTGCTCATCTCTATCATCATCTTTTCTTTTAAACGTAAAAACGCCTTTAACAAAGTTGGTTGCAAGTATTTCCAAGGTTTGGCCAATATTTGGAAAATCATCTTCTGTGATATGCATATCCATGTAGTAAAACAAATGATAAACCTGTAAAACATCTTGAATTTGTTCATAGGAACATCCTTCTGCCATCATTCGATTGGTAAAGGTTTCCACTAAAAACTGATGGAAGTGATTTGCACGTTTTCCCTCTTCTGAAGAATAATAGTGATGCAACTCATCAGAAATAGCAGGATTAGTCCATTCTACGAGAATTCTATTAGATGAAACAAGACTTCGTGACTGTCTAAAAATCCGACCGATAATGTCGACCATATCTCTTTCCCAATCAATTTCGTCCATCATGATTTGGCGTACACGGTTATTCTCATCTACATAGACATCTAAAAAAATGGCTTCTTTACTTTCATAATAGTTATAAAAAGAACCAACCGCTACACCAGCTTGTTTAGCAATTTCTGAAATGCCTGTTGCCTTATAACCCTTTTTAGAGAAGATATCGTGGGCAACTGCCTTTAACATCTGTTTTTTGTCCAATTCTAGCAAACCTCTTCTTGTTATTATGAATGAATATTTATTTTATTCATTCATAATATACCAAATTACCACTAACCTGTCAATAGAACTACAAGAGAGAAATAGCCCATTTTATCCAGACCTACCAAGCCCCAGCCATCAGACCATATTAAAAAACCAGGAAAACCTGGTTTTTGTCGTTTATTCAAAGTTATAATCTTTTATAATCTCAATGCTGTTGATGGTGATGTCACTGGTTGGCTTGTCGCTGGCATCTGTTTCGCTGCTGGCAATCTTATCGACCACATCCATCCCTTCAATCACTTGTCCAAAGACGGTATAACCACCATCCAGGCTTGGATTTCCGCCATTTTTATAGGCTTCAATAATCTTTCCAGGCGTTTTTCCGCTGCTTAGTTGGCCAGATGCGTCAGCTGGATTTTGATTGATGAAGAATTGACTGCCATTGGTGTCTGCACCAGCATTGGCCATAGCCAGAGCACCTCGGATATTGTAGAGGAAGGCAGAAATTTCATTTTTAAAGCCATTTCCTGCATCAATACTATCGTCCTTACCAGACCAGATGGACTGACCGCCTGTACCCTCGCCATCAGGATCTCCACCTTGGATCATAAAACCATTGATGACGCGGTGGAAGATAATCCCATTATAGTAGCCTTCCTTGGCGTGGGTCAGGAAGTTTTCGACAGCCAGAGGGGCTTCTTCCGGGAAGAGCTTGATGGTGATATCTCCTGCACTGGTTTTGATCTTGACCGCAGCTTCGTTGTCAGCAATGTCCGTCGATAATTGCGGGAAGTTGGCATTGGGATTGTTGATAGCGTAGGCTAAATCCTTGGCGTACTTGCTAGAGGCAGTAGTTTCAGTGCTAGTAGATGATGCCTCAGAAGAACTGGCAGTCGTGTCCGTTTTAGAGGAGCAAGCTGCCAAGAGGAAACTGGATGCGAGAGCGAGATATAAAAATTTTTTCATAGGTAACCTTTCTGGAAATGGATTCTGTATTGGCTAAGAGAAGGCTTTTTTAGGCAAACTTTTTTATAGAAAATGAGCCCAAAATGCCAGTCTCTGCTTCAGACACCATTATACCATAATTGGGAAAACTGTGTTATACTAGTCCAAGAAATGAAAAAGAAAGAATGTATGTAGATGGCACTTTATGATGATTTTGAGGTGAAACCCTATGTTTCACCAGAGCGTGATTTAGCAACGGAGGAATTCAAACCTGTACCGCGTAAAAACATGGAGCTCTTGGCGGATAATCTGCTGGCAGGAGACATTATCCTCCTTTGGCGGATTCGATTTGGGACCTTCGCCAATGACACGGTTTACAGCAAGTATTTTGAATATTTATATGGGATTAACGGTCCAGCCCATATGCAGACCTTGATTGAAAAGGGCTATGCCTATGAGGAGTCAGCCTTTGATTCCCTTGACCATATTTCTGCGACTTTAAAAAAGAAAATTTTGAAAAGCAAGGATGTCAAGGGGTTGTCTAAAATGAAAGCTGCTGATTTAGACCAGGCCTTGAAAGACCATCTTTCAGAAGAAGAACTGGGGACTTTTTTCAAAGTGCGTGGTTATGCTTTGACAGAAAAAGGGAAAAAAGCTATCGATGATCATCCACAGGTAATCGATCGCCATCCCAAGAAGAAGTTCTAGGTTTATAGAAAATGGATGCGCCAGATTGGTGCATTTTTCCATGTTGCCTGAAAAATAGCTAAAAATATGATAAAATGAAATGATATTGTTTAAAAGAGGAAATTATGTCTAAGAAGATGAAAAAAGGAAGGTCAACTCGTCGCCCGACCAAAGCCGAGTTGGCTCAAAGAAAGAAAATTCAAGCGATACTCCTTCGGATTGGCTTACTCTTGGTGTTGGCCCTGGCAGCTAGTCGCTTAGGTCTAGTGGGAGTGACAGCCTACAATCTTCTGCGCCTGGTGACGGGGAGTGCAGCCTATGTTTTAATAGCAGGTCTGGCTATCGGTGTACTTTTTTGGAACCGTCTGAGTCGTCATGAGGGAATGATTTCAGGTTTTCTTCTTTTTCTGGCGGGTATTTTGTTGGAATTTCAAGCCTATTTGGACCTTTCTTACAAGGGGAGCCAGCTCTTTCAGCATACCGTTCGTCTGGCCTTTCAAGAGATTAGATTGGTGCAGGTTAAGGAATTTTTGGGCGGGGGTCTCCTAGGTGGTGGCTTCTATATGCCCATCTCCTTTCTGTTTGCCAATCTGGGCAGTTTCTTTATCGGTGCTCTCTTGATTGGCTTTGGTCTTTTCTTCATGAGTCCTTGGACGGTCTATGACTTGGCAGACGCTTTTGCTTATCTCAGAGAGCAACATAAGGTTAAAAGTGCTATTCGAGCAGAAAAAAGAGCTGTGAAACAGGCGGAAAAAGCTGAACGAGAAGCCATCAAAGAAGCTCAGCGTCTAGAGGAAGAGGCAGCCTTTGAAGCAGAATTGGAAGCTCAAAGACAAGCCCGCATGCTGGAAGAATTCGATAAGGATGTGGACCTGGAAACAGGTGAAATTCTTGAAAGAGACCAGGAAGCTGAAAGAATTCCCCTGTCCATTCAGGCTGAGCCAGAACCGCAGACCGAGACTCTGGAAGATGAATTTCCCATCCTCTTGGCTCAAGAAGAAATCTTGTCCGATGAGGCTCCAGAAGAGCTAGAAGCAGAAGAGGTGGTGATTGACTTTAAACCCAAACAACGCCTTGCCTATCAGATGCCGACTGTGGCCCTCTTAGCCCCTATCCGGGTGAAGAGTCAGGCCAATGAGAAAAAAATTGTCCGCGAAAACATCAAGGTTTTGGAAGATACCTTTGCCAGCTTCGGTATCAAAGTAGCGGTAGAGCGGGCTGAAATTGGCCCTTCTGTCACTAAGTACGAAGTCAAGCCAGCTGTAGGGGTTCGGGTCAATCGGATTTCCAATCTGGCAGATGACCTGGCCCTGGCCTTGGCGGCCAAGGATGTGCGGATTGAGGCACCAATTCCAGGCAAATCCCTTGTCGGTATCGAAGTGCCTAATTCAGAAGTGGCCACCGTTCCCTTCCGTGAGCTCTGGGAACAGTCCAAGACAGACCCAAGTAAGCTACTGGATATTCCCCTTGGTAAGGCGGTCAATGGTTCGGTTCGCTCCTTTGATCTGACCAAGATGCCGCATTTGCTGGTGGCAGGCTCAACTGGTTCAGGGAAATCCGTCGCGGTCAATGGCATCATCGCCTCTATCTTGATGAAGGCTGGACCTGATCAGGTTAAGTTCATGATGATTGACCCTAAGATGGTGGAGCTGTCTGTATACAATGACATTCCCCACCTTCTCATTCCTGTTGTGACCAACCCCCGCAAGGCTGCGCGTGCCCTGCAAAAGGTCGTGGATGAGATGGAGAAACGCTATGAACTCTTCAGTCAAGTGGGGGTTCGAAACCTTGAAGGTTACAATGCCAAGGTGGAGGAATTTAACAAGCAGTCTGCTGAGAAACAGATTCCCCTGCCTTTGATTGTCGTTATCGTAGATGAATTGGCCGACCTCATGATGGTAGCCAGCAAAGAAGTGGAAGATGCCATCATCCGTTTGGGACAAAAGGCTCGGGCAGCTGGTATCCATATGATTTTGGCTACCCAGCGTCCATCAGTGGATGTTATTTCTGGCTTGATTAAGGCCAATGTGCCTTCGCGGATTGCCTTTGCGGTATCCAGCGGGACCGACTCGCGGACTATTTTGGATGTGAATGGAGCCGAAAAACTCCTTGGACGAGGAGACATGCTCTTTAGTCCGATTGGGGAAAGTCATCCAGTCCGTCTGCAGGGCTCCTTCATCTCCGATGGAGATGTGGAGGCTATTGTGACCTTTATCAAGAATCAGGCTGAGGCCGAATACGATGAGACATTTGATCCGGGTGAAGTATCAGATGCGGACTTTGATTCCGGTTCAGGTACTTCAGGCGATGATGGGGGTGATCCCCTCTTTGAGGAGGCCAGGGCTCTGGTGGTGGAAACCCAG
>Ga0208938_1001098_pt1 | contig 16521 bp, 14 predicted proteins | sample AD_UKC125_MetaG_FD_184434 | JGI IMG/M metagenome (GOLD analysis project Ga0208938, IMG submission 184434) | Active sludge microbial communities of municipal wastewater-treating anaerobic digesters from USA - AD_UKC125_MetaG (SPAdes) (version 2) | ecosystem: Engineered > Bioreactor > Anaerobic >...
ATCTCGGTGGCGGCACGGACCTTCTCGACGTCACCTCCGGTCCCGGAACTGCCAGTGGAGTAGGACAGCATCGCCACATAGGGGTCGATGTCGAAGGCCGCCGCGGTCTGTGCCGAGGAGATCGCGATGTCAGCCAACTGGTACGGGTTCGGGTCGGGATTCACCGCGCAGTCGCCGTACACGAGCACCTTGTCGGCCAGACACATGAAGAAGACGCTGGACACCACGCTGACCCCTTCGTTGGTGCGGATCAGCTGCAGTGCCGGGCGCACTGTGTCGGCGGTGGTGTGGGAGGCGCCTGAGACCATACCGTCGGCCAGGCCGGATTTGACCAACAGCGTGCCGAAGATGGTGACGTCGGTGACGGCGTCGTGGGCGATGTCCATGCTCATCCCCTTGTGCCCCCGCAGATCGCACAACAGCGCCGCCATCTCGTCGCGCAGCGGGTCATGCTCGGGGTGCATGAGTGTGGCTCCCGAGAGGTCGAGGCCCATTGAGCGCGACCGGTCGCGAATCGTGTCGGGGTTGCCCAGGATCGTGAGGTCGCAGATCGAGCGGCGCAGGATCTGATCAGCGGCTCGCAGAATCCGCTCATCATCCCCCTCGGGCAGGACGATGCGGCGCCGGTCGCTGCGGGCCACCCGCACCAACCGGTTCTCGAACATCAAGGGGGTCGTCACCGCCGTGTCAGCGATCTGGATGCGTTCGATGAGGTCACTGGTGTCGATGACCGACTCGAAGACACCGAGCGCAGCGGCGATCCGGCGGTCGTCGCCGTAGCGGATCTGCGGGGTGAGGTTGGCGATTCTGTAGGCCGTCTCGAACGTATCGCTCTGGGCCATCAGCAGGGGTGTGACGGTCGAGTCCAAGCCGCGGGCGAATTCCATGACCCGCGGGTCTGGTGCCACACCGCCGGTGACGATGACCCCGGAGATACTGGGTACGCGGTCGCTGTAGCGGGCGGTCATCGCGGCCAGCAGCACATCGGCGCGGTCCCCGGGGGTCACCAGGAGGACGCCGTCCTGCAGTCGGTCCAGCAGGTTGGCCAGGCTCATCGCCGCCACCCGCACCCCGGTCACCTCCCGGTCCAGGGACTCCTGGGTGCCGATCAGAAGTTTGGCATTGAGTTCCGAGGAGATCTGGTGCAGAGACGGCAACTGCAGGCTGGGCTCCTCCGGCAAGATCCAGACCGGTTCTGCCGCGCCGGCCAGCGAGGCCGCCATGGCCTGCATGTGGCCATGTTCCACACGGTTCACGGCAATCCCCAGCAGGTTCACCTCATGGGTCTGCAGCGATTCCCGGGCGGCGTTCAAGGCCCCGTGGACCTGCTCGGCGCGGTGTCCGTGGGCGCTGACCACCAACAGGATCGGTGCGGCCAGGTTTAATGCCATGGTCACATTCAGCTCAAATTCGAAGGCCGCGCTGGCCCCTGTGTAGTCCGTGCCTTCGACCAGGACCACGTCGCACTCCGAGGCCAGAGTGTCGAACTTGACCATGATCTCGCTGATCAGGCCATCCGCATCGTGCAGGCTGCCCACACCGCGGGTCTGTTCAGTGGTGATGCCGTATGACTGCTCATAGGTCTGCGTCAGCCCGTAGCGCTGGCGGATCAGGTTGACGGTGTTGTCCTCCGCCGTGCTGCCAACCACCGGCCGGAAGTACCCCACTCGGGCCGAATGTCGGCTCAGTGCTTCCATCAGTCCCAGCGAGATCATCGACTTGCCGCTGGCAGGTTCCATCGAGGTCACATAGACGGCTTTGGCCACGCTTCGAGCCTATGTAGGAGTCTGGCGGGTTGCGACTCCGACTGCCTGGAGCAGGTGGGTCTCAACCGACCCGCGCCGCGGCGGCGGAAACCGCCTGCGCCAATGACTCGCGTGGAATGTTCAGCTGGTCGGTCAGACGCACTGCCATGTCGCCGTAGTTCGCGATCGCCACCAGCGTCTGCCCGGTGATCTGCTCGGGCGCCTGCTCCTGCGGCTCCAGAATGCGCAGGATGAGGATCTCCGCGTTGGCGTCCTCGGCGTCGTTGCCGAGGCGCAGAGTCTTGCGCACGACCTCGGCCGCGGCGCCCTCCTCCTGGGTGACTGACAGGGCCAGCAGCGCCACAACATTGGCGAATCCCACGGCGGTGTTGAGCACTTGACTGGGCTCCACGGGCTCCGCCATGGCATCGCGCAGAGCCTGCGTCACCGGCGAGACGGCCTGGGTCAGGTAGGAACCGACCACACTGCCCACCTCCCGGTAGGTGGCCAGGTCCAGACGGTCGTCGGTGGCCACGGACACGACCTCGAAGTTTCCCACCCGTGCAGCCTAATCCGCAGGTCCGTGCCCCGCGTACGGACCGGGCGTGGCAGGCTGAGCCTCAGTGAAGATCCCAAGGAGGGGACATGCGCCGTTTGGTGGCAGCTGGTGTAGCCGTCGGATCGCTGGCCGCGGGGGTGCTCTGGAGCCGCCGCAAGGACGCCGCTCGCCGTGAGCAGTGGGTGCGTCGAGCCAGCGAAGTGGCCGACGAACTCGCTGACGGTGTGACCCGGACCGCCGCGACCGCCGCCGTGGGCGTGGCCGATGCAGCCGAGAAGGCCGCAGGCGGTGTCGGCAAGGTCGCCGATGCGACCGCCGCCACCGCAGCGACCGCAGGTGCCACCGTGGAGTCTGCCGCGCGCAAGGCCACCGAAGCCGTCGACACCGTGGCCCGCGGGACCGCGGATGCGGCTGCCGAACTCGCTGAGAAGGCTCATGAGGCGTCGCAGGCTGCCAGTGGTGCCGCCGATCGTGCCGCGCTGACCACCTCCGAGGCCGCCTACGAGGCTGCCGATGCCCTGCAGGACGCCGCGGACGAGGTCGCGGCCGAAGAGGCGGCAGCCGAGGAGCCGGCAGTCGAGCCCGCTTCCAAGCCTGCAGCGCGCAAGCGGGCACCGGCGAAGAAGAAAGCGGCCAAGCCGGTCAACGATCAGTCCGTTGCCTGATCTGCGGATCGCAGTCGTCGGACCTGAATCAAGCGGCAAGACCACTCTCGCGATAGGTCTGCAGGCGTACTTGCAGCAGCGCGAGGTCACTGTCCTGCTGATTCCGGAGCAAGGCAGAGCCCTGGCCGCGGACCTGCCTGTCGGTCATGTGTGGAGTTGGCGAGAGCAACTGGCGACCTCGCTGATGCATCAGGGAGCGCAGGCACGTGCCGAACTGCTGCTGGACCAGACGCCCCCACCCACCGCCCTGATCGCGGACGGGACGGCTGGAACGCCCCTGGTGTGGCACATGTGCGCCGTCCGTCGCCGGCCCCAGTACGACGCGGGGCCTCCTGAAGTGACCGAGGACCTGGTGATGGCCGTCGAGAAAGCAGATTACGACGTCGTGTTCCTGACCAGCCCCGACCTGCCGTGGGTCGCCGACGGGATTCGCGACGACCCGGACGGCCGGGATGCGGCGTTCGAGACCTACCGGACGCTGTACCCGCAGGCCGTCATCATCGCGGGCGAGCAGCGACTGGAGCTGGCCATCGCAGCCCTGTCCGGCAGCCTTCCTTAGCCGTTACAGCCAGCGACCTCGCGTGTTTCCAGCCTGTAACCAAGTGCGAGTCGATCTATCCGGGACCGTCGATCGCTGGCAGGATGACCGCTGTGTCCTCACTCGACTCCGTCCTCCCCGCGTATGAGGAGATGGACGGCGACCTCGCAGACATCAACGCGGTCGATGCGCTGAAGTCGGTCCTGCTCGGGCTCGGGGAGGAAGGTCTCACCGACCGCGGTCGGCTCATCGACTCGTACTTCAACCGGCAAGGCATCACGTTCAGCCTGGCGGGGCGGGAACGTCCGTTGCCGTTGGACCTCGTGCCACGCCTGCTCAGCGCTGCGGAGTGGCGGGTGATCGAACAGGGGGTGGCCCAGCGCATCCGGGCCTTGGAGTTGTTCCTGGCCGATGTGTACGGCTCCCGGGCGGTGCTCGACGATGGCATCGTCCCGCGCCGGCTGGTCACCAGTTCCAGTCACTTCCATCGCGCCGCGTGGGGGATCGAGCCGCCCAACGGCGTGCGTATCCACGTCGCAGGGATCGACCTGATCCGCGACGAGCAGGGAGTGTTCGCCGTCCTCGAGGACAATCTGCGCTGCCCCTCCGGTGTCAGTTACGTGCTGGAGAACCGCCGTGCGCTCGCCCATGTGCTGCCCGAACTGTTCACCGATCAGCGGGTGCAGCCGGTGGCCGAATATCCTGAACGGCTACTCGACGCGCTGCTGGCCGCGGCACCGGCGGGCGTGGCCGACCCGCAAGTCGCCGTCCTGACCCCAGGGGTGCACAACTCAGCGCATTTCGAGCACGCCTTCCTGGCTCGGCGGATGGGTGTGGAACTCGTCGAGGGGCGCGACCTCTACTGCCGCGACGATCAGGTCTGGATGCGCACAGTGCGTGGTCCGCGTCCCGTCCACGTCCTGTACCGCCGTCTCGACGACGACTACCTCGATCCCGTGCACTTTCGCCCGGACTCGGTGCTCGGGATTCCGGGGCTGCTGAACGCTGCGCGCGCGGGCCGGGTCACCATCGCCAACGCCGTGGGCAACGGGGTGGCCGATGACAAGGCGATCTACCCCTACGTTCCTGCCCTGATCGAGTACTACCTCGGGGAGCGCGCGATCCTGCCCAACATCGATACCTACGACCTGCAGGATCCCGAACAGCGCGAGTTTGTCATCGACCGCCTGGACCGCATGGTGCTCAAGCCGGTCGATGGATCCGGCGGCTATGGCCTGGTGATCGGCAACCAGGCCAGCGATCAGCAGCTGGCCAAGTTGCGAGCGCAGGTGCTCGAGGATCCGCGCCGCTGGATCGCACAGCGGATCGTGCAGATCTCCACCTGCCCGACGCTGGTCAAGGACGGGCAACTGGCCCCGCGCCACGTCGATCTGCGGCCCTTCGCCGTCAATGACGGCGAGGACATCTTCGTGCTGCCGGGCGGTCTGACCCGCGTGGCGCTGCCGGAGGGGTCGCTGGTGGTCAACAGCAGCCAGGGCGGTGGCTCCAAGGACACCTGGGTGGTCGCCGAACCCGACGAACTGCTGTACACCCCGCCCGCCCGGCCCACGCCACGGCTGACCCGGGTGCTGGCCGCCGTCCCTGCCCGGGTGCATTCCCCCACCACCCACGACGAGCGCATGCGCCAACAGGAGAATCAGCAGCAACAGTCGGCGCTAGCACCGGCGCAGGAGCCACCATGCTGAGCCGCATCGCAGAGTCCTATTTCTGGATCGGACGGTACCTGGAGCGGGCAGAGGCAACCGCCCGATTGCTGGCCGAACACCACCAGCTGATGGTGGAGGAGCGCACTGTGCCGGAGGAGCTGGCCGCCGCGGTCCTGCTGGACGCCTTGTCCCTGCCGCCGCAGGCCGCCAGCAACGCCGCAGACCTGGTCGCCGCCGTCGTGGGGACGTCCTCAGACCCGGCCACCGTGTCCGGTGCCATCACGATGGCCCGTGAGAATGCTCGCGGTGTGCGGGAGTCCTTGTCCGCCGACGTCTTCGAAGCCCTGAACGCTGCCCATCTCGCCGGCATTCGGGGGCCGATCGTGGCCACCAGCCCGGCGTATGCCCTGTACCGGGTGGTCGAGCGCTTGGCGGTCGTCGTTGGGCAGGTTGACTGGACCGTCCCGCGCGACGAGGGGTACCTGTTCCTCTCCCTGGGCCGATCGTTGGAGCGCCTGGACATGATGTCGCGGGTACTGGCCGTACGCCACGACCAGCTGTGGCCAGAGGGTGGCCCGGTCGCCACTCTGCGGGCCTCCGCGGCACTCAACGTCTTCCTGCGCACCCAGCACCCGATGACCGGCGATGAGGTCCGCCGGTTCCTGCTGCTCGACGGCGACTTCCCGCGGTCGATGCGGGTCAGTTCGTCCAACGCGGAGGAGGCTGTCCGCGGATTGTCGTCGCGAGGGGCCAGCGACGGCGGCGACCTCCTACGCGAGGTGGGCCTGATGCGCTCGCAACTGGAGTATGCGGTGGACCCCACCCCCGATGAGGTCGACAGTCTCATCGAACTGGTCCAACAGTCCTCGGCCCGTGCCTCCGACGTGGTCGCCAAGGCCTTCTTCCGTCCTGTCGGCACGATCGTGTGGAGCAACTGATGGCCGGTCGGCGCCTTCGCATTCAGCACCGCACCGGTTACCGCTACGCCTCGCCGGTGGTGTCGTCGTTCAACGAGGTCCGCATGACCCCGATGGACGATGACGGTCAAGTCCTCATCAGTCACGAACTGCGGGTCGAGCCCCGGGCTGCCGTTCTGGTTTACACCGACTACTGGGGTGCGCGAGTCGAGTCCTTCGACACTCACGAGCCGCACGACGTGCTGGAGGTGATCGCCACGAGCACCGTTGACACCGCCGGTGGGCTGCAGGGTGTGCGGGATGGGTCCTGGGCGGAATTGGCGACGGAGGCGGTCCTCGACCGTTGGTGTGAGTACCTGGAGACCAGTTCCTACGTGGACGACGCCCGCGAGGATGACAGTCGCGTCGATCTGGTCCGGCAACTACGTGCCCAAGCGACCCCCGCGAGTGCCATCCGGTTGTGCAACGAGATGGTGCGGGACCGCATCGCCTACGCATCGGGTTCGACGAACGTCTCGACCACCGCCGGTGAGGCCTGGGCAACCGGCTCCGGTGTCTGTCAGGACTTCGCCCATGCCATGTTGTCCTTGCTGCGCTCAGCCGGTATTCCCGCGCGCTACGTGTCCGGCTACTTGCACACCGAGGAGGACGCGATGGGCGAGACGGTGCGGGGGGAGTCGCATGCATGGGTCGAGGTCTGGCATGGCGGCTGGGAGGGGCTTGACCCCACGAACAACCGCGCCGTCGGTGCGGCCCACGTGCTGGTGGCCCGCGGTCGCGACTACGCCGACGTCCCTCCGCTGAAAGGCATCTACGCTGGCGGTGCCAGTCAAGGACTAGGTGTCGACGTGGAGATCACGCAGTTGATGCGCTGATTCCGGTGAGACGCGCCGCGGCGGCGGGTTAGCCTGGAGCGCATGCGTCGTCTCGTGGTACCCGTCATCAGCGTGCTTCTCCTGTGTCATGCTGCTCTCCCGGCGGCCGCTGCGCCGGTCTCCTTGGACGCCGCGTGCGAGGCGACCCGCACCCAGCTGGCGACGCAAGGCGGTACAAACGGCACGGTGACCTTCGCAGGGCCCCAGTTCGCAGTGGGCTCTCTGGTGGTGGATAGCGCGTCCGGCACCTACGGGGTCATCGCGGGGGAGGGACTACGTGCCAAGGACCGCAAGACCGCTCTGGGGTACCTGCGGCAGCCCACGGCCAAGGCCTGGCTCAATGCAGGTCGGTTCTACGGCTTGGCCTGGGGCACGTCTTACGCGCAGGCCCTGGCCCAGGCCACCGGTCTACCCCAAGACTGCTCCACCACCGCGGGCGGCCTGCTGTCACAGTCAGGCGACACCTACAACTACGCCAATGTGAGTGTCGATATCAGCGATGGTGCGGTGGTCCGGTGGGGCACGACCACCTTCCGCTTCGGTCCCCAAACCGTGACTGCACCCAGCGGGGCGACAGTGGCATACGGCGCCTGGCTGAAGGCGTCGCAGGCAGCCAGTCTGGATGCGACCTTGCGCACCATCGTGCGAACAGTGGCCCAGACCGTACCGCAGCCCACTCCCAGAGCCATCGACACCTTGTTGCGGGCTTCCATCGACCCCGACCGGGCAGTACCGCTGAAGGTGAGGACTCTGCGCAGCGGAGCGCTGCTGTCCGGGCGTAATCCCTACACGAAGACGTATCACGCGTGGCGGGTGTACCTGAAAAGCGGCGAGCCGACGGCTCGCCGCGTCGCACCGTGACGCATCATTGAAGAGTGTTCCTCGTACGTGCGCTCGCTCTGGCGACATCAGCCCTGTTGGGCGTGACGCCAGCCGTCGCCGCCCCCACGCCGTCGCCCACACCCACGTCCTCTCCGTCGGTGGCGCCCACGCCGGTTCCTACCCCCACGAAGACGCCGAAGCCGAAGCCGAAGAAGACCATCGAGCGGGTCAAGGTAGCCATCACCCCTGACAAGGGGTCCTTCGGAGTCGGTCAGTTGATCACGGCGAGGTTCTCCGCGCCGGTCGCTTACAAGGCCAATGCCGAACGCGCCATGGTGGTCACCGGAAGTAATCCGCTGCCCCCCGGGGCGTGGGGCTGGATCGACAGCACCACCGCCGTCTACCGCCCCAAGGACTTCTGGCCCGGGCACACCCGTATCGACGTCAACCTGTCGTTGCACAAGGTGCGCCTGAACGGTGATGCGAGCACTCGCTGGATCGGTGGCGTGAACTCGACGCGCACGGTGAAGTTGCGCACGACACGGTCCATGGTCTCCAAGATCAACGCCAACACTCATCAGATGCGGGTGTACCGCGATGGTGTGCTCATCAAGGTGTTCGGGGTAAGCCTGGGTAAGCCCGGCTTCGTCACTCGCTCGGGCATCAAGATCATCACCGGCGAGAAGTACCGCTGGCAGCGGATGACCAGCGGCGACCTTGGCCTCACGGATGAGACCTACGACTTGCAGGTGCCCTACGCAGTGCGCATCACCCCGAGTGGGGAGTTCATTCACGGCGCACCCTGGGCGAGTGCGCGCATCGGCGTGTACAACGGTTCGCATGGTTGCACCAATCTGAAGGTCCCGCCCGCTCGGTGGTTCTTCGAACGGGTCAAAGCGGGCGATCCCACGGTGACGACCGGCACCGGTCGACCCATGGAGACGTGGAACGGCACACCGGGTGCCTACTGGAACTACTCGTGGGCCGATTGGAAGGCGAAGTCGGCACTGAGTTGACCGGCTGACGTTGGCGCTGTCCCGGGTGTCCCCGGGGTGTTTGTGCTCAGGGGTCGTCGAGGTGTGAGTGGTAGGTGTGGCCGCGGGGGCTGGTCCAGGTGAGGGTGTGGTTTGGTCCGGTGGTGACGGTCCATGCGGTGTGGGTTTTGAGTCGGTGGTGGTATCTGCATAGGGCGTGGAGGTTGTCGGCGCTGGTGGTTCCGGCTGGCCAGGGGGTGGTGTGGTCGAGGTCGCAGCGGGTGGCGCGGCGCCGGCAGCCGGGGAAGCGGCAGTGCCGGTCGCGGGTTCGGACGTAGGCTTGCAGGCGTGGTCCTGGCCGGTAGCCGGGCGCGGGTGGTGGGGGTGTGGACAGGTCGATGATGTCGGTGACCCCGTCGGAGATGAGGTGGGCGGCGTGGGTGTGGCTGATCGGGCCGTATCCGGCGATCTGGGGGTCGGTGTCCCGGGCCGAGGCGATGATGACGGTGATGGGGACGCTCTGGTCGGGTTTGGTGCCGGTGAGCAGTTCGATGAACGCGTCGGCCATGCCGGGGTTGGTGGCGCCGTTGGTGGCGCCGAGGTGGGCGCGGATGTGTTGGATGCAGGCCTGTCCTTGTTCGGCGGTGAGGTAGGCGCGCAGGGTGGCCATGCCGTCGGGTTCGTCGTGTAGCCACACGCCGCGGCGTTTGCGGGCGGCGGCCCGGCGGCGTTCGGCGGCGTCGGGGTCGATCCGGTCGACCTGGCTGGTCAGCCAGCGGCGTAGTTGGGCGCGGGTGTGGCCGGTCGCGTAGCCGATACCGCGGGTGGTGAGGGCAGTCCGCTGGTCGGGGTGCAGGGTGGCGCTGCGGTGGGCCAACTCCCGCGCCGCCCCCAGATCGATGCTGCCGGCCGACAGGGCGGCCAGCACGTGCGGGAGGTCCTGGTCCAAGGTGATGGCCAGGTCGAGGCGGTCGCTGGCCGTACCCGCGGACCAGTGCAGGGCGCATCCGATCTCGGCTGCGGTCGGATCCACATCGGTACCGAGGGGGTCGGTGCCGACCTCGGCGGTGGCGGCCAGCACGGTGAAGGCGCCCAGTTGGCGGGCGTCGGTGAACGCTTTGACGGTTTCGCAGGCCAAGGCCACGTCCAGCGGGTCGTTGTCGTGGGGGTGTTGCAAGATGTTCCACGCGTCGGCCACCGTTTGATTCATACCCCAACCCTAGAACAGGGGTACGACAAATAAGGCCCACGAACAAGAACTGTGGAAACTATCGAGCCGCGGCCATCAGCGTGTCAGCCAGAGCCTGATTGTCCTCTCCCATCACCGCTAGAACATCACCGGAGTTGGCGATGGACAACGCGTACTCGAGGGCATCGATCTCGTTGATGATGATGTGCACGTCCTTGGCGCGCCGGGGGTTCTGCTCGCGGATCCCCTGTTCGATGAGGACGGCGACCTCCCCCTCGGAGCGGCCGCGGCGTTTGCTGTCCTCCCGGACGACGATCACGTCGAAGTACTGGGCGGCGACCTTGCCGATCTCGATCATGTCGCTGTCCCTGCGGTCTCCGGCAGTACCGATGACCCCGATGCAGCGCCTGCGCTCCAGCTCGTGCCCCTTGGTGAGGCCGTCGAGATAGGCATTGAGGAACTGCCCGAGAGCGGTGAGCCCGTGGGCGTTGTGCGCGTAGTCGATGAACGCATGGACACCATGGACGTCGATGTGGTTCAGGCGGCCAGGGGCGGAGTCCCACGTGGGCAGGAACCCACTGAGGCCGGCGCGGATGTCGTGCAGGTGGGCCCCCTTGGCAAAGGCCGCTCCGGCAGCGGACATCGCATTCATCACGTTGAACCGGGCCTTGGCGCCGTACGTCGCGGGGAGCCGGTCACAGTAGGTGAGTCGCATGGTGCGCCGCCCCTGCCGCAGCAGGATGTACTCGCCGTGGTCATCGGAATCGAGCACTACGGCGGTGCCACCACGCCGGCAGTGCCCCTCAGCAAGTTCGCGTCCCTTGGATCCTGGTTCTCCCATGCTCACCCAAATGACTTCACCGCGGCAGCGTCGTCGCATCCCCACTACCAGATCGTCGTCGGCATTGAGGACCGCGTAGCCGTCGCGCGGTACCGCCTCGACGACCACCGACTTGACGTCGGCGAGTTGCTCAATGGTGTGGATGCCACCGAGGCCCAAGTGATCGGGGGCAACATTGGTCACCACGGCCACGTCGTTGCGGTCGTAGCCCAGCCCCTCGCGCAGGATGCCTCCGCGTGCCACCTCCAACACAGCGAAGTCCACCCGCGGGTTCTGCAGCACCATCTTCGCGCTCTTCGGTCCCGAAGCGTCCGCCTGGATCATGAGGCGTTGGTCGATGATGATCCCGTCCGTGCTGGTCATCCCCACTTTGTGGCCCATACCTTTGAAGATGGCGGCGATCATGCGTGACGTCGTCGTCTTCCCGTTGGTGCCCGTCACTGCGATGATGGGCACCCGCGCCCGCGACCCGACCGGGAACAGTTGATCGATGACGGCCTTGGCCACGAACTGCGGCTCTCCGACAGTTGGGTGGGTATGCATGCGGAATCCGGGCGCGGCGTTGACCTCGCAGATGCCACCGCCGGTCTCCCTGACCGGCTCGGCGATGTCCGGGCAGATGAAGTCGATCCCGGCGACGTCCAGGCCGACAACCCGTGCGGCCTCCTCGGCGATCTCCACGTTGTCGGGGTGGGCGTCATAGGTGCGATCGATGGAGATGCCGCCGGTGCTCATGTTGCCGGTCGATGCCAGCTTGACCTCGACCCCGGTCTCGGGGATGTCGTCCATCGCGAAACCCTGGATGGCGACCAGTTCCTCGGCGGCCCCGGTGATCCGGATTCGGGTGAGCACCTTCTCGTGCCCCACTCCTCGCCGCGGGTCGGCGTTCACGATGTCGACCAGCTCGCCGACGGTGTGCGTCCCGTCGCCGATCACGTGGGCGGGGACCCGTTCGGCCACGGCGACCATCCGCCCACCCACCACCAGCACCCGGTAGTCCTTGCCCGTGTAGAAGGGCTCCACGATCACCCGGCCGTTGCGGGACTGTTCCTTGGCCGCGGGGAAGGCCGCCAGCACGTCCTCGTCGGATCGCAGATCGAGTTGCACTCCGCGGCCGTGATTCCCATCCGCAGGTTTGATGACCACCGGGTAGCCGACCCGTCGTGCCAGTTGCACCGCGCGATCAGCGGTGCGGCAACTCTGTGAGGAGGGAACGGGTAGTCCCGCCGATCCGAGCAGGCGCCCGGTCAGCTCCTTGTCGCTGGCGATGTCGGTGGCCAATGCCGACGTAAGCGAGGTCATGGTCGCCCGGATCCGCTGCTGATACACACCCTGACCGAACTGCACCAGGGAGCCGGCGTTCAAGCGCATGTACGGGATGTCGCGGCTGGCCGCCTCATCGACGAGAGCCTGGGTGGACGGGCCGAAGGCGTAGCGCTCGGCGTCGAGCAGGAAACGCTCGAACTCGGCCTCCACGTCGAAGCCCTCCTCGGGCTCCACCAGATGGTTGACGAGCCGCACGGCCAACCGCCCCGCGGCCAGGCCCACACGTTCATCGAGGTAGGCGAATATCACGTGGTACTGACCGCGGACGTCGGCCGAGCGGGTCTTGCCCCGCCGCACCTCATGGCCCGCTTCGGACTGCAGTTGCAGCGCGACATGCTCTGCCACGTGGCCAAGCCACGTGCCTTCCTGCAGCCGCTCCAGGAAGCCTCCGCTCTTACCGCGGGAGCAGGTGTGGTCACCCACGCCCGGCAGCACCCGCATGAGGCGTCCGACGAACCCCGGGATGGTCGCACTGTTCCACTCTTCGAGTTCCCCAAGGTCGACCAGCAGATGGACGCAGGGCTCGTAGGACCACACGTTGGGTCCCCGGTACACCCGGGTGTTGAGAATCTCAAGCCGGCCTTGCGGGTACTCAGACATCCAGACTCCTCACGTCGGTGGTCGTTGTCGACGACGCCGCACTGAACGTTCCGCGTTGCGGTCGTCCACCCCTTCGGCATTGACGCGCACGCTAGCGGTGCGGTCGGGGATGTAGTCGGAGGTGCGGCGTGCGATCTGCGCCTGTTCGACGGCCGTGCGGTACTCGGTGAGTTGTCGGCTGTCGAGGTCGAAGTGTGTCCCACTCGGCAAGAAGTGTACGCAGGCCCCGCTGATAAGGATCGGCTCCGTCCCGCGCGCCGCGTAGGCATTGCTCACCGCGTTACGCCCGTCAGCCAGGAAGATCGCCCCACGACCGTAGACCTCGAGCAACGTCTCGTTCGTGATGATCGCGGCGGTGTCCTCGTCCACCCCCATGCCAAGCAGGCTGGGATTCGCTGCGACCAGGGCGAGCAGGCGGCCGAAGCGGCCCCGCTCCGCAAAGTGTTGGTCCACAATCACGTCGGGCAGCAGGCCCAAGCCCTGCGCCAGGGTCGCCATGCGCTGTTTGGGGGTCTCGCCGGTGGCCCCGAGGGCCACCATGTGCTCGCTGACCACGGAGGCCCCGGCGCTGGTACCGCCCACAACCACGCCTTGGGCGTACATCTGTCGCACGGTGTCGCCTAGCGCAGTGCCGCGCAGCACGGCAGCCAAGCGGGCCTGGTTACCGCCGGTGAAGAAGATGCCGGTCGCCCCGTGGACGGCTTTCGAAGCGACCGTCGCGTCGGCCTCGGCCCGGTTGACGGGACGCACGGACAGCACATCGGCGGCCCCCAGTTCCCGGAACACCTTGTCGTAAAGGTTCGTTATCTCATCGCCGAGCGAAGAGGCCGTGGCACAGACCGCGATGACAGACCGGGAGCCTCCGCAATACTGCACGAAGCGGCGTAGGACCCGGCGCTGACCCAACTTGTCCTCGGCGCCGCCGATGATCATCAGGCGGCGGGTTGTGGGAACGGTCACGTTCGACAGGTTACGGGCTGCGCGGCGCCGATCGCGCCGCGCTGGCACAATAGCCGTCCATGGTCTTCACCCTCGTTCTCCTGCGCCATGCCAAGAGTGACTATCCGCCCGGCGTCGTCGATCATGACCGGCCCTTGAACCCACGTGGCCGCCGCGACGCGCCCGTGGCCGGAGAGCTGATTCGGTCCAGCGTGGGCTCACTTGATGTGGCGCTGGTTTCGACTGCCACGCGGGCTCAACAGACGTGGCAGCGCTCCGGCGTGGAGGCCAGCCGGGTCGTCGATAGTCCACACCTCTACCTCGCCTCTCCCGACGCGATGCTGAGCGCCATCCGCGGCGAGCAGGCGACTTCGGTGATCGTGGTGGCCCACAACCCCGGCACCGAGGATCTCGCGGCTCGACTCAGCTCCAACCCGGGCAGTGCCGCCTACGAACGGATGCTCACGAAGTTCCCCACCGCTGCCTTCGCGGTTCTGCGCGCGGAGGCGCCCTTCGCGCAGTGGGAGTTCGGGATGGCCCGGCTGGAGGCCTTTGAGGTGGGTCGGGGCTAGTGGCCGCCGCGCTCATTCTGCGCGCACGTCGAGCGCTTCGACCTGCTCACGCGTGATTCCCAGCAGATAGAGAACCGAGTCCAGGTAGGGGGCGGTGACAGAGGCGTCCGCCGCCTCCGCCACAGCAGGTTTGGCGTTGAACGCGACCCCCAATCCAGCGGCGGCCAGCATGTCCAGATCGTTGGCCCCGTCGCCGATGGCCACGGTGCGGGTCACATCGAAACCGAACTCGTCGGCGAACTCGCGCAGCGCCGCGGCTTTGCCCGCCCGGTCGACGATCGGCGCGATGACGCGCCCGGTCAGCAGCCCATCGGCCACCTCGAGGCGGTTGGCCCGGTACCGATGAACCCCCATCTGCTGCGCCAAGGGTCCGACGATCTCCTCAAAACCACCGGAGACCAGAGCCAGCCGGTAGCCCAACGAAATCAGCGTGCGGCACAGGGTGCGGGCACCCGGCGTGAGCCGGATCGAGTCGCTGACATGTTGCAGGGCCGACACCGGGGTGCCCCGCAGCGCGGCCACGCGCTCACGCAGCGAGTCGGCAAAGTCCAGCTCACCAGCCATCGCCCGTTCGGTCACGGCGGCCACAGCCGCCTCACAGCCGGCCTGCCGTGCCAGCAGGTCGATCACCTCGTCCTGGATCAACGTGGAGTCCACGTCCATCACCACCAGCCGGGCGCCTTGCCGGATGGTCGCGGCCGACTGCACCGCGACGTCCACCCCGATCTCTCGCGATATGGGGGCCAGCGCCTGTTTGAGAGCGGCATCGCTGACACCGCTCACCGTCACCTCGATCGCCGTGACCGGATACTCCGCGATGCGCACGATGCGCTCGATGTTGCCCTGCCGGCTCGCGATCTCACCGGCGATGCGGCCCACATCAGCAGCGCGCAATTCCGGCGCCATCAGAACGCACAGGGCCGTCGCCGCTTTCCGGTTCACCACGTCAGGGCATTCCTTCGCGATGTCAAGCTCCAGACCTAGCCGTGCCGCCAGGTCCTCAATGTCCGGCAGGCCATCGGTCTCGACAGCCACGCTGAGCACCAGTCGGCCCTGCACAACGAGTTGTTCGATGTCATGCACCTGCACACGGTCGCCCAGCGATCCCAGCAGTTCAGCGGTGATGCCTGGGCGATCGTGGCCGGTGAAGGTCAAGGTGGTCGTCATGCGAACCTGCGAGTCCGGTCCGAAGTCAGGACAGGCGCCTCGCGGTACGCCGACAGCGCAGCCCGGGCGCTGCACCGCACCACGTCCTGCAATGCTGCGCTGCGCTGGGACGCAGGCACTTCGCCGACGGCGGTCCACACCCGCACCGCCCGCACCAGCAGCCCTTTGCGCTGGCCGTCGGCACCGGGAGGCAGCGGTCTGACCGTCATGGCGGGCACGTCCGAGGTCACCGCGGCCCCCGTGAACCGCAGCTCGTGCTCCGCGCGGACCACTGCCTGCGCGAACTCGGTGGCTGCCTGGTCCAGGTCCAGGTCCAGGTCCAGTGGCCTGGGAACGCCTGCCGGCAGCAGACCGACACCCGGAATCAGCACGGTGCTCGGTCGACCCGGCCCGGCGTGCAGGATCACGGCTTCGCCGGCTGCCACGGCCGCCTCTGTCACGGCCTTCGGACCCGGCAGCGTGCCCACCCCCAGGTCGGGGGAGTAGGCGCTCAGCGCGGTCGTCGTGGCCCGTAACGGGCTCACCCGAGTCATCAGGTCGGCGCCGATCAACTCCAGCACATCGTCACCGCCGGCCGCGCCTCGCCACCACGCGGGCAGCCACCCGCAGAGTTGGAAGGACACAGGCACGACGGTCATGAAATCCAGCGTAGGGTTAGGTTTCGTGTCCGACGTCATCAACCTCGTAGACGTGTCCGTTCTGCGGGGCGGCCGGGCCATTCTTGCCGACGTCGACTGGGCCGTCTCCGAGGGTGAGGCCTGGGTCGTGCTCGGACCCAATGGCGCCGGCAAGACCACAATGCTGCAGGTGGCCGGCACGCTGATTCACCCCAGCCGGGGCAGCGCCGAGATCCTCGATGAGCGGCTGGGTGCCGTCGATGTGTTCGAGCTGCGCCCGCGCATCGGGTTGGCCAGTTCGGCCCTGGCCGCCCAGGTGCCGCCAGCCGAGCGGGTGCGCAACGTCGTGGTGACCAGCGCCTGGGCTGTGATCGGCCGCTGGCGGGAGCAGTACGACGTGGCCGACCTCGATCGTGCCGACCACCTGCTGCAGACCTGGGGTCTGGCCCCGCTTGCCGACGCGCGGTTCGGCACGCTCAGTGAAGGTGAGCGCAAACGAACCACCATC
>Ga0208938_1001100_pt1 | contig 16516 bp, 10 predicted proteins | sample AD_UKC125_MetaG_FD_184434 | JGI IMG/M metagenome (GOLD analysis project Ga0208938, IMG submission 184434) | Active sludge microbial communities of municipal wastewater-treating anaerobic digesters from USA - AD_UKC125_MetaG (SPAdes) (version 2) | ecosystem: Engineered > Bioreactor > Anaerobic >...
ACGGGAAACGATTTCGAAGTTTTCAGGTCTTCACTTCTGCGTATGTTTAATCGTGCTTTTGTTTTCATTTTATCATTTTTTACAAAGATACGATTTACACACGAATTTACAAACGAATTTATGATAATTCTTTTTATTTCTCTTTATCAATCGTTATAAAAGCAATTTATATATCTATGTTTATCAGTCTGTTATAAAACGGTTTAAAACAAAATAGTTATCATATTGTATCATAAGTTCAAGTCCTGGTAGGACAACAACAAGAGGGTATCCAAAAGTTTTTGGATGCCCTCTTCAATTTTCTCAAATTCGAAAATATTACTAAGCTTTCTTGTCCTTTACCCACAAAAGCTCCATCTCTTCCAGCGATTTCCCTTTTGTCTCCGGAACCATTTTCCATACAAAAATTGCCGACAAAACGGACATCGTGCCGTAGAAGGCATACGTAAAGCCCGGACTGAATTCCATCATGGCCGGATAAGTGGACGATATCAGGTAATTGGCAAACCATTGAAAGGCCACAGCAATGGCTACCGCTTTCCCGCGTATTTTGTTCGGAAAAATTTCCGAAATCAACACCCAGCAGATCGGTCCCCACGACATCATGAACGATGCCGTATAGATAATGATGAAAACCAGCGTGCTGATGCCGATGATATTGTTGAACGCCAATACGGATATCGCAAACATGCCTATGGCCATCCCTATGGAACCGGTTATCAGAAGCGGCTTTCTGCCCCATTTGTCCACCGTGAGAATGGCTACTACGGTGAAAACAACATTTACGAAACCCATGATGACCGTTTGAAGCATCGAAGCATCCTTGGCCGCTCCCATACTCTCGAAAATGCGGGGCGCATAGTACAATGCCACGTTAATGCCCACAAACTGCTGAAAAACGGAAAGCAAAATCCCGATGATAATTACCTTCTTACCATAAGAAAATACACTTGCCTTGATCGAATGGTCGACCGTCTGTTTTATCTCGTCCAGTATCCGACGGGCAGTTTCTTCTCTCCCGTTGATCTTCGTCAACACCGACAAAGCTTTCTCGTCCTTATGCACCAGTGCCAGATAGCGGGGCGTTTCCGGAACAAACAACAGCAATATCCCGAACAAGGCTGCCGGAATCGCTTCAGAGGCAAACATGCGTCGCCAACCAATGGCATTGATCCATTCTATCGATTGACCTCTTGCAATTTCCCAGTTCACAAAATAAACCACCAGCATCCCGAAAATAATGGCAAACTGATTGAAAGATACCAGACGACCACGAATATCAGCCGGAGATATCTCACTGATATACATAGGTGAAACGGCCGAAGCCAGCCCTACTCCTATACCGCCCAAAATACGATAAATGTTGAAAGCAACGAGCAAACCAACCGAAGGTTCGCCTTTCGGAAAAAACAGGGCTTCGGGATATCCCGATCCCAAAGCAGAAATAAAAAACAAGACGGAAGCCAAAAGCAACGTGTTTCGGCGTCCCATCCGGTTAGAAAAAAAACCGGATAGTATGCCTCCGATGATGCACCCGATCAAAGCACTCGATACCGTGGCTCCGTGAACCAGAGCACTCAATCCCAACGGTTCGATCAGAAAAGCCTGAAGCGATTTTTCGGCTCCCGAAATAACGGCTGTATCGTAACCGAAGAGCAATCCACCCAACGTCGCAACCAACGTAATTCCAAAAAGATAAGTCTTATTGTATCGTGTCGTCATTTTTTCATGAAATACAAAAAGAAACCCGGCCGATACCATAAGAACGACCGAGAATCCATACCGTTTTTAATCTTTTTAAATGTACATGTTGACAATGGCTTCGTAAAGCTCCTGTTTACCGCTTATCTGCGCCGGCTCTCTACCCAAAGAAAGCGCATAATCGCGCAGATCTTCCAACGAAAGTTTTCCCTCTTCAAATGCTTTTCCTTTTCCGCTGTCGAAGGAAGAATACCGATCCTTGAGCATTTGCAGATAAGGCGATTTTTCAAGGATGGCGGCAGCGGCTTCCAACGCACGCGCAAAAACATCCATCCCTGCTATGTGCGCAATGAAGATATCATCCAAATCGGTGGAATTGCGACGGGTTTTGGCGTCGAAATTCGTCCCTCCGCCCTGCAAACCGCCGTTACGCAAAATGACCAGCATCGCCTGTGTCAATTCATACACGTCTATCGGAAACTGGTCGGTATCCCAACCGTTCTGATAATCTCCCCGGTTGGCATCGATCGATCCCAACATACCGGCATCTGCCGCACACTGCAGTTCGTGCTCGAAAGTATGACCGGCCAGCGTGGCATGGTTCACCTCGATGTTCAGCTTGAAATCCTTGTCCAACCCATGCGCACGAAGAAAACCGATGACCGTTTCGGCATCTACATCGTACTGGTGTTTGGTCGGCTCCATGGGTTTGGGCTCAACAAGAAAATTGCCATTGAAACCTTTCGAACGGGCATAATCGCGCGCCAAAGTCAGCATCATGGCCAAATGTTCCTTCTCCCGCTTCATGTCGGTGTTCAACAAACTCATGTAACCTTCTCTTCCACCCCAAAAAACGTAATTCTCGCCTCCGAGTTCGATGGTCGCATCCAGCGCATTTTTGATCTGGGTGGCAGCATAGGCTACGCTCTCAAAATTGGGATTGGTAGCAGCTCCGTTCATGTAACGTTTGTGACCAAAAACGTTGGCCGTACCCCATAAGAGTCTGATGCCCGTTTGAGCCATCTTCTCCTTGGCGTATGACACCATCTGCTTCAGGTTGGATTCGTACTCCTCAAGCGAATTCCCTTCGTCCACCAGATCGACGTCGTGAAAACAAAAATATTCGATCCCCATCTTCTGCATGAACTCAAATGCCGCATCCATCTTGTTTTTTGCCCTTTCAATGGCATCTGCTCCCCGATTCCACGGGAAACTTTTCGTCGGTCCGCCAAAAGGATCCGTCCCCTCTGCACATAAGGTATGCCAGTAAGCCATGGAAAATTTGAACCAGTCTTTCATCTTGCGGCCGTAAACTTCTTTTTCCGCATCGTAATATCGAAAAGCCAAAGGATTTTTGCTCTCTCTTCCTTCGAACGCGATTTTCCCTATACCGGGAAAAAATTCTTTTTTTTCTTTCATGTTTTTATTGTTTTAAGTAAGTGAATGTATCATGTATGCTATCTTGTTTTTATCCGATTTCCGAAGTCAGCCGGCTCTTCCACTGTTCATAAGCGGATTGGTATTGCAACCGGTTTTTTGCATCGGGCTCTACCGTCATGATTTTCTCCAGAGATGAAAAAGCTTCTTCAGTCGAGGAGTATATCCCTGCACCTATGCCGGCTGCTTTGGCCGCACCGGCTGCACCATCGGTATCGTACAACTCGATGACAGCGTCGGTGACACCGGCCAGCGTATCACGAAAAACCGGACTGAGAAACATGTTGGCATTGCCCGCACGAATCACGCTGATCTCCATCCCCATGGCTTCCATGATCTCCATGCCGTACTTGAACGAAAAAACAATACCCTCCTGAGAGGCCCTCAAAAGATCGGCAATGGAATGGATATTGAAATTGATGCCGTGAAAAGAGCAGCCGATGTCTTTGTTCTCCAAAATGCGTTCCGCTCCGTTCCCGAAAGGAATCACCGAAAGTCCTTTTGCACCAATGACCGATCGCGAAGCCAATTCGTTCATGTCGGGGTAGGAAATTCCCTCGCGCATCATGTTGCGCTTGATCCATGAATTGAGAATACCCGTGCCGTTGATGCACAGCAAGACGCCAAGCCGCGGCTCTTCGGGCGTGTGATTCACATGGGCAAATATATTGATTCGTGAAAGCGGATCGTAATTGACTTCTCCCAATACGCCGTACACCACACCCGACGTGCCTGCCGTGGAAGCAATTTCTCCGGGATTGAAGACATTCAGCGAAACGGCATTATTGGGCTGATCACCGGCACGGTAACTCACCGGCGTACCTTCTTTCAGCCCCAGCTCTGCCGCTGCTTCGGCAGAAACGGTTCCCTGTGTTCCGAATATCGGAACAATATCGGGAAGAAGCGAGTAATCGAAACCGAAATACTTCATCACATCTTCCGATATCCGGTTTTCCTTGAAATCCCAGAAGATCCCTTCCGATAAGCCTTCAATCGTCATACCGATGGTGCCGGTCAGCTTCATGGCTATATAATCTCCGGGTAGCATGATTTTATAAATCCTGCGGTAAATTTCCGGCTCGTTGTCTTTTACCCAGGCCAGTTTCGAAGCTGTGAAGTTACCCGGAGAATTCAGCAGATGCGACAATGCCTTTTCACGACCTATCGACTCAAATGCCTTTTCGCCATAAGGAACAGCACGACTGTCGCACCAAATGATGGAAGGACGAAGTACGCGCAAATCTTTGTCCACAACAACCAACCCGTGCATCTGCCACGAGATGCCGATGGCTTTGATCTCTCCGGCATTGACACCGGATTTTTTCATCACGGATCGATGCGCATGCTTCAGGTTTTCCCACCACATCTCGGGATCCTGTTCCGCCCACCCCGGTCGCTCGGCATAAATCGGCATCTCCGTCTTGGGAAAATAATCCGATGCCGCAATCTTTCCGCTCTCGGCGTCAACCAAACAGGCTTTAACCGAAGAACTGCCTATATCGTAACCTAATAAATACATGTTGCGTAAATTTATAATTTTATTTGAGTTAACATATTCCTTTTTCAATTTCGTTGCGTATGACAGCCATCATCCCATCGATTTGTGCTAAAGCAAACATCCTTCCCAAAAAAGAATACCCCGGATTATATTCTTTTTCAACGTCATCAAGCATGAGTTTTCCATGATCTACCCGCATAGGAATAGCGGAGTTTTCTTTTTCGAAAATCCGGATTACCTCAATGAGAGCCGCCCTTCCTCCAAGAGGCGAAGCCTCCATGAAATCGCCATTTTCTTTAATTTCCGTACTTCTTAAGTGTACAAAAAAAGATTTCTTGGCAAAAATTCTTGCCAATTCAACCACATTATTTTGAATGCCTGCACTCAATGAACCCGCACAAAACGTCAAACCGTTAGCAGGGCTTTCTACAGACCTCAAAATCCAACGAATGTCATCCTCGTCACTGACGATTCTCGGCAAACCAAATACAGGAAATGGCGGATCATCGGGATGAATACACAATTTTATTCCATATTTTTCCGCCACAGGAATCACCTGTTGCAAAAAATACCTCAGATTCGTGCGAAGCTTTGTTCTGTCAACATTTTTATACAAATTCAGCAGCTTCCTAAAAGCATCAACAGGATCTTCGTCGCCCTCTACTATACTTCGATTAATAAAACCCTGAGTTTTTACAATAATGGTGTCTATAAGTTCTTTCTTTTCCTCCTCTGTAATAACGGCATCCAACTCATTTACTTTAGCCATCTCCTCAGGAGTATAATCCTTCTCCGCATTTTTTCTGCTCAGGATTTTACAATCAAAATAGGCAAAACGAATTTTATCAAAATATAAAGTTTGCGTGCCATCTTCCAATCTTTTCTTCAAATCGGTACGCACCCAATCTATCACAGGCATAAAATTATAACAAACGGTAGTTATTTCTGCTTGCCCTAGATGCATCAAACTCTGTTTGTAATTTTCTATCCATTTATCGCGATCTTTCCCTCCATATTTAATGGACTCCACTACCGGCAAACTTTCAACAACCGACCAATGCAAGCCATACGATTCAATATATCGTTTACTATCAAAAATATCCTCATAAGTCCATACTTCGCCGTTAGGAACATCATGCAAAGCCGTAACAATACCTTCCACGCCAATTTGCCTAAGCATATCCAGCGTAATTGGATCTTCTTTGCCAAACCACCGCCAACATTTTTTCATTTACTTCTAAAAGAATAAAATCAATCGTTTACATAAAACCTGTTGCCCCTTATCGCTACACGCTGCTGAATAACATTCCCCGAAGCAAGCGATCTTTCATCCGGTTGTTTTCCGCCAACCGAAATCAAAACGTTACCCGCCTCTACCAAAGGGATATTTTCTTCGTCCCTGCCTGCAAACTGCTGCGGTTGCAAAACAAATTCAACTGTACGGGTTTCGCCGGCTTTCAAATGAATCCGCTTGAAACCCTGTAACGACCTGATGGGTTTCCGCAGCTCGCTCTCGGGTAGAGAAACATACAGCTGAACCACTTCATCGCCATCTTTATCTCCCGTATTGCTTACCTCTACCGAAACGGGAATATTTTCACCTGCCTGAACAGACGAGGGAATACTTTTGAAATTGTACTTAAACGTCGTATAACTCAAGCCATAACCAAACTCGTATAAAGGTTTTCCCTCAAAATAGCGGTAGGTTCTTCCTTTCATGTCATAATCCTCGAAAGGCGGAAGCTGATCGGTATCCTTGTAAAACGTCACGGGTAATCGACCGGAAGGATTGTAATCGCCAAAAATCACGTCGGCGATAGCTGTTCCACCCGACTGTCCCGGATACCATGCTTCGATGATGGCGGGAATGTTCTCGTTCTCCCAATTCACTGCCAGTGCGCTGCCGTTGAGCAAAACCAGAACCGTTGGTTTACCCTGTTTCACGATCTCTTTCATCAAATCGGTCTGAATCCGCGGCAAATTGATGTCGGTACGGTCACCCTTGTAAAAACCGTCGATACTGACATTCATCTCTTCTCCTTCGAGCGACGGGCTCAATCCCATGAAAAGAATAACCAAATCGGAATTCTTCGCCAGATTAACGGCTTCTCTTTTCAAATCCTTCCCCGGAACTTCCCACAATAAACGAACATGGGAATATTCGCTGTTATAACCTGTATATTCCATCTCTATTTCGTAAGCTCTGCCCTCCTCTAAGGAAACGATTCCGTATCCTTTTGCCGATTCGTGAATATTCCGTCCGGAAGCCAATAATTTGCCACCCAACGACAGCTTAAACCCGGTTGAGGCTTCTCCTCCCAAGGCATATTCCCCGCTTGCCGGTGGCACAAGAACACCTTTCCAGCGTACGGAAAACCGATCGTATTGCATATCGGCAAAAGGAGCCGTAGTCCACCATTCGAAATCGACATTTTCGTCGATTCGCGTATGTTTGGGCGTTCCCTCCAATTTGGAATTGTCGAAATATTCGGCCGTCAACCCTTTCGTTTTCCGTGTTTCATCCGTATAAAAATAATCTGCAGGTATGGGTTCCAAATAGGGCATTTCTCCGGCTAGCCTACACCCTTGGGCATACTTCACTTCAGCATCGGGTAATTTTTCCTTTATCCCTTTTAATGGTGTGATGCGAACAGAAGGATATCCGTTGTAATTCCCCAACAAAACTTCCTCGTTATCGGCATTGGGACCGATAACGGCAACCTTTTTGACGCCTTTCGAAAACGGCAAAATGTCGTTGTCGTTCTTGAGTAACACAATCGATTTGCGCGCCGCTTCCAAAGCCAACTCCCGGTGTTTTTCGCAATCCACCACACTGAGGGGTATTTGGGCATATTTCACTGTCTTGTCCGAATCGAACATGCCCAGTTTCATCCTTGCCACAAGAAGTCTTTTGACCGAAACATCAATCTCAGCTTCGGTGATCAGTTGTTTTTTGACCGCTTCAATCAGATGCGGATAATATGTGTTGCCGCAATTCAAATCCGTACCCGCTTTTACTGCCATGGCCGCTGCCTCTTCAGGCGTTTCAACTACCCGGTGGGCATCCTTGCGGTAAAAATCGCTGATGGCACCACAATCCGAAACAATATAACCCTTCAATCCCCATTTGTTCCGCAACAAATCTTCCAGATACTTGCTCCCGCAGCACGGCTCACCTTTGAAACGCTGATAAGCACACATCACGGAATAGACATCCGCTTCACGGATACTCCGCATGAAATGGGGAAAATAGGTATCGGCCAGATCGTAATCGCTCGGATAAACGTCGAACGAATGCCTCACGGATTCCGGACCGCTATGTGCCGCAAAATGTTTTGCCGTAGCCACCAGCTTCAGGTATTTCGGATCATCACCCTGCAAACCTTTGATAAAAGGTATGGCGGTCTCGGCTGTCAGATAGGGATCCTCTCCATAGGTTTCCATTCCCCTCCCCCAACGAGGATCACGGAAAATGTTGATGTTCGGACTCCAAAACGTCAGCCCTTGATAAATCCCGCGCTTGCCGTTCGACGCGTAATCGTGATGCTTGGCGCGGGCTTCGTCGGAAATGGCCGTGGCTATGGCAAACATTTCTTCCGCATCCCACATGGCTGCCATGCCTATCGCCTGAGGAAAAACGGTGGCCAAACCCGAACGGCCAACGCCGTGAAGACACTCGTTCCACCAGTTGTAAGCCGGAATGCCCAAACGCTCTATGCCCGGCGAATCGTAACGCATCAAACTTACTTTCTCTTCCAACGTGAGCCGCGACAACAAATCCTCGGCACGTTCTTCAAACGACAACTTCGTGTTCAAATATGGTTCTGCAGGCTTACTGCATCGAAAAAAAACGAGAAAAAAAATAAAAATAAAATGCGTCAGATAATTTGTCCTTTTCACAATTAAAATAATTAAAAGTTATTCATGAATATACAGCTATACAAATCCGTTCTTACAAAAAATAGTTTTAGTGTCCTCCTCCCTCTATGGTTTTAATCGTGCCATCTTCATTGTATTCTAATTCTACTACTTTAATGCTTCGAAGCCATGTTTTTCCTCCGGAAGGCACACTGTCGTGATGAAAAAGATACCATTTTCCCCCAAACTCACAAATAGAATGATGGGTAGTCCATCCCACAACCGGTGTCAATATAACACCCTGATAAGTGAATGGTCCGTATGGATTGTCTCCTATGGCATAACATATTAAATGTGTATTCCCTGTAGAGTACGAAAAATAATATTTCCCGTTGTATTTATGCATCCAAGGTGCTTCAAAATACCTACGCTTATGATCGCCAGCCCTCAACGGTTCGCCCTTCTCATCAAGAATAAGAACATCTCGAGGCTCCTCCGCAAACTCCAGCATATCGTCGCTGAGTCTCACAACACGAGCACATAAAGCAGGTTCATCATCAGCAGGCTCATGACCACATTCAATAGCCTTATTGTTGCGATACCGCTGCAATTGTCCACCCCACAATCCGCCGAAATACATATAGAAATTGCCATCACCATCATCCCATACAGCAGGATCGATACTATAACTTCCTTTTATGGGATCGCTTTGAGGAATAAACGGACCTTCGGGCCTATCACTTATTGCCACGCCAATCCTAAAGATATCTGTTTTATCCTTTAAGGGAAAGTAAAGGTAATATTTCCCGTTCTTATACGCAACATCTGGCGCCCACAATTGCCTCCCCGCCCACGGAATATCTTTAATATCGAGAATCACTCCATGATCAACAACTTCTCCTTCAATATCGTCCATGGAAAAAACATGATAATCGCGCATATCAAAATGATCGCCGCTATCGTTCTCAGGAATACCGGCATCAATATCATGCGAAGTATAAATATAAATTCTGTCATTAAACACATGTGCAGCAGGATCTGCTGTATACAGATTTTTTACTAAATATCTCATTGTTTTCATTTTTTATTTTTTACTTTTAGTGATTTCCATTTATAACAATAATTAATTGACAGCTAAGGCTTCTTTGATAATTGCCTCAACTATGGGCTTGGGTTGGTAATTTCGATCAAATAGCAATGGATAATCGGTTCTTCCTTTTACAGGCCAATAATTTCTCCATGACTGTGCATCATTTACTCCCCAAATTGTTACTCTATCTATTTTATCGCTATGCTTCAAGAAAAGACGAAAAAAATCAAGACACCGATTATGCCATTTCTCGGCAATATCATCCGGCAAACCATCCGGGAAAGGATTTAAATTTTTATCGTAAGTATAATCCAATGAAAGATCGGCTCCAAGATCCCTTCTTGGAGGAGGCAATACCGAAAGATCAAACTCGGTAACCATTACCTTCACCCCTAAATCTGCAAAAGCCAACATACTTTCTTCAAAATCCTCTATCGTCGGAAAATCCATTGTCATATGTCCCTGCATGCCAATTCCATCAATTTTAACTCCTTCTGCTTGAAGGTTCTTTACCATTTTCACAACACCTTCGCGTTTTTCCTTTTTAGCCATCGAATAATCGTTGTAATACAACTCGGCATCGGGGTCAGCTTCATGAGCAAACTCAAAAGCCAACCGGATAAAATCTTCTCCGATAATCTGATAGAATTTGCTTTTTCTCAATGATCCATCATCTTCCATGGCTTCATTTACCACATCCCAACCGTGTACCCGTCCTTTGTATCGACCAACAACTGTGGTAATATGGTTTTTCATTCGTTCAATCAATACTTCTCGTGAAACATCATTACCATTTTCATCCACAAAAAACCACCTCGGAGTCTGCGAATGCCAAATAAGCGTATGGCCAACTGTAAACATATTGTTCTTTTCGCCAAAATCGACAAATTGATCGGCCAACGAAAAATCGAATTTTCCTTCCTGCGGCTGAAGAGATTCGCTTTTCATACAATTTTCTGCCACAATCGAGTTGAAATGCTGCTGTACAACCCTGATTCCGGCTGTATCCCTTCCAGTTATTTGATCGGCATTAAGAGCGACACCTATTAAAAACTTCCCTTTTAAAGCCTCTTTAAGTGTCATTTCGGATTCATTCCTATTTGTTTGACAATTCGATAGCAAAACAACAAAAAGGAATACCACTGTAAAATTAAATGATCTAATTCTCATAAAAACATAATTTAACTTTTAAAAACATAAATAGAATAATTACAAAATATTTTTTCTTCTTTCTTCCAATTCTGCTTGAATACGTTCATTCATTTTTTTGGAAATCGGATAGAAAAAGAGCGCACACACCCCAATAAAAAAAGTAAATGCAGGAATAAGACTTGCAGACAGTTTAATACCCAAAACAGCTGAATCTGTCTGTATTTGATTGGGAATGAAACCAAAAGCATCAATAATCGAACCACAAATTGCTCCTCCAACACCAAGGCCTGCTTTCAAAGCAAAAACTATCCCGGCAAAAACAAAACCCGTTGCACGACGATAATTCACCCATTCCGAGTAATCGGCTACATCGCCCATCATGGCCCAAAGTAATGGAATAGTAGGAGCATAGGCAAGGCTTTTTAAGAGGTTGATCGCAAAAATCGACTCAATATTTATAGGAGAAACCACATAGAAAAGAGAGGTAAACACTGCAGTCAACGCCAAACAGACAATAAATACGTTTCGTTTACCAAAAATATTAGAAAGAAAACGTGATAACAAAATAACACCCATCAACGTAACGATTTGTCCAACCATATTGAATAGACTAAAACCAACAGCAAAAACATCGCCGGTGTCTCGAGCTATCAATCCGAAAGCATCTAAAAATTGATGCCATGCACCATAACTCTCTCCTGCTTCACTTATTAAACCAACCTTACGGAGAAACACAAAAAGGGCATCTTTATCCACCACATAATTAAAATAATAGGACATGCTGCTTCCCCACATGGCTAATGTGATAAACAAAAATAAAGTGAGAACGAACATTGCTTTCCAAGGCCTGTTGCCAAGAATATCTTTAAAATCTTGTTTTACGGATGTTTTTTGATTTGGTGGGGGCGTAATTCGTTCTTTAGTAGTAAAAAATGTAATCAAAAAAAGCACTACAACAATAACAGCAAAAAGAGAAACTGTAAGAAACCAACCTTTTTGCGGATCACCTTGACCGAATTTAGCTACCAAAGGCAACGTCAATCCCTGAACTACAAAAGTGGCTATAGTGGCAGTAACAAAACGATAGGTAGAAATGCTCGTACGTTCTTTAATATCGCCTGTCATCACACCACCTAAGGACGAATAGGGAGTATTATTGAAGGAATAAATCGACATCAACAAAGTATAGGTAATTCCTGCATACAAAATCTTCCCACGTTCAGAAAGATCAGGCGTGGTAAAAGCCAGAACAAAAAATACGGCGAACGGTAAAGCTGTCCATAATATCCAAGGACGATACTTTCCCCACCGTGTATTAGTTCGATCGGATAAAATACCCACAACCGGATCAACAAATGCATCGAAAACACGAGCGATCAATAAAATCATCCCTGCCGCAGTAGCTTTTATGCCGAAAACATCGGTATAAAAAAACAGCTGAAACATCATTGTCATCTGAAAAACAAGATTAGCAGCTCCATCACCCAAGCTATAACCTACTTTCTCATACCAAGGCACTTTTTGTGTTGTAGAATCCATTACTTTATTTTTTATGTTGTTAGTTAATTTTCGATTTACCAATTATCCGTTCTGAAAGAAGAAGCCGGCAACTCCTCTTTGTTATAAAGATTTGCATCTTCAGGGTTATCGGCCCAAGCATACCTCACTGCTGCCGGTTCTGCAATTTTTTCACTCCGGACTTTGACCCTGTCGCCCACAATTTCGGCTTCAGCCCAAACGAACTTTTTATCCGATCCTGCGATGGCAAATTCTTTCAACGGCAAATTTCTCTTAGTAACCAATCCGCTTCCAATCTCCTTGAATTTCAACCAAATTGCATCTCCTTCTACCTCCATCGAATCGTAAATCGGACCGGAACAAACGATGTTTTTTTCTCCGTAAGCCATTTTTTGTGCCCAAAGAGCAAGTCTTTCCCCTACTTCTTTTTTCCGTAAAGGATGAATGTCGTTCCATTCGCCGAGATCTATAGTAACTGCCATACCGGTAACGGGAACTTTTTTGAAGGTCACCAATTGCGATTCACGAAGAATTGCCCAATTGCTCTCGGTGGGCTCACTTACAGGAAGGCCGTAATTGGGCAATTGCACAAAGAGAAAAGGAAGATCTCCCTGTTGCCACTCGCTCCTCCAACTTCCAATAAGTTTCTCCAAAAGAAACCGGTATTCGTAAGGTTTATCTGTGTTGGATTCGCCCTGATACCAAAGAAACCCTTTTATGCGATAAGGAATGACAGGGGCAACCATAGCATTATACAGTCCTACCGGCTTCCACCGAACAAAAGTTTGTTCGGCAAGAGGCGGCATCTCTGCCCCTTGTTTCATTTTCCATTCGCCGGTTAAATCAATCGTATCGTTATCGATAATCAGGGCATACAGTTTGTCGGGAACAAACCCCCCTTTGCCGGCGTTACTGATTACACGCACCACTATCTCGTTCTCTCCTTTTTGCAAAAGATTTGGCGGAATATCGTATCGACGTGGTGGATATTGATAACCGGTAGTCCCCACGAAAACACCGTTAAGGTACACCGAATCGGCATCGATAATTCTCCCCAATATCAATTTCGCAGGTTTACCTGCCAAATGCGAAGGAATCTCTACTCTTTTTCGAAACCATACCGACCCGTTTTGAATATCGGGATACGTATCGGACCAATAACCGGGAATAGTCATGGTCAACCAGTCCGACGTGTCGATATTGGGCAAATACCAAGGAGATTGCTCGGATTGATATCCCCTGTCCTTCTTTCTCAAAATATTATACCATTCGGTTATACGTTCATTGTCCTTTTTTTCAATCTCTTGAATCAGCTCATCGTTTTTGAATTGTTGCGCTTCGTTATAATAGGAAGGAAATTCTTTTAAAGCCTCTTCACTCATCCACGCCTGAATAGGCGACCCACCAAGGCTGGCGTTAATGATGCCTACCGGGATCTCATATTTTTCATAAAGCTCTCTTGCAAAAAAATAGGCTACGGCAGAGAAATCAAGCACGGTTTCGGGGTTGGCAGCAACCCAAGAGCCCTTTTCCAAATCTTTTTCGGGATACTTGAAATTGTAACGCTGCGGAACACAAAACTGCCGAATAAAAGAACATTCCGAAGTTTTGATTTCATTTTCGTATATCGGACTTACCCGTCGCATCGGCAACTCCATATTGGATTGCCCCGAAGCAAACCACACATCGCCTATCAAAATATCGTGAAGCGTAATCTCTTCTTTTTCGCTTCTTATCCGCATTTCATAAGGACCGCCGGCTTTTTGTTCCGGCAGCATCAATTTCCATTCGCCGGACGAATCGGCAACGGCGGGATAAGTTTTCCCCTTAAAATCGATTGTAATGTTTTCATTGTGATCAGCCCATCCCCAGATAGTGAGTTCGGCATCGCGCTGCAAAATCATGCCATCGCTAACCAGTTTGGGCAATCTTAATTGAGCACATAAGGGCATCACAACCACAAACACAACAATTAACATGCTGCATCGTTTGCTTTTGGAGACAATACATAATCCGATCCGTAAAAAAATATTCTTTATCATGTTCGTTTTAATTTTATTGATTTTTTCTCTCCGTATCTTTTCTTATGATATCCTCCAAATTATTCACGGGACGCTCTATATCGTAAGGAATCGGGAGTTTGCTGAATTGTTGAAAATACAGCAGACAGGCGTCTTTCCAAACCTGAGCATTAATTGCCTGCTCACGAAGTTTGCTTTGAACATGTACAAATCTTTCCTCATCCACGTACGGTTTCACCTCATCCCATGTTTGCTGAAACTCACGTACTTGCTGCACACCCTTGTCGTAGCGATAACACATTTCGTTCCAGAGGGTACGCCCACTCTTCATGATATAATTCCAGGAAAGATGATGAAACCACAGTAAATAGATATCGGGACAAGTTTTCGGGTCGGAAAATAGGGATCGAAGCGGTTCGCTGTATTGACTTACGGCATTACTGCCGCTTGCTGTGCGATCAAACCCGATGCCGTTGGTATCAGCTTGATGATAGTAGGGAGGTGTCCAGTCTTTTCTCACGCCTTCGGGTGCCCACCAAGGACCCGGTCCATAGTGATGATTCGCTGCAAAAATATGATGCAATCCCAAAGGCATCATATAGTTTACGGCAGCCTCGCGGCTGTTCAGCATCATCTGTTTTACCGGTTGCAGAAAATTCACCTGACAATCGGCAAATAAAATGGGCTTCGAATCTTCAGCATTATCCGATTCACCTCCAAAAGTCTGCTTCACCCATTCGTCGGCGATTTGTTCGCTCGAAAGTGAATTGTTCCACGCCAGCCGACCAAAAGCATACCAGTTGGCCTGTGCAAAATGATGCCCACACCAGTTGACATCTGATCCAATATTGGCGACACCTGCAATAGCCGTGTGTTTTTGGGGAAAAATACTACCATCGGTGCATCGTGCAACCGTACTTCCTTTACCGGACAGGTAGGTGTCGCTCTTAAGAAATTCCTCCCACATTGTTGCCAGAAATACCAGATGAACCGACTGTCCGAGGTATTCTTGAGTGATTTGAAGTTCGGGCATCACAGAAGTTTTTTTCATCGCGCCAAAAAGCGGACTAAAAGGTTCTCGCGGCTGAAAATCAATCGGTCCATTTTTTACCTGAATGATCACATTATCGCGAAACTGACCATCCAGCGGCATAAATTCCGAATAAGCCTGTTTTGCTCTGTCTTCATCCGAAGGATTATACACGAAAGCGCGCCACATGACTATTCCTCCAAAAGGAGAAAGGACATCAGCCAACATATTGGCTCCGTCGGCGTGGGTACGACCAAAATCCTGCGGACCGGGTTGACCTTCGCTGTTGGCTTTTACCAAAAATCCGCCAAAATCGGGAATCAGGTCGTAAATTTCTTTTACCTTTGTTTTCCACCAATTGACCACATCGGGATCTAAGGGATCGGCTGTCTTTAATTCTCCAATAACTTGAGGTGAAGCAAAATTGATGGAAAGATAAGTTGTAATGCCATACGGACGCAGTACATCCGCAATGGCTTTTGTTCTTTCAAGATAGTCGGCCGTCAATATCAAAGGCGAAGCATTTACGTTGTTGAGGACCGTACCGTTTATTCCTATTGACGCATTGACACGGGCATACTCCTGCCACAATCGTTTATCGGTTTCGGTAACCACAAAAGCATCCGCTCCTTTACGCCAGAAAATAGAACGACCGGCATAACCACGTTCAATAGTCCCATCAAGATTGTCCCAATGATTGAGTATCCGTCGTTCGTAAGATGGATTGCAGACTTGTTCACAAATCGGCTGACCGGTTTGCTGTCGGCGCAACAATTCGTACACTCCATATAAAATGCCTCGATCGCTATTGGCCTGAATACTGTTCTCGCCAAGTCTGAATCCGTCACCTTTAACGGATTTGTCCTTTTTAACCAAGAATACAACAGTTTGATCTGCCGCTCCTTGCCATCCTTGCACCAGTTCTTGTTCCGCGATGCGAAGTGTGGTTGTTTTTTTCGGACAAACCACCTCTACCGGCGCCGTTTTCTTGGCGCGAAGCCAAAGGTTGTGTCCGTCTTCTGCGTGTACAATGAAAGGGAGCAATATGAAAATAAAAATAGTGATAATTATCCGCATCTGCTTATATTTATTATTCACCATCGTACTGATAGTTCTATCCATTTTATTTACCATTCTTCTATTATTCTATTATTCTATTATTCTATTATTCTATTATTCTATCATTCATCAAGATCTTTTCTTCATACACA
>Ga0208938_1001107_pt1 | contig 16459 bp, 16 predicted proteins | sample AD_UKC125_MetaG_FD_184434 | JGI IMG/M metagenome (GOLD analysis project Ga0208938, IMG submission 184434) | Active sludge microbial communities of municipal wastewater-treating anaerobic digesters from USA - AD_UKC125_MetaG (SPAdes) (version 2) | ecosystem: Engineered > Bioreactor > Anaerobic >...
AGTTCGGATCCGCCCGCAGCCATCCACCTGTGCGCAAGCGTGTGACGCAGGCGGTGCAGGTGGAAGCCTTGGATGCCTGCCACCTTCGCTCTCTGTTCCATGGCGTAAGCGAGACCGTCGTACTTGAGCGCGCCCCGCTCGCTGAGCCAGAGCGCCTTGCTGTCCGCGTACTTGTGGACTCTGCGAAGCCGCACATAGCGGTCGATCGCGACCGCGGTCTTGCCGCCATAGGGGATCGTTCGCTTGCGCCCGCCCTTCCCGGTGACCGTCACCGTCTTGTTTCGCAGGGACAGATCATCCAACTCGAGCCCGACACATTCACTTGCGCGCATCCCGGTATCCATCAACAAGCGAGCGATAGCTGAGTCGCGGCGGTCGATGAACCGCCGACCCGAGCATGCCTTGAGCAGTAGCGCCAGCTCCTCTTCATCAAGTACCGGGGGTGGGTCTGTCACAGGGGTCGCAACCTTGACGCCTTTCAGGACATTGCCTTGAGTCAAGCCTTCGTTGTTCAGCCAGCTAGCCAGCACGCTCAGGCCACGAAACCGGGTCTTGACGGTGTTGGCGGCCATGCCCCGCGCCCGCTCTGCGGCAAGGAAGCCCACCACGCTGTCCCGCGTCAGGAGGGGTGCTTGGTCGGTGGCCTCGCACCACGCACGCCACGCCTTGACCTGGGTCGTGTAGATCGTGATCGTGCGCTGGCTCGTTCCCGCTGCCTCCATGTGGATAACCCACGACTCCATGAGGTCATCAACGATCGGAACTGATGTGTGTGACCGAAGCGGTCGAACCTTGCCCATAACTGGATATTAGGCGAGTTTGCGCTGTGCGTCAGCCCGACCCGCCGCCCGATCCCGCATTTCCCCTGGTCAGATCGGTATTCCGGCTCGGCTGCACCCGCTTCGGTTCGCCGGGCATCTTCGGATAGTCAGGCGGATAGGGCATCTCATCGCCGTCGTACAGCTCGAGAGCAGGCGTGAGATCGAAGGCCTGACCCCAGCGTTCGGCATGCACGTCACCCAGATCTGCCACCCGATCGGGAACAGTGGCGATCGTCCAATCGCCAGGTTCGGTGCCCTCCAGCTCGTCCCAGCGCAGGGGAGTGGACACCGGCGCGTTGGGCCGTGGCCGCACCGAAAACGCGCTCGCGATGGTGCGGTCCCGGGCGTTCTGGTTGTAGTCCAGGAAGATGCGTTCCCCGCGGTTCTCCTTCCACCATTCGACGGTCACCAGGTCCGGCACGCGACGTGCCATTTCCCTGCCGATGGCGATCGCGGCGTGGCGCACATCGATGAAGTCCCAGCGCGCCTCGATGGGGATGAACACGTGCAGACCCCTGCCCCCGGACGTCTTCGGCCATCCGGTCATCCCCAGTTCCTCGAGGATCTCGCGCATCACCCATGCTGCTTCGACCGCGTCGCGGAAGTCGGTGCCAGGTTGCGGGTCCAGATCCAGGCGCAACTCATCTGGGTGGTCCACGTCAGGTGCGGTCACCGCCCACGGATGGAACACGATGGTGCCCAGGTTGGCGCACCAAGCAATCACCGCCGGCTCCGTGGGAGTGATCTCATCGGCGGTACGGCCCGACGGGAAGGCGATCTGGGCGCTCTTGATCCAGTCGGGCGCGTGTTTCGGAATGCGCTTCTGGTAGAACGCCTCGCCCGGGTTCACCCGCCGGCCACGCTGGGCCATCGTCACACCGGGCAGCACCCCGTCGGGCCAGCGTTCCAGCGCCGTTGGCCGGTCAACCACGTACGTGAGCATCAGCTCCGACACCTGCGCGTAGTACTGGACCACCTGCAGCTTCGTGTAACCGTGCTCAGGGAAGTAGACCTTGTCCGGGTTGGACACCCGCACCTCCCGCCCACCGACCTCGATGAAGGTCTCCTTGGTCGCCATCAGCGCACCTCCCCGGCGAGGACCGCTGCCACGTCGAAGCGGACAGGTCGGTCGAGTTGCTCGTAGGTGCAACTGCTCGGTTCACGGTCCGGACGCCACCGCACGAAGGACGCCACATGCCGGAACCGGTCACCCTGCATGTGGTCGTACTTGACCTCGGCGACGAGCACCGGTTGCAGCGGCCGAAAACCCATGTCCTTCTTGCCGGACCAGCGCGACACCATCCCGGGCACGCGCTGGCCGTCCGCACCCCACTTCCACGGATGGTCGTCGTCCGGACCGATCTCGATCGCGGCCAGCTCCTTGGCCAGGGCCATCCGCACCTCACGGGTGAACGACCCCGCGGCCCCCACGTTGTGCAGCATCCCGTCCTCGTCATAGAGCCCGAGCAGCAGTGCGCCAACCATCGCGGAACCGTCGGGCGCGGCATTCTTGTAGGGTCGCCACCCGGCCACCACCACGTCAGCGGTCCGCACGTGTTTGACCTTCAGCATGGTGCGTTTTCCCGGGGTGTACGGCGCATCGGCGGGTTTGCACACCACGCCGTCGAGCCCAGCACCTTCGAAGAGGCTGAACCAGTCCCGGGCCACCTGCGGATCGTCGGTGATCGGTGTCAGGTGCATGCCGGCGGGCAGATCGATGCCCTCCAGGACGCGCCGACGGTCGGCGAACGGTTGCTGACTGATGTCGTCCCCGCCGAACTCGAGGCAGTCGAATGCCACGAACTGCGCGGGGGTTGCCTCGGATAGGGAGGTGATCTTCCACCCGCCGGCCTCCGAGCGGGGCCGGATGCGGTTGCTCAACAAGTCGAACTCCAGGCCCGACTCGCCGACGATGACCAGCTCGCCATCCAGGGTGGTGCCGGCAGGCAGGCGTTCACAGGCCGCCACGACCTCCGGGAACAGATACGAGAAGTCCTCCTCCTTGCGGCTCTGCAGCACCACTGTCTCGCCGCGGAATACGATGCAGCGGAAGCCGTCCCACTTCGGTTCGTAGAGCAGGCCTGGGCCGTCGGGCACCTTGTCGCCGACCGCCTTGGCGAGCATCGGGGCGATCATGATCTCCGCCACAGCGTGAAGATCGTGTTGTCTGCGGTGTGCGCGTGGCGAGGGGTGAAGCTGGCGCGGACCTCATCGGGAAGCAGCCTGCCGGTACCCCCGACCTGCCCGCTGATGCTCAAGGCCACCTCATCCACGAGCCGCTGCTCCAGCAGGGACGCGAACAAGTGCGGCCCGCCCTCACACAAGATCCGTGGGTACTGCGCGATCACTGCTGCCAGGTCTGTGCCGTCCACTGTCACCGCCCCTTCAATATCGGGAACGTTCCCGCTGGCCGAGACCATAACCAGGACAGGCGCTTTTGATCGTTGCCGAAACTGCTGCCACTCCAGTTTCACAGCCGGCGCCCGGTACCCCTCGGTGCGCGCGGTGCCAGCGCCGACCAGGATCGCGTCACAGCCCGCCCGCAGCATGTGGAACACGCGTCGATCCTCGGGGCTGCTCAGGCCGCCGCTGAGGCCGTCGGGAGCGCCGATGTGTCCGTCGAGGCTGATCACAAAATTGACCCGCAGGCACTCGTCGGGCCACGCGTAGGCGCTCCACAGAGCGGCGTCATCCATCTGCCCATCAGACCATCACCACAGGACGGTAAGCACGCCGGATAGATTGCATCTCGTGCCCGAAAGCCTGTGCGATCGCTTTCCCGAGGTTCGCCCGGAGGAACTTGTGGCTGGCCTGCAGCCGCCGCCTCACTTCGGGCACGTGAGCTTTGACTCCTACGTGCCGGACCCCTATTACGTGTCGCAATCGGCGGCGGTCGCAGCGGCTCGCGCCTTCGTGGAAGCCAGTGCCCCACCCGTCAAGCGGCGACTGTTCCGTAAGGCCACGCCACCGGAAGCGCGGCCCGGGATCTACTTCGACGGCGGCTTCGGGGTGGGCAAGACCCACCTGCTCGCCTCGGTGTGGCATGCAGCGCCAGCCCCGAAGGCTTTCGGAACCTTCGTCACTTACACCCATCTTGTGGGCGCCCTGGGCTTTGCGGGTGCGGTCGAGGCCCTCAGCGACCGGACCCTCGTGTGCATCGACGAGTTCGAACTCGACGACCCCGGTGACACCGTCCTGATGAGTTCGCTGCTCATGGCATTGACTCAGCGCGGGGTGCGACTGGCCGCGACGTCCAACACGCTTCCCGATGCACTGGGGGAGGGCCGCTTCGCCGCTGAGGACTTCCTGCGCGAGATCCAGGGCCTGAGCGCCCATTTCGATGTGTTGCGCATCGAAGGGGTGGACTACCGGCACCGCGGGGTTCCGCGCGCCCCGCGACCGCGGCCGGTCGAGGAGGTGCTCGCCGCTGCGCAGACGCCGGGCGCGACCTTGGATCGCTTTGACGATGTTGTGTCACACCTCGCGCAGGTGCACCCCTCGCGGTACGCACAGCTGATCGCGGGCACTGCCTTGGTGGCTTGGACTGACGTTCGACAACTCACCGACCAGAGCGAGGCGCTGCGGTTCGTGGTGCTCGTTGACCGGCTTTACGACAACGACGTGCCGGTGGTGGCGTCGGGGGAGTCGGTGGGGCACATCTTCGCCCCGGACATGCTCAAGGGCGGTTATCGCAAGAAGTATTTCCGCGCGTTGTCGCGGTTGGCAGCCTTGGCGGAGGCGAAAGCCTGAAAGCTCGCGCCAAACGCCTCACTGAGCGCCGCGTTTGGCGCGAGGTCTCAGGCGGCGTGGTCGGCCAGCCATTGCTGACCGACCTTCTCCTCCTTCTTCAGGTACTTGCCGATCCACTCAGCGGCGAAGTTCTCGACCTTGCCACCGATGAACGGCACGGAGCACTTGATGGCTCCCCGGGTGCGCACAGCGGTACCCTCGCCGTCCGGGCTCAGCGTGATGGTGCCTGAGAACTTCAGCGGCTGGCCGTCGAAGTCGACGTCGAACGTGGCCGTCCGCGACCCTGTGTCATCGGCAGCGGTCCAGTGCTGCGTCTCGTCGAGCGGGATAGTGTCGCCCAGGAATTTCTTCACGAAACCGGGCACCTTGGCCGGCAGCACCCGACGGTTGTGGATGCGCAACTTGTCGCCCTCTGGTGCCACCTCGGCCACCACGTCCAGACTCGCGCTCTGCTCGCACTTGTAGATGATGAACTGCTCATCGCTGAGCATGGCGAACACGGTGACCGGATCCGCGTCGTAGCGCTGGATCTCGTCTATCTGGGCGGGCATGAGTCGATCCTGCCGCATCCTGGCGTCGCGAGCAGCGTCTGGTACCGCGCGTCACCTAAACACCGGTCGGCGTCGCACGCTCCAGGATGGCCGTGAGGTCTTGGGCAGCGAGATCCACCACACCGTACGTGCCCTCGTTCTGCCGCAGCCGTGTGGCGACGAAGGCATCGGCGACGAAGGCCGGCGCATGCTGCACCAGCAGGGACGCTTGCAGAAGTAGCACCATCTTCTCGGCCAGCCACCGCGCACGGGCTTGCGAGACCGTGCCGGCCAGTGCGTTCAACACATCCCGCAGCCCGGTATCGAAGGCCTCATCACATCCGGCTGCAGGCGCCAAGGCTTGCAGATACGCGTCCAGGCTCTCCGGATTGCGCGCCAACGCCCGCAGCAGGTCGAGCGCGTTGACGTTGCCCGAGCCTTCCCAGATCGAATTCACGGGGGCCTCCCGGTAGAGCCGCGGCATCCCTGTCTCCTCGACGTACCCGACACCGCCAAGGCACTCCATGGCCTCGAACGTCAGGCCGGGGGCCCGCTTGCACACGTAGTACTTGCTCATGGGCAGCGCGATCCGGCGCAGCGCTGCCTGCTCGCTGGAATCGGTGGCATCGACAGCGTGGGCGAGCCGCAGGCCCAGCCACGTGGCCGCCTCGACCTCCAGCGCCATGTCAGCCAGCACCTGCCGCATGAGTGGCTGGTCGATGAGGGTGGCGCCGAACGCCTCGCGGTGCTGCGCGTGCCAGATTGCCTCGGTGACCGCCTTGCGCATCAACGCCGTGGAGCCAATCACGCAGTCGAGACGGGTGGCCGAGACCATCTCCACGATCGTGCGCACTCCGCGGCCCTCCTCGCCGAGCCGCTGCGCCCAGGTGCGATCGAACTCGACCTCGCTGGAGGCGTTGGAGCGGTTGCCGAGCTTGTCCTTCAGGCGCTGGATCTCGAAGACGTTGCGCGAGCCATCGGGCAGCACCCGGGGGACGATGAAGCACGTCAACCCGCCGGGTGCCTGGCCGAGCACCAGGAACACATCGCTCATGGGCGCCGAGCAGAACCATTTGTGCCCCGTCAGCAGGTAGCCGTCGGCCACCGGCTGTGCGACGGTCGTGTTGCTGCGCACGTCGCTGCCGCCCTGCTTCTCAGTCATCGCCATCCCGGCGATCAGGCCGGCCTTCTCACCGGTCGGACGCAGGCCGAAGTCGTACTGCCGACTGGCCAGCCCGGGTTCCCACTGACCGGCCCGCAACGGATCGACCCGCAAGGCCGGCACACTGGCGTAGGTCATGGAGATGGGGCAGCCGTGACCAGCCTCGGCCTGCGACCACATCAGGAAACCCGCGGCACGCCGCACATGAGCCGTCTTGTCGTCGGTGCTCCAGGGCGCGGCATGGAGGCCGTGTTCGACCGCCACGGTCATCAGTTCATGCCAGGCGGGGTGGAACTCGACCTCATCGATACGCCGGCCATACCGGTCGAACGTGCGCAGTACCGGGGTGTACTCATTGGCCAGGCGCCCCCACTCACGGGCGGTCTCGGAACCCGTCAAGGCGCCCAACTGGGTCAGCGGGCCATCCTGGGGGTTCCCACCGAAGGTCGCGAGGGCCTCCCGCAACGCGTCGTCATCGAGGAAGGCGTTGTGAACCAGCGGGGGTGGCTGGTTCGTTACGGTGTGGGTGCTCACGAGACCACCGTAGACCCGCTCGGATGCGGCAGACTCACTTCCTGTGGGACTGACTGACACCGAACTGCTCGAGGTACTGCAACCCTGGCTGCTGGACCGGCGGTGGTTCGCTGGCAAGGGTCACCGGATCACCGGACTCGCCATCACGAGCCGAACGTCCTTGACCGAGGACGTCGAGCATCTCAGCGTCGGGGTCGAAGTGGACGGTACCCATTTCCAGGTGTACCAAGTCCCGGTGCTGTACCGCTGCGAACCGGATCCGGACAGTCTGATCGGCCCGGCCGGAGGGCGCTATCTGCATGACGGCTTGCCCCACCCGGAGGTCATGGCGGCGATGCTCGCAGCTGTCAGCCCGACCGCCGCGCTGCAGCCAGCCACGACAGGGGCCCAACCCCGGACCCAGTGGCTGGATGCCGGCCCGCCGATCACCGGCTACCGGGTGCTCAACGTCGAGCAGAGCAACACGTCAGCCGTCTACGCCGACGAGGTCCTGGTCAAGGTGTTCCGGATGCTGACACCTGGGGTGAATCCCGACATCGAGGTGCATGCGGGACTGTTCGGAGTCGGCAGCGCCGACGTCGGCCGCCTGCGGGGATGGATCAACGGTGGCTGGACGGACCCACGTTCCGGCAGCACTGTGTACGGCCACCTCGCGATGATCCAGGAGTTCTTCGCCGGGTCCATCGACGGCTGGGATCTCGCGCGGCAAGAGGTCGCGGCGGGGCACGACTTCCAAGCAGAGGCGCACGCGCTCGGAGTGGCCACAGCTCGGGTGCATCACGACCTGGCCACCGCCTTCCCCACCGAGGTGCTGACCGGGCCGAGAATCGACGACATGGTGGCCAGACTGCATGACCGTCTGGCAGTCGCGGTCGGGCTGGTCCCGGCGCTGCAGCCGATGGCCGCGGGGCTGCACGACCGGCTGGACGGCTTGCGCGGCATCGAGAAGATCACCGTGCAACGCGTTCACGGCGACTACCACCTCGGTCAGGCGCTGCGAACGCCCAAGGGCTGGCGTGTCCTCGACTTCGAAGGGGAGCCGGGTGGTGACATGGCCTCCCGGCGGGTTCTCGACCATCCGATGCGCGATGTGGCCGCGATGTTGCGTTCGTTCGCCTATGCCGCATGGCAGGGCGCGGACAACAGTCCCGCGGCACGGGCGTGGCAGGAGGCGTCTGAGGCCGCGTTCCTGGAGGGATATGGCGCCGACGCCGCGGACAATGACGTGCTGCTCGAGGCGTACTCCATCGACAAAGCGGCGTACGAGGCGGTCTACGAACAGCGCAATCGGCCCGACTGGGTCGACATCCCGTTCACAGCATTGCGCTCGATCCTCGCCTGACGAACACGGGGAGGACGGTAGGGCCACGCCGCGTATCGACCCATCCTCGGGTGCCCGAATCTTGCGGTGAGCCCAGCAGTCGCCGGCGGGCAGCCAGACCCGGCCCTGACCACCGGGGCCAGGATCGGCGCGACGAGGGCAGACCCGCCCAGGCGTCCCGGAAGGGGGTCAAAAGGGTCCGGCTGTATCTCCGCTGAGGTCGATGACCGCTGCTGCCATTGCCGGTCTGCTCAGCGTTGGTTCCACCCGAACTCGGGGTAGGACATCGGTGGCGCGGAGACGTCGCTGAGGGCCGCCTTGATCTGGTCCGGGATGACCAGGGCCTCGCTGGCCAGGGCGGTGCGCAACTGCGCGGGGGTGCGGGCCCCGACAAGTGCGCTGGTCACGCCGGGCTGGTCCCGCAACCAGGCCAGTGCCACCTCGGAACTGGACGCCCCCAACCCTTCGGCGGCCGTGGCCACGGCGTCGGCGATCCGGCGAGCATGCTCAGTCAGGTAGGGCTGCACGAAACTGGCGAACAGCGGGTTTCCGGCGCGGGAGTCGGCTGGGATCCCGGCGCGATACTTACCCGACAACACTCCGCGACCCAGCGACGACCAGGCGATCAGCCCCATGCCGTGACCCTGCAGAGCCGGGATCACTTCGCGTTCCACGCCGCGCTGGAGCAGGCTGTACTCCATCTGCGCGCAGACCGGAGCGAAGTGACCGGGGACGGCCGTCTGCATCGCAGCGACGGTGGCGACCTGCCAGCCGGCATAGTTGCTGACGCCGACGTAATGGACCTTGCCCGAGGACACCGCCGCGTCGATGGCGCTCAGCGTCTCGTCGATCGGGGTCAGGGGGTCCCAGGCATGCAGTTGCCACAGGTCGATGTACTCGACGCCGAGCCGGCGCAGTGATGCGTTGAGCGTGCTCAGCAGATGTCCGCGGGAGGCGTCAAAGCGGCGGTCACTGGTCGGCCGGGACACGGCCTTCGTGGCCAGGACGACCTGCGCGCGACGATCGGCATCAGTGAGCAACCGTCCGAGGATCTTCTCCGACTCGCCGTCGGCGTACACGTCGGCGGTGTCGACGAGGGTGCCCCCCGCGGACAAGAACGTGTCCAGCAGTTCAGATGCCTCATGCTCGTCGGTGTCCCGGCCCCAGGTCATGGTGCCCAGCCCGATCCGGCTGACCCGCAGTCCGCTGGCCCCGACGCTTCGGATATCCACGTCCAAACCGTAACCGAGTGGGACGGGTTTCGCGTTCACGTAATGGCGCTGGCATGTCAGCACGGTCAGGATGCGGGCAGTCGATCTGCTCAGGGAGGTACGCGACTACGCTTGGCCACCATGCGACTTGGTGTGAATCTGGGATATTGGGGCGCCGGCAACGACGCGGAGAATCTGGCGCTGGCCCGGGAGGCCGATCGCCTGGGATACGCGGTCTGCTGGACCGCCGAGGCGTACGGATCCGATGCGGCGACCGTGCTGAGCTGGATCGCGGCGCAGACCGAACATATCGACATCGGCAGTGCTGTGTTCCAAATTCCGGGGCGGACGCCTGCCAACTGCGCCATGACGGCTGCGACGCTCGACACCTTGTCGGCGGGGCGGTTCCGGCTCGGTCTTGGTGTGTCGGGGCCGCAGGTGTCCGAGGGCTGGCACGGCGTGCGCTTCGACAAGCCGTTGACACGCACGCGGGAGTACACCGAGATCGTGCGCAAGGCGCTGCGGCGCGAACGCTTGACCTACGACGGCCAGTTCTTCACGCTGCCGCTGCCGGACGGCCCGGGCAAGGCGCTGACTTTGACCGTTCATCCGGTGCGGGAGTCGATCCCCATGTATCTGGCGGCCATTGGGCCTAAGAACCTCGAACTGGCGGGGGAGCTGTTCGATGGCTGGCTGGCGATCTTCTACAACCCCGAGTTCGCCCCAGAGTTGTTGAGCAACATCGAGGCCGGGCGGGCGAAGGTCGACAAGACACTGGCGGGCTTCGACGTGGTGCCCACAGTCCCGGTGGTCTTCGGTGACGATCTGGAGCAGTGCGCGATGCCCGTCCGGGCGTACTCCGCGTTGTACATCGGGGGCATGGGCAGCCGGGACAAGAACTTCTACAATCAGCTCGCGACCCGCATGGGATACGAGCAGGCGGCCATCGAGATCCAGGACAAGTACCTGGCCAAGGACCAGATGGGAGCCATGGCCGCGGTGCCGCTCGACTTCATCGACAAGACTGCTCTGATCGGGACACGCGATCGGGTGCGCGACCGGCTGCAGGCGTACGCCGACTCCGGCGTGACGACGCTGACAGTGGCCACTTACGCCGGCAGTCTCGAGGAGCGGATCGCCACGCTGCGCACGATGGTTGAGGTCGTGGAGCAAGCGGGCTTGGCGGAATGACCGACGCGATCTCCTACTTCGAGGCCCTCATCCTGGGCATCGTGCAGGGCCTCACAGAATTCCTGCCGATCTCATCGAGTGCGCACATCCTGATCGTCAGCACGCTGGCCGGCTGGGGCGACCCGGGCGCAGCCTTCACTGCCGTGACCCAACTGGGCACCGAAACCGCCGTGCTCGTCTACTTCCGCAAGGACATCTGGCGGATCATCACCACCTGGACGCGATCGCTGTACACCCCCGAGTTGCGATCGAACATCGATGCGCGCATGGGCTGGTACGTGATCATCGGCACTATCCCGATCGGGGTGTTCGGTCTTGCCTTCAGCGATCAGATCGAGACCGCGGCGCGCAATCTGTACCTCGTCTCGGTCGTGCTGATCGTCTTCGGCATCCTGCTGGGCGTGGTGGACCGGTTCAGCAAGCAGGACAAGACGCTGGACGATCTCACCGCGAAGACCGGTCTGGTCTTCGGCTTCGGACAGGCCCTGGCGCTGATCCCCGGGGTGTCCCGGTCAGGTGCGACGATCACCACCGGCCGCGCGATGGGCTTCGACCGCCCGTCGGCCACCCGCTACGCGTTCCTGCTCGCGATTCCCGCGGTCCTGATCAGTGGCGCCTACGAGGCGCTGAAGATCGGAGATCAGCCCAACGTGTCCTGGGGCCCCACGATTCTTGCGACAGTGGTGGCCTTCTTCATCGGCTACGCCGTGATCTCCTGGCTGATCCGGTACGTCTCCCACGGCTCGTTCCTGCCGTTCGTGGTCTACCGCATCGGGCTGGGCAGTCTGGTGCTGATCCTGCTGACCACCGGTGTGATCACCACCTGACCGCGGTCAGAGCCAGCCGGATTTCTTGAAGGCCCGATACATGATCAGACATACGCTGATCATCAGCCCGAGGATCAGCAGGTAGCCGTAGCGCCAGTGCAGTTCCGGCATCGAGTCGAAGTTCATCCCGTAGATACCGGCGATCATGGTCGGGACCGCCGCGATCGCGACGTAGGCGCTGATGCGGCGCATATCGTTGTTCTGCTGCAGGTCCTGCCGCGAGGTGGCCGCCATGAGCAGCGTCATGAGCAACTGGTCGTTGTTGTCCGCGGCATCTGCCACCCGCAGGACGTGGTCGCCAAGATCGCGGAAGAACGGCTGCATCTCCTCGGGAATCCCTGGCACGGTCTCGCGCACCAGCTCGTGGGCGATGCCAACCAGCGGCTGGACCGCACGGCGCATCTCAAGGTTCTCGCGCTTGACCCGATAGATCATCTCGGCATCATTGGTGCGTTCGGGGGAGAACACGGATTCTTCGAGTTGCTCGATGTCCTTGGTGATCTCCTCGGACACCGCGATGTAGCCGTCCACCGTGGCGTCCAGGATGGAGTGGGCCACGGCAGTGGGTCCGTGCCGCAGGAATTCCGGGTCCGCCTCGAGTCGCCGGCGGATCTGGGAGATATCGCCGAGCGGGCCGTAGCGCACCGTCACGATGAAATGGCGGCCGATGAAGATCGACAGTTGCCCCGTCTCCACGTCAGACGTCTGGTCGTAGTAGGAGAGGATTTTGACGATTACCAAAGCAGACTGATCCTCGAACTCGACCTTGGGCCGCTGCCGGGGGTTCAGGGCATCCTCGACCTGTAGTTCCGGCAAGTCGAAGACGTCCTCGACGAGTTGCAGTTCGGCCCGGGCGGGTTCGAACAGGCCGATCCAGACGAATTGGTCGTGTGCACTGCGGGCCGATGCATACAACTTGGAGATCTGCTCGTGCAGCTGAATGCTGTCACCAGGTATCTCCCCGGAGAACACACTGTGCTCGTTGTCCTGCAGGTGCCCGTCGAGATAGAGCCCCAAACCTCGAATCATGATCCGAGTGTGCCGCAACCCTATTGTGGTGTGCGTGACCACCGTCGTACTGATTCGTCATGCTCGCTCCGTCGCCAACGCCGAGGGAGTCCTGGCGGGGCGCTCAGACACGCCGTTGGACGACACGGGACGTGATCAGGCCGCGGCCTTGGGTCAGCGCCTGGCCGATGTGCCGTTGGACCTTGTGATCAGCAGCCCCCAGCCCCGGGCTCAGCAAACCGCTGCGTTGGTCGTGGGCGACCGTGCTGCGGTGACGATCGATGAGCACTTCGCCGAGTGTGACTACGGCGACTGGAGCGGTGCCAGTCTCAGTGAACTGGCGACCGAGCCCAGCTGGGAGATCGTGCAGTGGTTGCCGTCGGCGGCACAGTTCCCGGCAGGGGAGACGATGGCCCAAATGTCGCACCGCGCCACCCACCGGGTTCAGCAGCTGGTCAAGAAGCACCCCGACGACATCATCTGGATCGTCACGCACGGCGATATCATCAAAGCCGTCGTCGCCGACGCCCTTGGCGTCCATCTCGACCACTTCCAGCGGATCGTGATCGACACGGCATCGGTCAGCGTGATCCACTACACGCCCAAGCGTCCATTCGTCGAACGGATCAACGACACGGGCACAATTCGCCTAGCGCGTAAACAGCCCGAAACGTCCGGTGAGGCGGTCGTCGGTGGCCGCGCCACACAGTAGGGTCGTGCCCGTGACGCGCCGCATTCTGTCCTTCTCGCACCCTGCGCGGTTCGTGGTCGGCACCGTCGGCCAGCCGGGGGACCGCACCTTCTTTCTGCAGATCACTGACGGTGGCGCCGCGTTGAGCTTGCTGTGCGAGAAGGAGCAGGCGGCGGTGTTGTCGGAGAAGATCATCGAGCTGCTTGATCAGGTACGGCGATCCGGTGTTGACCTGCCGACCGACCCGGACGAGGACCTCATCGACACGGAGCCGCTGACGCAGCCCATCGAGCCGGAGTTCCAGGTGATTTCCATGGGGATTGGATGGGATCCCGGCGACGACTGCGTCATCATCGAGGCGCACGGGGAGTCTGAGACCGATGAGGTGCCTGATATCGGCGACGATGAGGAGATCGGCCCGGACACCGTGCGCGTGCGGCTGACGGCGATGGCGGCGTTGGCATTCTCGGTGCGGGCCAGCCGCGTGGTGGCCGCCGGCCGGCCGCAATGCCCCTTCTGTCATCTGCCTATCGACCCCGACGGACACATCTGTCCACGTGCCAACGGGTATCGCCGCAACATCGCATGATCGACGAGGCCACCCTCGCCAGCGCGCCACTGCAGGTTCTGGGCCGCCTCCCGGACTCGTCCAACAACGCCCTGCTTTGCAGCGTGCCCGGGGATGCTGGTCCGGTCCGGGTGGTCTACAAGCCGGAGGCCGGGGAGCAGCCGCTGTGGGACTTCGAGCCGCGGACGCTGAGCCGGCGGGAGAAGGCCGCGGCGGTCCTTGATGAGCTGCTGGGATTCGACCAGGTGCCCGTGACCGCCTGGCGGGAGCATGGCCCGGCCGGCGCCGGAACCGTCCAACTGTGGGTAGAGGGAAACGTGGACCTGGCCGCGTTCGCCCCCGACGCGGTGCCCGATGGCTGGGTCGGGGTCGTGGACGCCGAGACGCAGGACGGGCCCGTCGTGGTGGCGCACCGCACTGACCTGCCGACGGCTCGGATGATCGTGTTCGACGCCATTGCCAACAACGCCGACCGCAAGGGCGGGCACCTGCTGCGCAACGAGACTGGCCTCTTCGGCATCGACCACGGGGTGACGTTCCACGACGAACCAAAACTGCGCACTGTGCTGTGGGGGCTGATGGGCGCGACCATACCTCCGGAGTTGCTGCAGGCTGTGTCAGCGGCGGTGCCGCACCTGGATCGGCTCGAGCAGTGGTTGACCGTGACCGAGGTCCGCGCAACGCGCGAACGGGCGCAGGCATTGCTGAATGCCGCCGTCTTCCCCGCACCGGAGGGGACGTGGCCGGCACTGCCCTGGCCTCTGATCTGATCTGTCCTGCAGCCCGCCAGAAACAGGATATGGATCGTTCAACTAGTCTGAAAGTGTGCGTTCCTGGCCCAGCGAAACCCTTCCCCCTCTGCCGAGAATCTCCGCAGATCTCACAGCGTTCGATACGGCAACGGGTCAGGTGCGCCCGCTGAATCCCGGCAGTCCTGCCCGAATGTACGTATGCGGCATCACCCCGTACGACGCCACGCACATCGGCCACGCCGCCACCTACGTTCTTTTCGACACGGTGCACCGCTTCTGGCGGCTCACCGGCAACGACGTCACCTATGTGCAGAACGTCACGGACATTGATGACCCCCTGCTGGAACGCGCCGCCCGCGACGGTGTGGACTGGCGCGGCCTTGCCGATTTCGAGATCCAGCGCTTCCGCGACGACATGGTGGCGCTACGGGTGTTGCCACCCACGCATCTCGTCGGAGCCGTGGAATCCATCGACTTGGCCGCCAGGCGCGTCGCTGACCTGCAGAATGCCGGTGCTGCTTACCCCGTCGATGACGACGTCTACTTCGACGTCACTGCAGCTGTTCGGTTCGGGAGCGTCAGTCACCTGTCAGATCCGGACATGGTGGGAATCTCCGCGGAGCGTGGCGGGGACCCGGGCCGTCCGGGCAAGCGCAACCCCATCGATCCGCTGTTGTGGCAGGCCCCTCGGCCCGGTGAACCGTCGTGGGACAGCACCGTCGGCAGCGGTCGACCCGGCTGGCACATCGAATGTGCTTCGATCGCACTCGATCTGCTAGGGCCCGGCTTCGACCTCCAGGGCGGTGGTAGCGACTTGATCTTCCCCCATCATGAGATGAGCGCTGCGCAGGGCGAGGCACTGCAGGGCTGGCCCTTCGCGCGCTCTTACGTGCACGGCCCCATGGTCGGCCTGGACGGACAGAAGATGAGCAAGTCCGTCGGCAATCTGGTCTTCGTCTCTGCGCTGCGCGAGGCCGGGGTCGATCCTATGGCGATCAGACTTGCGCTGCTGTCGCAGTCCTACCGTGAGGACTGGTCGTGGAGTGATGACCTCCTCGCCGAGGGGACGGCACGCCTGACCGCGTGGCGCGCGGCGCTGTCTCGGCCGACCGGGCCGACGAGTACGGATGCCGTGTCCGCCTTGGTGGAGGCCGTTGCCGATGACATCAACACCCCCGCCGCACTGGCAGTTGTGGACCAGTGGGCTCGGGAGCAGGATCTGCGCGGGGGTGACGATCCCGCGGGTCCGGGTCTGATGTCCCGGGCTGTCGATGGGTTCCTTGGCGTGGTGTAAATCGGGGCTGTCCGCTACTTGCTCTCTCATGGCCGTACGGGCGTATCCTGATGCTGGGTTCTGCGCAGTGCGAGCCCGGATGGGCACATCTCGACTCGGCGGAACTTCGGCCACGCGCAAGGTAGGGGGTCTGCACATGTCTAGGCGGATCAGTCTCATTCTCGGTGTCCTGGTGGCGTCACTGGCACTGTTCACGGCCACGGTGATGACGGGAGCGCCGGCCGGGGCCGCCAGGGTGCCTGACCCGTCGGTACCGACAGCCGCTCGTTACGGCAACACCTACGGCGCCCTCTCGCTGGCCATGTCCGGCGGTGCCGTGGGTTGGTCCAACGGCTACTCCACCAAGTGGCAGGCCTTGCGGCGTGCGCAGAACGAGTGCAAGTCGACGTCGGACTACCCGTGGACGTGCCGCAAGATCGCATGGGTGCGCAACGGGTGGCTCGCCCTGGCTGTGCGCTGGGACGGCAACAACATCGAGCGCTACGGATGGGCGGTGGGCAGCACGAAGCGGTACGCCTACTGGGCGGCGAAGGACAAGTGCGGGTACGGGTGCGTGCGCCGCGCCAGCACGAACAGCTTTGGGTAGAGAGCTGCCCACAAAGGGCCGCACGTGTGTCATCACGGGCGCACTGCCGTTCACACCGTGGGCATTCGCTACCTCGGTGGTGTTGCCCGCGTGGGCGGGGGGACCTGTGTTTAGGGGTCGTCGGGGTGGCTGGTGTATCGCTTGCCGCGGGGGCTGGTCCAGATCATGGTGTTGTTGGGTCCGCGCTCGACGTGCCAGCCGCCGTGGGTTTTC
>Ga0208938_1001109_pt1 | contig 16449 bp, 15 predicted proteins | sample AD_UKC125_MetaG_FD_184434 | JGI IMG/M metagenome (GOLD analysis project Ga0208938, IMG submission 184434) | Active sludge microbial communities of municipal wastewater-treating anaerobic digesters from USA - AD_UKC125_MetaG (SPAdes) (version 2) | ecosystem: Engineered > Bioreactor > Anaerobic >...
TACCTCATGGTGCGGCACTATCGATGGGCGGTCGAGCGGGCCGCGGCGATGGACGGCGCGCGCGATCGTCCTTGACGCGGTGTGAGCCCGCGGCCGTCCCGACATAGCGCGACGCCACCGGCGCTGCGCCGGTGGCGTCGAAGGCTGGTGCGGGTCGGACCCAGATTTCCCCCCGGGTCGACGAGCCGCGAGGCCGGTCAGAAGGTCCGGAAGTGGACCTGGTCGCGGTGGTGGTAGTACGAAGCGCCATGCTTCGTGCTCTTACCGAAGAGCGGGAACAGGACGATCCAGCTAGGCATGATGATGTGACTCAGTTTCATATGGATGGGCGCGCCCTCGGACGGAGGACTCGCTGCCTATTATGTTCGATCCACGGACAAACTTCAAATTATGCATCAGAAACCCGAGGACGGGGCCATGACCGACGCTCGACAGCGCGAAATCCCGCAAATCGTCCTGTCTGAGCCTGCACCGCTGGTCCTGCGGGGCCAGACCTTCGACGCCTCCCGACCGGCCGTCATGGCGATCGTCAACCGCACCCCCGACTCGTTCTTCGCCGGCAACCGCCACGCCGACCTCGACAGCGCGCTGCGTGCCCTCGACAGCGCGGTCGCGCTCGGTGCCGACATCGTCGACGTCGGCGGCGTCCGGGCCGGCTCCGAGGGCGACCCGGTCGGCGTGCAGGAGGAGATCGAGCGGGTGGCGCCCTTCCTCGTGCGGGCGCGGACGGCATACCCGCAGCTGTTGTTGAGTCTGGACACCTGGCGTGCGGACGTGCTGCGCGCCGCGATGGCCGCCGGCGCGCGCGTCGACCTCGTCAATGACACCTGGGCGGGCTATGACACCGACCTGCTCCCGGCTGCGGTCGACGCCGGCGCGGGATACGTCGTCTCGCACACCGGCGGCCGCCCGCCACGCACCGACCCCGTCGACGTCACCTATGGCCCAGATCCGCTCGACGTCGTGCGCGACGTCCTCTCGAGACTCGCCGCGGGGGCCGCGCGAGCCACGGACCTCGGTATGCCGTCCGAGCGAGTCCTCGTCGACCCCACCCTCGATTTCGGCAAGACCACCGCCCACTCACTGCGGGTGCTACGGCATACCGCAGCGGTGACAGCGTTGGGGTTCCCTGTGCTGCAGGCGCTGTCGCGCAAGGACTTCGTGGGCGAGACGCTCGACCTGCCGACCGAGGAGCGGTTGGAGGGCAGTCTGGCGGCGACCGCGATCGCCGCCTGGCTGGGCGCGACTGTGTTTCGAGCCCATGATGTGCGGGCGACACGGCGAGTCGTCGACATGGTGGCCTCGATCCGGGGTGATCGTCCGCAGCAGGTCGCCCTCCGCGGATTGGGACCGCACAGTCACGATGTCGACGCATCCGCGACAGATCGGGCGCGCTCGGGAGGGCGCGGGCAGGCTACTCGCGGGTAGCCGCAAAATGACCCGAAGAAGGGGTGGCGCTTTTCACACCACGTGGGCTACCGTCGGCCTCGGTTGCAGTTGCAGTTCCTCGCAGGACGGACCTCGTAGCCACGCCATTCCAGGACGTGGCCGGAGTTCCCAAAGACTCGGGTACGACCCGGTTGTGGGGTAGGCGGCAGCACCGGGGTTCGCGAGGTGCGAGCTCCAGTGTCCAGATAGAGAGAGTTATCCCCATGGCACAGGGAACCGTCAAGTGGTTCAACGCTGAGAAGGGTTTCGGCTTCATCGCCCAGGATGGTGGCGGGCCGGACGTCTTCGTCCACTACTCCGCCATCCAGACCCAGGGCTACCGGACCCTCGACGAGGCACAGCGCGTCGAATTCGAGGTCACCCAAGGCCCCAAGGGCCCCCAGGCAGACCAGGTTCGCCCGCTCTGATCGTCGACAACGACCTGCGCTGACATCGTCGGCGCGCGTGAGCCCCTCGTGCTGCGGCACGGGGGGCTCACGGCATACCAGAACACGGAAGACCAGAGCACGCCAGACCAGAGCACAGAGTGCCCGCAGGTGCGCTGATTTTCAGCAGGCATCCTCGAGATCCACCGGCGCGCTGGGCGGCGGGGTGTTCGTCGTCGTGGTGCTCGGGGTCTTCGTCGAGGTCGGCGTCGGCTTCTTCGTCGGCGTCTTGGTTGTGGTCGAGGGCGTCGAGGTGGTCGAGGGTGGCACCACCAGACTCGGGTCGATGGCCTCGCGGACCATCCGGCGAATCGCGACGAAACTCGGATTCCCCGGGTTGATGTTGTCGGGGGTGAAGGCCAGTGAGCTGATCGTCGCGCCCTTGACCCGGGTGACGAGCTCGGCCCACGCAGGCAGGTCGGTGGGAGGGATGTCGGTCTGGACGTTGTCCTTGGCGACCTGGGCGAGCGCAGGGTACTTGCTCAGCATCGTGCCGACATTGACCTGGCCGATGAGTTTGCCGACGAGACACCGTTGCCGTCGCATCCGACCGAAGTCGTCGCTGGTGATGCGGGAGCGGGCGTACCACAGCGCGTGGAAGCCGTCGAGGAGTTGCACGCCGGGCTGGATCCAGGAGTCGACGCCGTAGATGTTGCCCGCGGCGTTGAGGTGGCCACCGATCGGGAGCTTCTCCTTGACGTTGATGACCACCCCGCCCATCGCGTTGACCAGGGCCTCGAAGCCCTTGAGGTCGACGATCGTCGTGTAGTCGATGTGCAGCCCCGAAATCTCCTGCAGCACCCCCTTGAGAGTGGCGAGACCGGGCTGCTTGGTCCCCTTGAACAGCTCCGCATGGTTGACCTCGGCCTCGTGCCATACCGCGTTGAGCAGGCATTCGCTGCCGCAGGTGTAGCCCTTGGGGTAGATCTTGTAGAGCGGGTTAGTGACCGGGAACGGCACGTTCTGCAGGTTGCGGGGGAAGGAGAAGAGGATCGTCTGACCGGTCCTTGGCTCGATCGAGGCGATCATCATCGAGTCGGTGCGGACGCCGATCCGGTCGTCGCCTGCGTCGGAACCCAGCAGCAGGACGTTGACCCGCGAGACATCGGCCCACGGGTCGGCCCCGCCGCCCGGGCGGGCCGTCCCACCGTCGGTCTGGTCGAGGTCAACCTGGGCGAACAGCGTGCCGATGACGTCGCGTTGGATCAACGAGTAGCGCACTGCGGTAGCCATGGGAACGGCGACGACCAGACACATGAGCACCGACAGGGCTCGTAGTCCGACGCGTTGCACGCGGTCGAGCCGAGCGTGCATGGTCCCGCGATGGGTGAGCCAGATCGACCACACCCAAAGCAGCCCGCCGAGCAGCAGGAGTGCCGCCGCGATGAGCAGGGCTCCGGGGCGCACCGCAACCGCGAGCGCCGCAGCAGTCGGGCCCTTGGCGAAGACCACCGCCGCAACAGCTGCCGTCGTGCCGGCGGCGAGGGTGACGATGATCCAGCCGAGTCGGTAGAACCGCGTTTGGGTGAGGCCCGCGCCGGGGAAGATGGTGCTCAAGACGGTCAACGTGGCCGACCTTCGCGCGAGTCGTGCGGCAGCGAGGCGGCGCCGGGCACGCACCCCTTCGGGGAGGGGGCGCCGAGCGTCGCTGGTCATGGCGAGGGATCCCCCTTGGCTGCGGTGTCGGGCATTGGTGTCCTGGACATTGTGCACCTCATCCCTTGTGACGACGGCCCCGCCGGTCCGGTTGTCTGCCCGAGGTGTGATTCTTCCGGCCGCGGTTTTGGTGCGGCCCCGGCTGCCCCGGTAGCCTGTGACGGCCCCTTCGGTATGCCGTGTGCTCCGGTCCTCGTGTATCGCCGGTGGGGTGGGGAGGCGTCGCATAGTGGCCTAGTGCGCCCGCCTGCTAAGTGGGTTGGGATTAACCTCCCTCGCGGGTTCAAATCCCGCCGCCTCCGCCAGCACAGCACGACAACGGTGGTGACCTCCGCACGGAGGTCACCACCGTTGTCGTCAAGGCAAGCCACGCGCTGGTCAGGGTGCCGCCGCAAAGATCCACCGCCGCATGGCCACGAAGCGCACGACCGTCGAAACTGCGGTGGCCGCGGCGAGGGCAAGGACCTTGACCCAGACCGGCGCGTTGGGCCAGCCGCTCTCGAGCAGGGCCAAACCACCGCTGGTCGCGGCCCAGGTCAGCAGGAACACCCCGAGGGCCTGAGCCTGCTGGCGCACCCAGTTGCCTTGGCGAGCCGACCGGAAGGTCCAATTGCGGTTGAGCATGGTGTTGACCAGCGTGGCCAGGACGAGGGCGACGAGGTTGGCCACCTGGGACTCCCACCAGCTGTGGAAGATGGTGAACAGTCCCAGGTGCACCGCGGTGCAGAGCAAGCCCACGACGGCGAATCGTCCGACCTGGCCGAGCAGCGTTGCGCGCGGTGGCGCGGCCACCGTCACGGCTGTCGCGGCGTCCATGTCAGACCGTGCCGGTGGTTGCGGCGGCCGCCGACCCGGTCGCGGGAGCGGTGAGGTCGTAGAACGTCGAGCCACCGATGGTGACAGCGGTGAAGTTCTGCTGCACCCAGCTGGCGATGGCCGAGGAGGACTGGCTGCCGCCCTGCTGTCCGCCGAACCCGCCGCCGGACGCGAAGTAGTGGATCTTGCCCTGGGCCACGTAGGCCTGGAACTGCGCGAGGGTGGGCGAGGGGTCCGAGCCGTTGAAGCCGCCGATGGCCATGACCGGCAATCCCGTGCCCAGTTGCAGGCCGGCGGCCCGCTGGGAACCCACGGCGGCGGCGACCCAGGTGTAGGAGTCGGCGTCGGTGCTCAGCGCCTGGACCACCGCGGTCGTCGGCAGGTCGGCATTGAGCAGCCCGCCCATTCCTCCCGGTCCGCCGGCGCCCGGGCCAGCCGTGGTTCCACCAGGTGCTGTAGTTCCACCGGGCGTCGTGGTGCCGCCGGGCGCCGTGCCGAGCCCGCCCGGCATACCGGGCAGTTGGCCACCCGCCGCCCCGCCGGGACCACCCGGCATACCCTGCGGTCCGCCCTGCCCGGCGACCGCGGGGCCGGCCGTGACGATCGACCCCATGTGCCCGGTCGAGACGGTCTGCAGGCTGTATGCCGCGGGGCCGAGCAAGCCGGCTGTGAGCGCCAGACCGACGATCGCCGGAACAGCCTTGGCGTGAACCCGGTCGAGCAGGACCAGGCCGGCGGTGGCCGTGAGGCCCAGGGCGAGGACGGCGACGCGCAGCCAGCCGTTCCAGGTGACGGTGCGCGACAGCAGCACGAAGCTCCACCCCGTGGCGGCGAGCATCGCAGCGGCGAGGACCAGGCGGGCGACGAGCCGGTCGCGGCGCTCCCAGGCTTCGGCCGCACCCATCGCAACGACGGCGGCGACGGCGGGGGCCAACGCGACCGTGTAGTAGGCGTGGTAGATGCCGGCCATGAGCGAGAAGGTCAGCGTCGTCACGACGAACCACGACCCCCAGGCGAGGTATGCCGCACGGCGGGCATCGGTGCGCGGGTGCCGGGCCCGCCAGACCAGGCCGGCGAGCAGCAGGATGAGCGCAGTGGGCATGAGCCACGAGATCTGGCCGCCGTTGTCGGCGTTGAACATCCGCAGCAGGCCGGTGGAGCCCCAGTTGCCGCCGTTGCCGCCCCCGCCGCCACCGACAGATCCGGTCTCGTTGCCGTTGATCCGGCCGAGGCCGTTGTAGCCGAAGGTGAGCTCGAGGAAGGAGTTGGTCTGCGAGCCGCCGATGTAGGGGCGGGCGCTCTCGGGGACGAGTTCGACGATGGCGACCCACCAGCCGGCCGAGGCGACGATGGCGAGCCCGCCGAGGATGGTATGCCAGATCCGTTGCAGCAGTGGGATATTGGCCGCAACGAAGTAGGCCAACGCGAAGCCCGGCACGACGAGGAAGGCCTGCAGGGTCTTGGTGAGGAAGGCCAGCCCGATGAAAACCCCGACGAGGGCGAACCACTTCGGGGAGGCCTGTTCGATCGAGCGCATGGTCGCCCAGGCCGCGAGGGTCATCGCCAGGACGAGCAGCGCCTCGGGGTTGTTGAAGCGGAACATCAGCACGGCGACCGGCGTCAGCGCGAGGATCGTGCCGGCGAGCAGCCCTGCGGCAGCGCCGAATTGGCGCTTGACGGTGGCGTAGAGCACGCCGACCGTCGCGATGCCCATGAGCACCTCGGGCAGGAGGATCGCGAAGCTGTTGAGCCCGAAGACGCGCACCGACAGCGCCATGAACCACAACGAGGCCGGCGGCTTGTCGACGGTGATCGAGTTCGCGGCATCGGAGCTGCCGTAGAAGAACGCCTTCCACGACTCCGAACCGGCTTGTACCGCAGCCGAGTAGAACGAGTTGGCGTAGCCGCTCGCGGTGAGGTTCCACAGGTAGAAGACCGCGGTGAGGGCCAGTAACCCCAGGAGCGCGGGCCGGGCCCAGGTCGGGTCGGCCTCGGGGCCGCGCCAGATCCGGTATGCCGTGCCCCTCACCTTGCGCGCGGCCGGACTCTCGGCGAGCGTCGGCAGGTCGGGGGCGGACGGGGTGTGTGCGTGCAGGGCCATCTCGTTCATGCCTTCGAGAGTCGTGGCGGTGACTGTGAGCAAGCTTTGAGGCGTCCAGGAGGGGTCAGTGAGCCCAGTGGAGTGCCCTGACCAAGGGCCACCGCAGGGTCAGGGGGTGACGCGAGCAGCCCACGCGGGGGTCGAGGACGCGTCGTCCGGGGCCGGCAACACGACCGAGAAGGTGGTGTCCGACGGCTTGCTCGACAGCTCGACGGTGCCCCCATGAGCACCCGCCACCGCGGCGACGATCGACAGACCCAGTCCGGTGCTGCCGGCCGCCCGGTTGCGGGACGAGTCGCCGCGGGCGAACCGCTGGAAGACGCTCTTCTGCAACTCGCTGGGCACTCCGGGACCGTCGTCGTGGACGCTGAGCCGCACCGTGCCTGGTTCGCGGGTGATCTTCGTGAGCACTGTGGTGCCAGGCACCGTATGGACCCGGGCATTGGCCAACAGGTTGGCGAGGATCTGGTGGAGGCGTTGGCCATCACCGTGGACGATCACCGGCTCATCGGGCAAGTCCAATCGCCACTTGTGCTCCGGTGAGGCGGCGTGGGCGTCACTCACGGCGTTGATGGCGATCTCGGTGAGGTCGACCGGCGCGGTGTCCAGTGGTCGCCCGGCATCCAGGCGGGCGAGCAACAGCAAGTCCTCGACGAGGCTCGACATCCGGGTCGCCTCGGACTCGACGCGCCCCAGGGCATGGACGACCGACGCCGGGACCGGTTCGCGCTCCCGCTTGGTCAGCTCGGCATACCCGCGAATCGATGCCAGCGGCGTGCGCAGCTCGTGCGATGCGTCGGCCACGAACTGACGCACACGCTGCTCGCTCTCGTGGCGCGCGTTGAGGGCGTCACCGACATGGTCGAGCAACTCGTTGAGTGCCAGGCCGACCTTGCCGACCTCGGTGTGTGGGTCGGTGTCCTCGGGTGCGACCCGCTCGGCGAGGGCCACTTGTCCGGAGGACAGGTGCAACTTGGAGACATTGGTGGCCGTCGTGGCCACCCGGGTCAACGGCCGCAGATTGCGCTTGACCAGCCACAGTCCACCGGCAGCCATGGCGACCAGCCCGGCGAGAGTTGCGAGCAGGGCGGTCCGCAGGGCGTTGCCGACGGCGTTGTCCTGGCGTGACTTCGGCAGGCCCACGTAGACGACCGTGCTGGAGTTGGGGGAGCTGGCCATCACTCGGTAGAGCCCCAGGTCACCGCCCAGGTTGAGGTCTGCCGGTTCCTTGCCCAGGCCGGCGGCCTCCAGGACGGCGATCTGATCGGAGGTGATCGTGTCGCGCGGTCGGGTCCACTGCACGCCGTCGACGACGGCAACGATGAACCCCTCGTCGCCCGGCCCGCGCCCCTCGTCATGCCGGTCGTTGGTCTGACTCCCGCCGAGGCCCGGCGGCAGCGCGCGCATCGACGTGCGCAGCTGGTCGTCCAGTTGGCCGGTGAGATAGCGGTTGAGTGATACGACCGATGCTGCGCTCGAGATGAGCGTGATGACGGCGAACAGGGCCAACATCGATGCGACGAGCTTGGCGCGCAGTGACCACGAGCCTGGCCGTCGCCACGAGGTGTCGGCGCCGGACGGCATACCGGATGCTGGCGAACCCGACACGTCAGGAAGCCGGCTTGAGGACGTAACCCACCCCGCGCATGGTGTGGATCATCGGCTCCCGGCCGGCGTCGATCTTCTTGCGCAGGTAGGAGATGTAGAGCTCGACGACATTGGCCTGGCCGCCGAAGTCGTAGTTCCATACCCGGTCGAGGATCTGGGCCTTGGAGAGCACCCGCTTGGGGTTGCGCATGAGGTAGCGCAGCAGCTCGAACTCGGTGGCCGTCAGCTGTATCGGGTCGCCGGCGCGGGTGACCTCGTGCGAGTCCTCGTCGAGGGTGAGGTCGCCGACGACGAGCATCGAGTCGTCCTCCTCCTGCGCGACCAGGACGGTGCGGCGCATCAGGGCGCGCAACCGGGCGACGACCTCCTCGAGGCTGAACGGCTTGGTGACGTAGTCGTCGCCGCCCGCGGTGAGGCCGGCGATGCGGTCCTCGACGGCGTCACGCGCGGTGAGGAAGAGGACGGGGATGCGGTCGTTGTGCTCGCGCATCCGGCGCAACACCTCGAGGCCATCCATGTCGGGCAGCATCATGTCCAATGCGACTGCGTCCGGCTCGAACTCGCGAGCGGCGCGCACCGCGGCCATCCCGCTGCCTGCCGCGCGGACCTCCCAGCCCTCGTAGCGCAGCGCCATGCCGAGCAGCTCGGTGAGGTTGTGCTCGTCGTCGACGACGAGCACCCGCGGGGGCGTGCCGTCGGGGCGCTCGAGCTTCTGCGGCTTCACCGAGTTGGCTGAGTTGGCTGACTTCAGGTTCATGGGCCGACTCTCTCGGTGCGCGGTGTCCGGTTCATGTGACTTGGCTGTGGCCTTCCTGTGAAGCCATGGTCGCACGGCGGCCGGTGACACGGGCCCTGGCCAGGCGCGGCACAGCCTCGCCACAGGAACGGCGGCGAAGGTGGCACCCTGTCTGTTGTCGCCTTCACCCCGAGAGGTATGCCGTGGCGCACCTTCCCGAAGCCCAGTTCCCCGGGGCCGGTGGTCCCGTTCCCAAGGCTCAGGCCGGCGTCGACGCTGGAGCGAGCGGGTTCCCGCCGTTCGGCGGGGAGCCGGTCACTGCAGAGCCGGCCGTGCCCGCTGAGCCGGTCGTGCCCGCTGAGCCGGTCGTGCCCTCTGAGCCGGTCGTGCCCGCTGAGCCGGCCGCGCCCTCTGAGCCGGTCGATCCGGGTGCATCCGAGGCGCGACGCTGGTCCGGGCGCACGACGGCGATTGCCGCGGCCGTCGTCCTGGGGGTGTCATCAATCGGTGCCGTGGCGGCTGCGGCAGCGACCCCCAACGGCATCACCGCACCAACCGACCAACGCGGCGGCGGTGGGCGTGGGGGCTTCGGTCCCGGCCAAGGTGGCATCCCGGGTCAACAAGGTCAGCCAGGTCAACAAGGTCAGCCAGGCCAGGGTCGTGGCTCAGGGCCGCAGGGTCAGCTCCCACCCGGCACACCCCCGTGAAGTGCCGCGAGCGCCGGTCCAGGCGCCCATTTCGCAGCCCCATTCGCTATCTCGCGGAGCTGGGCAGCGCGACCGTGGCGTGTGGCTGATCCTAGCCACGCGGCGGGGCGCTTGGGGCCCCGGTGGTTGTCGGCGGGTTGGGGTCAGGTCCCTTGGAGACGAAGATCTTGATCACCGACCCGCGGGTGGCCGTGCCGGTGGGTGAGCTCCCGATGACCGCTCCGACTCGAGCGTTGGAGAAGGTCTGGACGACCCGAGGCGTGAAGCCCGCCTGGATGAGCAGCGCTTTGGCGTCGTCGAGCGATCGGCGGGAGATCGATGGAACGTCGACCTTCTCACCGTTGACGATCTTGTCGCTGGCCGCCGCGAACGGGGTCGGCGCCACGCCCGATAGAGCACGGTCCATGATCGCCTTCCAGGTGGGCGCAGCGATGCTGGCACCGAAGACGACGCGGTAGTACTGGCCGGCCAGACGCACGTTGTCCAGGACCCGGGCGTTGTTCTTGTCGTCGGGCGTGCCGACCCAGACCGCCGTCGACAGCTGCGGGGTGAACCCGACGAACCACGTCTCGTTGTTGCCGTCGGTCGTGCCGGTCTTGCCGGCACTGGGGCGGCCGCCGGCGAGCGCACTGCGAGCTGCAGTGCCACTGCCCTTGACGACACTGGTGAGGATGCCGGTGGCGCCGCGTGCGACGTCCGCCTCGACCCGGCGTTCGCAGGCGCTGCCCAGGGCTGGCACAGGCAACGCCTTGCTGCCCTTGCTGATCGATGCGATCGGTGTGGGCGGGCAGTAGACGCCATCATTGGCGAGGGTTTGGTACGAGGAAGCCACGGTCAGCGGGGACACCGAGTCGGTGCCGAGGATGATCGCGGAGGGGTAGGGCTGCATCTCCTGACCGTTGGAGCGGTGCAGACCCATCCGCCACTGCGTCTCGCGCACCTTGCAGACGTCGACCTGCGCCGCGAGTGCGACGAAGGCCGTGTTGATCGACCGGGCCGTCGCCTCGACAAGGGTCATGTCCTCGCCGCCGGCGGTCTCGTCATTGCGGACCGACCACCCACCGCCGTCGACGCCACACTCGCCGGGCACGTCCTTGCTCGTGAATTTGTGTGCCTGGCTGGGGCTGGCCTTCTCGGCATACACGCTGGCCGTGGTGGGGTATCCCGCCTCCAGCGCGGTAACGAGCGTGAAGGCCTTGGCCGTGGACCCGAACCCGAAGCCCATGCTCGCGCCGTACTTCTGGTCGACGGCCCAGTTGACAGCGGTCTCGCCGGGTTTGGAAGGCTTGATGTTGTAGTCGGTGTTCTGGGCGATGGCCTTCACTGCGCCGGTCTTGACGTCGACCACCGCGCCGGCCGAGCCGATCTCCTGGTCGTTGCCGATCGGGACCCGTGCGGTGATTTCCTCGCGGGCGATTGTCATGAGCGCGGGGTCCATCGTCGTCTGGATGGTCAGCCCACCACGGTAGATGGCCTGCAGGCGGGCGGCCTCCCCGGAACCCAGAGCTGGGTCGAGCGAGGGTTCGAGCTTGAGGTAGGCCAGGACGTAGTCGCAGAAGTAGGGGTACTCCGAGGCCATGCAGGAGTTCTTCGCCGCCTTGGGCTTGAGCATGTCGGCGATCTTCAACGCCCGCGCGGCCGTCCAATCGGCCGGCTTGATGACCCCGAGCTCCTTCATCCGGTCGAGGACGATGTTGCGGCGGGCCAGGGCCTTCTCGGGGTAATTGATCGGGTCGGTGGTGCCGGGGTTCTGGACGATGCCGGCCAATAGGGCCGCCTCGGCGATGGACATCTCCTTGGCCGAGTGGCTGAAGTAGTGCTGCGCGGCCGCCTCGACGCCGTAGGCCCGGTCGCCGTAGTAGACGAGGTTGAGGTAACCCTGGAGGATCTGGTCCTTGGTGAGGGTCTTCTCCAACTGGATGGCGTACTTGAGCTCCTGCACCTTGCGGGCGTAGTTCTTGGCGGTGGCGGCCTTGGCTCCGGCCTTATCGCCGGCGCGCAGGGCGTTCTCCTGCAAGGTGATCTTGACGTATTGCTGAGTGAGCGTCGACCCACCGCCGCCGGTGGCGTCCGACACCTGGTTGGAGATGAAGGCACGCAGGATGCCCTGTAGGTCGGCCCCGCCATGCTCATAGAACCGGTGGTCCTCGATGGCGATCTGCGCCTGACGCATGATCGGAGCGATCTCCGACAGCGGCACGATGATCCGGTTCTCGTCATACGGAGTGGCGATCTTGCTGCCGTCTGCGGCCAGGATGACCGACTGCTCCGAGAGCGGGGTCGTGGTGAACTCGCTGGGCAAGGAATCGAACAGGTCGACACCGGTGCGCGCGCTCGCGCCGATGGCGCCCACAGCGGGCATGGCCAAGCCCGCGCCGAGCAGACCCATGACAACCGATGCCACGAGGAAGGCCCCGATGAGGCTGACCACGCCGGCGACGTTGGTCGACCGTCCATTCATGGGGCCAAGGGTAACCCCACCCCTGTATCACGCCCGGCAGCCGCTGCTCCTTGTGGGAAGCGAAGCCATCGCAGCCGTGTCCAACGGACTAGTCATCCGCGGCCTCAGACCGACCCACATGGGTCATGGTCGCAGACCGTTAGGCACACCTAACCTGCCATTGGGCGCCTGGTGACGGCGTACCTGGGGATTGCGGAGGGTGCCATGTCCACACCAGCCATCGGCGCGATGCGTGCCGAATGGGCGTCGTTCGGCGCCTGCGTCACTCTCCATCCGGACGAGCTGTTCGTCAGAGGTGCGGCCCAGCAGCAGGCGAAGATGGTGTGCCAACGCTGCCCTGTCATCGCGGAGTGCCTCGCCGAGGCCCTGGACAATCGCACCGAGTTCGGGGTGTGGGGCGGGATGACCGAGCGAGAACGGCGAGCGCTTTTGCGGCGCAAGCCCGGCGTCGTCTCGTGGTGGGCACTCTTCGCATCGGCCGGCGCCGGACGCGCAGACGTCGCGGCCTCCTGAACGACGCGCGGCCTGGCGGCAGCCTCGGGGGTCTTCTCTGGGGGGAGAGTGCCTTTGCTCCGCCCGGCCGCGCGTCCCTCCAGGGCTGAAGACCCAGAGAGTTTCGGTATGCCGTGCGGCCGCCGCGACCAGGGTCAGCCGGCCAGTCCGGCGCCGACCTCGCGCAATCCGTCGAGGTCGTGCACGTCCTGAGCCAGCGCGGCGACCGTGACCACGGGGATCCCGGGGTGACCGGCCGTGAAGCGGCGCACGAGATTCCGTTGCCGCGCAGCCAGATCCGACAGTCGAGCATGCAAGATCAACACAGCTGCGCTCCCGGCGTGCCCGGCGTCCTCCAGCGTTTCGGCCGCTGCGCGGGCCCGTGCAGCAGACAATCCGGCGACCGGCTCGGGTGCGAGCCGGTTGACGACGACCCCGGCGAGCGGCATACCGTCACTGTCCAACCGGGCCACGAAGTAGCTCGCCTCGCGTAAGGCGTCGCGCTCGGGAGCCGCGACGACGACGAAAGCCGTGCCGCCGTCTTTGAGCAGCGCGTAGGTCTGGTCGGCCCGGTCGCGGAAGCCGCCGAACATGGTGTCGAGCGCGTTGACGAAGGTCTGCACGTCGCGCAGCATCTCGCCGCCGAGCACCGTGGTGAGGGTCTTGGACACCAGGCCGATCCCCACGTTGACCAGCCGCAACGCCCCGCGTCCGCCGACCTTGGCCGGGGCCGAGATGAGCCGGATGAAGCGCCCGTCGAGGAAGGACCCGAGCCGCTTGGGCGCGTCGAGGAAGTCCAGCGCCGAGCGCGAGGGTGGGGTGTCGACGACGACGAGATCCCACCGCCCGTCGCGATCGGCCTGGGCCCGCAGCTGGCCGAGCTTTTCCATCGCCATGTATTCCTGGGTGCCGGCGAAGGACGAGGACACCGCTTGATAGAACGGATTGGCGAGGATCTGCGCGGCGTGGTCGGGGGAGGCATGAGCGAGCACGACTTCGTCGAAGGTGCGCTTCATGTCGAGCATCATCGCGTCGAGGTGGCCCCCGGCCGAGGTGTCGAGTCCGGCGACCGGCCGCGGGGTGTTGTCGAGTTCGACCAGGCCGAGCGACTGGGCCAGCCGCCGGGCCGGGTCGATGGTCAGGACACACACGCGACGTCCGGACTCGGCGGCCCGCAGCGCCAAGGCGGCTGCCGTCGTGGTCTTTCCGACGCCTCCCGATCCGCAACAGACGACGATCCGGGTATGCCGGTCGGCCAAGACCGCGTCGAGGTCCAGGGTGGTGCTCATCGGCTCCCCCCGGTGCCACGCCCGGTCGATCGCGCGGTTGTTCGCCCGGCCATGCCCTGGTCGGTGAGCAGCCCGGCGATCTCGCGCAGGGCGTCGGGGTCGATGCCGTCCAGGAGGGCGGGCACGCTGACGATGGGCAGCTCGAGCTGCTGCAGCGCGTCGAGGTGGGTGTGCTCGAGGTCTTCGCGGGCGGCATGGTCGCGCACCTGCTCGACCAGACCCGTCACCAGCGCCGGCTTGGGTGCGATGCCGACGGTGGGCAGGTCTGCGGTGAGGGTATCGACCCAGTCGGCGAGATCGGCATCGGGGAAGTCCTCGCCGTCGGCGAGTCGGGCCTGGTTGACGACGATCGCGCCCATCGCCATGCCGAGGCCGCGCAATTCGTCGACCGCGTCGATGGTCTCCTGCACCGGCATTTCCTCCAGCAGGGTCACCATGTGGATCCGGGTGGCCGGCGAGGTGAGCAACTCGTTGACCGAATCTCCTTGCGCCCGAATGGGACCCATCCGCGCCAGCCCGGCGACCTCCGACCCCACGGTGAGAAAGCGCCCGATCCGCCCGGTCGGTGGAGCGTCGAGCACGATCGCGTCGTAGGCCAGCGGGCTGGTGTCGCTGTGCCGGTGATGCTTGGCATCCACCCGGCGGCGACTGGCTTCGTAGACCCGCCCGATGAGCAGCACATCGCGCACTCCGGGGGCGATCGTCGTCGCGAAGTCGATCGCGCCGAACCGCTCCAACACCCCTCCGGCGCGGCCCAATCGGTAGAACAGCTGCAGGTACTCCAGCAGCGCCGCCTTGGCGTCGACGGCCAACCCGACCACCTGACCACCGTGGTCGTAAGACACGATCGGCACCTCGGTCGGCGGCAGCGGCGGGACGTCGAACGCCTGGCTGATGCCTTGCCGGTCCTCGACCTCGGCCAGCAGCACGCGGGCACCCCGCCCGGCCAACGCCAGCGCCAAGGCTGCCGCCACGGTCGTCTTTCCGGTGCCGCCCTTGCCGGTCACCACATGCAGCCGGACTCCTGGCCACCCACTCGCGCGGGCCGGTGATGACGTCAACGGCATACCCAGAGCGTATGCCGTCCGTCGGCCCTCCCCTCTAGAGTGACCGCATGAGCGCACTCACCACCTGGGAATACGCGACCGTCCCCCTCATCGTCCATGCGACCAAGGCGATCCTCGACAACTGGGGGGCCGACGGCTGGGAGCTCGTGCAGGTCGTGCCCGGGCCCGATGGCACCAGCCTGGTGGCCTACCTCAAGCGCCCCAAGACGGCAGGTGCGTGATGGGCGCGCTCGGTCAGGTCGAATCGCGGCTGGCCCAGCTGGGCATCACCGTCCCCGAGGTGGTCATGCCGGTCGGGGCCTATGTTCCCGCGTTGCGTGAGGGTGACCTCGTCTTCACCTCCGGCCAGTTGCCGATGGTCAACGGCGCGATGGCCGCCACCGGCCAGGTCGGCGAGGGCGAGGGACTGGTCAGCCCGGCGCAGGCCAAGGAGCTGGCGGCCGCGAGCGCGCTCAACGCGATCGCCGCGGTCAAGTCGGTCATCGGTGATCTCGACCTGGTGACTCGCGTGGTCAAGGTCGTCGGTTTCGTCGCGTCCGACCCGGCGTTCACCGGGCACCCGGGCGTCATCAACGGAGCCAGCGAGCTGCTCGGCGCGGCCTTCGGCGACGCGGGCGTCCATGCCCGGTCGGCGGTCGGGGTCGCGGCGCTGCCGCTCGGTGCCCCGGTCGAGGTCGAGATCGTCGTCTCCGTCGCGCCCCGCGACTGACCGTCACCAGCAGCACTCAGGAGGCCCGCGTGGCGAGCGTGACCCGTGACTTCCCCACCCGGCATACCCCTGCCTTGGACGCGCACGCACACGAGTGGGAGGCGGCCGGTCGCCCGGCCGCACCCCCGGCTCGCCCGGCCGCGACGGTCATGCTGGTGCGCGACCGGGAAGACGGTCCGGGCGTCGAGGTCTTCATGCTGCTGCGGGTGGCGACGATGGCGTTCGCGCCCAACACCTTGGTCTTTCCCGGCGGCGGAGTCGACCGCCGTGACGGCGCCGAGTTGCCCTGGGCCGGGCCGCCTGTGCACGCCTGGGCCGCCCGGCTCGACTCCGATGAGCAGCTCACCCGCGAGATCCTCGTCGCCGCCGTGCGTGAGGTCTTCGAGGAGTGCGGCGTGCTCTTCGCCTCCCGGCTCGAGGGCGGTCGCCTGGTCGACACCCGCAGCGAGCGGTGGCAAGCGTTGCGTCGGCGCCTGGTCGCCCGCGAGGCATCCCTGGGCGAGGTGCTGCGCGACGAAGAACTCCTGTTGCGCACCGATCTGCTTCGGGCCCATGCGCATTGGATGACTCCCGAGATCGAGCCGCGGCAATTCGATGCGCGGATCTTCGCGGCGCTGATGCCCGAGGGGGCGACCGCCGACGGCGAGACGAGCGAGGCGCAACACTCCGGCTGGTTCCGCCCGGGTGACGTCCTGGCCGACCGTGAGGCGGGCAAGGCCATCCTCATGCCGCCGACCGTCGTGTGCCTGGAAGACCTCGCGCGGGCCGGCAGCGCCGCCGAGTTCTTCGCCCAGGACCCGGTGATCCGGCTCATCCGTCCGGTGCTGGCCCGCAATGATGCGGGTGAGCTGGTCACCCGCGCGCAACTGCCGGGCTGAGTTCGCCGGTGTCCGCACAGCCCGGTATGCCGTCCGTGCCGCCCTCGCCGTCCGT
>Ga0208938_1001113_pt1 | contig 16369 bp, 13 predicted proteins | sample AD_UKC125_MetaG_FD_184434 | JGI IMG/M metagenome (GOLD analysis project Ga0208938, IMG submission 184434) | Active sludge microbial communities of municipal wastewater-treating anaerobic digesters from USA - AD_UKC125_MetaG (SPAdes) (version 2) | ecosystem: Engineered > Bioreactor > Anaerobic >...
ACCGTCCAGCGGCACGAACACCCGCGTCTTGTAGGCGATAATCTCGGTGAAGCAGCCCTTGGCCTTGAGCTCGGGAATGCGCGCGGCTTCGGCATCGACGATCTCGATCCTTCGGGAACCGTTCACGCGGGCTGTGCGGATCGTAAAATTGAGGGGATGCGGCGCCTTCCAAGTCCCGCCGCCGAGAATGGCGGCAGCAATCTTGGTCGGATCGGTCTGCGCCTTGCGGGCAACCCCAAGCTTCTCGAGGGTCGCATCGACGTAGAGGTCGTGGACATGACGGCCGAGCCAGGAGGCGCCGGACTTGTCGACGATGCGATTGACCGTAAGGTCTTCCTTGGGAAGCGCGCCCCAGATCGGCAGGAGCAGGCCCGTCGCGAGATAGACGGTCTCCGTGACCAGTTGGCTCTCGTCGGCGGCGTATTCCTCTTCCCACAGCGCGCTAAACCGGGACTTGGTGACGGGCTCCCAGGCGGACTCGTCGAGCCGGTCGGCGCGGAGGTACTCGCTGCGCAGCGGCCGCACGAGTTCGTAGCGGCGGATCATGTGACCTTCCTCGTCCATGTGCGAGGGCGCCGGAACCGCAAGCGCGACCTTGCCGGACTTGTCATTGCGCAGGAACAGCGGCTGTTCCTCATAGGATGCCATTTTGAGCACGCGCTCGAGCGAGAGGACCTTGCGCCGCTGGGTCAGCGACAGCTCAAGCAGGTGCGAGGTCGCGCCCGTCACAGGATCGGTCCGGATCACCGTGTCGGACAGCACCTCGCAGGCCTCGACCGGCACCGTCTCGACGCCGATATCGAAGGTGCCGGCTTCCTTGGCTGCCGAGACGCGGGTTTCGACAAGGGTCAGGAACTCGTCGAAGATGGCGTTCTGGACGGCGATCTTCATGGCGAGGATGCGGTTGAGCCAGCGCTGGATCGGCGGCAGATCCTCGCGCAGGACCCCGTCCTGATCGGTGAGTTCGAGCCCGCTCATCCGCTGGAACTCGGACAAGGTCGTGCTCTTGAGCTTGGCCGTCGCGAGCAGGCCGTACCAGTCGTGGAGCGCGTGCTTGGCGTAGATGCTCTCGAGGTTGTCGGACGCATCGAACATCCCCTGCCCGCCGGTCTGGCGCTGGCCGCGGGTCAGCGCGCCCAATGCATCGAGGCGCCGCGCGATGGTGCTGGTGAACCGGGCTTCGCCCTTGCAGTCGGTGGTAACCGGACGAAACAGTGGCGGGCAGGCCTGGTGGGTGCGGTGGGTGCGGCCCAACCCCTGGATCGCACGGTCCGCGCGCCATCCGGGCTCGAGCAGGAAGTGGACCCGGCGCTGCTGGTTCTTGGCATCGAGACTGGCGTGATAGCTGCGCCCCGTGCCGCCCGCATCCGAGAACACGAGGATGCGCTTGGCGCCGGTCATAAACGCAGTCGTCTCGGCAAGGTTGGTCCGGGGTGAGCGGCTTTCGAGGCGCTGTTGGCCCGATCCGTCACGGACGAGGCGTTTACTGCGCCCGGTGACTTCGGCCACCGCCGTCACGCCGTAGTGCTCGAGCAGGGCATCAAGCGCGGTCGGGATCGGCGGCATGGCGCAGATATGCTCGATCAGGTCGGCGCGTGCGGCCTCGGCCTGCGGGTTGTGGACCGGGTTGCCGGCCTCGTCCCACATCGGACGCGAGCGCACGTCGCCGAGTTCGTCCTTGTATTCCTCCATCTGCCGGGTCGGGAAGGCCCGGGTGAGGTAATCGACGACATATTCCTTGCAGTCATAGGCTATGTCGAGCGCCTCACGCTCAGCCGGTTCCAGTTGATCGAGCCGCCGGTTGAGGATGGATTCCGCCGTGCTCACCAGTTGGACCACCACGCTGTCCCCCTCGCCCAGGTGATCGTCGATCGCAGGATAGATCGAGGGCAGCTTCAGCGAGAGCAGCACCTGTCCGAAGAAGCGCTGCTTGGTTCCCTCGAACCGGCTGCGGGCGGCCGCCTTGGCGCCGCTGTTGAGGGTCTTGTTCTCGAGCCCATCGACGATGCCGGTGAGTTCGAGCGCGGCCTCGAGGTTCTGGTGAATGATCGTCCAGGCCTCGCAATAGGTATCGTAGACCGCGATCTGCTCAGACGTCAGGTCATGGCGTAGGATGTCGTACTCTACCCCTGCGAAGCTGAGCGCCCGGGCTAGGTAGAGCCCGGAGGCCTTGAGGTCGCGGGCCACCAATTCCATCGCGGCAATCCCGCCGTCGCGGATTTCGCTGATGAACTGCTCGCGGGTTGCGAACGCCGTGCCCGGCCCCCACAGGCCGAGCCGGACCGCATAGGCGAGGTTGTTGACGTCCGATGCGCCGGTTGCCGAGGCATAGAGCACGCGGGCGCGGGGCAAAGTGTTCTGGAGCAGCACGCCGGCGATGCCCTGAAGCGAGCCCTGTTTTTGCCCCAATGCCCCTTCCCCGCCGGCGACGCCGCCCATTTCGTGGGCCTCGTCGAAGACGATCACGCCTTCGAAGTCCTCGCCGACCCAGCGGACAATCTGGTCGAGCCGGGTATCTTCGACGCGTGAGCTGCGCAGCGTGCCATAGGGAACAAACAGGATGCCTTCGGGCGCGGTAATCTCCTCGCCGATCTTCCAGCGAGCAAGATCGAGAATATCAGACGGCAAGCCGCCGATCGCTGTCCAGTCGCGCTGCGCGTCTTCGAGCAGCGGCGCATTCTTCGAGATCCAGATGTGTCGGCGATTGCCCTTCAGCCACTGGTCAAGAATGCAGGCCGCAGCCTGCCTCCCCTTCCCTGCCCCGGTACCGTCGCCGAGGAAAAACCCGGTGCGGTAAAGTTTGCCGTCCGGGTCCTCCTTGAGCGAGACCTCGCCAGCAGGATGGCTGAAGCGGCCGTGGAGATCGCGGCTCCAGGCCTCGCCCGCATAAATCACGGTTTCGAGCTGGGCGGCGGATAGCAGCCGCGCCGTGACGGTGCGTTCGGGCAATGAGGGCACGTAGCTGGGTTTTGGCGCGGCGATCGACGCCATGGCGGCGGATTCGACGAGGTGGGTTGGATGTTCGCCAGCTTCCGCGATCACCACGCGTGAAGGCCGGTAATCGGCATAGACCCCGCGCTGCTCGCCCATCGCGGCAGGTTCGTCCAGCACTTCGTAGGCGACGGGGCGGACGTCGTTGGTCTGGGGAGCTCGCACGATCACGGGCCGGGCTGGACCGGTCTTCACCGAGCGGAACAGGCTGAGCTTGGGTCGGGGCGCTGCCGACGGCGTCGGGTCGCGCAATGGCGCCCGGAGTGGCACGGTTGGCAGCGCGGCGAAGAGTTCGCCGACCGAGCTGCGGTTGATGGTCGATAGGCCGATCTCTCCCGGCACCTTGTCGATCACCAGCACGCGAACGGCGATACCGGTGCCGTGCTTGGCATAACCGCCCTTGTCCAGACGGAGCGAGAGGACGACCCGCGCGCCTTCGAGGGTGCGCCGGAAGGTTTCTTCGTACTTGGCCGAGGGCGAGAACCAGTCGGGCATGATCGCAACGATCCGGCCACCCGGCAGCAAATGGTCGAGCGCGGCCCGCAGGTGCCTGGCGGCGGTGTTCTGATCTTCCCCGCGCGATTGCGACACCGAAAACGGCGGGTTCATCAGAACAACGCTCGGCCGTTCAGTTCCGGAGAGCAGTGCGCTGAGTTTAGCGCCATCGTGGCGGTAGACCTTCTTGCCCGGAAATACGGCCTCGAGCAGGTCGGCGCGGGTTGGCTCAAGTTCATTGAGGATCAGATCCCTGACCGAGCCCTTGGCAAGCGAAGCGATGATCCCGGTGCCTGCGCTCGGTTCAAGTAACATGTCATCGCTGGAGAGCCGCGCCAGATGAACTGCAAGACGGGCCAGCGCCGGCGGTGTCGAGAACTGCTGGAACTGGATCTGGTCCTCGCTGCGTACCGTGTGGGTCGGCAGTTCGCGCGCCAGCGCCTCCAGCGTGTGGATCGCCGCGCCGACGTCCATGCGGCCGACAAGCTCGGGAATGACTAGGGAGAGTGCTACTTCCAGCGCTTCGAAACTGTCGCGCTGCTTCCAGGCACCTGCGGCGTCATTGCCGCCTGCACTCTCCGTCATGGCTTCGCCCAGAGCGGCGCGGTCGATCGGAACAGCGAGGAGCAGCTTGGCGGCAAGTGTGCGCGCAGCGCCGAGAATGGCGCTGGCGCGCGGAATCGTTGTGGTCATGCGGAGAACTCCTGAGCTCGTGCCGATCAGCGGCACGCCCGCTCCAGCCCCCCTCCCCTCACCGCTTCAGAAGCTGCGCCCAGTCGTTCATGCGGCCCGGCGGCCAATCGGTCTCGATTGCAAGTCCGGCGCGTCGGTAGGATTCGGCTGCGCGATCGCGCGCCCGCCTGCCTTCGGCGTCGTTGTCGGCCAGCAGGATCACGGTTTCGACTGACGCCGGGATGTCGACCTGGTGGAAGCGTTTGGCACCCATGGTGGCCCAGGTCTGGATACCTGTGAGCGACGTATAGGCAGCCGCAGTCTCGAAACCCTCGCAAATGCCGATGGTCTTGCCTGGCGGGCCGTTGGTCCACGCCGCCCCGATAGCCTGACCGAGGACGCGCTTCTCGGTGTAAGCAGCTGTCGATGGATCGAGGAAAATACGCTGGATTGCGGCGATCGCGCCTGCCTTTCGCAAAGCGATCAGGAGTGCCGGCTCGAAGCTCGCAAGCATCCCCTTCCCGCGTGGACAACGGGGGTGAAAGCGCAGGTCTTCCAGCGGTGCCCAGATCTGGCGCACCTCGCGCACATATCGCTCGGCTAGCGTTCTTTCGATTGAACGCGCGGATTGCCAGATGCCGAGGTGAATTCCGGTGCTGTGCCCGACGCTGGGGATCACACCAGAGGCATTGACGATCGGCAGTTCGGCGATACGCCGAAGAGATGTGAGTACGTCTCGGCTGTCGCAACCAGCGTGGCATGTTACGAGGATTGCTCGATCACCCTGGCGGATGGAAAGCGACGGGGTTCGGTCGGCATGGCAAGGGCACCGACACATTGCTGTATTGCCAGACCACGTGCCACCGAGGCGGGTAATGAGAGCGCGTAACTCTGACGTAGGGTTGTTGCTGACAAGGGGCATAATCGCCCAACTCGTCCCTGCTCCCCTCCCTCATTGTGACTCTTGTGCCCCATTCTCGCCAGATGGAGGGTCCATGTTGGGTCACACGAATCGGCATTTGATCTTCTAAAAATCAATTTACACACGCCGCTGCTTGCAGCGGAAGGATTCATGATTCTAAGGATTCAGATTCACAGGCCTAAAAGAGGCGCTATTACAAGTGTTTATGGCCATATAGCTGACCTCATGGGGGAATTTGCCTGACCTCGTGGGGGCAATAGCCTGACCCATCGGGGGAACTTGCCTGACCCTTTGGGGCCTTCCTGACTCATTGGGGGAATCAAATGGATGTGCGTTCCCTGCCCCGCTGAAGTGAATATCTGAATCGCGAAGTCGTAGAAATCAAGGCGAGATTCGAAATTAGCCCAAAGGTACGCCGACTCGTGTTTGTCTGCGGCTTTCCTTGCCGTGTAGCTGCGCTTCTATCCTGACCGTTTGGGGGTGGCTGCCACACTTGCATCCTGACCTGACTTGACGAAGGAGGTCAGGTCAGGCAGCAAGCAAGGCTGGAGAATCACGCTCTGATCGAAATATGGCATGGAAAGTGAAGTTGGCCAAATAGCCGAAGGTGTCGAAGAGGCCGCAGAGGAAGTATCTCCTGGCCGTGCCATGCGCGTTGCCGCAGCTCTAAAAGCCAAGGGCGGCGATGAATTCGCCAAGCCAGGCAGCATCATCGAAATCAAATTTGTCAAAGGTGAATCGCTCAGTCTCACGGCGTCTCGGCTACTAGCCTTGATGATCTTGACGGCGGGAGGAGATGCTTGGGAGGATCGGCCACACCGAATTCGCAAAGCTGACATCCGGCGCGGGCACAAGGGCAATGAGCGGATCACCGACATGCTCCAGGAACTGCACCGAACGCTCTTCGCCGTTGATGACAAATCCTGGCGGGGAAAGAAGGCGACACTTCTGTTCTCATTGATCTCGCGGTCGCGGGAGGAAACGGAAGAAGAGGGCGGTGAAGCAGGTTGGATCGAATGGGAGTTCACGCCAGATGCGCGTAAGCTAATCCAAGCGTCCGAGACCTACGCCGTGCTGAACCGCCAAGCGGTCCTTGGTTTTCGTTCGAACTATGCGCTCAAGCTTTATGAACTGGGAGCCCTTCGCTTGCATCGTCGTCAGGCGACGTGGAGGGGGGACATGCAAGCGCTCCGAGCAGCCCTTGGTATTCCACCCGAGGTATACACCGACTTTGCGCAGCTTCGGCGCAAGGTGCTTGAGAAGGCCAAATCCGAGATCGACCAGTTGGCGCACTTCCGTGTCGAATGGCGCGAAATTCGGCAGGGTAGAACTGTGACCGAGCTTGAATTCCGGTTTGAGCCGAAGGGTGCGCCGGAAGTCATCGAAACTGTCGCCGAACTGGATCGTCATTCGGCAGGTCGCCATGCGCGGCGCGAGGGAACGGTTGAGACTATCGCTGCGGGGCAGGGGGCTATTCCGGGGCCGAGCAAGGCAGTCGCAAGCAGAAAGCCACCTGAAGCCAGCTTTCCAAGAGGGTCGCTGCGCTACGGGGACACAGAATCCGAATTCCGCTCGATTGGCAGGGAGCATGGCGGGGGCTGGGATGTGGATATGATCGCCGATGGCTTTCGCTCCCACATGGGTGAGCGATTGGAAAAGCTGCGGGGCGCAAAATTGATGGCGGCATGGAAGGGTTTTTGCGAGGGTTGGGTTAATCGCCGCGGCAGGCCCCAATGACAAGAAATTGCACGCGTGCAATTTGGCCCTCCCCCACCGAGTCAGGTTGAGGCTGACGAGCGCCAATTTGAGGCCTATTTGGCACCCTCACTTTCGAAAATTGCGAATTTCTTGACCCAAAAGCGCAAGTGGGTGTAGCACACGCCCAATTGCGAAAGGTGGGCATGTGTCTAACGGACTTCAAATTGAGGAAGCAGAGCGCCTGGTCTCGGTTGCGACGCTCGCCAGTCGGACCTCGTCAGTGCTCGAAAAATTGCGGGATTCTGCCCGTAGCGCCCGCGCGGATGACCGCCGCGAGCCGACTTTCACGATTGGCAAGGCAGCCGAACTGGTTGGGAGAACGCCAGCGGCTATACGTGATGCCGAGAAGGATGGGCGGCTCCCTGAGCCGGCAAGGACCGACAATAACCGGCGTGAGCGATATACGTTGGCGCAACTCAACGACATGCGCGGGGTCTTTGGAACGAGGCCCTATCGGACCGCAGATGATCCCTGCTGCGTTGTCGCGGTTCAGAACTTCAAGGGCGGGGTCGGCAAGTCCACTTTGGCTGTCCATCTGGCTCAATATCTTGCGATTCGAGGCTACCGTGTCGCACTGGTTGATTGTGACAGCCAAGCGTCTGCAACCACGCTTTTCGGCTACGTCCCCGACCTTGATCTCACGGAAGATGATACCCTTTACCCGTTCCTTCGCGAAGGCGAACGATCGTCCCTCGACTATGCGCTCCGCAAGACCCATTTCGACGGCTTGGAACTGATCCCGGCCAACCTTCGTCTGTTCAATTCCGAATATGAACTCGCAGCGCGGATGGCGCAGGGCAATGGCTCGCTTCTCGACCGCCTGAAGGAAGGGATTGAAAGCATCTCGGACCGCTTTGACGTCGTTGTGATGGATCCTCCACCGGCCCTTGGCGCAATCTCCCTTTCTGTGCTGCGTGCGGCAAATTCGTTGGTCGTACCGGTCCCGCCAACCGTTATGGATTTCTCATCGACTGCAGCCTTTCTCTCGATGCTGGATGAGACGATTGAACAGCTCGCGGACCGTGGTCTCGCACCGGAGCTGAAATTTCTGCGCTTCGTCGCTTCGAAAGTCGATGAGAACAAATCAATGCAGAAGGAGCTTCTCCAGCTCATGCGCACTCTTTTTGGGCATGCAATGGTTCGGACGCCGCTGAAGGATTCGGCCGAAATCGACAATGCGACAGCGCGTTTGATGACGGTATATGAGCTTGACGGCCCCGCCACCAGTTCGGCCGTGCGCAACCGATGCTTGAATTATCTTGATGGGGTAAACGCTGAAATCGAAGTCGATATCCGTTCGATGTGGCCCAGTCATCAGAAGCGTCTGCGCCAGGAGGCGTTGGCATGAGATCCCGGAATTGCACGCGTGCAATTCTGCTAATGGGAGGGTTGCATGAGTAAGAAAAACAGCGGTTTTGCAGCCGATTTGGCGGCAGGTATCGACCTGACCGATGATGGCGCGACGCCCCGTCGATCAAGCCTTGCCTCCAATGTGCTCACAGGCCGATCAAATCGTCTTGCCGACCTTGCGTCCGGGTCGATCGTCAATCGGACACACGAGCTGGTGGATCCTGCGAAATGCCGGATGTGGGCGGGTCATAACCGTGATTACGCCTTGCTCAACGAAGAGCGGTGTTCGGATCTCATTGAAAGCATCAAGGCGCAGGGGCGGCAGGAAATTCCCGCGATTGTACGCCGCATATCCGGTAATGAGGACTATGATTTTGAGGTCATCTGCGGCGCGCGGCGACATTGGTCGATCAGCTGGCTGAGGACCCATAATTACCCGGATTTCAAGTTCCTTGTCGATGTGCGTGAGATTGGCGATGAAGAGGCGTTCAGGCTCGCCGACATCGAGAACCGCGCCCGCGACGACCTCACCGATCTTGAAAGGGCGAGGGACTATCTCCGGGCACTGACTGCCTACTATGACGGTCGCCAAAAGACGATGGCCGAGCGTCTGAAGGTCTCTGAAAGTTGGCTCACGCGATATCTTGATCTTGCCCGCCTTCCAGAGGAACTGACCAGGGCATTTGCCGAGCCGCAGGAGCTTGGCATTCGCAATGCTATTGCGCTCAAGGCATTGCTGAAGCCGGATGATCGCAGGGATCGCGCCTTCAAGGAGGCCGCGCGCTTAGCTGACGAACGCAAGGCAACCGGGCAATCAATGCCAGTGATTGATGTGATCAAGGCACTGTCGCTCGCTGTAGACCCCCCCAAGAAGTCAGGTGCCCCCAAAAAGTCAGGAAAGGCTGAAACGGTCGCAAGTGCGAGTGGCAAACCCGTACTCCGGATCGAGGGCGCTGATCGCAAGGGCATCCGCCTCACGCTACTGAGCAAGGGCGGAGCAACGCGGCATGAGGCGGAAGAAGCTGTACGGGCGGTGCTAGACCAGTACTGGACGTAAAGCGCGTTGGCATTGCAAATGGGATAGCAACAAATCGCCTGGGTGAATCAGTCGGACTCGACTGATTCAAAATTCCCGTTGGATTGCACGATACCTGCTGCAGCATTCATGCGCGCATGGACAACCTGACCCACGGAAGCTTCATCTGGCTCGAGGCAATCTGCGCCGAGCGCAATGTCGCGCGTCGCTACACTGTAGCGCTGAACCGCGACCTGTTCGGAGCGTCGATCGTCGAATTTGCCTGGGGGCGAATCGGAACGCGCGGGCAGGGGAGGGCGGTGTCGTTTGCGAGCGAGGACGAAGCGTCGCGCTTTGCCCGCCAACTGCTGCGTCGGCGGGCGTCTGCACCCAAGCGGATCGGCGTGCCGTACCGCGAAGTCTCATTCTAGCCGTGAGAGGCCCTCAAGAGGCAATCTAGGGGCGTTTGGGGACCAGCGCATGGTCTCCGGGGCGCAAGGCGGCCAGATCGGCCTTCTCGAGCGCCTGGGCGGCTTGTGAGGCTGTGCGGCGGGTCACCCCGAGCGCACGGGCCAGTTCGGCGCGGGTGAGGGGCCCCAGCCCGCTAATCAGCTGCCACATCGCAGGTGCCTGCGACGAAGCGTAGAGGTCCGCGAGGCGCTCGTCACCGCGCGCAACCATGGCCGCAACGGCGGCGAGGTCCGATGCCACGTCACCGGCCGCAGCGCCGATCGCGCTCGCCAGCAGGGCGGGGAGGGGGCTTTCGGGTTCAACGCGGAACAGCGCACGCGGGGCGAGCCCGGCGAGCGCCAACGGCGCCGCGCCCAGGGCGAACAGCTGCGGGCGCATCGCTGCGGCCAGTGAGGCGGCCCAGGCGCTCCCGCGCGCGGCGAACCGCTGGAACACGCGGCCCTCGATCAGCACCTCCTCGCTGCCGCCCTCGAGAAAGTCGACTTCGTGGTCACGGAGTTGGCGGAGCCATTCCGTCAGGGCTGCCAGGGGCCCGCGCGCCGGCAGCAGGGCATCGAGCCGTTCCAGCGCCCGGTCAGCGGCTTCAAATGTGCCTGAGAAGCTCTCTCGCGCGTCCTTGGCGGCGAGGGTGAGCTGCGCCGCCCGGGCGAGGGGAGGGGGGCCGCGCCGGCTGATCCAGGACAGGAAGTCCTGCCGTTCAGCCGCGTACCACGAGCGGGTCAGCTCGGCTGCGCCAAGCCCCGGATTGTGCTCGGGACCAAGGTTTTCAAAGGCATAGTCGCGAACATGCACGCGCCACAACCGGCGCAGCGAGGCCCGCGCCAATCCGTCGGCGACCTCCGCACGCAGGAACGGCAACGCTCCCTCGATCCGCGCGAGGGTGATCTGCCACGGGGGAGGGGGGGCATCCATTGGCCAAAGGATATACTATCGGCCAAAAAAGTATACTCAGCTTGTATGGTGCAATCACTGTCCGATAATGGCTCTTCACGGACAGTGGAAATGGAGGTATGGAAAGGCCGATTTTGGCGTGGGCGAGGGGGCGGAAGATGGCGGACGGAAGCGAGGATGCTGCGGAAGACGAAGCCAGGCTCGCAAAGAACACCATCGCTCCAGCACCCTCTGCCTTAATCTCTGCACCCGCGAGAGCGTTGGGCGCGGAGATTGCGGCGGCGCGGGGCTATCGCGTCCACGCCAAGGCGGCGAACACCCTGCGGGCCTATACCAGTGACTGGAACCAGTTCGAAGGCTGGTGCGACGAACGTTCGCTCGACCCCTTGCCGGCTCGGCCTGAGGCGGTGGCAACGTACCTTGCTGCGCTCGCGCTGGCGGGCAAAGCCGACACCACCATTGGGCGCCATCTCGCCGCGATCGGGTGGAAGCATCGGCAGGAGGGGCTCTCCGCACCGGTCCTGCGCGACGACCGCATGGTCATCGCCGATACGCTCGCTGGCATTCGTCGCGAGGCCAGAGTGCGGCCGAGCGCGCGCAAGGCGGCGATCACCGCCCGCGAATTGGCGGCGATGATCGCGGCGGCCGATGGGCAGGGCACGCGCGCGATCCGCGACCGGGCGATTCTCGCGCTGGGACTGGCAGCAGCGTTACGCCGCTCGGAACTGGTCGCGCTCGAGTGGCGCGATGTGGAAATGGTGGACAAGGGTCTGAAACTGACCCTGCGCCACTCCAAGACCGACCAGGAGGGGGAGGGTCAGGTGATCGCGGTGCCCTCGGGTAAGACACTCAAACCCGTGCAACGGCTCAAGGAATGGCTCGCGGTGCGGGGAGGAGGCGCGGGTCAACTGTTTTATCAGATCGATCCCCAAGGGCGGCTGACCAACAAACCCATGTCGGACCGCTCGATCGCGCGGCTGATCCAGAGATATGCAGGGGTCGTGGGGCTCGATCCCGAGAGCGTTGGGGGCCATTCGCTCAGGGCAGGGTTCCTCACCGAGGCGTCGCGCGCCGGGGCGACCATCGCCAAGATGCAGGAAGTGTCGCGGCACAAGAAGGTCGAGGTGCTGCTGGGCTATGTTCGGTCAGCTGAGTTGTTTGAGGATCATGCGGGGGAGAGGTTTTTGTAAAGAGTGTGCGAGTAATGGCACCGATGCTTTCACCGATCCTCTTCGGGTTTCCACTATGCCTATATGCGAAGTGCGTGACCACTATGTTCGCTTTTGGTGATGGGATTTGCTGCTGTACGCCACGGCGGGGGCTTCTTTTGGGGCTGCTTGGCTTCTTTCTTGTATTAAGTCTCAAACGAAGACTGCAAGTTTGACCTGCATTTTTCCCCGCTCATTCTAGGATTGTTCGCCTTCTCATTCTTGAAAGGCATCAGCGTTAAATGGGAAATATTCAAGTTCGCAATTGATCATCAGTTCATCTTGACCATGCAAATGCCGATGTTGGGAGATCGTCCGGCCTGACTGACACGATGTGGAATCTTGTCGTCAATGCCTAGCAGCAATGACGACAAAAAATCGCGCTATGCTGCGGCACTTTTCAAAAACCTGTTCGAACGCAAGCGCAAGGGGCGACAGTTCAAGAAGTTCGCCGCCGCCTTTGAGGAATTTCAGGATCAGCTTGGCGCGCTCGATGGTCTCACGACTGCGATGCAGATGCTTGAGCGGTTAGGCGTTGTAAACGATCCCGGTGCAGTAACGCTGCTCTCTAAAGACACTTAGGAAGCTAAACTGGAAGCAGCCGCTGATGCCCATGACGAATGGATCGAAACAAAGCGGTATTGGCGATGACGGCTTATCGCTTATGCTGGCGATCTGCCAAAGTGTCTGATTATCGAGCCCGCCGCTCTGCCAGTCCACTTAATATCGGACAATCGGGTCTGTTGTCGCCGCTGCACCCTTCGGCAAGTTCCAGCAAAGCGCAGCGCATGGCTTCAAGCGCCGCCGCCTTGCGACCAAGATCTTCGGCATGTGCCAGGGCAACGGTCTTCACCTCACTGCTCGTCCGCTCGCGGTCGTCCCACAGGCCGAGGAGAGTGGCGATTTCCTCCAGCGAGAACCCAAGATCGCGGGCGTTCGCGATGAAGCGCAGACGCTCGACCGATTGCGGCGAATTGTTCCCCGTCAGCACCAATGGCACAGATTTTAGGTTGTGATTTAAGGAGTGTTGGGGCTTCGTCGTAGTGACGAAGGAACGAAGATGAAGTCCCAACACTCCTTGAAAAAATCGCCTGCCAAGGCCCCTGCTGAGCGGGTGGTGAAGGACATCCGGCGGCAGACCCGGCGGCACTTCTCGGCTGAAGACAAGATACGCATCGTGCTCGATGGGCTGCGCGGTGAAGACAGCATTGCCGAACTATGCCGCAAGGAAGGCATTGCACAGAGCCTGTATTACACCTGGTCGAAAGAGTTTATGGAAGCGGGCAAGCGGCGCCTGGCGGGTGACACCGCCCGTGCCGCGACCAGCGGCGAGGTGCAGGACCTGCGCCGTGAAGCCCGTGCCCTGAAGGAATGCGTGGCCGACCTGACGCTCGAAAACCGTCTGCTCAAAAAAAGCATGATCGCGGATGGGGGCGACGACGAATGAGGTATCCCGCATCCGAGAAGCTCGAGATCATCCGGATCGTCGAGCAGTCGCATCTGCCGACGAAGCTCACTCTCGACAAGCTGGGGATCGCACGCCGGACGTTCTACCGCTGGTACGACCGGTTCCTCGAAGGCGGACCGGAGGCGTTGGAAGATCGGCCATCGGCACCGAGCCGCGTGTGGAACCGGATCCCGCCTGACATTCATGATCAGATCATCGAACTGGCGCTGGAGCAGTCCGAGCTGAGCCCGCGGGAGCTGGCGGTGCGCTTTACCGACGAAAGGCGTTATTTCGTGTCGGAAGCCACGGTTTACCGCCTTATGAAGGCCCATGACCTGATCACCAGCCCGGCCTATGTGGTGATCAAGGCCGCCGATCAGTTCCACACCAAGACCACGCGGGTGAACGAGATGTGGCAGACCGACTTCACCTATTTCAAGATTATCGGGTGGGGCTGGATGTACCTGTCGACCGTGCTCGACGACTTCTCACGCTACATCATCGCCTGGAAGCTGTGTACCAACATGCGCGCCGAGGACGTGACCGACACGCTGGACATGGCACTGGCCGCATCGGGCTGCGACAGCGCCACGGTGCTGCACAAGCCAAAGCTGTTGTCGGACAATGGCCCCAGCTACATCGCGGGCGAACTGGCGGAATACATCGAGGCCCGGAAGATGAGCCATGTTCGCGGTGCCCCGCTACACCCGCAGACCCAGGGAAAGATCGAACGCTGGCACCAGACCTTGAAGAACCGCATCCTGCTCGAAAACTACTTCCTGCCCGGCGACCTTGAGGCCCAGATCGAAGCCTTCGTCGAGCACTACAATCACCAGCGCTATCACGAGAGCCTGAACAACGTGACCCCCGCCGATGCTTACTTCGGCAGGGCACCGGCCATCATCAAACAACGTGAAAGGATCAAGCGAAAGACCATCGAACATAGGCGCTTGCAACACCGCAAACTCGCCGCCTAACATCAACCCCCAGACGAAGCCCGCACTCCGCTAATCTACGCCGCGAGTTGTGCCGAATGTTCTGACGACGGACAGTAAGCGCAGCATCGCTGCAGATGCCTTCGTGCGATCCTCCCGCGCCCGCAGCTGGGCCGCAGCTGCCAATTGAGCCGAAGTGGAGGGGGTCATGTGCTCTTCGCGTTTCGCCGGGCCTTATGCCGTGCGGGACTGCGCGGGCTCAGCGCATCGCGGCGACGAACTCGACGATGTCTACTGGTTCGGGCCGCAGTCGGAAGTCGGGGTCCACATGCGCGTAGCGAATATTGCCTTCTTCGCCGACGACGAATGTCGCGGGGATCGGAAGAAAGCCCCCATCGCTGCCATAGATTGCCGCTAGATCGATCCCGATCCCAAGATACCTCCGCTTGATCTCCTCGCCGACGGGGAAGGCCAGCCCACAGGCGAGAGCCGCCCCGTGGTCGACGTCGCAAAGCAGCGTTGCACTCGGTCCGACTATCTCTTGAATGGCGGAAGCGCCTTCTCCAATTTCGCCCGCCACGAGGACCAACCGTCCGCCCACTTTCTCAAGGGCGGGCGAGGAGGCGGCCCAGCATTGCAGTTCATGCACGCAAAACGGGCACCATCTTCCTCGAATGAAGCTGATGACGAGCGGCCGTCCGTCCTGCAGCTGCTGGATTGAACGGTAGCGTCCCGCCGCGTCAGGAAGTGAGAAGTTCGGAAACGCTTCATCGACGCGAGGCGCCGCTTTTCCGACGTTCAGCCGCTGCAATCGCGCTACGAAGCTCTCGTAAACAGACCCGAAGTTTAAGTCCGCTACGATGACTTCGGCTTCAGGATTCGACTGCAGTCGGATGGTGGTCATGCCTGCAGGATAGCGTCGAAACGTGCGGGCGGGACAGCGCCAAATTGCGCGGGTAGACCAAAGGTCCATTTGCGTTTGCGGGTAACCCAAGAAGCGGCGCAGCGTCGTGCGCACTTGGCGCGGGCGGCCTGTGTGCAGACTGCGCCCCGACACGCACACGCCTGTCGGTTGCCGCCGACCGCATGGCCGGACGTAGTTCACCCTGGCCGATAGCACCCCCTCGGCCACGTCGATCAGGGGCATTGCCGGCTGCGGTAGGTTATCGCCGTTGCGCATATTGCGGGTTGAGAGCCGGCGGCGACGCTGCCCGGTTGACATACTCGATCGGGAGCCAACGATAGCCTGCGCTGTCATCGATGATCTGAACCACACCTGGGAAGGGCAGGTGTGGCGCGGCGACCAGGGCGCGACCGATCGCTAGGACCGTTAAGAGCGACGGATCCCCCGGCGCGAAAGCAATCGCTGGCTTTGGATGTGACGCCGGCATCAGAAACGATGATCGTTTGTGCCTCCCTTTCTCGTATCGGAGTGCAAGTGCGGAGCAGGTCAAAGCGGCTGAGCGCATTCTGAACGGAGCCATGTCTCCTGCATGCTGCTGAAGCCCGACTCCTGGAGAGTCTGCGTCGCTGCGGCTACGCCTCGGCCCCGTCGATGAAGGCAGTTGACGAACTCGCGAAGCGCTTCGAGCCGAGCATCGGCAAGCCGCCAGTTTGCATGACTTCCCGTGAGGCATTGGTCGGTCGTGAAGAGGGCTTGCGCGAGACTGCCACGCGGCCCGAATGTTCGACCTCTCTCGCTTCGCGCCAGCGCGATGACGGTCAGCTCCATCGGCGTAAAGAGGATGGCGCCGGATGGAAGGATTTCCGTCCCGATCGCATTCGTGGAGTGCAACAGCATGGCGGGGCTCCATCGTTCTTTGGATCGGCTTAGCGATCGCAACTGATTGCGCCGGTCGCGACGCCGCTGATATGCGGCCGGGCTGACTACATTTGCTGTAAGTGCGATCAGGCCTTGCCGCTTCCTTCATCAGAATGTGCAGACTATCGCAGCGTGGCTAGGAATTAGCCAATGCGCTCTGTGTATAGTTTCCATAGTGCCATGGTCTTCGCGTGTGACTCAGCTCCATGCGTGTTCGGCTGCCAGTTGTGCAATTTTCCGTATCTCAGCCGGTGCGGTGGATCCGGATATTGTCGCAATCACGATTTCGCGGGCTCTGTTGCAAAGATTGGCGGCAGTCAGAGGTAGGCTGTCGCTCTGCGCCGATCAGGCGGCTGCTGCGAAATGGTGGTTGAGCATGCCCATGGCCTCCG
>Ga0208938_1001115_pt1 | contig 16365 bp, 17 predicted proteins | sample AD_UKC125_MetaG_FD_184434 | JGI IMG/M metagenome (GOLD analysis project Ga0208938, IMG submission 184434) | Active sludge microbial communities of municipal wastewater-treating anaerobic digesters from USA - AD_UKC125_MetaG (SPAdes) (version 2) | ecosystem: Engineered > Bioreactor > Anaerobic >...
AGTGATTTTTTCATTGCGAGGTTCTCCAAGGTTAAACAGAGGGCTCCGGTTCGGGGGTTCGCTCCGATGCGAGCGCATCAGGAATGATCCCGCCGGTTCCCCGGGCCAACCTCCTTTTGGGAAGTTGTTGTTATTGCACCAGAGGATGGGCCGTTTCGCAAAGGAATTGACCGGGATATTTGCATTTCGTTGCAGCCTTGCAACAAATTGGCGAGCTCCGTGGAAATGGTGCCACACCGGGTGCCAAAACACTGGGCGCCGCCAAGGCAAAATGACCCGCCCGACCCTCTGACCCTTGATGGAGCCAACTCCTTGGACGCCTTCCTGACTGCCGCCGACAGCGCGCTTCGCACCTTGTTTGTTGCACCGCGCCCGTCTCGACCATGCCCCACCCTGCCCGGCGAGCCGAGCAACCTGAATCCTGACGAGACGAAAGAGGCCGGCGCATTGATGCGGGTCAACCATGTGGGTGAAATCTGCGCACAGGCTTTGTATGCCTCGCAGGCACTGGCCACGGACGACCCCGCACTGCGCGCCCACTTTGAAGCGGCCGCCCGCGAAGAAACAGACCACCTGGCCTGGACAAAGGCCCGGATGGCCGAACTGGGGGCACGCCCGTCGCTGCTCAATCCACTTTGGTATGCGGGCGCTTTCGGCATTGGCCTGCTGGCGGGCCGGCTGGGTGGCGACCGGCTCAGCCTGGGGTTTGTCGTCGAGACCGAACGCCAGGTCGAGGCACACCTTGCCAGCCATCTGGAGCGATTGCCCGCGGGCGATCAGGCGTCACGGGCCATCGTGGCCCAGATGCGCAACGACGAGGCGCGCCATGCCGACGAGGCCGTGGCTGCCGGCGCCCTGCCGATGCCCACCCCGCTCCGGCGGCTGATGCGGAGCGCCGCAAAATTCATGACGGTCACGGCCCACCGGATCTGAACCACTCGGGGCACTGGCCTCCCAGCCCGCCTGGACGCTCCAAGATCAACGGCCCAAGCCGGGGTCACCACTCAGGGGCTATCAAATAAGTAGCATTATGTGACCATTTCACGCCGGGATGAAGCCTTTTCACGCCTCTACCAAGGTAAAACCGGTGGTGATGGTGGCCGTCTTGCCAAGCATGATGCTGGCCGAGCAGTATTTCTCATGACTCATCGCAATGGCGCGCTCCACGGCAGCCGCTGAAATGCCCTTGCCGGTCACGGTGAATTGCATGTGAATCTTTAGAAACACCTTGGGGTCGGTCTCAGCACGCTCGCTGGTCAGCTTGACCGAGCAGCCCCGCACGTCATGGCGACCCCGCTTCAGGATCAGGACCACGTCATACGCCGTGCAGCCCCCGGTGCCGGCCAATACCGTCTCCATGGGGCGGGGCGCCAGATTCTGGCCCCCGTTTTCGGGGCGAACGGCATCGGGCGCACCGTCCATCATCAGCGTGTGACCGCTGCCGGTCTCCGCCAGGAACCCCATCCCTGAGCGCCCGCCACTCGCGCCCGTCCAGCTGACTGTGCATTCCATCGTTTCAGTTTCCTGTTGGTGAACCCGTACGCTCCGTTGATTTCCCACAACGAAGCCAACTTTGTCGCAGTTTGAGACAAGCATTCCTGCTGCAACGCAGCAAATTATCGCTACACTGAGACCCATGCATGAAGTTGTTCATGCGCCGTTTGTCTCCTCCACCCCTCTGAAAAAGGTGGATTGGCCCCGAATCGAAAGGTTCGGGGCTTTTTTCTTGGGCTCAGGCTCGCCCTCTATGATGGCGGACGAGGGAAAACCATGAAGACTGCATCGACCCAAGCCCATAAACCTCTCAAGCCAGCGGACTATCTGAAGAAAATTCTGACCGCGCGCGTCTATGACGTGGCCGTTGAGTCGGCCCTTGAACCCGCGAAGAACTTGAGCCGCCGGCTGCACAACCGGGTGCTGCTGAAACGTGAGGACCAGCAGGCGGTGTTCAGCTTCAAGCTGCGCGGCGCATACAACAAGATGGCGCACCTGGCGCCCGAACAACTGAAAAAGGGTGTGATCTGTGCGTCGGCCGGCAACCATGCACAGGGCGTGGCGCTCAGCGCGCACAAACTGGGCTGCCGCGCCGTCATTGTGATGCCCACCACCACGCCTGCCGTGAAAATTGATGCCGTGCGCGCACTCGGGGGTGAGGTTGTGCTGTTTGGCGACAGCTACTCCGACGCCTACGCCCACTCGCTGGCGCTAGAAAAGCAGCAGGGTCTGACCTTTGTCCACCCCTTCGACGACCCGGATGTGATTGCCGGTCAAGGCACCATTGCCATGGAGATGCTGCGCCAGGTGCAAACGCTGGGCGGCCAGAACGGGGCACGGCTTGACGCGGTGTTTGTCGCCATCGGCGGTGGCGGCCTGGTGTCAGGTGTCGCCAACTACATCAAGGCCGTGGATCCGCGCATCCGGGTCATCGGCGTGCAGATGAACGATTCGGACGCCATGATCCGGTCGGTGAGTGCCCGCAAGCGTGTCACGCTGGCCGATGTGGGCTTGTTCTCGGACGGCACAGCGGTCAAGCTGGTGGGCGAGGAGACGTTTCGGGTTGCGCGCGGCCTGGTGGACGAGTTCATGACCGTAGACACCGATGCGGTCTGCGCCGCCATCAAGGACATCTTCGTTGACACGCGCAGCATCGTCGAGCCCGCAGGCGCTCTTGCGGTCGCGGCCATCAAGCAGTATGTCGCCACGCACAAGACCAAGGGCGAGACCTATGCCGCCATCCTCTGTGGCGCCAACATGAACTTCGACCGCCTGCGATTTGTCGCCGAGCGGGCGGAGGTGGGCGAAGAGCGCGAGGCGCTGCTGGCCGTCACAATTCCCGAGGAACGTGGCAGCTTTCGCCGGTTCTGCGAGTTGATCGGCAATCTCCCGGGGGGCCCACGCAACGTCACCGAGTTCAATTACCGGATCAGCGACTCGTCAAAGGCCCATGTGTTTGTCGGCCTGACGACCCAAGGCAAGGGAGAGAGCGCCAAGATTGCCGCGAATTTCACCCGTCACGGGTTCGGTGCGCTGGACCTGACCCACGACGACCTGGCCAAGGAGCACATCCGCCACATGGTTGGCGGACACTCGGCCCTGGCCCAAGACGAGCGTCTCTTGCGTTTTGTGTTTCCCGAGCGTCCTGGCGCGCTTCTGAAGTTCCTGAGCCTGATGCCCCCGGGCTGGAACATCAGCCTGTTTCACTACCGCAACCAGGGGGCCGACTACGGCCGTATCCTGGTCGGCCTGCAGGTTCCGCGCAGCGAAGACAGGCTCTTTAACCGGTTCCTGCAAACGCTCGGCTACCCCTGCGTCGAAGAAACCCAGAACCCGGTCTACCGGATGTTCCTCCAAAGCTGACCGTCACTTACATTTATCAGTCCGCCCGCAGTGGCCATCCACTAGAATCTTTCGCATGTCATTTTTCGGTTGGTTCAAGAGCGCACCGCAGGCCCCCCGCGGCCCTTCGCCATCCCCGCGGGACGCCGCGTCTGGCGACCCGAAGGCTGCAGCTGGCCGCGCCGGCGAGAGCGCTACCGATACGGCAGCGCGGCGCAAGAGTGAGCGCGCGCGTTTGCGTGAACTGCTCTACAAGGTCGTGCGCGAATCGATGGTCCGTGTCGGCGTGCTGTCAAGCAGCTTCAAGTTCAAGGTACTGGCCACAGATCCACGCGGGCGAAAGTTCATCGTGATGATGGATCTCTCGCGGGACTTCGGCAGCGAAATCTCGCAATTGGCGGAAATCGAGACCTTGATCTGTCAGACCGCCAAAGCCCGGCACAACATCGTCGTGTCATCGGTGTATTGGCGCGCAGAGGATTTGGCGGAAGGTCATCAGCCCGCCAATGCACCCAATGGGGCCAAATACCGTGCGACCCTTCCCGCGGCCGCTGCCGCAGCGACGGCACCGGTCGCAGCACCCGCCACGCCGACGGCCGGTGCAACGGACGAAGCCCCTCACCACAGCGAGTCCGCGTCGCAACGGCCCGCTTTCGAGCCGGTCCTGGCTGACGAGATCAACGCGCTCAAGAAGGCTTTGGCCGCTGGCGCAGTACCCGCAGAGCCCACCAGCCGTGCCGCGCTCGCTGATCGGCATCCGCAGAAGCTGACCGGTTATGAAACGACCGAGATCATTGAATCAGAGTTGCCGGACACGGAAATCGCCGAGACCGAGATGCTCGATGATGAACCGCCTTATCCAGCGTTGAGCCCCACGCAGTACGGGGAATTGCGCTGACTGCCGGTTGACAGCGCTGCCCGACGCGTCGAGCGATCCGTTCGTTATCTTTTGGGCAGCGGCATTTCAAGAACCATCGGTTCGGCAGCGCTGCCGGGTTGCGTCAGGCGGGCCTTTCGCGGTTCGACGGCCTCCAGCACAAGGCCCTCATCAACCTTGCTTCCGACCCGGAAAGCCCGGCCTGGCTTGCCGTCGACGGCAATCAGCGCCGAGCCACGATGGGATGGACTGGCCACCACGCCCAACAGGACAAACCGGTTGATTGCGGCAGGTGCGGCGGCAGGCCCGACTGGCGCCGCAGCCCCGAGCAATTTGGCCACGGCCGATGGGTCCGCAACCGCCACCTGCGTAGTCACCGCTGTCTGGTTGGCGGACGGTGCCGGCGCAGCACGCCCCCCCAGGCGCAGGCCCCACCATGCCAGACTGGCCGCTGCCATCGCCCAAAAGGCCAGCGTCACCAGACGAACCACCCACCTGCTTTGCGCATTTATCACCATTGAATGATTATGATTGAAGCGAACTGCCTTTTACGAGATCATCCAATGACCCCCTGCACCCGGATTCATTCGCGCCTGACGCCCGTTCGACTGGTCACGCGTGGCTTTACCCTCATCGAACTCATGGTGGTGCTGGTGATCATCGGGGTGCTGGCAGCACTGATCGTTCCCAATGTGCTCGATCGCGCTGACGACGCGCGTTCCACCGCTGCACGAACCGATGTGGCCAACGTGATGCAAGCGCTCAAACTCTACAAGCTCGACAACCAGCGCTACCCGACCGCTGAGCAAGGGCTTCAGGCACTGGTGACCAAGCCGACCGTGAATCCGGTGCCTCCCAACTGGAAGCCCTATCTGGAGAAGTTGCCGAACGACCCGTGGGGACGCCCCTACCAATACCTCAATCCCGGTGTGAAGAGCGAAATAGACGTCATGTCGTTCGGTGCCGACGGCCAGCCAGGAGGCGAAGGCAAGGATGCAGATATTGGCAGTTGGCAGTAATCTGGCCCTCAGGCTCGCCACTTCGGGTGCTTTGCAGCCACACAAACGCCCGCGTACGCTTTGGGGTTCCGCAGGATTCACGCTCCTGGAGTTGCTGGTGGTGGTCGCCATCATCGCCATTGGAACCGCAGGGGTCAGTTTGGCCTTGCGCGATGCCAGCGCGAGTTCGCTCGAACGGGAGGCCCAACGTCTGGCCGCGTTGCTGGAGTCAGGACGCGCGCAGTCTCGTGCGACCGGCCGGGTGGTGACCTGGCGTGCCACGGCACAAGGCTTCGAGTTCGCCGGCGTGGACGCGGGCGCTTTGCCAGCCCACTGGCTGGGGACTGACACCGCCGTGCAAGGCACCACCACCTTGCAACTGGGGCCCGAGCCGCTGATCGAGCCCCAAGGCATCCTTCTTGTCAGCGCCAGCCAGCCCGAGCGTAGGCTGCGCGTGGCGACGGACGGCCTGCGGCCTTTTTCCGTGCAACCCGGGACGCCCCCGTGACGCCTGCCCTTCGGACACGGGGCTTCACCTTGGTCGAAGTGCTGGTCGCACTGGGCATCGTGGCGATCGCACTCGCGGCGGGTCTGCGGGCTACGACCGCTTTGACCAACAATGCCATGCGACAGTCCGACATCCTGCTGGCACACCTGTGCGCCGAAAACGAACTGGTCAAGGCCCGGCTGTCACAGCAGATGCCAGGTGTCGGCGACAGCGAGTTGAGTTGTGAACAGGGCAATCGCCGCTTCGATGTCAGGGTCGCGGTTCGCCCGACGCAGAACCCCTCGTTTCGCCGGATGGACGCAAAGATCAGCGACAACGGGACCCCGTTGCTCACCCTGTCGACCATCATCGGCCGCTACTAGGAAGCCCTCGATGATTGGCGCCAACCACATGCCCATGCCCCGCAGCCGCCCCGGTGGCTTCACGCTGGTCGAGTTGCTGGTGGCGATCGCGGTGATGGCCCTCATGGCCATCCTGAGCTGGCGCGGGCTGGACGGCATGAGCCGTGCGCAGACCCAGACCCTGGCGCGGTCGGATGAGGTGCTGATCCTGCAAGCCGGCTTGGCCCAATGGAAGGCCGACCTCGATGCCATGGCCGACGGGCCGCAGATCAGCAGCCTGGATTGGGACGGCCGGGTCCTGCGGGTCACACGCCGGGGAAGCGCCGGCGCCGCAGACGGGTTGAGGATCGCCGCCTGGACCCGTCGCAGCGACGCCGGTGGCAGCTGGCTGCGCTGGCAGTCGCCCCCGCTGACCACGCTGGGCGACTGGCAGACCTACTGGGCGCAGGCGCAGATCTGGGCCCAGAACGCTGGCGATGAGGACAAGAAACGCGAGGTATCGATCCTCCCGCTGGACGAATGGCAGATCTTCTACTTTCGAGGCGGTGCATGGAGCAACCCCTTGTCCAGCGATGGCCCCTCCAGCGACACCAAGGTGGCCATCCCGGACGGCATTCGCATCGTCCTCACAATCCCTCCAGCCCAGGCGATCAGCGGACGACTGACGATGGACTGGGTGCGCGCCACGGTTGGCGGAGGCAAGTCATGAGGCGGGAACGCGGCGCCGCCCTGTTGGCTGCCATGCTGACCGTGACCCTGGTCGCCACACTGGCGGCCACCGCACTGTGGCAACAATGGCGCAGCGTGGAGGTTGAGGCGGCCGAGCGTGCACGTGTGCAGTCCGCCTGGCTGCTCACCGGCGCCCTGGACTGGGCCCGCTTGATCTTGCGTCAGGATGCCAACGCCGGCGGGGCCGACCATCTGGCAGAGCCTTGGGCCGTTCCCCTGCAGGAGGCTCGCCTGTCCACCTTTCTGTCGACAGACACCAGCACGGCAGACGCAGACCGCGACGCATTCCTGTCGGGGCAGATCACCGACCTGCAAGGACGGATGAACCTGACCAACCTGATTGAGGACGGCAAGGTGTCCATCCCCGCCTCACAGGCATTGGCGCGGCTGTTCGATCAACTGGGCTTGCCGGCCACGGACCTGACCCAACTGACCCTGCAGTTGCTGGCCGCAAGCCAGGTGGTCAAACCCGGGGAGGCCCCGAATCAACAAAGTCCGCTGATGCCGCGTACCGTGGACCAGCTGGCCTGGTTCGGCCTGTCGAAAGCGACCGTGAATGCGCTCAAGCCTTTCGTGACCTTCTTGCCCGAACGTACCCCACTGAACATCAACACCGCGAGTGCGGAAGTCATCCAGGCCACCGTGCCAGGCGTGGAAATGGCCGAAGCGACCCGGCTGGTGGGTGCACGGGAGCGGGCTCACTTTGCCACGCTGGCCGATGCGGCAAGGCTGGTTCCAGCGATTGGTGACAGCGGCGTTGGCAACCTGCTGGCCGTGAATTCCCGCTTTTTCGAGGTGCGGGGACGCGTGCGGCTGGATCAGGCCGTGGTGGAAGAGGTGTCTGTGGTCCAGCGCGACGGCCTCACCGTCCGCACCCTCATGCGCTCACGGGAACCGGCGCCCGCACCAGCCCTGGCCCCTGCCGGGTAAGCCGACCGTGGGCAAACATCTCTTCTCTACAATGTGCGGCTAATCGCCCATGAGCACGCTGATCATCGCCCTCCCCCTGCCCGGCGGGGACACCACCACCCGCTACGAGCACCTGCTCACGCCAGAGGGCCAAACCATCTCCGTGCAAGCCACCAGCCTGGCCACGCTGTTGCCGGACGCCAGCCATGGCGCCGACGAAACGGTGGCCGTGGTCCCGGTCGAAGCCCTGTCCTGGCACCAGATTGACCTGCCCAAAGGCGTGGGGCCCGGATCGGCGCGCCTGCGGCCAGTGCTGCAGAGCCTGCTCGAAGATCGCCTGCTCGATGATCCGCAGGACGTCCATCTCGCCTGCGAACCCTCTCCCGCGTCCGGCAGCCCCGTCTGGGTTTGTGCATGCGACAAGACCTGGTTGCGCCAGCATTTGCAGCTGCTGGAAGCCGCCGGCCGACCTGTCTCCCGGATCGTTCCTGAATTCGCGCCGCATGCGGGTGCACTGCAGCTGCAGGTGCTCGGTGAAGCCGAGCATGCACAGGTCGTCTTGACTGGCGCTGGCGTGGCCGGTGGTGTCATTCGCCTGCCGCTGGGATCCGGCACGCTGGAAGCCGTTCTGGGGAGCGACGCCCTTCCGGAGCCAACCGAGCTTTATGCGGAGCCAGCCGTCGCCGCGCGGGCCGAGGCGCTTTTCCAGCACAAGATTGAGATTCAGCAGCGCGCCGAGCGGCTGCTGCTGAGCATCCAGACCCCTTGGGATCTGGCGCAATTCGACCTGATCAACACCAGTCGCTCGCGCTCGTTGAAGCGGCTGCTGGGCGCCGGACAAGATCTGTTGCGTGCGCCCCAGTGGCGACCCGCACGCTGGGGGCTTCTGCTGCTTCTTGCCGCAAACCTGGTCGGGCTCAATGCCTGGGCATGGAAGGAACAAGCGTCCTGGCAGAGCCGCCGGGCGACCATCGACGCCACCCTGACCCGCACCTTTCCCAACGTCAAGGTCGTGGTCGATGCACCGGTGCAGATGGCCCGGGAGGTGGCAGCCTTGCGCCAGGCCACGGGCGCCTCATCCGGCCGTGATCTGGAGGTCATCCTGGCTGCCGTCGGCCCTGCCCTGCCACCGGGCAAGGCCGTCTCGGCCATTGAGTACTCAGCGGGTGAGGTTCGCCTGAAAGGCCTGAACCTCGGGCCCGATGAACTTGCGACCCTGTTGGCCAAACTGCGCCCCCTGGGTTATGCCGGCCGACTGGACGGCGACAGCCTGCAGATCCGAATGGAAGGCACGCCATGAACGCATCTGCCCTGACCACCTTGCTGCGTGGGCGATGGCAGGCCTTGGTCCCGCGCGAGCGGGCCTTGGTCGCGGCAGCAGCAAGCCTGCTCGCGTTGGCGCTGCTGTGGTGGGTCGGCGTGGCACCTGCCCTGAAAACCCTCGGACAGGCCGATACCCGGCAGCGCAATCTGGATGCCCAATGGCAGCAGATGCAGGCACTGGCGGCTGAAGCCCAGGCGCTGCAGGCGCGGCCGAAAGCTCGCTACGACGAGGCCTTGCGTGCGCTGGAAGCATCCGTCAAGCAGGGGCTGGGGCCCGGCGCCCAGCTCACGGTTTCCGGAGAACGTGCCACCATCACCCTGAAAGGCGTGCCGGCCTCCTCGCTCGGTGCCTGGCTGCCCCAGGTGCGCGCCAACGCCCGGGCCCTTCCGACCGAGGCTCGTCTGGTGCGCAGCCCGGCGACGACCCCGGCAAGCGGTGCGCTGTGGGATGGCACCGTGGTGCTGAGCCTGCCGCCGCGCTGACACACACCACCGCCCTTACCGCGCCCACCGCCCCCATGGCTCGCCGCTTCATCCGGTCCGCATCAACGCGGATGCAACGTCCCCCTTGGGCCTGGGCTGCCATGGGCGCCTTGAGCGGACTTCTGTTGACGGTTTTTCTGCAAGCACCCGCGTCCTGGCTGGCCGCGGTGGTCTCGGACGCCGCGTCGGGCAAAGTCAGCCTGTTGGAGCCCCGGGGCACCGTCTGGTCGGGCTCTGCCCGCCTGCAGCTTTCGGGCGGCGCCGGCAGCAACGACCGATCCCTTCTGCCGGATCGGGTGAACTGGTCCATCCGCCCGACCCTAGACGGGCTGTCCATCCGTTTCGCGGCGGACTGCTGCACCCCCAAGCCGCTGAGCCTCCTGGTGACGCCAGGCTGGGGCCGGGTCCGTCTCGCGGTCCAGGATGGCCCGCCCGCGGAACGATCCGTCTGGCCGGCCGCCTTGCTGACCGGTCTGGGCACTCCCTGGAACACACTGCAGGTTGAAGGGCAGCTGAGCCTGCTGACCCAGGGGCTTTCAGTAGAATGGAATCAAGGACGCCTGTCGGTGGCCGGACGTGCAGAATTGCTCGCCATCGACCTGTCCTCACGACTGTCCACGCTCAAGCCGATGGGCAGCTATCGAATCATCCTTGCCGGAGGCAACACGGCCACACTGGACGTCACCACGATCGAAGGCAGCCTGCAGCTGGTGGGGTCCGGCCAATGGGTCGGTTCGCGCCTGCACTTTGAAGGCACGGCCAGCGCAACGCCAGAGCGTGAAGCCGCCCTGTCGAATCTGCTGAACATCCTCGGACGACGCAACGGCACGCGCTCCCTCATCAAAGTGGGCTGACCGGCAGGCCCGTCCCGACATGCACCGACCCCACCCTGGCTGCCCCATGACCCATACGACCCCGCTGGCCAAACGCCCGGCCCGTTTTACTATCACAAAGATAGCGCTCTGCGTCCTGTTGGCGCTGGGAAGTGTGCAATCTGATGCCCAGTCTGGCGCCGTGAAGCCTGGCGAGCCCGTCACGCTCAACTTCACGGGTGCCGAAATCGAAGCGGTCGCCCGCACCCTGGCGACGTTGTCCGGACGCAATGTGGTGGTCGACCCGCGCGTGAAAGGAACCATCACCCTCGTGACGGAGCGCCCTGTGACGCCCGCCGCCGCGTGGAACCAGTTCCTGGCCACATTGCGCCTGCAGGGCTTCACCGTGGTGGAGTCAGCGGGCCTGTACAAGGTCGTGCCGGAAGCCGACGCCAAGCTCCAATCCGACTCCGTGTCCACCAGCACGCCTGCGGCCGCCAGCGGCCAGATCGTCACGCAGATCTTCCGCCTCAACTACGAGACTGCCAACAACCTGGTGCCCGTGCTGCGCCCGCTCATCAGTCCGAACAACACCATCAACGTGAACCCCGGCAACAATTCGCTGGTGATCACCGACTATGCTGACAACCTGCAACGCATTGCACGCATCATTGCCGTCATGGACGTGGCCAACGCCACCGACGTGGAGATCATCCGGCTCAAGCACGCCATTGCAACCGACCTGGCGCCCCTGGTGTTGCGTCTCATCGAGTCGGGCAGCGCGGCCCCAGCTGCCGGTCAAGGCCAGGCAGACACCTCGTTCAAGACCACGCTGGTGGCCGAACCACGCAGCAATGCGCTGATCCTGCGCGCGGCCAACCCGGCCCGCATGGCCCTGGTGAAGTCGCTGATCGAACGGCTCGACCAGCCCAATGGCGGGGCCGGTGGCCCGGCTTCGGCCAGCGGCAACATCCACGTCGTCTACCTCAAAAACGCCGATGCGGTCAAACTGGCGGCGACCTTGCGCGCCGCGATCAGCGGCGATGCCCGGTCCACCACCCCGGCTGCCACGGGCGCGACCACCGGCGCCGGCGCCGCGCCTGGGGCCACCAGTTCCAGCACCAGCGCCAGCCAGTCCTCCACCGGCGGCCAGATCCAGGCCGACGCCGCCACCAACTCGCTCATCATCACGGCCCCCGAGCCCCAGTACCGCCAGCTTCGGGCGGTGATCGACCAACTGGATGCCCGGCGTGCCCAGGTGTTCATCGAAAGCCTGATTGCCGAGGTCAATGCCGACAAATCCGCCGAGCTGAGCGTGCAGTGGCAAGGGCCGATTGGCGCGCCCGGCAGCTCGGTCATCGGGTTCCTCGGCAGCAACTTCTTCAGCACGGCCAGCGGCAAGAACATCGTGAACATGGCGCAGACGGCTGCCTCTGGAGGCACCGTGGCGCCGAACCAGGGTATCAACATCGCCGCCGCCAAAAAATACAACGGCATCTACGTGCTCGGCTTCCTGGCCAACTTCCTTCAGACCAATGCCGACGGCAACATTCTGTCGACGCCAAACCTTCTGACGCTGGACAACGAGGAAGCCAAGATCATCATCGGCAAGAACATCCCGATCCCCACGGGTTCATTCACCAATACCGGGGGATCCAGCGGCTCGGTCAACCCGTTCACGACCGTCGAACGCAAGGATGTCGGCCTGACCTTGCGGGTCAAGCCGCAGATCAGCGAGAACGGGACGATCAAGATGGTGATCTATCAGGAGGTGAGCAGCATCTCGCCGGAATCGGTGCTGTCCACCAATGGGCCCATCACCAACAAGCGGTCCATCGAAACCAGCGTGCTGGTCGAAGACGGCGGGATTGTGGTCCTCGGCGGCCTGATCGAAGACACTTATTCAGGCAACGTCGACAAGATCCCTGTGCTCGGTGACATGCCTTATGTGGGCAGCCTGTTCAAGAGCGAAACCCGCACCCGCAAGAAGACCAATCTGATGGTCTTCCTGCGGCCCGTGGTGTTGCGCGACGCCGCGTCCACCGACAACCTGACCATGGACCGCTACGACCTGATGCGTGGCATTCAACAGGATGCGCAACCGGTGGAGCGGACCTTGCTGCCCAACCAAGCGCCCGCGCTCCCGGCCACACGGGCCGGAACCGGCGCAGCGCCGGCTGCGGCGCCGACTGCCACGCCTTCGGCGGCAACCGCCACCCGCTGACCGCCCGCCGCTGATGCGCCACCCGCTGCCTTACGCTTTCGCCCGCGCCAGCCAGTTGCTGCTGGAAGATGACGGCCACAGCCTGACACTGTGGCACCACGGCCATCCGGACCTTTGCGCCCTCGGCGAGGTGATGCGCAAGTACGCCCAGAGCCAGCCCCCGCTGGCCCTGGAACGTTTGGATGCCGCCGCACTGGCGCAGCGCATCAGCAGCGCCTACGCGCAGGGCGAATCCAGCGCGGCCGCCGTCGTGAGCGAGGTCGAGAGCGACGCCGACCTCACGCGCATGATGCAGGAGCTTCCCGCCGTGGAAGACCTGCTTGAAAACAACGACGATGCGCCGATCATCCGCATGCTCAACGCGCTGCTCACGCAAGCCGCACGCGATGGGGCCAGCGACATCCACATCGAGCCCTACGAGCGCACGTCCAGTGTGCGCTTCCGGGTGGACGGCACGCTGCGCGAGGTGGTACAGCCCAACCGCGCCCTACACGCCGCGCTCATCTCGCGCCTGAAGATCATGGCCGACCTGGACATCGCCGAGAAACGCCTGCCACAGGACGGGCGCATCTCGCTGCGCATCGGCACCCGGGCGGTGGATGTGCGTGTGTCCACCCTGCCCAGCGCCCATGGCGAGCGCGCCGTGCTGCGGCTGCTGGACAAGTCCGAAAGCCAGCTGAGCCTGGAATCGGTCGGCATGCAGGGCCCGGTGCTGAACCGCTTTGAGCACCTGATTGCCCAGCCGCACGGCATCATCCTGGTCACGGGCCCGACCGGTTCCGGCAAGACCACCACGCTGTATGCCGCGCTGCAGCGGCTCGATGCCGGCAGCAACAACATCATGACGGTCGAAGACCCGATCGAGTACGAGCTGCCAGGCATCGGCCAGACGCAGGTCAACGCCAAGATCGAACTGACCTTTGCCAAGGCCCTTCGCGCCATCCTGCGCCAGGACCCGGACGTGATCATGATCGGCGAAATCCGCGATTTCGAGACCGCCCAGATTGCCATCCAGGCCTCCCTGACCGGCCACCTGGTGCTGGCCACGCTGCACACCAACGACGCGGCCAGCGCGGTGAACCGCCTGATCGACATGGGCGTGGAGCCCTTCCTGCTGAGTTCATCCTTGCTGGGCGCACTGGCCCAACGGCTGGTCCGAAAGCTGTGCACGCATTGCCACGGCGCGGGCTGTGCCGAGTGCGCGCACACCGGCTATTCCGGGCGCACCGGCGTGTTCGAACTGCTGGTCACCGACGACGCGATCCGCGCCCAGATCCACAACCGCGCTTCCGAAGCCGAGATCCGGGCCACGGCCCTCGCCGCCGGCATGACGCTGATGCGCAACGACGGCGAGCGGCTGGTTCAGGCCGGCGTCACCAGCCGCGAAGAGCTGGTTCGGGTGACCCGCGACTGAGCATGTTGCCCCCACGCTGGTCACTGCTTGTACTGCGCTGCCCGTCTGGGCGGCTGGCCTTGCCTGGGGCAGCCCTGCGCTGCGGCCCTTGGCCCGGACACTGATTTTCCATGCCAGCCTATACCTTTGAGGCACTCGACGCCCAGGGCCAGACCCGCAAGGGCGTCATGGAGGCGGAAACCGTCAAGGCGGCGCGCAGCCAGCTGCGCGCTCAGGCTCTGGTGCCCCTGAAAGTGGACCCCGTCGTCGCCGGGGAGACTGGTGGGTCCGCGGGTTCGAAGGCGGGCTTCTTCGCACCTCGCGTGTTCAACGCCACAAAGCTGGCCATCTGGACCCGGCAGATCGCCGGTCTGATTTCGTCGGGCTTGCCACTGGAACGCGCGCTGACCGCGCTGACCGACGAAGCCGAGGACGAGAAACAGCGCAACCTGATTGCCTCGCTGCGCGCCGAGGTCAACGCCGGCGCCAGCTTTGCCCGGGCGCTGGGCCAGCACCCGCGCGAGTTCTCCGACATCTTTGTGGCGGTGATCGGCGCTGGCGAGCAGAGCGGCCATCTCGGTGGCGTGCTGGAACGCCTGGCCGACGATCTGGAAGAAAGCCAGGCGCTCAAGGCCAAGCTCATCGGGGCCGCGTTGTACCCGGCCATTGTGACCGTCATCGCCATCGCCATCGTGATCTTCCTGGTGAGCTATGTGGTGCCCCAGGTCGCCAGCGTCTTCGCGGGCACCAAACGCGCCCTGCCCTTTCTGACCGTGGCCATGCTGGCCTTGAGCGCGGTGGTTCGCCAATACGGTTGGGCGATCCTGCTCGCCATCGTCCTGATCGCAGCCGGCGGGCGACTGGCTCTGCGAAATACCCGAATCCGGGAACAATTCGACGCCGCCTGGCTGAACCTGCCCCTGGTGGGGCGCCTCTCGCGAGGCTACAACGCCGCACGCTTCGCCAGCACCCTCGCCATGCTGGCCGGAGCCGGCGTGCCGATCCTGAAGGCCCTGCAGGCTGCGGCCCAGACCCTGTCCAACCAGGCCATGCGCGCGGATGCGCTGGACGCCCTGGTGCTGGTGCGCGAAGGCGCGCCGCTGGCCTCGGCACTGGCCCAGAAAAAGCGCTTCCCCGGCCTGCTGGCCATGTTCGCGCGCCTGGGCGAGCAGACCGGCCAGCTGCCGCTGATGCTGCAGCGGGCCGCGGCCCAGCTCTCCACCGAGGTGCAACGCCGCGCGATGGCCTTGGCCACGCTGCTGGAGCCGCTGCTGATCGTGGCCATGGGCGGCATGGTGATGCTGATCGTGCTCGCGGTGTTGCTGCCGATCATCCAGTTGAATCAATGGGTAAAGTAGCGCGATGGGCGTGACCTTGGAAGGCCAGCTTGTCGTCGCGATCTCGTCGCGGGCGCTGTTCGACTTCGAGGCGGAAAACGAGCTGTTCGAGCAGGGCGACGACCGCGCCTACATGAAGCTGCAGCTCGACCGGCTGGAGCAGCCGGCCAGTCCGGGTGTGGCGTTTTCGCTGGTGCGCAAGCTGCTGGCCTTCAACGATGCCGGCACCCAGCGTGTCGAGGTGGTGATCCTGTCGCGCAATGATCCGGTCTCGGGCATGCGCGTGTTCCGCTCGGCCCAGCACTACGGGCTGCCGATTCAGCGCGGCAGCTTCACCCGGGGCGCACCGCCCTGGCGTTACCTCAAGCCGCTCAACGCCAACCTGTTCCTGTCGGCCCACCTGAGCGACGTGCGCGCCGCGCTGGACGCGGGCGTCCCAGCGGCCCAGGTCTACCCGTTGTCCGCGCGCGCCAGCGAGGCCCACCCGAACGAGGTGCGCATCGCCTTCGACGGCGACGCCGTGCTGTTCAGCGACGAGGCCGAGCGGGTTTTCCAGGCCGAAGGGCTGAGCGCGTTCCAGCAACACGAAAAGGAAAAGGCCGCCCTGCCGCTTTCGGCCGGGCCCTTCAAGCCGCTGCTGGCCGCGCTGCAGCGGCTGCAGCGCGACGGCACGCCCGCCATGCGACTGCGCACGGCGCTGGTCACGGCCCGCAGCGCGCCCGCCCATGAGCGTGCCATCCGCACCCTGATGGACTGGAACATCGAGGTGGACGAGGCCATGTTCCTCGGTGGCCTGCCCAAGGGCGAGTTCCTGCGCGAGTTCGAGCCCGACTTCTTCTTCGACGACCAGACCGGCCACATCGAGTCTGCCGCGCGCCACGTGCCGGCCGGCCATGTGGCCAGCGGCGTGCGCAACGACTGAGCGTGGACGGCCGCTCGCGCGGCGAATCCCCCGCTACGATTCAGATTCCGACCTGGAGCCCCTCCCATGAGCCTCATCCACAAGTTCGCTGCTTTCCGGGCCTTCGCGCGCCAGGCCGGCGCGCTGTCCATGCCGTATTTCCGATCCGAGGAGAAGTCGAAAGCCCGCGGCCT